>WNFD01012437.1_pt1 | contig 10437 bp, 11 predicted proteins | sample 5400491 | NCBI WGS metagenome assembly WNFD01 (sample SAMN13153343, study PRJNA577476) | soil metagenome | isolation source: 120 cm saprolite under Douglas fir tree site 2 hole 2 replicate 2 | place: USA:California | collected 2015-04-18 | reverse complement strand
TCTTCCTCTTGCCCTTGTAGTCCGCGAGCGAGACGTCCTTCAGGTCGCCGCCGGTGAGCTTGAAGTCGGGCGCCTTCGCGCCGACCGCGGGCAGCTCGCCGTTCGTGTGGATCGGGTTTCCGTTGAGCGTGATCTGAGCCATGGGGCTCTCCCTCCGCATCGAGTTGTCGGATGCGCCCATCATGTAACGCGGCAGGCGCCGGCATGCTCGTTCGGTATCGTCCCCGCCCCTCCAGGGACGCGGGCGGTGGCTGCTGCCGAGTTGGAGGCCTTCATCGTGGATCGCATCCGTGGCATCGGGCGCGACCCGGCGCTGCTGCAGGAGACGCTCCGCCAGTGCGAGATTCTCCGCAAGCTGATTCCACCCATCATCGTTTCTGCTCCGACTTGAGTTGGATTGACTCGGCCGTGCGCGAGGAGCGTCGTCTCGTTGCCCGGCAGCACAGGAACCCGTTTCCAGCTGAGACAGATCGACCGCGGAAGCGGAGGGGAGATGCGTCGCGCACTCGATCATTTCATGGCTCCGCTGTCCCTCGGGATTGCTGCGTTTGCCTTCCATGGCTGTGGGTCATCCGGTGGAGGTGGTGGCAACCCGACGAACGTGCCGTCCGTCACCATCGGGCCGAGCGGCGGCACCTTCGACGACGGAAGCGGTGTCAAGGTGACCGTGCCGGCCCGAGCGCTCTCCGGCAACGTGCAGATCAGCGCGACGCGGACGAACGCGCCGGCAGCTTCCGGTTACGGTGCTCTGTCCAATCTGTATGACTTCCAGCCCGCCGGGATCACGTTTTCACAGCTGGTGACGGTGACGTTGCCACTACCTTCGGGCGCGCCGCCGAACGTCACCATCTACTGGTCCCAGAAGGGCAATTCATCCGCATACGACGACGTCAACGGTGTGGTGACCGGATCGAGCATCTCGGCGCAGGTCACGCACTTCAGCACGGGTTTCGTGGGTACGCTCCTCTCGATGGCCAGCTGGGTTCATGTCGCCCACCCGTACTGGAACTACTGGAAGCCTACCGATCAGTGGCTAGGAACGGAATCGAGGTCGGGAATCGACATCTCTTCACCGACGGGCGATGCCGACGCCTCGTTCGCGTTCGTGTACGGTCCGTTGGTGCCCTCGACAGTCGATCAAGCGGAGGCCATGGTCGAGCAGATCTTCACGAACTTTGCCATCGTGAGCCAGTCTGCGGTCGGCGTCGGCCCCTACGGCGGCCCGAGCCGATCCACGGAATTCACCGCTGTCTGGACCCAGACCCACAACGGCGTGCACGGCAAATTCACCGTCGACCTTGGCTACTGGACGTTCGACGCGCACTTGACGATGGCGAACACGGCCGTGTGGCCGGAGATGACCCGAACGCTCCAACTGATCGCGGATCACATCACCTATTGCGCCGGCGGCACTTGCGGCCCATGAGAACGTAGCGCGACCATTCCCGTGGAACCGTCATGATGCGACACGGTTTCAAGCGCTACCTGCTCAGCGCCTTCGGCGTCCTTCTCACTTGCGGAGCCAGTGCCTGGCCGCAAGCGGCCGCTGAGGCGATCGATTTCGTGACCTGGAGGGAGCCCAATGAGGGGGCCTACACCATTCGCGTGCCCCTTGGCTGGAAGATCAGCGGAGGGATCCGGCGGCGCACGCCGGTGGACGTACGCTCCGCGCTCAACGTCGTGTCCCCGGACGGCGTGATCCACCTTTTCATCGGTGACTACGACGTGCCACCAGCCCGCGAGCCTGATGCCGCGACACGGACCGCGGGATTGCGCGAGGGTCAAATCTACGATGGGACGATGCTTGCGCGCTACCAGACCGGAGTTGGATTCGCTCAGAAGTATCCGGCGTGGAAACTTTGCCGCCAGCCCCACATCGTTCAATCGGGGATCCTTCGCAAGGAAACCGAGACGCTGAACGCTGAGGTCGCGCAATACGGCCGGCGTATGGCGACCGCGGCGAGCGCATCCGTGGGCGAGGTCATCTTCCGTTGTGGTGAGGCGGAGGGCTTCGTGATGGCCACTACGGTTGTCGCTCGCCCCGCAATCGGACCTGGAGCCTCGGTTTGGAGCGTGTATCAGTTGGCCGGGTTCATTACGCGCGACTCTGCACAGGGTTATTTTGCGAAATACATTCTCTCGAGCATGCTGGCGAGTCTGCAAATGAATCATGAGTGGGAGAGGAGGGCGGCACAGGCCGCCGGCCAATACGCCAGTGCGATGATGCAGCTGAACAACGCCGTCACCCAGTCTGCAGTCCAGCACGCGCGGCGACAGGCGGCCCTGGGTTCAGCCGGAGGGTGGAACCATCCCAACACTGGCGGCGTCCCCAAGATCACACACGACCCGGCGGTGGAGCAGCGCCGTGACGCCGCCAACCGCGGTACGCGTCGAGTGTGCGACGATCAAGGCACTTGCGCGACCGTGGACAATTCCTGGGCCAGCGTGTGGCGGAATCACGAGAACAAGGTAGTGCCCGGCTCATCGAGCGGTCGTCCGCCGGATTATTCGGGACAATGGACGCAGATGAAGTGACCCACACGAACTGCAATCGTCCCGCCTAGCCTGTGTTCCGAACGGATGACGAGCGTGCGCGCTACTGCAGCGCGTAGAGATTGCCGTTGTCGTTTGCCAAAATCCTTCTCCAAGACTGGACGATGGGCCAGCGGCGTGCGAGCCATGGACCGCAATGTCCCTAGTACTCGCTCTGCTGAGTGCCCTGCGCGCAGCGCTCAGGACCCATGCCGACCTTACGCTCGAGAACCTCGCGCTCCGGCAGCAGCTCGTCCTGCTCAGCCGCCGCTCGAAGCGACCTCAGTTCAGTCCCCTCGATCGCGTCTTCTGGGTGTGGCTCTCGCAGCGGTGGGCACGGTGGCGCGAGGCGCTGCAGGTGGTGCGCCCCGAGACCGTGATTCGCTGGCACCGGCTGGGATTTCGTGCCTTCTGGACCTGGAAGTCCCGATGCGGGAGAACCGGTCGACCACCCATCGGCTCGGAGCTTGCCGATCTCGTCCGCACCATGGCGCTAGCGAATCCTCTCTGGGGGGCACCGCGCATCCACGGCGAGCTGCTCAAGATCGGGTTCGGCATCTCGCAGCGCAGCGTCGCCCGGCTCATGCCGCGTCGCCCGAAACCGCCCTCGCAGACCTGGCGAACGTTCCTCCATAACCACCTGGCCGACCTCGTCTCGGTCGATTTCTTCGTCGTGCCAACCGCGACCTTCCGGGTGCTCTACGTGTTCGTGGTCCTGCTCCATCATCGCCGCCGGGTCGTGCACTTCAACGTGACCGATTCCCCGACCGCCGCCTGGACCGCGCAGCAACTCATCGAGGCGTTCCCCGATGACTCGGCGCCGCGCTATCTCCTCCGCGATCGCGACAGCATCTATGGCGGCGAGTTTCGGCGACGGGTGCAGGGCATGCTCATCGCCGAGGTTCTCACCGCACCACGCTCCCCCTGGCAGAATCCCTTCGTCGAACGTGTGATCGGCACCATCCGCCGCGAGCTCCTCGACCACGTGATCGTCTTGAATGAGGGACACCTCTGTCGTCGTTTGCAAAGCTACCTCCGCTACTACCACGGCTCGCGCACGCATCTCGCGCTCGAGAAGGATGCTCCCGAGCCGCGCGCTGTCGAGGCACCCGAGCACGGACGCGTCGTCGCCCTGCCCCAGGTCGGCGGACTCCACCACCGCTACATCCGCCGCGCAGCGTAGTCGCTGGCGACGAATTCTCGCTCGCCGGCGAAGAGAGCAGAGCGCAATCGGCGCTCGCGCGACGGTTTGCCGGCGGCGTGATCGACATGCGCTCATCTTCAAGTCGGCGGCACGCGGAACATGATGGTCGTCTGCTTACCTCGATTGCAGCCCCGATCGCACCGCCGATCCGGTCCTCTTCGTGGGTTCAACTGCCGGGTTCTAGTTTTGGCCAACGACAAGACGTTAGGCTTGACCTCTTTTACCAGGTAACGCTTCTGCGGATCCACAGGCAGGGCGCGGGCCTTGACCTGCGGCAGCACGGGCACATAGTCAGGAAGCTTGTCGAGATCCTGGGCTCCTGCGCCCGCGCTGAACGAGAGTCCCAGGGTTAGAGCTAGCGCTGCGGTTAACTTGAGGGTTTGCATGACGAATGTCCTATTGGGATAGTTGTAAATTGGGGTGATGGTTCAGGCGCAAAGGTTGGCGGCTAGCGGTCTAGGTGAGCACCACGATCTTGCCGCCCGCCTTGTTCTCCTCCATGCAGCGGTGGGCCTCTGCGATTTCGTCGAGGGTGAAGACACGGCCGACATGGATGGCGAGCTTGCCCTTGGCGATCTGCTCCAGCAGCTCCTCGAGCGGCGTCCGCATGAAGTCGTCCGATTCGCCCGCGTAGGTCGTCAGGCTGACGGCCGTGGGAATGGCATCCATGGGGCTGAACTGGTCGAACGACCATTGGTTGCCGACGATGCCGGTCATGCAGACGATGCCGCGCTGGCGCGCGCACCGGAGCGAGTCTTTCAGGGTCGTCGTGCCTACCAGTTCGAGCACCTTGTCGACGCCGCCGGGGCACACCTCCTGGACCTGGCCGGCGATGGAGCCGGTGTCGATGAACACCTGATCGACGCCGCTCGCACGCAGGAGCTTGTCGCGCTCGGGCTTGCGGGTCGTCGCGGCCACGAAGGCACCGTGGCTTTTGGCAATGGCCGCCGCCGCCAGCCCCACCGAGGTGGTGCCGCCCCGGATGAGCAGCCGCTCGCCTTTTTCGAGCCGGAGCGACTTGAACAGCGAGCCCCAGGCGGTCTGCAGCATCTCCGGAACCGCGCCGAGCGTCTTCCACGGCAGCGTGGTCCTGAGCACCTGGACCTGCGTCGCGGGGACGCAGGTGTATTCGGCGTAGCCGCCGTCGAACCTACGGCCCATGCCGCCCATGGCGGTCGCGACGATCTCGCCCTTACGCAGCTCGCCTCCCGGCGCTTCCTCGACGAGCCCCACCGCCTCGATGCCGAGCACCCGCGGGAACGCCACGCCGGGCGAATGGCCCTGCCGGGTGAACAGCTCGGAGCGATTGAGCCCGAACGCCTTGACGCGGATCAGGACTTCTCCGCTCTGCGGCCTCGGGATGGGCCGGTCCTCCACCTTCAGGACTTCCGGCCCGCCCGCCTCGCGGATCACTGCCGCTCTCATCGTACCCGTCATTTGAATCTGGCCTTCTTCCGTTATTGCCGCGGATTGGTGGAGGAGAAGCTGTAGCGCGCGATCTTCCATGCGCCGCCATCGCCCTTCCTGAAGATGAAGAGCTCCTGGTTTCCTTCGGCGCTCTTCGCGCCCGTCTGGCGGAACGTGTTGGTGCCCGCCGAGTTGGTACGGGCGAAGGCCCAGCCGGGCGCCATCTCGACGATCTCGGCGAGCTTGAACTGCACGCTGAGAGTGATGGCCCTGAAGACAGCGTCGTAGGCCCGCCGCACTGCCGCCGCGCCGATGGCCGACGGGTTGTTGGGCGGCATGAAGACGCCGTCCTCGGCATAGAGCGGCATGACCGCGTCGGTGTCGGACGCGTTCAGCGCGGCCTGGTACTTCTGGAGCAGGGCGGAGATGGCCTCTTCATTGGCAGTCATGGATTGGTTTCCTTTCGTTGGTGGAGATTCAGGGCCCGGGCGCGCAGCTGCTTCAGCACCGCTTCGGCGGCGGCGTCCGCCGAGACCTGGTTCTGGCCGGTGATCAGGTTCCCGTCGACGACGACGTGCGAGCTCCAGGCCGGGCTGGCGTCGAACTTCGCGCCGGCCAGGCGCAGGCGGTCCTCGAGGAGCCACGGCGCGTTGCCCGCGAAGGTCGCCTGGGTCTCCTCCTCGTTGGTGAAGCCGGTCAGCTCGCGGCCCTTGAACAGCCACCTCCCGTCGGGCCGGTGCGCGCTCAGGAAGCTGGCGGGGCCGTGGCAGACGGAGGCGACGATCTTGCCGGGGTCGTCGAGCATCGCGGTGAGGAACGAGCCGATGGAAGGATCGACGGCGAGATCCTGCATGGGGCCGTGCCCGCCGACGATGAAGACGACGTCGAAGGAAGTGGGCCGCACGTCCTCCAGCCGCGCCGTCGCCCCGAGGAGACCCCCCTGCTGCTCGAGGTAAGCCTGCTGGCTGGCCACCTTGCCGGCGTCGTTGCCGTTGTAACCGAGGGAGAGGCTGAGCTCGTCCACCACTGGGGTGACGCCGCCCGGGGTGGCGACGGTGACCTTTAGCCCCGCCGCCGTGAACTTCTGGTGGGGGACGATGAACTCCTCGGCCCAGAAACCGGTAGAGTGAGTGGTCCCGTCCTTCATCGTCCAGACCTTCGCTCCCGTGAGCACCATCAGCACTGATGACATGTTCGGATCTCCTCGTGAGCCGTTACCGCTCGGCAAAGACCTTAGGGCCGTGCCGCCGCGCGGGCGAGGAGCGAAGATAGGAATGCCTTTCTCGACTTTGGGATAATCGACGATGATCGATCTGAATGCGCTGATGATCTTCGCCCGGGTGGTCGAGGCGAACAGCTTTTCGGCGGCGGCGCGCCGACTCAAGATGCCGGTGTCGACCGTGAGCCGCCGCGTCGCCGACCTCGAAGAGCAGCTCGGCGTCCGTCTGCTGGATCGTTCGACCCGGAGCCTGCGGCTCACCGACGTCGGGTGCGAAGTCCTCGAGCACGCGCAGCGCAGCGCCGAGCTCGGCGACGCGGTGGACGGCATCGTCTCCAACCACCTGTCGAGCGTCTCGGGCACCTTGCGGCTCTCGGCGCCGCCCAGCATCTCCGACTCCCTGCTGGTGCCGCTGGTCGGCGCCTTCCAGGCGTCCTATCCCGGCGTCCGCGTCCATATCTTCGTCACCGAGCGGATCGTCGATCACATCGCCGAGGGCATCGACCTGGTGTTCCGCCTCGGCCCGCTCAAGGATTCGACGCTGGTGGCGCGGAAGATCCTGACCTACCGGCACCAGCTCCTCGCCAGCCCCGCCTATCTCGAGAAGGTGAAGCCTCCCGAGACGCCGCAGGACCTGCTCGGGCACCGGCTGCTCGCGTTCTCACACTCGAGGACCGAGCATAGCTGGAGCTTTGCCCGCGCCAACGGCACCGGCACGGAGACGCTCACCTTCCAGCCTTGGCTTTCGATGAACGACTACACCGGCCTCGGGGCGGCGCTGCTCTCCGGCGCTGGCATCTGCGACCTGCCCCCGCTGGTGCAACCGGACCTGCTGCGGGAGGGAAGGCTCGTCGAAGTGATGCCGAAGTGGCGCTTTCGCACCCTCGATCTGTCGGTGGTCCACCTCGGCACGCGGTACGTCCCGCGGCCGGTGCGCGTGTTCAAGGAGTTCGTCGCGCAGATGGCGCCGACGCTGTTTCCGGTCCTTCCGGACTGAGCGCGGTGCTTGTAGCGCGTCCGGACCGTCACCCTGCGCTCGCGGGTCGCCGTGCCGGGCATCTACCTGACATCGACCCAGTGCGGGCGCAGTCGCGCGCGGCGCCATCCGGAGCGCAGCAGCCAGGTGCGCGGATGGGCGAGGACGCGCTCGCGGCGGTCGGAGTCCAGGGCCGCGGAGGAGTAGGGGTGTGTCTTGATCGGTGCGCTGCTTGGCGCGACGATCGATCATCGACTGTCCGTTGAATTCGAGCCGTCGAGCTTGGTGCCACTGCCGGAATTACGTTGACGTGTTGCAGATCGCGCGCGCCCCCGGAGCTCCTGCCGCGCGATCGCGCATGGGCCAGCGGTCTGAGTGCCGAGATACCAGCGGTGGTCCAGTCGTCTCCCTCGTGCGATGCTCAAATCGATGCCGGTGGAACTGCAGTTCGAAGAGCCGTCATTGTTCATCATGCGGGCGTCCGGGGCGGTGACGTACGAGGAGGTACGCCGCGCTCTCGACGAGCTGCTCGCAGATTCCAGGCTTCGCGCCGGCGCAGCGATCTTCATCGACAACCGAGGAGTGAGCAGCACGCCATCCATCGCAGAGGTGGCCGTCATCACGCGCCAGTTCGGTAAAGTGTTCGCTCGCGGGAGAAGGAGAGTGGCGCTCCTGACCGACAGCGAATTGGTCTACAGAGTTTCCCAGGTGTTCGCCTCCTTTGCCTCTACCGTGGGCGCGGACGCGAAGGTCTTCCGGGACCTGCAGAAGGCGCGGGAGTGGTTGACCGAGTCCAGCTCCAAGCCTACTTCGAGCTGACAACCAAAGTAAGATCGGGTATCCTCGTCGCCGTGCGCATCGCTTCGCTTCTTCCGTCGGCCACCGAGACCGTCTGCGCACTGGGTGCGCGGGCCGAGCTGGTCGGCCGATCGCACGAATGCGACTTCCCGGTGGGCGTCGAGGAAGTCCCCGTTCTCACCTCCGCGCGGATCGAACCATTGCCGTCGAGCAAGGCGATCGACCGCGCCCGTTCGCGACATCCTCAGGGACGCGCTCGCGATCTACCAGATCGACGTCGAGCGGCTGCGCAAGGCGGGGCCCGACGTGATCGTCACGCAGGATCTCTGCGAGGTGTGCGCAGTTTCCCTCGACGACGTCCGCGCCGCCGTCGCCCGCCTCGCCCAAAGGGACGTGGCGATCGTCAACCTGCACCCGACGCGTCTCGACGACATCTGGGAGGACGTCGCTCGCGTCGCCCTTGCGATCGGACGCGCGGAGATCGGCCGGCAGCTCGTGGCGGACCTCCGCGCGCGAGTCGCCGGCATCGCGCGCCGCGTCTCGAAACTCCGAGGAATGCCGCGCGTCCTGACCATCGAATGGATCGATCCGGTGATGATCGGCGGCATGTGGATGCCGGAGTTGGTGTCGCTCGCGGGAGGCGAACCGCTCGTGACCGGCCCTGGCGAGCACGCGCCGACGCTCGATCACGATCGCCTCGCCGCGCTCGACCCGGAGGTGGTGGTGGTGAAGCCATGCGGCTTCGGCCTTCGCCGCACGCTCGATGAGCTCTCCGTCCTGCGCGAAGCGCTGCCGCGAAGCTGGCGGGCGCGCGTCTTCGTTGCTGACGGGAACTCCTACTTCAACCGTCCCGGCCCGAGGATCGTCGAGTCGCTCGAGATCATGGCCGCCTGCGTGCACCCGGAGGCATTCGAGGACTTTGCCGAGAAGCACGCTGACAGTTGGCGGTCGGTCTAGAATGCAGTGTGGTGTTCGCCCGTCCGAAAACACTCGTCTCCTGGAGCTCCGGCAAGGACAGCGCATACGCCCTGCATCTTGCGCGCCGGAGCGGCGAGCTGGAGATCGTCGGCCTGTTGACGACGGTGAGCTCGTCGTTCGACCGCGTCGCCATGCACGGCGTCCGCGAGTCCTTGCTGCAGCTGCAGGCGGAAGCTGCGGGGTTGCCGTGCAGGAAGGTGCCCATCCCCTGGCCGTGCTCCAACGCGATCTACGATGAGGAGATGGCCCGCGCGCTGCGCGCCGCGAAGGACGAGGGCGTCACCCACATCGTCTTCGGCGATCTGTTCCTCGCCGACCTGCGCGCCTGGCGCGAGGCGAGGCTCTCGGGGCTGGAGCTGCAGGGCGTGTTCCCGCTCTGGATGCGCGACACCGCGCAGCTTGCGCGCGAGATGCTGGCTTCCGGGCTCGCGGCCACGCTGACCTGCATCGACCCGAAGAAGCTCGCACCGTCTTTCGCGGGCCGCGCCTTCGACGCCGAGCTGCTCGCGGCGTTGCCCGCCGGCGTCGATCCTTGCGGCGAGAACGGGGAGTTCCACACCTTCGCCTGGGCCGGGCCGATGTTCGAGAGGTCCATCGAGGTGACGCCGGGCGCTACCGTCGAGCGCGACGGATTCGTGTTCGCGGATCTCCTGCCCTCCGCGCGCTCGCGATGCGTGCCCGCGGGAGTGGATTGCGCTCCAGCAGTTGCCTCATGCGGTCCCACGTCATGCGTGCCCGCTGCGAGCGGCGACCGAGCCACTTGCGCCAGACGCGCACGACCTGTTCGCGGAAGTGTTTGAGCGCTTCGAAGTTCCCGGTGATCCCGTAGTACCCGAAGTGCCCTCGCAGCTTCTGCGCGAGCGTTTGCTGCTGCTCCTCGATCGGGTGGTGCCGGTGGAGTCGGCACCACTGGGCGACTCGCTTGAGCGCCCTGCTCAAACGGTCGCGGGCCGTCTTCCGCTTCACCACCCACTTACCCTTGCGGGATAAGCCCCAGTAATGGGTAAAGCCCAGCAGGTCGAATGTCCCGGGCCGGTCGCTGCTGCCCCCTCGGGGCGGCCGGCGGTCTGGCCTTTGGAATTCGATCAGTCGGGTTTTCTCCGGGTGGAGCGTCAGGCCGTACTTACCGAATCGTTTCGGCAGCACCTCCATGACGCGGCGTGCGTCCTCCTCGCGCGAGAAGAGCAAGACGGCGTCGTCCGCATAACGGACGAGAAAGCCCCGGCCCTTCAGCCGCGGTTTCACGTCCCGCTCGAACCACGCGTCCAGCACTTCGTGCAGGTAGACGTTCGCCAGCAGCGGGGAAATGACCCCGCCTTGCGG
>WNFD01007989.1_pt1 | contig 10437 bp, 10 predicted proteins | sample 5400491 | NCBI WGS metagenome assembly WNFD01 (sample SAMN13153343, study PRJNA577476) | soil metagenome | isolation source: 120 cm saprolite under Douglas fir tree site 2 hole 2 replicate 2 | place: USA:California | collected 2015-04-18 | reverse complement strand
AGGCTCAAGCCAAACAAGGCCGAGCCCACGGCCGCCATGGCCAGGAGAACCGCCTGCACGCGGCGCGGGCCGTAGCGGTCGAGCGTGACGCCCAGCACCGGCTGGCAGCCGGAAGAACAGGAAGAAGGCCGAGGTCAGCAGCCCGAGGTCGCCCGCGGTGATGCCGATATCCCGTTCGAGATAGGGAAAGATCACCGCGTTCACGCCGCGGAAGATGTAGGACAGGAAATAGGCGAACGCGAACGGCAGGAAGACCCGCAGGGACAGCGTGGCGAAGGTCGGAGCGTTTCCGGTCATGCTTGCATTGGCGCTGAGCGCGCCGCGCACGATATTTCACAGGCCGGAGGGGGTCAAAGGCTACTTCGGCATCGCGACGATGTTGGCCGAGAGCGGAGCCCCTTCGATCCACCGTTCGACAAGGCCGGTGGCGTCGGAGAAAACGAAGATCTCGTAATCGAGTGAACGCAGCAGCGCGAGCATCTCGCCCGTGCTCGTTGCCTGTTTGCGCAGGGCGTCTTCGTTGGCCTCGATCAGCAGCACCGGTCGCGCGATCTTCAAGAGCTCGCGGCCGCCAGCGAGCACCTTCGTCTCGGCACCTTCGACGTCCATCTTGATCACGTCCACTTTGCTAAGCGACAGGCGCTCAGCAAGCGTATCCAGGGTCTCGACCGGGACCAGCTCGGAGCCGATGGCCGCGACGCCCTTGTGGGCAAAGCCGCCGAGCGTGTTGTGTCCGCTATGCAACGCCGGTGCGATCTGCAGCTGCGCGTGCCCGGCTTCGGCTGCCAGCGCAGCCGGCACGACCGTCACGTTCCTCAGCCGATTCAGCGCCAGATTGCGTTCGAGGTTTCGACGCTCCCGCGAGCTCGGTTCGACCGAAACGACGCGTCCGCGCGAGCCGACGCGGCGGGCCGCGAACAGGGTGTACAGCCCGTCATTGGCGCCGACATCGATGACGATCATGCCGCGGCGTAGCATCCGATCGAGAAAGGCAAATTCGTTGGGCTCGAAGGAGCCGGCGACGTAGAGGCAGAGGCTGAGATCGTTGCCGAGCGTCACCTCGACCCTGGTCCCGGCAAGCCAGGGCAGGACAAGCGGGACGCTGAGCTTGTTCCTCAGCGCGAACCGCCAAAGCACGCCTCGACGCGTTGCCATCCAGCGGTGCTCGACGAAATATTCGCGGGCAAAGGTCCAGCCCGGGAAGGCCTGCAACGAAGGCCTGCTGCCGGCCAGGCAGCGGGCAAACAGTCGGCCCAGGGTCGGCCGCTCGGCCAGGAGGCGCGGACCCATCTCGTCGAGCCAGATGGCGAGCTTGCGACGACGCTTCACCCGCCACCTGCCGAATTTTGTCGTAGGCGCGACGTCAGGCATGCGCGGGCATTGTTGTCGGCGGAATTCGACGCCGACAAGGCGAAAACCGCCTATATTGGATGCAGGAGGGAAAGCACGTGGCTCGGAAAACGGATTTGACGCCGCAGCGGTCGACCGCAGGCGATGTCGATCGCTTTGTGCGCGAACTCGGCGAAATGTCGCCGCGCGCGCCGGGCACGAAAGGACGTCTGCTGTTCGCCATGGACGCCACGGCCAGTCGCGAGCCGACCTGGGACCTCGCGTCATCCTTGCAAGGCGAGATGTTCGTTGCCGCCAGCCACAGCGGCGGCCTCGACATCCGTCTGGCATTCTATCGCGGCTTCGACGAGTTCAAGGTCAGCCGCTGGACCGCGGACGGCCGCGAGCTCGCCCGCCTGATGAGCGCGGTGCGCTGCCTGGCCGGGCGGACGCAGATCAGTCGTCTGCTGCGCTATGCCGCCGAGCAGCGGCGCGAGAGCCGGATCGACGCCGTGGTCTTCGTCGGCGACTGCTGCGAGGAGGACGTCGATGCGGTGGGCCACGAGGCGGGCCAGCTCGGTCTGCTCGGTCTGCCGGTGTTCGTCTTTCAGGAGGGCGACGACCGCGTCGCCTCGCGGTTGTTTCCGCAGATCGCCAAGCTGACGCGCGGCGCCTATTGCAAGTTCGACCGTTCGAGCCCCGAGCAGCTCAAGCGGCTGCTCGGCGCGGTCGCCGCCTATGCCGCGGGCGGACGCGCCGCGCTGCTGAAATATGGCAGGGAGCAGGGCGGCGCCGCGGCGCTGCTGACCAACCAGATGAAGTGACGATGGCGGTTCAGGCTGGGGATCTGCGCGCGGCCGTCGAGGCGTTTTTCGACAGCGAAATCCTGCCGCGCCATCGCGATTGGGTGGAGCACATCGCCCGGCGCGAACCTGCGCCGTTCCTGCCCGCGTTGCAGGCCAAGGCGTGGTTGGCAGGCCTGTGGAACCTCGGCCTGCCGGAGCGATTGAGCAACCGCGACTACGCACCCCTCGCCGAGATCATGGGACGCCTGCCATGGGCGCCCGAGGTCTTCAACTGCCAGGCGCCCGACGTGCCCAACATGATCATGCTGCAGCATGCCGCGACGCCCGAACAGAAGAAGCGTTGGCTCGAGCCGCTGCTCGAGGGCCGCGTGCGCTCCGCCTTCGGCATGACCGAACCCGACGTCGCCTCGTCCGACGCCACCAACATCGCCACCACGCTCAGCCGCGACGGCGGCGACTGGGAGGTCAACGGCCGCAAATGGTACATCACCGGCGCTGCGCATCCGGCTTGCGCCTTCGTGATCGTGATGGGTGTGTCGCGGCCGGCAGCGCCGCGCACCGGCCGGCATTCCTGCGTGATCGTGCCGATGGGCACGCCGGGCTTGCGGGTCGTTCGCGAGCTCAGCTTCCTCGGCTGGGAGGACAGCATCGCACCCATCGCCGAGCTCGCCTTCGAGAACGTTCGCGTGCCGGCCGAGAACCTGCTGGGCGAGGAAGGCGAGGGCTTCGCCGCGGCGCAGGTCCGGCTCGGCCCGGCGCGGCTGCATCATTGCATGCGCCTGATCGGTAACTGCGAGGTGCTGGTCGAGCTGATGATGGCACGTGCGACCGAACGCCATGCCTTCGGCCGCGCGGTGATCGAATACGACGCCACCCAGCAGGCGATCGCGCGTTCCCGCATCGACATCGAGCAAGCGCGGCTCCTGGTGCTGCGCACGGCCGAGCGGCTGGACCGGGAAGGCCACCAAGCGGTCTGGCGCGACGTGTCGATGGCGAAGGTCGCGGTGCCCGAGATGGCGCAGCGCATCGCCGACCGCGCGATTCAGCTGTTCGGCGCCATGGGCGGCAGCGACGATGCGCCGATCCACCGCGCGTTCGCCATGGCGCGCCTGCTGCGCATCGCCGACGGGCCCGACGAGGTCCATCTGCACCAGATCTTCCGCCAGGAACCGCCGGCGCGCTGGAGCGTCGCGGACTCGCCCTACATCACGCGCCCGGCCGACTAGGCGCCGAGCAGGCGCGCGGTCCATCCCCCCGGCAGGACCTGGCCGAACCACACCGCCGCCTTGGTGACGATCGGGAAGGCGATGCGCGCGTGATTGCGCGCCAGGCCGCGTCGGATGATGGCGGAGGCGCGCGCGGCGGTCATCAGGAAGGGCATGGGGAAGGGCGCTTGCGCCGTCATGCGGCTCACCACGAAGCCTGGGCAGACGACGCTGACGCCGATACCGTCCTTCTTCAGCACGTAGCGGATGCTCTCGCCCCACACCCGCACGGCGGCCTTGCTGGCGTTGTACGATGCCGAGTAGGGCAGGCCGATGAAGCTCGCGAGCGAGGCGACGACGGCGATCTGGCCACGCTTGCGGGCGATCATGCGGGAGAGCAGCGGCTCGACGGTGTTCAACACGCCGCCGACATTGACGTCGAGCGTCCTGCGGATCACCGAGAAATCGTCGAGCGAGGAATTGTCCTTGTCGATCGAGATGCCGGCGTTGGCGATCACAAGATCGACCGGATGGCTGTCGTCGAAGGCGGTGAGCCAGGCGGCGAACGTCTCGCGGTCGATGACGTCCACCGTATCGGCGACGACCGTGCCGCCCTTGGCGCGACACTCGACGGCGACAGCCTCGAGGCGGCCCGCGTCGCGGCCGGTCAGCGCGAGTGACACGCCGGGTCGGGCATAGTCGAGCGCCAGCGCCTCGCCGATGCCGCTCGAGGCGCCGGTGATGACGATGCTTGAGAAGTCCTTCATGGGATAACCTTCCGGCGGAGCGCGTTGTATGCGCTGGGAGCCGATACTAGAGTGCCTCGTCGCGGCGCGGCCAGTGGAGTGCAGTGGAGTTGGATTATTGATCGCAAGCATGACGGGATACGCTCGGGCGCAGGGATCGGATGAACGGCGGCGCTGGGTCTGGGAGGCACGCAGCGTCAACGGCCGCAACCTCGAAATCCGCTGTCGGGTGCCGCCGGGCTTCGACCGTCTGGAAAATCCGGCGCGCAACGCCGTCGGTGCCCAGCTGAAGCGCGGCAACGTCTCACTCACGCTCACCGTCACCAGCGAGCAGCAGGGCAAGCCGCTGCGCATCAACCGTGCGCTGCTGGCCGAGCTCGCCGTCCTTGTCGAGGAGGTGCGCAAAGGCACCGGCGCGGCGGCGCCGACGGCCGATGGGCTGCTGCGCGTGCGTGGCGTCATCGAAGAGGAGAACGAGGACGCGGAAACCGAAGAGGCGATGGCCGCGCTTGACCGGGCACTTTCGACCACGCTGGGCGAGGTCCTGAAGGCCCTGTCCGCTGCACGCGCGGCCGAGGGCAAGGCGCTGGCCCGGGTGATAGACGGCCACATCGTCGAGATCGAAAGTCTGTGCAAGCGCGCGGCCGAGCGGGCGGCGGCGCAGATCGGCACGTTGCGCGCCCGCTTTGACGGCCAGCTCGCCGAGTTGCTGGAACGCGCGCCGCCGCTTTCGGAGGAGCGTTTCGCCCAGGAGGTGGCGCTGCTGGTCGGCAAGGCAGATGTGCGCGAGGAGCTCGACCGGTTGGCGGCCCACATCGCCCAGGCGCGGACCCTGCTCACCGAGGCGCGGCCGGACAATCCGGTAGGACGAAAATTCGATTTCCTCTGCCAGGAGTTCAACCGCGAGGCCAATACGCTCTGCTCGAAGTCGGCCGATATCGAGCTCACGCGGATCGGCATCGATCTGAAGGGCGCCGTCGAGCGCATGCGGGAGCAGGTTCAGAATGTCGAATGACGCCGAGACGCCGGCCATCCAGCGGCGCGGCCTGATGCTGGTGCTGTCCTCGCCCTCGGGCGCGGGCAAGACGACCTTGTCGCGCCAGCTCCTGGAGAACGATTCTCAAATCCAGCTCAGCGTTTCCTTCACCACGCGCGAAAAACGACCGGGGGAGAGAGACGGGGTCGATTACAAGTTCATCGACACCGCAAGCTTCCGCGGCATGATCGAGCGCGGCGAATTCCTCGAACATGCCCGGGTGTTCGACCACTACTACGGCACGCCAGGTGCGCCGGTCGAGGCGGCTTTGACCACCGGTCGCGACATGCTGTTCGACATAGACTGGCAGGGCACGCAGCAGCTCAAGGAAAAGGGCCGCGCGGATCTGGTCACTGTGTTCATCCTGCCGCCGTCGACGCGCGACCTCGAGAAGCGGCTGATCACGCGCGCCCAGGACTCGCCCGAAGTCGTCGCCCGGCGCATGGCCAAGGCGGCCGACGAGATGAGCCATTGGGCGGAGTACGACTACGCCGTCATCAATCGCGACATCGCCACCAGCCTCATGCAGCTCAAATCGATCCTGACGGCCGAGCGGCTGAAGCGCGAGCGCCAGTATGGCCTGGCGGAGTTCGTCAAGGCGCTGCGCGAGGGGCGCTGACAAGCTGGTCGATGCCGGTCTGGCCTTGCGAGCGCAGGACGAGCTGCGAGGCCGTGTAGGGCCGGCCTAAAAATTCGGCGATCAGCCGGTCGCTCGCCGTCTCGATCGCGTCCTCCAGCCGGCCCATGAAGGCCTGCTTGTCGAGGCCGGTCTCGATGGCGGGCAGGAATTCGATGGCGGCGCTTCCTGGCTTCTTCCGCCAGTCGCGGCGGTTCCACAGAAGGCCCAGCGAGGTCGCGACCGGCGTCACCGGCAGGCCGAGATCACGATAGAGGTAATAGATGCCGGAGCGGTAGCGTTCGCGCTCGCCCGGCTCCATCAGGTTGCCCTCGGGGTAGATCGCGATGTGGCGGCCGCTGTCGTGGGCGCGCTTGGCGAATTGGGCGAGATGCTCGCGTTCCTTGTCGCCGCCACAGGCATCGACGCGGATCATCTGCAGGCGATAGAGGATCGCGCCGATCACCGGATAGCGGAACAGCTCCTGCATGGCGACGAAGGCGATGCCGGGAATGTTGGCCGCCAGAAAGATGCCGTCACTCTCGCTCTGGTGCTTGTTGGCGAGCAGGGCGGGGCCCGCGGCGGGAAGATTGTCGCGACCGCGGATTTCGACCTTCATGCCGCCGATCCAGCGGGCGCCCCAGACAATGGCGCGAGCCCAGGAGTGGAGCAGGCCGCGCAATATCACCGGCGTCGGGATCGGCACCAGGATGACGCCGACGACCGCGGCCAGCAGGGTGAAACCGTAAAAGAAGAGGTTGAAAGCCAGGGAGCGGATCATGACAACAGTAATAGTGAGCACTCACTCATATTGTCAATAGGCAAATCGGTCGCCTTTGCGAGCGCCGGAACGTGTGGGTGGCGAACTAACCTGGGGATAAGGGCAACGCTTCGCTCAGCCGCACGAAATCCGCCACCGTCAGTTCTTCCGCCCGTGCGGTGGGCGACAGGCCCAGCTTCGTGAGAACCGCCGTGGGATCGGCAAAAACGCCGCCGAGCGAGCCACGCAGCATCTTGCGGCGCTGACCGAAGGCGGCGGCAGTGACCCTCTCCAAAGGCCCCAAGTCGGCCAACCGGCGGTCGGCGGGCCGTGGACGAAGCCGCACGATCGACGAGGTGACTTTGGGCGGGGGGACGAATGCCGAGGGGGCGACGTCGAACAGGCGCTGCACGGTGCAGACATGCTGGGCCAGCACGGAGAGCCGGCCGTAGTCCTTGCTGCGTGGCAGGGCCACCAGCCGGTCGGCCACCTCCTTCTGGAACATCAGCACCATGTCGATGACGTGGTCCGCCTGATGCAGCCAGCGCACCAGCAGGGCCGTCGAGACGTTGTAAGGCAGGTTGGCGACGATCCGGCGCGGCGAGGGCCCCAGCTCCGCCAGAACGGCGCGCAGAGCGTCGGCTTGGACGACCTGCAGACGCCCGGCAGCCGCCCGGACCAGCTCCTCGAGGGCAGCGACGGCCCTGGCGTCGACTTCGATGGCGACCACGTGGGCGGCGCCCTCCACGAGCAGGGCGCGCGTGAGGCCGCCCGGGCCGGGACCGACCTCGATCACGGTTCCTTCGGCGAGCGGCGCCGCGGCACGCGCAATGCGCCGGGTCAGGTTGAGGTCGAGCAGGAAATGCTGGCCGAGGCGCTTGCGCGCATCGAGACCGTGGGCGGCGATGGTCTCGCGCAGCGGTGGCAGCCGGGCGAGCGCGTCCATCTCGGGCGCGGCGTTCAGGTGTGACGCCGGCGGGCCATGTCGTCCGCCATGCGCAGCGCGGCGATGAGGCTCGCCGGGTCGGCGCGGCCGGTGCCGGCAATGTCGAGCGCCGTGCCGTGGTCGGGCGAGGTCCGCACATAGGGCAAGCCCAGGGTCACGTTGACCCCGCCGGCAAAATCCACGGTCTTGATCGGGATCAGGGCCTGGTCGTGATACATGCAGAGGGCCGCGTCATAGGTCGCACGGGCGGCGGCGTGGAACAGCGTGTCGGCCGGCGCCGGACCACGCACGTCGATGCCGTCGCGCTTCAGCACCTCGATCGCCGGTGCGATCACCCGAGCCTCCTCGTCGCCCATCGAGCCCTGCTCGCCGGCATGCGGGTTGAGACCGGCCACGGCAACCCGCGGGTGGTCGATGCCGAACAGCGACTTGAGGCCGGCCGCGGCGATGCGGCCCGCCCGAACGATCTTGACGCTGTCAAGCGTACGAACCGCCTCGGCCAGGGAGAGGTGGACGGTGACCGGCACGACACGCAACTCGGGGCAGGCGAGCATCATGGCGACGTCGACCCCGCCCGCCAGCTCGGCGAGATACTCGGTATGTCCAGGATGCCGGAAGCCGGCGTCCTGGAGAGTTTTCTTCTGGATGGGATTGGTCACCAGCCCGGCGATCTCGCCGGCAAGCGCCAATCGGGCCCCCCGCTCGATGGCCTCCAGGGTGGCCGGCGCATTGGCTGGATCCGGATGGCCGGCGCGCACGGGGCCGCGCAACTGCACCGAGAGGACGGGCAACGCCGTATCGAAGACGGCGCAGGCGTCGGCCGGCCGCGCGATCCGGCGCACCGGGACATCGAGACCGAGCTTGTCGGCGAGGGTCGCCAGGCGGACGGTGTCGTCGAGGACGAAGAAGGGCCGCGCACCGCGTTGGCGCATCGACCAGGCTTTGAGGCTGAGTTCGCCGCCGATCCCGGCCGGCTCGCCCATCGTCACGGCGAGCGGCGCGGCCGCCGTCATGGCTGCTTGACGTCGATGGTCGCCTGGCGCCGCAGGTCACGCATGTAGCGTCGGCCGGCCGCTTCGAGTTTCTGCAGCAAGAGCTGCTGAGAAATGACGTCGCGGGCCGGCAGGCCATCGCCGCCGATCTTGCCGCACAGAGACACGACCTGCAGCCCTTCGGCGACCCGGAAGGGGCCCGCCGTGCCACCCACATTGAGCTTGGGAATTTCCTCGAACATCTGGCGGTTGGCCGCGAGATCGCCCACCCGGATACCCTGCAGGTCGCCCGAGGTTGCGCCCTTGAGGTCGTGCGACCGGGCATGGAGGTCGCTGCAGTTCCGGACGCCGACCAGCGCCTTTTGGGCATCGGCAGTCGCCTTGGCGACTTCATCCGCCGAGGCGTTGGTCGGCAGGGGCAAGGTCATCTGCGTCAGGTTGAGACGCATGTCTTCGGGCCGCGTCGCCGCGAACTGCCGGCGGTCGATGACGTACAGGATATGCCAGCCTGCGCTGCTGCGGATGGGCTCGGAGTACTGCTTGACCGGAAGCTTCTCCACGGCGGCATCGAGGGAGGCATCGAGCGACCCGGGCAGGACCCACCCGAGTTCACCGCCTGCCTGGGCGGTCGCCCCCTGGGAGAATTGCTGGGCGACGGCGCCGAACGGCGCGCCGCGCTTGAGCTGCTCGGTGATACGGTCGGCACTGCGCTTGGCTTCGTCGGCGAGGTCGGCCCGGTCGACCGGCACGAAGATCTCGGCCACGCGCGATTCGGTCTTGCCGACGTTCGTCCGCATCCGGCCCAGCGCGTCATCGACCTCGGCTTCCGAAACGTCGACCTGGGGCCTCACTTTGCGGCGGATGATCTTGTTCCAGGCGATCTGCGCCTCGATCTGCTGGATTGCGATCTCGAAGGGCACGCCGACGCTCTGCAGGTATTGCCTGAACTGGCCGTGCACCATGCCCGCGGAGCGTTCAATGTCGCTGAACCGCTGCTGCAGCTCGGCGTCGGAGGCCTTGAGACCCAGCCGCTTGGCATCCTGGATCTGCAGCCGCTCGTCGATCATCTGGCGCAGTATCTGGGCAGCCATCCGCTGGCGCAGTTCCGGACTGTCCTGCAGTCCGGTGGTGCGGATGGCGAACAATACCCTTTGGGACAGGTCGAAATCTGTGATGGCATCGTCGTTGACCCGCGCGACCACGCGCAGCCCTTCAGCCGATGCGAGAGCCGGCGACAACACGATGACGATGGCGAGAAGAGTACGGAGGAACAGCGCGGACATTGAACCGGCAAGTTGACGGAGGGGGAGGCATTATATTCCGCGACAGCTTTGCTGCAACGGACCGCGCGGGATAGAACGGGACTATGGCAAGATGCAGGCGCGCTTGACGCTCGGCAGCCGGTGGTTTAGCCGAACACGGCAGACGTGGCAGGCACAAGAGGGGGCAACGATCCACAGAATGACCACCGCGCGCCGCACGATCAGCGCCTCCAGCGCATGGGACCGGATTTGCTCCGGGGTGGGCTATCACCTCGACAATCTTGGCCGCTGGCTGATCGTGAACGCTCCAGCGATCGGATCGACATATGCGGCGTTCCTGGCGCCGGGCATCCCGCGGCTGAAGCCGAGGCCCGGCTGGATGTTCGCGCAGGAGTACTACGAGCAGCGCCGCTGGCTGGCCTGCCGGCGCGGCGCCCTGTGGGAGGCTGCTCGGGAGAAGGACCTCGCGGTGCCGATCACCGTGCGGTGGCACGGCAGCACCACGGTCGACCTGACCCTGGGCAACGACAACAGCCTTTGCCTCTATGTCTGCGGCTCGTTCGAGCCCAACGAATTCGCCTTTCTGGATCGCGTGCTGCGACCCGGCATGGTGTTTGTCGATGTCGGCGCCAATGACGGCTATTACACGCTCTTCGCGGCCCGGCGCGTCGGACCGTCGGGCCGGGTGGTGGCGGCTGAACCGAGTTCGCGTGAGCGCGCGCACCTGCAGCGCAATCTC
>WNFD01007988.1_pt1 | contig 10437 bp, 12 predicted proteins | sample 5400491 | NCBI WGS metagenome assembly WNFD01 (sample SAMN13153343, study PRJNA577476) | soil metagenome | isolation source: 120 cm saprolite under Douglas fir tree site 2 hole 2 replicate 2 | place: USA:California | collected 2015-04-18 | reverse complement strand
CCCGCAAGCGTTCCAACGATTCCTCCAACTATCCCCTATCCCCTTTCTTTTCACATTCTTGCGCACTCTTTTGCACTTTTGTGCACTCAGCAAAAACTCAACCCCTTTGTTTTCAATCGCTTCCGCACTCTTTGCCAAAAACCACCGGCGGTGGGGGAGGGTCACATCGATTGGTCTCCTTCCCGCCCTTCGCCCAGGAGGATCATCATGAGCCAAAGCGTTCCTTACAGCGCGAGTCAGCAGAACCTCTACTATCCCGCCAAATCTCTAGACAGCTTTCCGGCCCAGCGTCCAAAAACCGACGCCGAACTCTGTGCTTGGATGTGCTTGCTCTCCTACTGCGATCAATACCCGGATTTTGCCTTTGACCAAGCCAGGATCAAGCAAAAGCTCGCCCCGTTGGGCTTCCAGCCGCTGGGGTTTTTCGAGAGTCAGGGGCACGAAAGGAACGGCGGCACGCACTGCTTCATCGCTCTTCACGACGACGCGGTGAAAGAAAACAAACTGGCCGTGGTCGCCTTCCGTGGCACGGACAAAGACGATCCCACCGATGTCATCGATGACGTGGAAGCCGAACTGGTGCCCTGGACCGGAACGGCCAAAGTCTTCAAGGGGTGGAAGGACGCTTTCGAGGAAGTGCGTCAGGATCTGCTGCCAGTCGTGCAGAAAATCGATTGCCGATTGCTCATCACCGGCCACAGCCTGGGAGCCGCACTCGCGACGGTCCTCGCCACCTTGAAAGCCCCCGACGCGTTATATACCATCGGCTCACCGCGGGTGGGCGACCACGACTTTGTCGCGTCGCTGCGGGGCGTTAAGAATTTTCGCTATGTGGACTGCTGCGACATCGTCACGACGCTTCCCCCGGCGCTTCTTGGCTACGCGCATCTTGGCGATTCCTGCTACATCGACCGCAACCGCAATGTGAGCGAGAATCCCAGTGACGATTTTGTCTCCGCGGACCGCCTCCGCGCTCGCGCCGATTACTTATTGCAGTACGCGTGGAAGAGCGGCAACGTCGGCGTCCGCGATCTCGCCGATCACGCGCCCATCAACTACGTCACCGCCATTGCCGCGTCGCAGACATAGTGGCTCTCGGCAGCCAATGTTACGGCGCTGTTTGCGTCGGAATGGCCTTCGGGCCGGAAGGCATGAATTGGAAGTGGATGAGCCATTCGCTGGGGGCGCTATGACCGTTCACTTCGGGTGAAGTGAATTGCCAGCGGCGTGCCGCGTTCAGAGCGAGATCGGCGAAATACTGGCTGGGGCCTGGAGAATCAAGCGTTGCCTCAGCGACATTTCCAGTGGGATCGACGCGAACGCGGACGCTGACGCGCACCACCCCGTGAATCGTGGCGAGAGCTTTATCGGAGGCGTCGGGCAAAATCTGCTCGAGAACTTCACCGCGCGCGGAAGAAGATGCGGAAGCGCTCGGCGCGTTCTCGGATGGAGCCGACGGAGCGGACGGAAGCGTATCCGTGCGCACAGAGGCAGGAGTAGGTGCTGCCACCGGCGAACTCTCCGGCTTTGCCGCGTTCTTTTTCTCGGCGGCTGCTTTCAGCGCGTTTTGCGTCGCGGGTGGCGCGGACGGCTTCGCAGCTGCCGGCCTTTCACGGCGCGCAGGCTGTTCGACAGGATTTGGCTGTGCCGAGGGCTGAGCCGCTGCCGTCGCAGCGGACGAAGAAGAGTCGGGGCGATGGCCGAGAATTTTCGGTAGCGCAATGATGGCAACGATTACAAAAATTCCCGCGGCCAAAGGAACAACATAGTTGGGGAGAACAAGGCCTTGCTTCGGCGGGTTCGTCTCTTGCGGACGCGGCGGCTGCGCGGCCGCCCTGACTGGCGGCATCTCGAACTTTGGGAGTTGCAACTTTGCCGCAGGGACCGCCGGAACCGTGGAGAGCGGGACAGCCAGTGGAGATACGGATTGCGCGGCAGCAGCAGCGACAGCGATTGGATTCAGGCGCTGCGCGATTTCCGGAATACTCCAGCGGCGCCGAGGATCGCGGCGGAGCGCATGTCGCGCGATGTCGAGAAAAGGCTGGGGGAGCGTATCGGGCACAATCGGATCAGCTTGGCTTCCGGGCTGCAAGGCCGGTGTGTGCTGCGTGAGTGCTTCGACGAGCGTCATGCCCAGGGCCCAGACGTCGGCCGCAGCGGAGAGCGGAGAGGCGGCGGTTTCGGGAGCGTCGTGAGCGTCGAATTTGCGCGATAATTTGCGGGATTCTCCGATGGGGAAAAGAGTATCGCTGGAAAGTTTCAGCTTATCGGCACTGGCGAGAATGTTGGAAGGTTTGATGCGTGAATGAACGAGGCCCTTACTGTGGAGATACACAAGAACATCGAGCACCGGTTCGAGCATTTCGCGAGCTTCGGAAGCCCCGAGAGAGCGCTGGGGGATAATCTGGGAGAGGTCTTCCTCGGCATACTCCATCACCACGTAGAGACGATCCCTATTTTCCAGCCGGCAGCGGCCGATGTCGAATATCTTCAACAGATTGGGATGAACGAGCTGCATGACGCGGCGCCAGAGAGAGAGCTGGAGATCGGCGGTGGGACCAGCAGGAATGAATTTGATGGCCGCTCTTTGAGATTGCGCATCGGAGAGATGCGTGAAGAACACCGCGGCGTCGTCCGTACCTCCTAGGTAGTGCCGCAGCCGGAATCGATTATCGATGACCTGACCTTCGCACTGTCTCCAGAGTTCGCTCATACCGCACCTCCAAAATGCGAATTCCTGCGAGCCGGCCAATGGGGACACTCCCACAGGCGTGGCGTGCAAACGCCCGAAAGAATAGCGCGGCGTCTAGGGCAGGGCTGGAACGGCTCGACGTGCGATTCGCAGGCGCCTGGGTCCGGGCGCTCTTCGCTCACATTCTGTCACGAAACAGGCCGGAATGGGGAGAATGCTTCCTATCGGTTATGGAGAGGCCCGCGGCGACCGGAGGGGCGTTTTGAACGGGCGGCATTTGAGGAAGCGGCCTGGATCAAGGATTCGCAGGCGGAGACGCAGGCGCGGCGGAAATCGCGCGAGATTTTCTTATGAATGTCCACGGAATGAAGGAGTGTTGCTGTGCCGTGCAGGAGGGCGACGAGCGCCAGAGCCAGGCGTGTGTGTTGATCAGGCTTACCGCCAAGTTGAGCGGCCAAAAGCTGCTTCAAGAATTCGAACGAAGGCATGTGTTCTTTGCGGGCGAAGGCGAGGGCCCAATCTTCGGAGATGAGCCGGAAGTCGTGGGGATGGGCCGCAAAGAAGTCGAGAACGCGGCGGCAAGCCAGCGCGGGAGTGGGAGAGGACTCGATGGCGGAGAAGAGATTCAGCCGGGCGCGGCGGCGCAGGAGCGAGACAAGATCATTCTTGTTGGAAAAGCGCTCATAGAGAGTCGGCGTCGTGGTACCGCAGGCGCTGGCAACGGCGCGCATGGTGAGGGCCTGTTCGCCGCGTTTGCTCCACATGCTGTATGCGGCATCGAGGATGCGGCCTTCCAGACGAGCATCAGCCTTGCGAGGCATGCGACAGCCCTCCCACCTTTCGTTGCGCCAGATTATATCCTTTACATCGTTAAAGATACAATGTATAAAGAATAGGCCCCGAACGAGCCTCGTTGGGATCCCCAAAATTGCAGAAAGACAGGAGTGCGAAACCGCAAGCAATGTTTCGATTTCAATATTGTGTGACCACCAAGGCCAGCCGGAAGCTCGCCTGGGACATTTTTTCGGATTGGCGGCGGTGGAATGAATTTGCAAACATTTATGGCGAAGTGAGCTGGCGCGAAGGAAGGCCGTGGGCAGCGGGAAGCCGGCTGGAGATCGAGGTGCTGGAGCCGGTAAAAACGGTTGTGAGTCACGTCATCACGAATTGCCAGCCAGCGCACAAAGTGGGATGGATCGACCACGCGCTCGGCGTGGTTCTGGCGCAGTGGGTAAGCTTCGAAGAGCATGCGAGAAAAGGCACGCGAGTGCACACCTGGGGAGATATTGTCCATTCCGGCGTGAAAATTGCCGGACAAACCGCGGAGCAGGTCATCACCAGCTTCACGGAAACGTGGTACGAGAATTTTCGATCGGCGTGCGACCGGCTTGGGGAAGCAAGCGGCGACTGACCGGTTAGGCGAGTTCGGAGTTCCTTCCGCGCATTACTAGGAAGCTCCGCAAGACGAACCTCTTCCAATAGTTTCAATCTGGCACGAGTATGCCTCAATGTCCCGCTTAAGGAGTTCCCGCATTCCCAAAAAGAAAGAGATTGATTGCAAAGGAGTTGGCTCCTAGACACTCCTAATAGGCGGCCAAGAAACGGCGCCAGAGGGCGGAACCGGCAGAATTCGGAGAAGAGACGACAGCGCAATTTCAAAGCCAGATCAAATGGAATGCAAAGAGGATTTCTTGCGGGGCGCGACAGGGAGGAGAAGACGCTTGGGGCCGCTGACGAAGGGATTGCCGCGTTCGTAGAAGCGAAGGAGTTGATCGGCGGCACGAGAGATACCGATTCGAACGGACTTGCCGATGGCATCGACGGGGAGATTTGTTTCTCCGAGCCACAGCGAGCCCGCGGCGCAGAGGTCCAGACCGTCGTGGCGGCGGTCGATCTGAAGAGCTGCAGCGAGGCGTCCGGGGCCGCGAGTGAGATCGAGAAGCCGAGTGGTCTTGCGGTGGCGCTGCATGAGCTCAATACCTTCCAGTGGTTGGACCGCGCGGATGAGAATCGCCGCGGCGATTCCTGCAAGCTCGCTCACGACGTTGAGCATGAAGTGCGCGCCGTAGTTGAAAAAAATGTAGGCGTGGCCGCGGTCGAGATACATCGAGCGAATGCGCGGAGTAGGGCCTCGGAAATGATGTCCTGCGGGATCGCCGGGCGGATAGGCTTCCGTTTCCACGATGCGGCCGCTGAGCCGGCCCGCGGGGAGATCGTGGACGACAATTTTGCCGACAAGGAAGCGAGCGAGCTTGACGGTGTCAGATGGAAGTTCGGCGCGGCGAAGGCGGCGAATAAAGAGTTGCGCCGGTGAGGATCTCAGAGCGTCGCGAGTCGAGGACATGGGACGCCAGTCAGTGGGACAGCAGCTTCTGCAGATCATCGGAAGAAACGAGATCCTGATACTCAGGGTGCTTGCGAATGAAACTGGAGACGTAGGGACAGAGCGAGATAACGCGAAGATGGTTGACGCGGGCGAAATCGAGCGCAGAGCCGGCAAGTTTTGCCGCCAGGCCTTGTCGTTCGAGTGGTTGCGGCACTTCGGTGTGTGCCAGGACGATGCGATCGGGAAAGCGGCGGTACGTCAGCAGGGCTCGGAGTCCGTCAACGAATAGTTCGAAACGCCGCGCCTCTTCGTTGTGAGTGACGGTCACGTCGTTGAGATTCACGGTCACGGGTCATCCTGCAGCTTCGCTGGTTTCTTCATTCCGGAAATAGCCAAGCCCTGCCGGAAGGGGCACTGGCACACCTGTTTGAGTCTATCAGGGAATTTGGAAAAACTACGGGGTGGGAGAGTCGGGAGGCTCATTATTGAAAAGGCGAGCGAGCTCCGCGTGATCGATGACTACGGCGGGGTCACGCTGGATGGCGTCGAAGTATTTCTTCTGGAAGGCGTCGCCGGATTCCGTGGGAACAAACATTTTCCGGGCAAGAGAGATGGCGCCGCTGGTGTACTCCGGGGTGACGGGCTCCTTGGCAGTCAGAGTTTCATCGATGCGGACGACGAATTCGGAAATGTTGTGGAGCCAGGCGAACTGCGCGTGGTCGATAACCAGTTGGAAAAGCTCGCCGGTATTGACGTGGCCGTGCTCGCGCTCGTATTCGCGGCGCTCCATGTTGAGAAGAGTCTTGTGGAGGCGGAGAAGGGCAAGGCGGAGGGAGAGAAGCTTCTCACGGGCGGGGGAATCGTTGTTCGCGGGATACAAATTTGAGCTTGGAGAATCCATTTTCGAATGACACCTCTATTCTCCGCTAGTCGGCATGCAATTTCAAAATGTATGCGCGAAGGGAAATCCTTCAACACGGAGTTCGCGGAGGACACGGAGCACGCAAAGAAGAGCGGAAGAAATAGAAAATGGAAGTAGGAAGGCATATAGCTGAAAACCTAAAACTGGAAACTGTTCAATTGCGAAAGGGAACTTCATCCATTCGGATATTTTCCATGCTTGGTCAGAACCGCTTGCATGGCGCCTGCGATTGAAGCATAGTAGGTAATATCACTACTTTGGAGGCAGCATGGAGAAGAACGTATCGGCAGCGGACGCGAACCGCAAATTTTCCGAACTGCTGCGAGGCGTGCGCAAAGGCCGGAGCTACGTGGTCACATCGCATGGGGAGCCCGTGGCAAAGCTCGTGCCCGCCGCCCAGGATGCGCGCATCGCGGCGGGGGCGCGCTCGTCATTGCTGGCTCGGCTGAAGTCACAGCCTGCCATCAAAGGTGCCAAGGCGCGTAGGCGCTGGACACGTGAGGAGCTGTACGAGGACGATAAGTGAGGGTGGCGCTGGACACCAATGTCCTGGCGTACGCTGAAGGAGTTAACGGCGCGGCAAGGAAAGCAAACGCGCTTGACCTGATCCAACGGCTCCCCGCCGACGCTGCTTTGCTCCCCGTACAGACGCTAGGCGAGCTGTTCCAGCTTCTGGTGCGAAAGGCGAAGCGCACACCTGCGCAAGCGCGTGCCGCGATCCTGGGTTGGCGCGACGCCTTCTCCCTGATCGAGACCTCCGAAAACGTACTTGTGGGCGCGGCAGAACTTGCCGTCAGGCACCGTTTCAGTTTCTGGGACGGTGTGGTCCTGGCATCCGCGGCCGAGGGCGGATGCCGCCTGCTGCTTTCGGAAGATCTGCAAGAAGGCTTCACTTGGAACGGCGTCACCGTGAGCAATCCCTTCGGTGTGTCGCCTCATCCGCTGCTCACAGATTTACTGCGATGAGCTGGATAGCGCATTGGCCTACGCGCCGTTTCCCGCCTGGGCTCAAAATGGAAGTCCGAGATGAAGGGAGAATAAGACAATCAGTTGTGATAGCGCTGCTCGCCAACGGGAAGCGGGATGGGAAGGCGGTTACCCGCGGGAGGGAGAGGGCAGGTCGAGTAGGGAGTGTAGGCACACGGAGGATTTTCAAGCCGATTGAAATCCAGCACGAGCTCGCCGGGTTTATCGAGGCCGTTCGTAGGAAAACCGGTATAGAGAAAACGGCAGGCAGCGTAAGTGGTCCTAGTGCTGGTCGTGTCGCGGAGAATGAAGAAAAGTTTCGCGACCGCGGGATCTTCAAGAACCGGCTCAAGCCGAAATGCTTTTCCCGCAAGAGTGAACTCCGCGGCGCCAGGAACAGGTTGATCGTAGCTGGTGCCGACAAGGGTGGCGAGTGTGACGGTTTTGTGCGGGGAATAAGGAATCCATTTGGCGGTCACGCGATAAGCCTGGTCGAGCGGGTACCACTTGAGGCCGCGGAAACCGGTGATTGCGGGAGAACGAGAATCTTTGATGCGAAGAGCGAAGCGGGCTTCGCGGCGGATCACGTACATGTTGAGAGTGCTGATGGTGAGATGCGGGGAAACTTTGTCCTTGTTCGCTTCGGCTCGCAGAGTTTGCGGTTTTGCAGGAGTCCCGGCGACGAGGAGGTCAGGAGGGAATCCTCTCGCGGGAGGATTCAGCGTGACGGTTTCGCCCTCGAGGTGAAGGACAGCGAGATGAGCGGGTCCGGAGGCTAGATGGATTTTGTTGTCAGACGCGGAGCCGACGGGATTGTCGCCGGGCTGGAGCCATTCCAGGCCAGCGAGAGAAAGCCAACCGTCCGGCTTGAGGAGATCCGATTTATGTTCCGCGCGCCAGGCAGCGGTGTCTTTTTGCCAGGGAGTCTCTTGCGAGGCTGCAGGCGCGGCCTGCAGCGCGAACAGAAGAGCGATGAAAGCCAGGCAGGCCGAACGATTCCTGAAGTGCATGAGAAAGTATACCGTGGAAGAGAAAACGCTGAAAATGAAGATGAGGAAGAAAGAGCATGGCCGCGCAACAGATTATTTGGAAGCGAGTTCTTTGAAGTGGAAACGGATCGGTGAGCGGCAGAAATATTCGTTCTCGGCATCGCTATTTCCAATGAAGTATACGACAAGCCATTGAGGGTATGCAGGTTAGCTAAATCGATTTTCCAATGCATTCGTGCAATTCTTTTGTTGCTGGAGATGTAACCTCTGGGCCCTTTTCCTTATCAAATGAAAGTAGTCAAATCATGCTTTCCTCAGCGGGGATGAACGTCTTGATTCGCTTCCGCGAGGTGAGGACAAAAGGAAAATAGACTCTTATGAGGAAGACGAAATTCACCGCAGTACTGCTGACATTCTCTCTGTTGCTTGCAGCCAGCGCCATCGCCGGTAATTCCAACAAGGGCACGCTGAATGTCGACGAGACCATTACCGTCGGTGGCAAGCAGCTCCCGGCCGGCAAGTACCAAGTGGAATGGGCTGGAAACGGACCGAGCGTTGAAGTCAGCATTTCCGGCGACAGGGGGACGGTTGCCAAAGTCCCTGCGCAGCTTCTTCCGCTCAAGAAAGCCGAGGCCGAGAGTGGCTATTCAACAAACACCGACCAGGCTGGTAACAAGGCGCTGACAGGAATTTTCTTCGGTGGCAAGAAGTACCAGCTATCCATTGGCGAAGCGTCTCCTGCAACGGCCACACCTTCCGATAAAACGCAAGGGAGCAACTAACCTCGGCGTTTTTCTTCGCGAAGTTCGTAGATAGAAGAAGGAGGGACTGCGGAGCGGTCCCTTTTTTTTTCGTCTATGCGTAATTAGGCCATAGGAACTCAAAAGCACAGCGCCTGGCACTAAGAAAGAGTGCCCATTCGAACCAGGTGACGTGATCTAACAGAACCAGCTCCCATGAGTGTATGATTTGGAGCGTTCGGCCCTGTGGAGGGTTGGCCTTTTCTTGAAATTGATTGAGTTTATTGCCTCGATCGAGTGCAATTCCCGACAGCAGTTCTGGTTTTTAGCATCGGAGGAAGCTTCATGATTGTAGGTGTGCCCCGAGAGAGCTTTCCCGGAGAGCGGCGCGTGGCGCTGGTGCCCGCAGCCATTCCGAATTTAACAAAGGCGGGCTTGGAAGTGGTGGTAGAGGCGGGAGCCGGCGCGGCAGCGGGCTATCCAGACGCGGACTACGCCGCGAAAGGCGCAAAGATCGTCTCCGACCGCGCCGAGGTGTTTCGCGCAGCCGGGGTTGTGCTCCAAATTCTCTGCCATGGATCCAACGACAAGACCGGCAAAGCCGACGTTCCCCTTTTCCGTGACGGCCAGGTACTTATTGGTTTCTTGAGGCCGCTAGGCTCCATCGAAACCATTCAGGAAATTGCCGCCAGGGGAGTCACTTCGTTTTCTGTGGAATTGATGCCGCGAACAACGCGTGCGCAGAGCATGGACGTGCTTTCCTCGATGGCCACGATTTGTGGCTATAAGGCTGTTGTGCTTGCCGCGGATACTTCGCCGCGCATTTTTCCAATGCTCACGACGGCTGCGGGAACCATTACTCCCGGCCGCGTTTTCGTGATTGGAGCGGGCGTGGCCGGTTTGCAGGCCATTGCCACGGCGCGAAGGCTTGGCGCGGTGGCTTCGGCTTACGACCTGCGTCCCGCCGCGAAGGAGCAAGTGCAGAGCCTCGGCGGGCGGTTCGTCGAACTCCCGATTGAGGCTAAAGACGCTGAAGATGCGCGCGGTTACGCGCGGGCGCAAGACGAAACTTTCTACCAGCGCCAGCGCGAACTGTTGGGAAAAGTCGTGGCAGAAAGCGACGTGGTGATCACCGCAGCGGTCATTCCGGGAAAGAAGCCTCCGATTCTGGTGACCAAGGAAATGGTAGCGAGCATGGCGTCAGGGTCGGTCATCGTCGATCTGGCCGGCGAGCGCGGAGGCAATTGCGAACTTACTCGTCCTGGAGAGATCGTCGTGGAGCACGGAGTGACGATCATTGGCTGGTTCAATTTGGCCAGCACCGTTCCCTATCACGCGAGCCAGATGTACGCGCGGAACGTGAGCGCTTTCCTGCTGCATCTCGTGAAAGACGGAAAATTGCAACTGAATATGGAGGATGAAATCGTCCGCGAGACGATGTTGACGCGGGGCGGGGAAGTGTTCAATGCACGCGTGCGAGAGTTTTTTTCGCTCCCGGCCTTGCCAACTGAATCGAAGGGGGTGGCGAAATCATGAAGCTGGATCTGCTTACCAGCCTCTACGTTTTCATGTTGGCCGCATTTATCGGATTTGAAGTCATACGGCGCGTGTCCCCGCTTCTGCACACACCCTTGATGTCCTTGACGAACGCGCTCGATGCCATTGCCGTCGTCGGAGCCATCATTCTTGCCGGTGAGTACCATGCGCACGGGGCGATGCTCGCGAAGATCCTGGGAACGATCGCCATCGTCGCGGCGACCAGCAACATCGTCGGCGGATTTCTGATTACCGATCGCATGCTG
>WNFD01018941.1_pt1 | contig 10438 bp, 9 predicted proteins | sample 5400491 | NCBI WGS metagenome assembly WNFD01 (sample SAMN13153343, study PRJNA577476) | soil metagenome | isolation source: 120 cm saprolite under Douglas fir tree site 2 hole 2 replicate 2 | place: USA:California | collected 2015-04-18 | reverse complement strand
CAGCTTGCCGGGCATCCAGCCGTGGATATGCTGGACCGTGGTGATCCCCGAGGCGATCATCTCGAAGGCCGAGTAGAGCGTGTCGAGATAGAGATCGAGGTCGCGCGAGACGAGGCGCGTGGCGAACCACAATTCGAGCGGCATGTCGGGCGAGCCGAGCTGAACCGGCGTCAGCCCGACATGATGATGGCCGTTAACGAAGCCGGGGAGCAGAACCTGTTCGCCGGTGCCGATTACCGGCGCGTCGGGATGGTCACGCTGCAATGCCGCGAACGAGCCGATCGCGATGATGACGCCGTCCTGCTGCACCACCGCGCCATCGTCGATCTGCTCCCAGCGATGACGGTCGAGCGCACGCGTGATGACATGCTTGCCGCGAATGATCGATAGTGACATGACCCGATCCCTCTCGTGAACCAGCCGGACGATTCAAATGCGCGAGCTTTGCCGATAGTACGGAACATGCGCATCGGCGTCACAATACCCCTCGTAGAATGCCTTGACGTGCGGGAAGATCGCCTTGGACAGGCAACGCCGCTCGATCTCCTCGCCGCTCAGCGGCCTTTGCATGATCTCCGATAGCTGGCGCAGCGCGGCGGCGCGGTCGAGCCGGGTGAATTTTCCGTCCTGATAGAGGATTTCGCCGTCGGCGATCACCGTCCTGACACCCTCGGTCTTGGCGCGCTGGATGATAGCGTCGAGCACCGGCGTCTCGGCGTCGAGGTAGGGGTAGCTGATCTGCCGCCAATCGAGCAGCACCATGTCGGCTGCCTTGCCGAGCTCCAACGTGCCGAGACGGGTGCCGTAGCCCGTCGTTTTCGCCCCGCCGACCGTGGCCAAGCGCAGAATCTGAGCCACGGTCGGGACGCGGTCGTCCATGCCGGGCTCGCGATGCGCGCGCAGCACCATGCGCATCTCCTGCAGCATGTCGCGATCGTCGTTGATGCCGACCTCGTCGAGCCCGATCGCAACGTTGATCCCCTTCTCCTCCAGCCGGTTGAGCGGCAGGACGCCGCTGCGCAGACGGAAATTCGAGCTGCAATTGTGACAGATATTGGTGCCCGTCTCGGCGAGCTTCTCGATGTCGCCCTCCGACAGCCAGACGGCGTGGCCGAGCGTCATCTGCGGACCGAGCAGGCCGAAGCGCTCGATATGGTCGACCGCCGTGCCGCCGCCCCGGCGTGCGAATTCCTTCTGATAAGCGGTCTCGACAAGATGCATGTGGAGCGGCACGCCATGCTTCGCCGCGCAATCCGCCAAGCTGGTCAAGGCCGTATCGGAGCACCAATGCTGGTTGGACGGCGCCAGTTGGACCTTGACCCGCTCCTTGTTGTGGTGACGGGCGTGAAGATGCTCGAACAGCGCGATCGTCTCGGAGGCCGGCATCTGGAAGCCGGCGAAATACTTCGCCAGTGCGGGACGGATCTCCGCCGGCACGCGCGCCAGAAACTGCTCGTTCGCCTCGTAGACGAGATGGTTCCGGTCACGCAGCGCAAAGCAATAGGACACCCGCATGCCGATGTCCTCGTAGGCGCGAATGATATCCTCCGCCTGCGCCTCGATCTGTGGCAGGTCTCCCGCGATCCAGCCGTGGATGTGCTGCGCCGTGGTGATTCCGGAGGCGATCATCTCGAACGCCGCATAAAGCGTGTCGAGATACGGCACCCGGTCGCGTGCGGCAAGACTGGACGCGAACCACAATTCGAGTGGCATGTCGGTCAGGCCGAGCTGGACCGGCGTCAGGCCGATATGGTGATGACTGTTGACGAAGCCGGGCAGCAGGATTTCCTCGCCGCTGCCGATCACGGGCACAGCGGGATTGTCCCGGTGCAGCGCCGCGAAACCGCCGATCGCGATGATGACGCCGTCGCGCTGCAGGACGGCACCGTCGTCGACCTGTTCCCAGCGATGACGGTCGAGGGCGCGCGTGATGATGTGCTTGCCGCGCACGAGCGAGGAAGAAGCGACCGGTCCCCTCATCGCGATGCTCCGTCAGCCAGCGACGGCCATGCTCTCCTGCTCGGCAAAGGCGCGATCGACCTCGTCCTGCAGGAGCGCGGTCAGCTCGACCCGCAGCGCGAGCAGGTCCGGCGACGCCAGGTCGCGCGGCCGCTTCAGGTCGATCGGCACGATCGCCTTGATGCGGCCCGGACGCGCGGTGAAGACGACGACCCGGTCGGCGAGCGCAATGGCCTCGTCGATATGGTGGGTGACGAACAGCACCGAGGCCTTGCTGGCATCCCAGACGTCGAGAAGAAAGCCCTGCATCTTGGCACGCGTCTGGACGTCGAGCGCGGCGAACGGCTCGTCCATCAGCAGAACCTTGGGCCGCATGGCGAGGGCGCGCGCGACGGCGACGCGCTGGCGCATGCCGCCGGAGAGCTCGTCCGGACGCTTTTCGAACGCATCGGAGAGGCCGACTCGCCCGAGAACCCGGCGCGCCGTCTCCATGCGCTCCTCGGTCGGCGTGCCGCGGATCGAAAGGCCGAAGCTGACATTCTGCCAGACATTGAGCCAGGGGAAGAGCGACGTCTCCTGGAAGATCAGGCTGCGCTCCGGCGCTGGTCCAGTGACCGGGTCGCCGTGGGCGACGATCGTCCCTGAGGTCGCCTCCTCGAGCCCGGCGATGAGATAGAGAAGCGTGCTCTTGCCGCAGCCCGAGGGGCCAAGCAGGACCACGAACTCGCCAGGATCAATGTCGAGAGCGACGTCGGCGAGCGCCTCATGCGCCCGCGCCGTTCCCGGGTTCCATATCTTGCCGACGCCCGTGCAGCTGACCGCACTCGCGGCGCCGTTCGACCGCGCCACATCAACCACTGCCGAGCCCCCCCTGTCCCTTGGGGAGCCAGAACAGCACGCGCCGCTGCAGCAGCCGCAGCGCGAAGTCAAAGGTGAAGCCGAGCAGGCCGATGATGACGATGGTGAAAAAGACGAGCCCAGGATTGAAGGTGTTGCGCGCCATCGCAATGATCTGCCCGAGGCCGTAGCCGACGCCGGTCGCCTCGGCAACCAGAACGACCATCCATGCCCCGAAGAGATTGAGGCGAAGCACGACGAGCAGGCCCGGCAGGATCGCCGGCAGGATCACTCGCGTGTAGATCTGCCGCTTGCTGGCGCCCATGGTGCGCGCAACGTTGATGTAGTTGCGGTTGACCGAATCGATCTGCGTGATAGTCGCCAGCGTCATGGTGAAGAACAGCGCGATGAACACCATGAAGATCGCCGGCCCGTTGCCGATGCCGAAGAGGAAAATCGCCACCGGCAACCAGGCGACCGGCGAGACGGGGGCGAGCAACGTCACGGTCGGCAGCGTCAGCTTCTCGAACAGGCTGAAGTAGCGGATAAGGACGCCCATGCAGAGGCTCGTGACCGCCGCCACGGCAAGGCCGACGAGCACGCGCATGGTCGACGACACCATGGTGATGACGACCGCCATCGCCGGCGTTGGACCGGAATTCGGATCGACGCCGATCTCCCAGCGTTTGGCGGTGTTGAAATTCTTCGCCTGCCCGGCGAAGTCGCCAAGGAAGATATGCGGCGGCGGCAGCAGCCGCTGATCGGCGACGCCGATATACCAGAGAAGCTCCCAGATGCCGGCGAAGAAGCCGATCGAGACCACGGCCCAACCCAGCTTGGGCCCGTGCTCCCGGACGAGGGCAAGCGGGACGCGGAACCGGGAAGAGGTGGCCTCCGGACCGTACGCCCTTTCCCTGCCGCCGCCGATCTTGACGCTGATCGCTCGCATCCCGCTCAAGCCGATTTGTGTTCGAGCTTGGCGTAGACGTCGGGAATTTCGGCGATCGCCTGCTCGAGCAGGCTCCAGTCGATCGCGTCGCGACCCGGCTTCACTCGGTCTGGGCGCGCTGATCAACCTTCGCGGGCTGAGCCTTGCCGCCGACGCGCGCGTTCTCCAGAGACGTCTTGTAGTAGGTTCCGACGAGCTCCTTGAGCAGCGTCTCGCGATCCTGCTCCCACACCAGCTGGGCCTTCAACATCGCCTTGATCAGCGCCTTGACGCTCTTGGGATCCTTTTCGATCAGCCGGGTGCTGGCGGCCAGCACGCAGTCGGTATAGTCCTTCCCGTAGATGTCGACGCCATCCGATAGCAGGACGGAGCCCTTGACGTCGCTGAGGAGCGCCGAGCCATAGGGCTCGATCGTGGAAGCGATGTCGATGGCACCAGCCTTGAACGCGGCGACCATCTCGCCCATCGAATCCATGTAGCGGACGGTGACGTCCTTGTATGACACGCCGTTCTTCTTCAGCCAGTCGTAGGGCAACACCTCGAGCGTGTCGTTCTGGAACGTGCCAAGCGTCTTCCCCTTGAGCTTGGCCGGAGTATCAAGACCGGGCTGTGCGACGATGTAGACGCCCTGGACGCCGCCGCCGGCGACGATCTTGACCGGCGCGCCGGCATCGTAGAGAGCCATGAAATTCGTGTAGGGCAGCACGCTGACATCGACCTCGCCGGTGCCGAGGAACGTCACCTGATCGGCGAAGGACGGGGTGTTGACGAACTCGATCGTCAGCCCGTCCTCTTTCGCAAGCTGGCGCATATGGGTGATAAAGAAGGCGACGTTGCAGAAGCCATTGCCATGGGTTCCCTTGACGGTCGCGGCTGCTTGGGCCGCCCCCGACAGACCGGCGATGCCGGGCAGTGCCATCACGATCGTGCCCGCGGCGCTCCCCTTGAGGAATGATCGACGGTCCAACGCGCTGCCGCTCAGCGCCGTGTGAGCCAGATCCGTTACGCTCCGATTGTCATGACGATCGCACATGATGCCCCTCCTTTTTGAAGTTCGCATTCGCTCGCGTTGTGACGGTCGGACCGACCGCGCGGCGGTAAGCGTCGTGCGGGGGAACTTGCAACAGACATGCCAGAGCCGATCGCCGCCACGATTCGACATCGCGCCGTTGGCACAGCGAGCGACACCGGGGCAAGCGCGCTCCGGATCGGCATGATCCTTGCGATATCCGTAGCTATAATGACGACGAGCGACGGCGCGCATCGGTATGTCGCGTCGTCTCGCGGTTCGCTCGGCGGAACCCTGTGTTTCCGCCACGCGCAGAGGGGTGATGGGATGAACGATCGGCGCGGCATCGGCGCGAAGTGAGGCGGACGGAACGATCGGGGTGGCGTCGTTCCGGTGATCGGCAGTGGAAATCGACGACGCCAATCAGGCCGGCGCAACCGCCGTCGACGGCGGCCTCGCCTCCGCGTCATTTTGTGTGTCGTCGATTTTCGGTGTATACAAAATAAGCCAATTGTATACAAAGTGCCTAGAAAACGATCAGGCCATAGCCACAGAACGCGCTGTGAACACCGACGAAATGGGGACCAACGGGATGGAGAACAATCAATGAGGGCAACCGCGAAGCAGCGTGGCGTCGCGAGCCGCTCGGGGGCGGCGCCCGCACACCGCGGCTTATGGGCGGGGCTGTCGAACGATCCGATCGCCGATGCCGTGCAGGAGGCGATCTGCGAGGGACGGCTGCCGGCCGGTACCCGGCTCGGCGAGGAAGAGCTGTGCCGCATCTTCGGAGTCAGTCGTACGCTCGTGCGCCAGACTCTGCAGCGCCTGAGTTTTGCCGGTCTCGTCTCGCTGCGGCCGAACCGCGGCGCCTTCGTCGCCGCGCCGACGCTCGACGACACGGCAATGGCCTATGCCGCGCGGCGACTTATCGAAGCCGACATCATCGCCGAGGCGACACGCCATTGCACCGCCAACGATATCCGGGGCTTGCGCAATCATCTCAAACTCCAGGCAGAGGCCTCATCCGGCGGTCAGCGCAGCTCGCTGCTGCGCCTGCTCGGCGAGTTTCACCTCGTCATCGCGGCGATCGGCGGCAATCCGATCCTTGCCGATTTCGTCGCTCAGCTGGTGCCGCGCACGACGCTGAGCCTGGCGCTCTTCGAGCGGCGCGACCTGCCGTCCTGCGCCCTCGACGAGCATCGCCTGCTGATCGACCTGATGGCCAAAGGCGATGCGAAGGCGGCGGCGCAGGCGATGCGGCGCCATCTGTCGAGCGATTTCGGGCGCCTCGCCGTCCGGGACGAGGCCGAGCCGGTGGTCAACCTCGCCGCGGCGCTGCGGCTTGCCGAGCCGGCGAAGCCATGAATATCCTGGTCATCAACGGCAACACCACGCAGGCGATCACCGATCGCGTCGCGGCGACGGCGCGCGCGATTTGCGCACCCGGCACCATGATAAGGCCAGTGACCGCAGAGGCTGGACCGCGCATCATCGCGACGCGCACGGAAAATCTGCTGGGCGCCCACGCCGCGCTTTCGTTGGCTGCGCGCCACCACGCGGGCTGTCACGCCGCAGTGATCGCGGTGGCAACCGATACCGGCTTGCACGCGGTGCGCGAGGCGCTGCCGATTCCGGTCGTCGGCATCACCGAAGCGGCGCTGCTTACCGCCTGCACCCTCGGTTCCGGTTTCGCGTTCCTCGCCATCGGCCGGCGCGGTGCGGCGATGTACCGGGAAGTAATCGCAAGTTACGGGCTTGCTGGTCGGATGGCCGCCTTCGCGGCAATCGATCTGCCGCAAGCGGCCTTTGCCGAGCCGCGCAGCTACGCGGAGACGATCCTGGCGACGGTCGGCGAACTGGCGAAGGACGGGGCCGACTCTGTCGTGATCGGCGGCGCCGCCTTCGCCGGGCTGGGACGCGAGCTGCAGGATCGCGCTCCGATCCCGATCGTCGACGGCGTCGAGTGCGCCGTGCGCCTCGCCGAGATGCTCGGCGCACTCGGACTGCCGAAGCCGAAAAGCAGTAGCTATGCGTCGCTGCCGCCGCGCGAGCTCGTCGGCGTCGATCCCGCGATCGCCGCACTATTCGCCGAACGCTAGAGGACGCAGGAGCCGCGATGATGGGACGCGTGCTGCTCGGAATGCTGACGCCTTCGTCAAACACGGTCCTCGAGCCGAATTGCGTCGCCATGCTGCGCGAGGTGCCGGACGTCTCGGTGCATTTCGGCCGCTTTCGTGTCACCGAAATCGCGTTGAACGCGCAGGCGCTGGCGCAATTCGACGACGAGCCGATGATTGAGGCCGCTGCTCTGCTGGCCGATGCGCGGGTGAACGCGCTGTGCTGGAACGGCACGTCGGCGGGCTGGCTCGGCTTCGACAGTGATCGGGCGCTTTGCGCCGCGATTGAGCGCCGCACCACCATTGCCGCCACCTCGTCGGTGCTGTCGCTTGCCGAGGTGTTTCGGCGGACGAAGGTCGAGCGTTTCGGCCTGGTCACGCCCTACACCGACCAGGTTCAGGCGCGGATTCTCGACAGCTTCGGCGCCGAGGGCTTTCGCTGCGTGGCGGAGCGTCATCTCGGAATAGCCGACAATTTCGCGTTTTCCGAGGTTTCGAGCGACGCCTTGATCTTGATGGTACGCGCGGTCGCGGCGGCGAGACCGCAAGCGATCACGATATTCTGCACCAATCTGCGCGGACCGCCGCTGGTCGAGGATCTGGAACGAGAGATCGCGATTCCGATCTACGACACCATCGCGACCGGCCTGTGGGGAACGCTGCGGCTTGCGGGATCGGATCCTCGCAGGATCAGGCGCTGGGGCCGCTTGTTCCGTGACGTCGTGCCGTAACGTGCGATTGCCCACGAACTGGAGCGAACACCATGAGCACAAAGGCGAGAAGCGCGGTTACCAGCCATCTCCGCCTGACACATGACGGTGCCTTGATGATCATCGAGGCGGCGGTGGCGAAGGCCACGGCGATGGGCGTGCCGCAATGCATCGCGGTCGTCGACGACGGTGGCAACCTTCTGGCGTTCCTGCGCATGGATGGCAGCAAATTCCTCAGTGTCGACAGTGCCATTCGCAAGGCGATAACAGCCGTGTCGGGGCGAGCGCCGACGGGTAACGTATCGGCTGACATCGACATGAAGCTCGCGCTCGCAACCTCCGGAAGACTGGTCAATCTCAAAGGTGGAGTGCCGATCGTCATCGATCACATGGTCATCGGCGGGATCGGCATCGGCTCCGGCACCGGCGACCAGGATCTCGACGTCGCGAAAGCCGGTCTCGCCGCGATCGAGGGCGCATCACGATGACTAACTCCGAAGCGTGGAGAGAGCCGCCATGACCCATAGCAACGACCGCGATCTCGTCGGCTATGGCGCCCATCCGCCCGATCCCAAATGGCCGGGGGCCGCACGTATCGCCATCAATTTCGTGATGAACTATGAGGAGGGTTCCGAGCCTTCCGTGCATGACGGCGAGGATTCCACAGAAATCGGCCTGACCGAAGCGCATGGCAGCAACACCGGGGTCAGCGGCCGCGATCTTGCCGGCGAGGGCATGTTCGCCTATGGCAGTCGTGTCGGCTTCTGGCGGTTGATGAGGCTGTTTCAGGAGCGCCAGTTGCCGCTCACCATCTTCGGCTGCGCGCTCGCGATCGAACGAAACCCCGAAGCGGCGCAAGCGATCCGCAAGTCAGATTTCGACGTATGCTGCCACGGCTGGCGCTGGGTAAAGCACTATCTGCTCTCCGAGACGCAGGAGCGCGAGCACATCAAGCTTGCCATCGCCTCTCTCCAGAAGACGGTCGGGGTGCGGCCGCTCGGATGGTATTGCCGCTACGGGCCGAGCGTGAATACACGACGGCTGGTCGTCGAGGAGGGCGGCTTCCTCTATGATTCGGACGCCTATGATGATGAGCTGCCTTACTGGAGAACGGTCGAGGGTAGGCCGCACCTCGTCATCCCGTACTCTCTCGTGAACAACGATGGGAAATTCGCCGACGGCAGGTTTGGCACCGCGAGCGATTACTTCGAGTTTCACAAAGATGCTTTCGACATGCTCTACAAGGAAGGCCGCACGCAGCCGAAGATGATGTCGGTCGGCCTCCACATGCGATTGATCGGCCATCCCGCGCGGGCGGCGGGGCTGGAGCGCTTTCTTGATTACGTCCTCGGTTTCGAGGGCGTCTGGATCACGCGGCGGCTCGACATCGCGCACCACTGGGTGAGAGATCATCCCTTCAAGGCGATGCCGTGACAGTGCTGAGAGTTGAGTGAGATGGGTGCGGCAAACGACCGGAAGACGTCGAGGTCGCGCGTATCCGGTCGGGCCTTGGTCGGACGCAGGCGGCCCTCGCGACCGCAACCGGCGTGCCGCATCGGCTGATTTCGGACTGGGAGAGCGGACGCCTATCGGACGCGGTCTAGTGGAGCCAAAAGCATGGCATGGTCAACGACCACCTGCCCCTGCCGCTAGCCAACGCGAATTACATTTGTCGCCACCAACGTATAGCGGTGAATTCCGACAAACGAGCTGCTTCGCCTGGCGGTTACGATGGGACATCAAATGCGTCCGCTTGAGTTGTTCAGACATCTCTGTCAGGCGCTAGCGATGTCCCCGACCAAGCGCACGCGCACGCGCAGCGCATTGCCCGGCAGATACGCGATCGGCATGTCCTCGGTCTCGACAGTTTTGAGCGTGTTGTGATCGGCGCCGGCCGACACGGCGCGATCGGCGGCAATCTTCGAGGCGGCGGCAATGGCATCGTGACGAGTGAAGTCGCGGAAGATCTGGTCGACCTCGCCCGACACCTGCGCAATCGCAGCACCGACCGCGTTGGCGCAATCGCCATGTGCCACACGGATCACCTTCGACACACCGTCAAGCTTGTCCGGAATCAGGAAGGCGCCGCCGCCGACCGCGATCAGCGGCGCCTCGCCCGCCTCGGTCTTCATCCGGTCGACCGTTTCCTCGACCATGCGCTTGGCTTCGTCAAATACGCGCCGCCAGGTGGACGCGTCGAGATGCGCCACCTTGGCGCGGTCGCCCAGCTCGAGAACGCCCGCGGCAACGGCAATATCAGTCGTGGTGAGTTGCTTGCCGCCGAAGGCAATCCCCTCCTTGAGCAGCTTATAGCCGACCGAGAGCGGGCCGATGTTGAGCGGATCGAGCGAGACATGGCTACCGCCGCCTAAGCCGAAGGACAGCAAATCCGGCATCCGGAAGAGCGTGCGTACACCAGCCACCTGCACCACCGAGTTGGCCTCGCGCGGGAAGCCGTGGCGCAACTGGCCGATATCGGTGGTGGTGCCACCGACATCGGCCACCATCGCATCGCCGAGCCCAGAGAGATAGGCGGCCCCGCGCATGGAGTTCGTGGCCCCCGAGGCGAAGCTGTAAACCGGCAGCTTTGCCGCCTGCGCGGCCTCCACGACCGTACCATCGTTCTGGGTGATGAAGAGCGGCGCGTCGAGGCCAGAGTCGCGGATCGATCGCTCGAACGCTGCAATGGTATCACGGGCGAGATCGGCTAGTGCTGCGTTGAGCAGCCCGGCATTCTCGCGCTCCAGCAGGCCGATGCGGCCGAGATCGGAGGAACACGTGATGACCGCACCGGGATTTTCCTGTGCCACGATCGCTGCCGCCTGACGCTCGTGGCTGGGATCGAGCGGCGAGAAGA
>WNFD01014020.1_pt1 | contig 10438 bp, 6 predicted proteins | sample 5400491 | NCBI WGS metagenome assembly WNFD01 (sample SAMN13153343, study PRJNA577476) | soil metagenome | isolation source: 120 cm saprolite under Douglas fir tree site 2 hole 2 replicate 2 | place: USA:California | collected 2015-04-18 | reverse complement strand
GGTTCTTTTTGGGCAAAGAAGAACTCCTCCACAAAAAGAACGCGGGTAGACGACGATCTTGCACCGCCGGAGACACGTTTTCTTCTGCAGCGCGGGGATTCTTCGGGGCCAAAGAACGGCCCCTCAGAATGACAAGGGGAGAGTGAGTCGTGGAAGGGCAAGCATCCCGTGATGCACAGAATGGGCCTTACAGCGGTATATTCCCATGCTTCTTCGGCGGGTTCTTGTCCCGCTTGGTCTGCAGCATCTCCAGCGCGTCAATCAATCTCTTGCGCGTGTCGCGTGGCTGAATGACCGCATCCACATAGCCGCGCTCGGCAGCGATGTAAGGATTGGCGAAGCGCTCGCGAAACTCTTCGACCTTCATCTGTCGTGCCTGGGCGACGATCTCCAGCTTCTCGGCTTCGGTCTTTCCTTTGACCGCTGCTTTCTCCAGCTCGCGTTTGTAGACGATATTCACCGCGCCTTCCGGTCCCATGACGGCGATCTCGGCGGTTGGCCACGCATAATTCACGTCGGTGCGAATATGTTTTGACGACATCACGCAATAGGCCCCGCCGTAGGCCTTGCGGGTAATGACCGTGATCTTGGGCACCGTGGCTTCGGCAAAGGCGAACAGCAGCTTGGCCCCATGCCGGATGATCCCGCCATACTCCTGTTTCGTTCCCGGAAGAAAACCGGGCACGTCTTCAAATGTAATCAGCGGAATGTTAAATGCGTCGCAGAAGCGAACGAAGCGCGCGCCCTTGACCGATGCGTTGATGTCGAGCACGCCCGCGAGAAACGCCGGCTGGTTGGCCACAATCCCCACCGGACGCCCGTTCATCCGGGCAAAACCGACGACGATGTTCTTCGCATAGTGCTCATGAACTTCAAAAAAATAACCATCATCGATCACGCGATGGATGACATCTTTGATGTCATAGGGCTGCGACGACGCAGCGGGTACCGTGGTGTCAAGTTCGGCATCGGCGCGGTCGATGGGGTCGGAGCACTCGCGGCGCGGCGGGTCATCGAGATTGTTCGATGGGATAAAGCTGAACAGCTCACGCACCATCGAGAGGCACTCGGCGTCGTCATGGGCCATGAAATGAGCCACGCCTGAAACTTCATTGTGCGTGGTCGCGCCGCCCAGTTGGTCTTTGGTGACCTCTTCGTGCGTTACGGTCTTGATGACATCGGGTCCGGTCACGAACATGTAGGCGGTCTTATCGACCATCAGGATGAAATCCGTAATGGCCGGGGAGTAAACCGCGCCTCCAGCGCAGGGGCCCATGATGGCCGAGATCTGCGGAATGACGCCGCTGGCGAGTGTGTTGCGCAGAAAGATATCGGCATAGCCCGCCAGGGACATGACGCCTTCCTGAATGCGCGCCCCGCCGGAGTCGTTCAGCCCGATCACCGGAGCGCCCACCTTCATCGCCATATCCATGATCTTGACGATCTTGCCCGCGTTGGCCCCGGAGAGCGACCCGCCGAACACGGTGAAGTCCTGGGCGAAAACAAAGACCAGCCGCCCTTCGATGCGTCCGTAGCCGGTAACGAAGCCGTCGCCGTAGGTCTTTTGCTCCTCCATGCCGAAATCGGTGCAGTGGTGAGTGACCATCTTGTCGAATTCCTCGAAGGTGCCTTCGTCCAGCAGGAATTCGATGCGCTCCCGGGCCGACATCTTGCCTTCTTTGTGTTGTCGCGCGCTGCGTTCTTCGCCTCCGCCGGCCTCAGCCAGGGAATCGCGGCGCTTCAGTTCTGCGAGCTTTTGTTCAAGATTCATTGCAGAGGAATTATATGCGTGACGCGGCAACAACCAAAAGCAAAGGCAAAACCTTAAGACCTGGAAACGCAGAGGAATCGGAGGAAGCACAGGTTTTTGGGGTATTGCCGCGGACCCGGAAGTCATCTCACAGGCCGGCGAAAAGGTTTGGCCAACGTGACAACCCCCAAAATCCTCTGCTACCTCTGCGTTTCAAGATTTATGGTTTTGACTTTGCTTATTCGGGAGTATTCCCCGGAGACCAGCGCCAGCGCTTTTTCTTTGCTTCCCAGAACAGCGTCGCTTCCAGTATCTGGGCCTCTTTGGGTCTGATGATATAGATTGGGGGTTTGTCCTTTTTTATCAGCAGGCGGCCCGCTTCGACGGTATCGAAGGGCACATTGATGATCGCGAATTTCGCTTTGGGCACGGCGGCCTTCCAGGCTTCCGCGCCCGCGCCGAAGATCACCAGCAGCACGTGCGCGTGTTTGGTATCGATGGTGCCGAAGTTGGCGCTGATCGTTGGATTGCCCAGGCCGAAGAAGGCGTTGTAAGGATCGGCCACGCTGTACTTATATTCATAGGAGTCCGGAGCCGGTTCAGCGCTGTCGGCGACGATCGCAACGTCTTCAACGCCGTCGCCATCGAAGTCGCCGGTAATCATCGGCGTGGGAAATTTGGACGGCAGAGAGAAGGTTTTGCCAAACTGCTTCTGGACCATCTCCGCCAGGTCGGAGGCGAGCGCCGGTGACAGGGGTTTTGCACCCGGCTGTGTTTGTCCCCGGGCGATGTTGAACCCGGCCAGGCTGAAGAGCGACACGGCAGCCAGGACGGCCAGAATACTTCTTTTGTGCTTCATAATCAGAGTCTACCCCTTTTCATCCGTGCATTCCTCAGGAATCGCGCCTTCGTATCGGGCTGGTCAACAGCGATGGGTGGGATTTGGTCAACACCGATGGGCGGGGTCCCTGGGCCTGCAAATGTCCGAAAGGCCCTGGACAGAAGCGCTTTTCGGCCATCCCCGGCAACCTTTAAGCCGCGCGGGCGTCCTATCAAAGACGCAGTCAGTGGAAATTCGTGCCCTTGCGGCCCTATGGCCGGGTGCAATGACACTGGAAACGGCACAGATTATCTGATGGAAGGAAGCGGTGTGCATGCGGAAATATAAGCGATATGGCATTTTCCTGGTTCTGGCGCTCATCATTGGTGTTATAGCCGTTACATCTGGTTGTGGAAGCGGTCACAGCGGGATGGGGAACGGCAACGGTACGAACCCGCAACCCTTCGGCGTCACTTCCGACCATGTTTTCGTGGTGGTCCTCGAAAACCATGGGTTTGCCCAGGTCATTGGCAGCCCGGCCATGCCTTATCTGAATTCTCTCGCCAATCAGCATGCCCAGGCGACCAACTATTTTGCCGATACGCATCCTTCCATCGGCAACTATTTCATGCTGACCGCGGGCGCTCTGGAAAGCAATGACGATGCGTTCGCCGGCGTCGTGACCGATAACAACATCGTGCGGGTACTGAGCGCGGCGGGCAAGACCTGGAAGAGCTATGCGGAGAGCATTCCCGCGACGGCATATCTCGGCCCGGATTCAGGCATCTACATCAAACACCATAATCCGTTCACTTATTTTTCCGACGTGATGAATTCGCCTTCGCAGGCGGCCAATATAGTTCCATTCTCGCAGCTCTCGGCCGACCTGAGCGCGGGCACTCTCCCTTCCTTTGGGTTTATCATTCCCAACGATCAGGACAACGCGCACGACTGCCCCGGAGGAGCGGCTACCTGCCTCGATACCGACAAGCTGACCGCGGCCGATAACTGGCTCAAAGCGAATATCAATCCCCTGATCACCAGTCCGAAATTCGGGAACAGCGTTCTCATCATTGTGTGGGATGAATCGGTTCAAACCGACATAGCCAATATCGGCGGACAGGTGTCCATGGTGATGGTCGGACCGCAGGTCAAAGCCGGGTTCAAGTCGACGACATTCTTTGACCATCGCGCCACGTTGCGCGTTGCCCTGAGCCTGCTCGGCGCCACCGATCTGCCCAACGGCGCGGCGTTCGCAAACTCCATGCGCGAGTTCTTCCCGTAGGATCGGAGGGTAACGGTCAGAAAAGAATTGGGTAATTGCCAAAGTTGGTAATTGAGTAATTGAAAAACTCAGAAGGCAGGAGCTTTTCAATTACCAAATTACCAATTTTGGCAATTACCCAATTTCACTGCTGCTTCATAGCAACATCCAGTTGGATATTAACAATTTTGGCGGTGTCGTCGATCTGCTCCCGCAGCTTCCACTCCAGACGCGCCGCCGCGGGCAGAAGTTGCCTGACCTGCTCCATGACGACCGCCAGATAAGTGCTGTCGTAGACCGCGCCTTCCTGAAGTTTCCAGAAGCCCGTGATCTTCTGTTTGAACTGGTCGGGCGCGAGAATCTCGACTTTGCCCATGTGATAGACCGGGCCCTCGGTGACCTCCAGAGTGTAGCGCACCGAGTCTTCGCTGAAATCCATCACCGGATGAATGTGCGCCGCTTCCCGTCCGAATTTGCCGAACATCCTGCGAATGGCGCCCAGATCGTTTTCCATCCTTACGCCATTGGCCGGATCGCCCGGCTTCAGCGTCAGGTGTTTTGTGAGTTCCTCGCCGGAGATCAGCGTGTTGCCGGTCCACGAAAAGCCCGACACGCGATACTGTACGCCTTCGTTGATCGTGACATCCATGGTCACGGCGCCGCCCTCACCCAGGCGCGGCTGAACCTCCACCGACGCCTTGAGATATCCATTTTGAAGATAGATCGACGTCAGCTTCGATTTCACCCACGGATCGGTAATGCTGTGAAAGAAATCACTGCCCTTCAGGGGCGTGACGGCCGGGTTCACCAGCTTCGCATCGAGCCGGGCGATACCTGAAAAGCTGAAGGATGAAACCTTCAGGCCCGCGTTCTCGATCTTGTACAGAAATTCGCGCGGAGGTTTGCCTCTCTCGCTCTCAAGAATCCAGGAGACTTCGCTGGGCAGCTTCTTCGCCGCCAGCATTTTGGTCAGACTCGCCGAGACCTGGTCCGGCAGGCCGCCGCTCAGCGGCAGCTCGCCGTTGTAGAGCGGCAGATCGTTGTGCAGCGCCGTCTGAAGTTCTTCGTTCGAAAACCACAGAAAGTTGTCGAACACCGCCGGCAGAAACTGCGGAGCGTCCGTCAGATCGAAATCCGCTTCCACGCCGTTGTTCGTGCCGATCGCCGGCTTGTAAAGGTACTGGACGGAAAGAAAGACCCCGGCGCCGTTCAGCAGTCCCGCGGCATTTTGCAGATCGGCCGCCGTCACCTGCGATCCGACCCTGAGGCCCGAAGCCCGCAACAGATCGGCCTCCGAATACCGCTTCGACCCGCGCAACACCACCCGTGCCAGCTGATAGTGATCGGCCGCCCCGGCCCATACCGCGGATGTCAGAAACAGCAGAAGAAAGATAAGACGCGAGAAGCGCATGGCAGGAAAGATGGTAACGCAAGCGGCGGGTATTTGGTACTTGGTAGATGGTATTTGGTTTGAGTCGACAGGGCTTTCAGACACCAAATACCAAATACCAACTGCCAAATACAGTCCTACCAAATACCCTTCCACACCCTCAGCCCGCTCGATACTGCCGACAAAGGCATCCGCGCCGTCTTCGGTTTCCTTCCGAACGGACGGTTCATGAATTCCACGAACGGCGCCATCAACTTGAAATGCCGGGCCAGCTCCGGGACCAGCCGGGGAGAAGTCACGAGCCCGATGTCCAGAGATTTTTCCAGATACCACTGCGTATGCCGAAGCAGCGCTTCGGCGGGATGGTCCACGGGAAAGCCTTTGGGCACGCGCGTGAGCTGTTCTCCCTCAAGGGTTCCCACGTTGCGGCGCAGGGTTTTGTTTTTGAGGATCGCTTCCAGCTCCTCGTGATGGTCGCGAATCAGGGCGCGATAGGCCAGCAGCTCTTCCCGCTCGGGCATATAGACGCCGCTGAAGACCAGAAGCTCTTTCGGAGTGAAGTGAAAATAAAACACCGCGCCCTCGCGCTTCACCGCCGTCTCGCGCGGAAAGATGCCGGCAATGTGCGTTTTGTAAGGCGTCTTGTCCTTTGAAAACCGCGTGTCCCGGTAAATGCGATACGTGGCCTTCTGCGGAGCCGTAATGTACTGCGGCGCAAAACGCAGGAATTCCGCGTTCAGCGCCGACACCAGCTCCATCATGGGCAGCTTGATGAGCGTTTCGTACTCTTCCTTGCGCGGCTGAAACCACGCGCGCCGATTGTTGCGCGCCAGACTGCGCAGAAAAGCAAGAGATTTGGGAGAAAATCCTGAAAATTTCGTCATGATAAAAAATCAAAGACTTAAGCCGCAGATTCCGCAGATGAACGCGGATAAAAACCAAAGAAGAGAATTGCTTAGCTCATCGTCATCAAAAATGAATCTTTCTTTTGGTTTTTATCCGCGTTCATCTGCGCAAATCAGCGGCAAAGTTCTTATGTCAGCGCCACCGTTTTTTCGGCGATCAGTTTCTTCACCCGCTCCACGAACTGCCCCAGCGGCACCGTGCCTTCCGGCTGCTGCTGCCCCCGGACGCGCACGTTGACGGTGCCCGCTTCGGCTTCCTTCTCGCCCACCACCAATAGGAACGGCACTTTCTGCATCGTGTGCTCGCGCACCTTGGCGTTCATCTTCTCGTTGCGGTCGTCGTGGGTCACCCGCACCCCGGCGTCTTTCAGCGTTTGGGTAACCTTCGCGCCGTACTCGACGTGCTTCTCGCTGATGGGGATCACCGCCACCTGCACCGGAGAGAGCCACGTGGGAAACGCCCCGGCATAGTGCTCGATCAGCACGCCGAAGAAACGTTCCACCGAGCCAAATAGCGCCCGATGGACCATCAAAGGCCGCTTGCGCGAGCCGTCTTCCGCTACGTATTCCAGCTCGAAGCGCTCCGGCAGGTTGAAGTCGAATTGCACGGTGCAGAGCTGCCACGGGCGTCCGATGGCGTCGACCAGTTTCACGTCGATCTTGGGGCCGTAGAAAGCCGCCTCCCCGGGGATGACCTTGAACGGAATACTCCGGCGGTTCAGCGCGTTCTCCAGCGAGCGGTTGGCCAGCTCCCATTTCTCATCGCCGCCCAGGAAGTTCTTGCGGTCGTTGGGGTCCCACGTGCTGAGTTCGACCTGATATTCAGTGAACCCGAAGGTCTTGAGCACCGCCAGGGCGAAATCCATGCAGCCGATGATCTCGTCTTCGATCTGGTCGGTCGTGCAGAAGATATGAGCGTCGTCCTGGGTAAAGCCGCGCACGCGCAGCAGCCCGTGCATCACGCCCGAACGCTCATAACGATACACGGTGCCCAGCTCGCCCAGCCGCACCGGCAGATCGCGATACGACCGCAGCGTGTCGGCGTAGATCAGAATGTGTCCGGGACAGTTCATGGGCTTCAGGCGGTATTCCGCGTCGTCCAGCTCCATAGGCGTAAACATGTTCTGGGCGTAGTAGCCTTCGTGTCCGCTGACCTTCCACAGGTTCACCCGGAAGGCATGGGGCGTATAGACAAGCGAATATCCGCGCGCCAGATACTCGTTGCGCATCCAGTCTTCCATCTCTTTGCGGATCAGCCCGCCCTTGGGATGCCAGAAGATCAGCCCCGGCCCCGCCAGCTCCTGAATGCTGAACAGGTCGAGCTGTTTGCCAAGCACGCGATGGTCGCGCTTTTTGGCCTCTTCAATGACCGCCAGGTGTTGCTCCATGTCCTTCTTGCTGAGGAACGACGTGCCATAGATGCGCTGGAGCTGTGGGTTCTTTTCGTCGCCCAGCCAGTAGGCACCGGCGAGGCTCAGCACCTTGAAGGCCTTGATGCGTCCGGTCGAAGGGATGTGCGGGCCGCGGCAGAAGTCCACGAATTTGCCGTTGCGGTAGATGGAGATCGGCTCGCCGTCTTTGGTGAACTGTTTGATGAAGTGGACTTTCATGAAGTCGCCTTCACGCTCGAAGCGCGCCAGCCCCTCGTCGCGGGGAATAAACTCGCGCTCAAACTTTTCATCGCGGGCCGCGATTTCGCCCATGCGTTTTTCGATCTTTTCGAGGTCGTCGGGCGTGAACGGCGTAGGCCGGTAAAAGTCGTAAAAGAACCCACTTTCGGTGAACGGTCCGTGGCCCAGCTTGGTTTCGGGAAACAATTCAAGCACCGCGCTTGCCATCAGGTGGGCCGAGGAATGCCGGTAGACGTCCAGGACTTCGGGGTCTTTCTCGGTCAGCAGGCGCAGCTCGACGTTCTCTTCCAGCGGCCTGCTCAGGTCGGCAAACAGCCAGCCGTCTTTGGCCTGCTGGGCGTGCATGGAGGCAGGGCCTTGTGGGTCCGATCCGGGCCGGTCGCCGGCTGAAGGCTGAGTGCCGATTGCTGAGTGCTTAATCTTTGCCGCCAAAGCGGCATCGGCCAGCCGGGGGCTGATGGATTTGGCAATATCGTAAGGGGTCGTGCCCCGTGGTACGTCCCGCTTGCTCCCGTCGGGAAGCGTGACCTGAATCGTCTCTGGCATTGTCAACCTGTGTGGCGCTGAATTAAGTCTGTAACCAGAATAAGGTTGCGGATGGCTTTGCGTCCAGCAAACAAAACCGGCATCCACCGCAAAAGGAGGCAACGGGCGCAAAGGAAAACAAAAGAAAAATCTTTGCATCTTTCAAACATTTGTTTGTGCTTTTCCTTTGCGCCCGTTGCGTCCTTTGCGGTGGATGCCGGGTTTTGTTTTTGGTTTTCCTGCGCTCCTCTGCGCATCCCTGCGTCTCTGCGGTGAAGGGTTGGTTACCCGCGGTACATTGATTTCGTCCCTCATACTGTTATCCTTCATAGGCATCCGCGATTCGACAGGGCAAACCATGCGCACCAGACTTCTCTTTATTTTTCTGCTTAGCTCGATAACAGCCTTCGGCTGGCAACCAGGTCCGTCTACGATGGCCCAGTCCGCCGACAACATCGTCGCCAACTACCGCAGGGTCATCGTGCTGATGGAAGACGACCCTTCCCTCGACGCAGCCAAAAAAGAACGCGCGGTGATTCTGGCCCGCATGCTGTTCGAGCAGAACGAGGAAAACCTGGAAGGCCTGCGCGCCGCTGTCGTCTCCGATCCGGTAAAGCTCAGCGCCTTCCTTGACCGTCTCGAGGCCGGTCCTGATTACCATGATGCCGATAAGCTGGTCTTCCGCGATCTGCTGGAAGACCTGAACGCCGAACCGGTGAACGGCTCAACGCCTGCCGTCCAGAAGAGAATCGTCGACGATATCGCCGCTCTCGCCCGAATTAACGCGCTCTATGAGAAAGAACTCGGCCAGGTCTTCGATCGCATTCGCGTGCGTGGCATGAGCGTCCGGCGCGAGGCGTGGGACAAATACCTTGCCGACATCAAGATCAAATATCGGCGTGACGGAATTCTGAAGGAATACGAGGCCATGCTGCCCGTGGAGGAAACCCGGGGCGGCGGCACGAATAAAAAGAAGCGCAATCCCAACGTGCTCGACGGCACCGAGCTGCCGCCCAGGACCCTGCTGCTCACCTTCGATGACGGCCCGCATCCTCGCTATACCGATGAGATTCTGGCCGTGCTGAAGAAATACAACCTGCAAGGGGTGTTCTTCCAGGTCGGACACAACATCGGCACGGTCGGTGCCGACGGGAAGGTCACACTGGGCAAGGGCGCGGCCGCCAGTACCCGTATCCTTGAGGCCGGGTCGTCGCTGGGCAATCACAGCTTCAACCACCCTCTGCTTCCCAAAATGGATGCGGCCGGTTATACGAAAGAAATCGGCGATACCGACAAGCTGCTGAAAGTCGTGCTCAAGGGCGATCCGGTATTGTTCCGCCCGCCCTATGGCGCGGAGAACGATGGCATCCTGAATCTGGTGGTGTCCAACAACATGAAGTCCATGATCTGGAACATCGACTCCATGGACTGGGCCGATCCGGTGGCTGCCTCCGTGGCCCAGCGGGTGCTCAAGGAGATCGACAAGCAGGGCCGGGGCGTGATTCTTTTCCATGACATCCACCGGCGTGCTCTCGATGCCCTGCCCGGTCTGATCGAAGATCTTCAGAAACAGGGTTACCGCTTCGCCTCCTGGAACGGAACCGGGTTCTCGGTCGGCGATGCGCGCGGCATGCAGACCGTATCGGTTCCCAAAACCGCGGAGCCACCTTATCGCGAGAGCTGGGCGGCGGTCATCGGCATCGACAACTACCAGAAGTGGCCCCGGCTGCGCTATGCCGCCAACGATGCCGCCGGAATTCGCGACACGTTGATTCAGAAATATAAATTCAAGCCCGAGAACGTCTTCATGCTGCTGAACGAGCAGGCGACGCGCGAGAATATTCTCTCGCTGCTGGGCGACAAGCTCGCCAATCAGCAGATGGTGAAGCGTGAAGACCGCGTCTTTGTCTTCTATGCCGGCCACGGTGCCACCCGCAAACTGCCTTCGGGCCGCGACCTCGGCTACATCATTTCCGTCGATGCCGACCTGAACAATTACCAGGGGCAGGCCATCTCCATGACCAACTTTCAGGACATCGCCGAATCCATCCCGGCGAAGCATCTGTTTTTCATCATGGACTCCTGCTATAGCGGCCTGGCCCTGACGCGCGGCGGAGGTCTCGCCAATTCCTCCAACTACATGCAGGAAATCG
>WNFD01024447.1_pt1 | contig 10439 bp, 6 predicted proteins | sample 5400491 | NCBI WGS metagenome assembly WNFD01 (sample SAMN13153343, study PRJNA577476) | soil metagenome | isolation source: 120 cm saprolite under Douglas fir tree site 2 hole 2 replicate 2 | place: USA:California | collected 2015-04-18 | reverse complement strand
CGCCGTCGCCGCGCTTCTGACGTTAGTGGGCTGGTGTTCCGTGTGTCACGGCCAGCAGGCCGCATTGGCGACCGGCACTGATGAAACGCTGGTTGAGAAGGTGAACGATCCCACCGCGAATCTAACTCAGATCACGGTCCAGGACCTATATGCGCCCGCCGAATACGGTACGAATGCGCAGCCGAACACGCTTCAGATTCGGCCACTCTTAGCGGTCCGGCCGCAATTGTTCACGCCGCTGGAGCAGCTCATCCAGCCTACATTTGAGGTCGTAACGGCACCTCGCTGCAAAGGTCCGTCGAGGACCACTGCACTCGGCGACATGCAACTTCTCGATCTCTTCGTGATGCCGTGGCCGAACTCGGAGAAGACTCGCTTTCAGTGGGGAATCGGACCGTATTTCGTGTTCCCAACGTCGACTACTCAATTCGGCGGGCAGGGCGCGTGGCAGATGGGGCCGGCGGCGGCCTTTTCTTTCCGGCAAATTCCACGACTGAACATTGCGGGGCTGTTTCAGCAGGCGACTTCGTTTGCGTACACGTCGTCGCGTTCGGTCCCGGTCAACTCGCTTACCTCAACCGATACTAGCCTATCAGCTAGGCCGCGGATGGTATCTGAAGTCGAGCGACGCGACCGGGACAATAAATTTTCGTCACAAGACTTCCACCAGGATGCCGCTTAGCGCCGGGTGCGGGAAAGTGTGGAAATTTGGTGAGGGCTACTCAATCAATGCGTCAGTCTCCAGTGAATGGATGGCGTATAGGCAATTTTCCACTCGAACCGAGCAATTCAGGCTCAGATTTCGAATCGGCCTGCGGTTGCCGCAACTGGAACTATAAGAGCGACCCATTGATGCTGAGGTCGTAAAAGAAAGTCATTTTGCCTTCTTGACTGCCTCATCGACGCCTTCGACCGTCCGTTTAAAACAGCTGGAGCTGCTTCGTAGACCCACTCGCCGATACTGTGCGCCGGCACGAGGCCTCGCTGTTGGAGTTTTATTTCGGTGTCATACGCAAGGATAACGTCCCGACGTTTGAGAATGCGACGTTCCCGGCCGGGCCGGTTTCCTTGAGGAAACTTCCGGTAATAAACCCTGCAAGATTTATGGCGATCGTCGTGTGCATATCGAGCGCCCATCGGAGCTCAAAGTTCGCCTGACTGCCTATACACTCTCGCCCTGCTCGGGCGGATCAGAGCCCGGCCGCTTTGATAGAGACCGTCGTCGAGGCTCTCCCCATACTTCCCTTTTCCGTGCGCGATAATCGACCAAATCTTCGCGACGTTCGGGTTCGCCGCGCTACTACTTCAGTGTGCTCCGGGGCGGTGCGCAGCTGGTGGACGTGGATTTGTCAGAGGTATCGAACGGTGCTAAACGATCGTTTAATAACCTTGGGCGGATGACCGAACGGTATCGAAAAGTCGTCGGCACCCAGCCCGTGAGGAGAATCAGAATGAGCGATTTCTCAACCGACCTGAAAGACACTGTGTCCGGTATCGATTTCGACCCCGAGGCGCTGCGGGCCAAGTATCGCCAGGAGCGCGACAAGCGCATCCGCACCGATGGCAACGAGCAGTACGTCGAAGTGAAGGGCGATTTCACTCGATACATCGACGACCCCTACGTGGATCCTGGCTTTACTCGCGCGCCGCTCGACGAGACCGTCGAGGTGCTGATCATTGGAGGCGGTTTCGGCGGATTACTGGCCGGAGCACGGCTGCGCGAGGCCGGCTTCCAGGACATCCGCATCATCGAGAAAGGCGGCGACTTCGGCGGCACCTGGTACTGGAACCGCTATCCGGGCGCGCAGTGCGATATCGAGGCGTACATCTATCTGCCGCTGCTCGAGGAGACTGGCTACATTCCGAAGGAGAAGTATTCCTTCGCGCCGGAAATCTTAGAGCACTCGCAGCGCATCGCAAAGAAGTTCGACCTTTACTGCGGCGCGCTGTTCCAGACCCAAATCAAGGAACTCAGGTGGAACGAAAGCGAATGCCGATGGATCGTCACCACCAATCGCGACGACCGGCTGAGCGCGCGTTACGTGATCATGTCGAACGGTCCGCTGAATCGGCCCAAGCTGCCCGGCCTCCCCGGCATCGATATCTTCAAGGGGCACACCTTTCACACCAGCCGCTGGGACTACAACTACACCGGCGGCGACACCACCGGTAATCTGCACAAGCTCGCCGACAAGCGTGTAGCGATCATCGGCACCGGCGCGACCGCGATCCAATGCGTGCCACACGTGGGCAAGACCGCGAAGCATCTGTATGTCTTTCAGCGCACGCCATCTTCAGTGGATGAGCGCCGCAACCGTCCGACAGATCCCGAGTGGGCGAATGGACTGAACTCCGGATGGCAGCGCGCGCGGATGGACAACTTCAACACGTTGGTCACTGGCGGCCAGGCCGAGGTCGACCTGGTGAGCGACGGCTGGACCGACATCATTCGGCATCTGGGCCAGATGGTGCCGCGCAAGGGCACCGCTTCGGACGAGGTCCGGCACAATATGGCGGCCATGATGGAGCTGGCAGATTTCAAGAAGATGAACCAGGTTCGTGCGCGCGTCGACTCGATCGTGAAGGATCCAAAGACGGCGGAAGCGCTCAAGCCGTGGTATCGGCAATTCTGCAAGCGGCCGACTTTCAACGACGAATATCTGCCTACCTTCAATCGCCCCAACGTGACCCTGGTCGATACTCGGGGCAAAGGCGTCGAGCGCATCACGGAGAAGGGACTCGTGTTCGAGGGCGTCGAGTACGAAGTAGATTGCATCATCTTCGCGACCGGGTTCGAGGTCGGGACCGCCTATACTCGTCGCGCGGGATTGGAGGTTTACGGGCGCGGCGGCCAGTCACTGACCGACTACTGGGCTGATGGCATGAAAACGCTGCACGGCTTTTTCAGCCACGGCTTCCCGAATTGTTTTCACATGGGCCCGCTGCAGAACGCGATCACCGCGAACTTCCCGCAAGCACTTGATGAGCAAGCGCATCACATCGCCGATGTCATCCAGTATGCGAAACAGCACGAAGCCCGTTCTGTCGAACCCAGCGCCGAGGCCGAGGCCGAATGGGTCGCGGAAATCCGGCGCAGGGCGGTGTTTCATCAGCGCTTCCAGACTGAGTGCACGCCTGGTTACTACAACAATGAAGGCCATCCGGAGGCCGGCTCAGGTCTCGCGGGCGAGCAATACGCCGCGGTTCCGCAGAAGTATTTCGCTCTGATCCGAAGGTGGCGCAAAGAAGGAATGAAGGGCCTCGATCTGGCCTAAGGAAAAACACCGCGACGTGCGCCGGTGTCGATCGCGCGCCCCCGATGCATGAGGAGGGCCCGCGACCGCTCGCACCACCGTACTCATCAGCATGATTCTCGTGGTCACTTCAGCAGCATCAAACTCTTTTTTGCTTGAACGCTCGCTCCTTCATGATCGCGAAGAACACCGGCACCAGTATGAGGACGTGAATCGTCGAAGTGATCATACCGCCGACGATTGGCGCGGCGATTGGTTTCATCACGTCGGAGCCGATGCCGCTCTCCCATAGAATGGGCGCGAGGCTCAACATCACGACGGCTACTGTCATCAGCTTCGGCCGGAGCCGCTGGACCGCTCCCTCGATCACTGCCAACTCGATCTCGTCGCGAGTGAGATCGCCTTTTGCGATGTGCCGATTCAGCGCTTCGTGAAGATAGATCACCATTACGACCCCGGTCTCCACGGCGATTCCGAACAGCGCGATGTAGCCGACCCAAACGGCGACGCTGAAGTTGAAGCCCATCATGTATTGGAGAAGGAGACCTCCGGTCATTGCGTACACGGTCGGAAGGATAAGCACGATCGCCTCGGTCGTCGATCGGAAGAGCATGTAAAGCAGGACGAAGATCAGAAGGAAAACGACCGGGAGGATGACCGTCAGTCGTTTTCGCGCACGCAATTGGAACTCGTACTCTCCCGACCATTTCAGCGTGTATCCGGCGCGTAGATGGAGCGCGCGATCGAGCACGCGCTGGGCATTGTCAACGTAGCTGCCGTAGTCCGAGGTCGCGAGATCAACGTAGACGTAGCCGGTCACCAGCCCGTCTTCGTCACGGATCATCGACGGCCCCGGACTCAGGCTGATACGCGCGACTTCGCCGAGCGGGATTTGCGCCGCGGTCGGAGTCATGATCAATATTCGACGCAGCGCATTCAGGTCGCTGCGATAGTCAGCGAGGTAACGAACGTTGATGGTGTAGCGTTCGCGCCCTTCGACGGTGGTCGCGATATTCTCGCCGCCGATCCCTGAGCCGACCGCGCGCTGAACGTCACCGACGGTCAGGCCATACCTCGCGGCAACGGCGCGGTTGACTTCAACGTTGATGTAGAATCCTTGTGAGACGCGTTCAGCGAAAATTCCTCGTGTGCCTGGAACGGAACCGAGTATTTCCTCAATCTGAGAACCAATCTGCTGAATCTGATCGACGTCGGGACCCTGAATTTTCAGACCGACCGGCGTTTTTATTCCGGTCAGCTCCATGTCCAGCCGATTCTCGACTGGCATAGTCCAGGAATTCGACAGGCCAGGAAAATGCAGCTGGTCGTCCATCTCAGCGATTAGCTGATCGTAGGTCATGCCCTTTCGCCAGCGGTCGCGCGGCTTGAGCATGATCGTCGTGTCGTACATATCCAGCGGTGCGTTGTCGGTCGCGCTATCTGATCGGCCCACGGTTCCGAATACGCTTTCGACCTCTGGAAACGTGCGGATGATTTGATCCTGCTTCTGCATCAGATTTACCGCCGAGCTGATCGAAATTCCGGGAAGAGCTGTAGGCATATAGAGAATGGAGCCTTCATACAGCGGCGGCATGAACTGACTGCCGATTTTGAACAACAGCGGAATTGTAAGAGCCAAGAAAATTACGTTGGCCGCGATCGTCAGCGCGCGATGCCGCAGGCACCATCGAATTGCCGGCAAATAAATGGCCTGAAAGAAGCGCGAGATGGGGTTGTCCTCCTCGGGACGCAGACGTTTGCCGCGTATGAAGAGGACCATCAATACGGGAACCACGGTGATCGCGAGAACCGAGGAGAATGCGATCGCGAACGACTTGGTGTAAGCCAGCGGCCGAAACATCCGTCCCTCCTGCGACTCGAGCAGGAACACCGGCAGGAACGAGACGACGATAATAATCAGTGAGAAGAAGATCGGGCGGCCGACCTGTTTCGCCGCTGAGAGCAGGATTCGTTGGCGTTCCGCTCCCGAAACCAACTCGCCCTTAAGAGAGGCATCGTGCTGCGCCTCCGACAGATGCCGGTAGCCGTTCTCGACCATCACGATCGAGGCGTCGACCAGCACGCCTATCGCCAGCGCCAAACCGCCCAGCGACATGATGTTGGAACTGATCTGCAAATAGTACATCGGGATAAACGTCGCGATGACCGCGAGCGGCAGCGTAAGAATCGGGATCAGCGCCGAGCGCAGGTGAAAAAGAAAAACGATGATAACGAGACTTACAATGATGGCCTCTTCGAGCAGATCGCGTTTCAGAGTGTTGATGGATTCCTGAATGAGTCCCGATCGATCGTAGCCAGCGACGATTTCAACACCGCGCGGGAGAGTTTTTTCAATCTGAGCGAGCTTCTGCTTGACCCCGTCGATGACGTTGAGGGCGTTTTGCCGTTATTGGTTGCGACCGAAACATTTTCGAGATCTGAAACCGAATGGACGTAGCCGAGGCCGCGGATCATGTAGTCCGCGCCCGACATCTCCAGCACGCGGCCACCGACTTCGCCGTTGCTGTCGCGGATCTTGTCGATCACCGTTTCCAGCGAGACCTTGAGCGCGAGCAACCGATTCGGGTCGAGCTTGACCTGGTACTGCTTTACGAATCCCCCGATAGTGGCGATCTCCGAAACCCCCGGCACGGTCTCGAGCGCGTAGCGGACGTTCCAATCCTGCAAGCTGCGCAGGTCGGCGAGGCTACGAGTATGACTCTTGTCGACGAGCGCATATTCGTAGACCCAACCGGCGCCGGTCGCGTCGGGACCGATAGCGGGATTCACGCCGGCCGGAAGCTTACCCGTTATCTGCTGTAGATATTCCAGGACGCGGCTCCGCGCCCAGTAGATGTCGGTGCCATCTTCGAACACCACGAACACATACGAATCGTTGGGCATCGTCTGCGCGCGAACCGCTTTAACGTGCGGCGCGGCTAGCATCGCGGTGACGATCGGATAGGTCACCTGATCCTCGATTAGATTCGGTGGCTGGCCCATCCATTCGGTGTGGATGATTACCTGGACGTCAGAAATGTCCGGCAGCGCATCCAGCGGGATTCGATCGAGTGACCAAACCCCCGCAAGTACCAGCGCCAGTACCCCGAAGAACAGGATGAATCGGTTCGCATCACACCAGTCGATCGTTCTCTCGATCATGCGTCCTTTCCTCACATCGCCATGGAGCCGCTGGCTGACACATCCATCTCTTTGCTAGCGATCGTATGGCCTTCTTTGGACGCGGTGATCGTCAGGCTCCAAGTGCCGCCGCTGGGCAGTTCGATACTCGCGGTGTACTTGCCGTTACCTTGGTCCTGCCCCGTGCCCTTCGCGCGCATCGCCGCCATTCCCATCGCCGGCATCGCCGCCATGTAGAAGGACACCGTCACTTGCGCCCCCGAGATTGGCGCGCCTTTGGAATCGCGGAGCGTCACGATCGCCTTGTCGTGGCCGCGCGCGAGCGGATTCGGGTCGCTGGTGAATTCGATACTTGCCTCGGGGACTGACTCTGCCGATTGTCCGCCAGCATTCGCACCGACGCCCGGCGGAGGCGGCACGAACGCTCCTGCCGCCGCCCGGAGCTGGCTTTCCGAATCGATCAGAAAATTTGCGGAGCTGACGATCTGCTGACCAGGCTCGAGTCCCTTGCGCACGATGAATTCGTCGCCGACGTGCGGGCCTAACTGAATTTCTGCCGGCGTGAGATAGCCGTCTCCGCGGTCGATGAAGGCGACGTTATGCGTGCCCGTGCGCAAGACTGCAGTTTCGGGAATCACAGTTTGCTCGCCCATCGGCAGGTCCAGCGCGACGTGCGCGAACATCCCGGGAAGAAGCTGGCCTTTGGGGTTCTTGAACTCGCATCGGACTTTGGCGGTGCGGGTCACTAGATCGATCTGCGGCCAAATGAAATCGACGCGCCCGCCGAAACTCGCGCCCGGATAAGCATCGACTGTGACGGTCACAGGGTTGCCGGGACGGATCTTACCGATCTCGTCCTGAAACACCGCCGCATAGATCCAGACTTTCGACAGATCGGTAATCGTGAACAGGCGCGTGTCCGGCTGTACGTACATATTGGGCAGCGCGTTGCGCTCGACGATGTATCCGCTCATAGGCGAGTCGATCTCGACGGCGCGGCGGACAGTGCGCTCGCGTTCCAATCGTGCGATCTCGCGGGGCGATACTCCCCACAGCTTGAGCCGTTCCGCAGCGGAATCGACCAGCGATGATGCGTCAGTGGTCACGTCGGCGACCGAGCTCTCAGTGACGCGTTTGCGGGCGTCGATTGCGAGCAGATATTCGCTCTCGGTGCTAACCAGGTCGGGACTGTAAATCGTAAACAGCGGCTGCCCTCGGCGGACATATTGATAGGTTGAGTTCGCGAATACTTGTTCAATCCATCCGGCGAAACGCGTCTGCACATAGCCTTGTAGCCGTTCGTCGGTTTCGATGTTTCCGGTGGTATCGAGGCGATCGCTCACGTCCTTTCGCACCACCTTCGCGAACTTGAGACCAATCAGTTGCCGGCGCTCGGGAGTGATCCGGATTGGCGCGAGTTGGGAATCAGCCCCGCAAGCCATCGGCGCAGCCAGGAACAAGAGAATCGCAAGCGCCGCGAGTCTGCCCGGTCGGCGTTGTGAGGATGTGTAATTCATCTTCGGTCACCGATTACTTGTTGAATTTTGGCGACAGCGATCTCGTGGTCGGCGAGGCTGCGGTAGTACTCCTGCCGCAGGTTCTGCAAATCGAGAACCGACGAGAGCAGTGTCTGGAAATCGACTTTGCCGACCCGATATGCGGACATCGCAGAGGCTCGCGACGTTTCGGCCTGCGGAATCAGGCCATCGCGATAGATCGACATGATCCGCTCCGCGGTACGCATCGCGACCAGGCTGCTCTCAGCAACCGACGAGACCTGCAGTTGAGTAGCCCGGGTCTGCGCGCGCGCGGACTCGGATTCGAGGGCGGCCTGCTGAAATAGAGCGGAACCTTCGCGCCCAAGTTCAGCATGTAGTAATCGCGGAATTTGGGGCCGGTCTTTTCGTACGTATAACCAACTGTGAAGTCCGGCCAGTACCCCTTATGCGCCAGCTTCAACGCCTCCGCGCTGCGCGCTTCCATCGCACGATTCGCCGCGAGATCAGGGGAACCGCTGCCCGCCAGCTCCGCGAGCTGCGATGAGTCGATCTGCAGATGGGTCACCTCGATCTCGCCGATTTCGATATTGCGCGAGTCCGGATCGCGCCCGAGCAGTTGCTTGAGCTCGAGCTGTTCCTGGTCCTCCTCCTGATGGTGCATCGCGTGCTCCTTCAGGATCTCGGTGGTTTGGAGCTGCGCCTTGATCAGGTCCTGCTGGAGACCCTGCCCAACGCGATACCTGGCTTCGGCAATCTGTTGGATCTGTCGAAGCTCGCCCTGATTGCGATCGAGAATCTCGAGCGTCCGTCGGTGATAGAACAGTTCGAAGTAGATCTCCTTGACCCTTTCCTCGACCTCACGCTTCGCGGCTTCGTAACGATGCTTGGCGTACTCGGCGTCTCTTTCCGCCTCGGACTTCTGCAAACGGAGCTTGCCCGGACCTGGAATTTCCTGCGAGATGCCAAAGCCGGAGTAATAAAAGTCGCTGCTCTCATAACCCGAGAAAGGCTGCGGACTTCCGACCGTGAAGTGCTGGAGCGAAACCTCCGGATCGGGCAGCGTCGACGTCTGAATCGGCACCTTCGTTTGAGCCTGCCAATGGCTCCGCACCGCGAGCACGACCGGGCTGCGTGAGAGCGCCTCATCGACGAGCGCCCTCAGCCGATCCGAACTGACAGGTGTTTCAATCGCCTGAGCGCCATCCTGTGCGCGTCCCTCTAAGGGAAATGCCGTCAGAGCCGTGGTCGCGATAATTCCTGCGATAAAATTTCGCACCGCCGTACGGCGGGGGCCTGTTGATGGTTTCACAAATTCCAACCTTGCAACCGCGGTTGATCCCAAAGCGGCTGCGTCTCGTAGATCGAAAACCCACATCGTTATCTGCCGAGCGTATCGGCATATGTTCCCCGGATTGCTACGAGGGACGGCGCACGAACCTCCGCGCGGATGCGGCGCATCCGCGCGTCAACTCAGGCGCTCATGGCAGGCTCAGATTTGACGGGAACAGAGAAGGGCTAACGAAGCGAGACGATCAGGAGGCGAGTACCCACGAGCGACAACGGTACTCTGCAAGTGCGAAATCACGAGCATCGCCGCGGCTGCGGGGATGCTCCCGACTGAGTCGAAATGCGCGTCTCGCGCTTGATTAGTCACTCGATCCGGCGTCACAGGCGCTTTGCAGCAACTAAACTGGTTTGCTGGAGCGAAGCTCGAACAATGGAAACCGCAGCATGCTGTTGTGGAACATGCCATCGCAGAGGGAGCATTCAAGCTAACCGGCAGCAGTAGGGCGAAGAGGATTATGGCCAGAAAGCGCACGACACATACCTTAACCCGACTGCATAGAATGGGCAATAACGCGAAATGATTTTAAGGCGCGAGCAACATCCTAGGGTGGAAATCTGTCATGGCGGACATCCCGCTCGCAGCCCTTTACACGACATGTTTTCCGAAGGAACAGCGTTTGCTTCCAGTGATGTGTGCTATGGCCGAGGCGCTGGTCAAGCCAATTGTTGGGAGTGACGTCCTCGAGCGTGCGCAAGTGGTCATGGGCGGCGAACGATTGGATCCACTATGGCGGCAGAGGCTGGAAACATCTCCTCCGAAAACGTACAGGCGTCCACCATCCCGAACATCCCGTCCCAAGGATCATAATATTCAACCAGCAGCCGTCCGTCGGCATAATGGTGAATCTCCTGCAGCCACACCGCGTGAGAGCCAGATGCCTCAATTCCTTCCTGGAGCATTTGACGAAGTGGTTTCCCGGAGTTATTGACCGCAATTGAAACGTATTCGCCTTTGATCAATGCGCGTTCGATGTCTCGCAAATTGACCGTCTTGGGCAGACTGACCTTGAATCCATCGCCTTCGAGTAATGTGGCGAATGCTTCGCGCGACATCCCACTTCCGGGAGTGTAGCATTCTGCGTTCAATATGTTTTTGCCGAAACCACGTTCATAAGAAAGAAGAATGTTCTGTGCCTCGGATCGCGCGGGGAGGCCGCTCGTGCGGCGCATCCCTTCAGCTAGCGTAAGCAGGCAAGTA
>WNFD01011497.1_pt1 | contig 10439 bp, 8 predicted proteins | sample 5400491 | NCBI WGS metagenome assembly WNFD01 (sample SAMN13153343, study PRJNA577476) | soil metagenome | isolation source: 120 cm saprolite under Douglas fir tree site 2 hole 2 replicate 2 | place: USA:California | collected 2015-04-18 | reverse complement strand
CGCGCCCCGAGCGATTTTTCGAAGACCGATTCGGCCTCACCTCGTCCGCCATGGAGCGGCTCCTGGGATCCCAGCTGGCGGGCCGCGTCGACCACGCCGACCTCTTTCTCGAATACCGCATCAGCGAGGAGCTGGCGCTCGAGGACGGGGCTGTCAAGAAAGCCTCCCGCCATGTGAGCCAGGGCGCCGGGATCCGTGCCCAGTCCGGCGAGCGCACAGGCTACGCCCACACCGACGATCTTGCCCTGCCCAATCTGGAGGAGGCCGCCCGACAGGCGCGCGCCATCGCGGACCAGGCCTCGGCGTCCACCGCCGTCGCCGTGGGGTCCGGCCGCCCCCACGACCTCTACACGTTGGCCGAGCCGCCCGTCACGGCCGCCCTGGACCGGAAGGTGGCGCTGCTCCTTCAGATGGACGCGGCGGCCCGCGCTCTCGACCCGCGCGTCAAGCAGGTCATCGCGAGCCTGGGCAGCGAGGACGTCATCGTCCTCATCGCGACGCCCTCGGGCTTCACGGTGGGCGATCTCCGCCCTCTAACCCGGCTGAACGTCACCGTCATCGTGGAGGAGAACGGCAAGCGCGAGATCGGTTCCTACGGAGGAGGCGGGCGCGTCCCGTTCGACTTCTTTCTTGAAGATATACGCGGGGAGGGGGACCGCTGGCGGCGCTTCACGTCCGAGGCGGTCAGGCAGGCGACGATCAAGCTCCATGCCGTCGAGGCGCCGGCAGGCGAGATGACCGTGGTCCTGGGCCCGGGCTGGCCCGGCATCCTCCTCCACGAGGCAGTCGGGCATGGGCTCGAGGGTGACTTCAACCGGAAGGAGACCTCGGCATTCTCGGGTCGCATGGGCCAGAAGGTCGCTTCAGAGCTGGTCACGGTGGTCGACGACGGCACCATCGCCAACCGGCGTGGCTCTCTCAACGTCGACGACGAAGGGATTCCGACTCGGCGCAACGTCCTCATCGAAAACGGCGTGCTCGTCGGCTACATGCAGGACAGGCTGAACGCGCGCCTCATGGGCGCGGAGCCGACCGGCAACGGCAGGCGCGAGTCATACGCGCACCAGCCGATGCCGCGCATGACCAATACCTTCATGCTGGCGGGGCAGGACGACCCGGCGGACATCATCAAGTCGGTGCCGAGAGGGCTCTACGCGGTCAACTTCGGCGGCGGACAGGTGGACATCACCAACGGCAAGTTCGTGTTCTCGACCAGCGAGGCCTACCTGATCGAGAACGGCCAGGTCACCCGTCCGGTCAAGGGCGCGACGCTGATCGGCAACGGGCCCGACGCGCTCACGCGCGTGAGCCGGGTCGGTCACGACCTCAAGATGGACGAGGGCGTCGGCACCTGCGGCAAGGACGGCCAGTCCGTGCCCGTGGGCGTGGGGCTGCCGACGATACGGATCGACGGCATCACGGTGGGCGGGACCCAGGTCTAGGGATGCTCGATCTGCTCGGCGACGTCTTGAAGCGGGCACGCGAGCGGGGAGCGACCGCGGCCGACGCGGACCGGGCATTTTCGGCCCAGGTGAGGCTCGGCCTGGTGGACACGGTCAAGCACGCGCGCGAGCAGCACCTGTCGCTACGAGTTTTTTCCGGCAAGTCCGCCGCCGCCGCTTCGACGTCGGACTTCTCGCGAACCTCCGTCGAGCGCCTGGTGGACGAGGCCGTATCGCTGTCCCGGATCACCGCTCCCGACGATCTGGGCGGCCTGCCCGAGGCCGCGGCGCTCGCCCGCGAGATCCCGGCCCTCGACCTCGACGACCCGACCGGGCACGACATCTCGCCGGAAGACAAGATCGAGCTCGCGCGGCGCTGCGACGGCCACATGCAGCGCGACGGCTGGTATCACGTCACACGCAAGCGCGCCCGCCTCGACACGCCCGAGGAGATCGGCCTCACCGCCGCCCGGCGCGCCCTCCGGCGCCTGGGCGCCCGGCAGGTCAAGACATGCGAGGTGCCGGTGATCTTCGACCCGGACATGGCGGCGAGCCTCGTACGGCACGTCGCCGGTGCCGCCGCGGGCCCGTCGCTCTACCGCGGCGCCTCGTTCCTCGTCGGCAAGCTCGGCCAACAGATCGCCGCGACCGGCGTCACCATCGTCGACGACGGGACCATGCCGGGCGGCCTCGGCTCGCGGCCCTTCGACGGCGAGGGGCTGCCCGTGCTGCGCACGGTGATCGTCGACAAGGGCGTTCTCGCTTCCTATCTCCTAGACAGCTACAGCGGCCGCAAGCTCGGCATGGCCTCGACGCACCACGCCGCGCGGGACGGCAGTGGCGTCACCGTCGGCACGACCAATCTCTATCTGGCCAAGGGCGCGGTCGACCCGAAGGCGCTGATCGGGAGCGTCAAGCAGGGGCTCTACGTCACGGAGCTCATCGGCTTCGGGGTCAACGGCGTCACGGGCGACTACTCGCGCGGCGCGGTCGGCCTGTGGATCGACAACGGCGAGCTGTCCTACCCGGTCGAGGAGATCACGATCGCGGGTAACCTGCTCGAGATGTTCCAGGCGATCGAAGGGGTGGGCAACGACCTCGTGTTCCGCGACCGCACGAGCGCACCCACCCTGCTGATCGGGCGCATGACGGTGGCGGGAGCATAGCGTGATCATCGACAGTCACTGCCATCTGCACGACCCCGCCTTCGAGGACCTGCGCGGCGTCCTTGCCCGCGCGGGAGAGCACGACGTCTGGGGTGTCGTCGCCGTCGGGTGCGACGAGGAATCGAACACGCGCACCCTCGAAGCCGCCACCAGCAATGGCAGAACCATCTGGCCCGCGCTGGGCTTCCATCCGGACTGGATGCAGCTGACCGACCCGGACCTCGAGCGCGTGGAGGCGCAGGTGGCTCAGCATCACGCGCGCCTGGTCGCGCTCGGCGAGATCGGGCTGCCCTGGTATTGCCTGGAGGGTGCGACGGACGCCGCCGGACTCATGACGCGCGGGCGCGGGCGCTTCAAGCGTCTCCTCGGGCTCGCGGCGCGCTACGATCTGCCGGTCGTGCTTCACGCCCCCCACGGCGCCGCCGTGAGCGCGCTCGAAGCGCTCAAGGCGCACGGCATCGAGCGCGCCGTCTTCCACTGGCACAAGGCGCCAGCGGAGGTGACCCGCGCCATCGTCGATGCCGGGTTTCTCGTGTCCGTGACGCCCGAGGTGGTGTATCGCGGGCGGGATCGCGAGCTGGTCGAGGCCGTGGGGCTGGAATCCCTCCTCGTCGAAAGCGACGGACCGTGGCCCTACCAGGGCGAGTTCGCGGGGATGCCGTCGGGGCCGTGGCTCGTCGCGCGGGTAGCCGAGGAAGTTGCGAAGATCAAAGGCCTGCCGGTCGACGAGGTCGCGTACCAGATCTCGGCCAATACCTGCCAGCTCTTCAACCTCGCGTGAGCGTGACCCCATGATCCTGACCGTCGAGCGCTTCAGCATCCTCGTCGACGGTACCGCCGTGGTGGGAGTGCTGCACCTGCCGTCGGCCGGCCCGGCCCCCTGCGTGGTGGCGTGTCACGGCTTGGGCGCCTCGAAGGAGAGCGACAAGTACCTGCTCCTCGGCCGTGAATTTCCCGAGGCGGGCCTGGCGCTCGCGCGCTTCGACTTTCGCGGCAGCGGCGAGTCGGGCGGGCTCTACCGTGACGCGACCATCGCCTCCCGGATCGCCGACCTCGACGTCGTGCTTGATCACTTGGCCGCGCATCCCTCTCTCGACGGGCGCTTCGGCCTCCTGGGCTCGAGCCTGGGAGGCTTCGTCGCCCTATGGGTCGCATCGCGCCGCCGCCGGGTCATGCCGGTCGTCACGTGGAACGCCCCCGCGAGTCTCGCGGCCCTGGCCAACTCCCGGTGCGACGACGTGACCTCGCCGGGCGCCGCGCTGATCGCGGAGGTCCGCGCGGGCCGTCATGTCGAGGCGCCCGCCGGCGCAAGCCATCTCCTCGTCATCCAGGGCGGTGCCGACGACGTCGTGCCGCCCGAGCACGGGCGGAGCCTCGTCGAGCGCGCCGCGGAGCCGCGCGAGCTGTGCTTACTGCCCGGCGCGGATCATCGCCTCTCGGACCCGCTCCACCGGATCGAGGCCGTCAAGCGAAGCCGCGACTGGTTCACCCGCCATCTCCACATGGAGTCCGCATGATCGACCCGGCGCGCATCAAGGATGAGTTCCTCGAGCTGGCCGGCATCTCTAGCCTCTCGCGCCGCGAGGGCGCCATCGCTCGGCGGCTCGAGGGCATCCTCAAGGGCATGGGCGCCTCGGTGGAAGTGGACGACGCGGGCGAGAAGGTGGGCGGGGAGACGGGCAACCTCCTCGCTCGCTTCGCCGGGACCAAGGCCGGCGCACCGCCCTTCCTCCTCTCCGCCCACATGGACACGGTGGGGCCGGCGGAGAAGATCCACCTGGTGGTCGAGGGCGACATCGTGCGCACCGACCGCAGCACGGTGCTGGGAGGAGACGACAAGGCCGGCATCGTCGCCATCTTCGAGGCCATCCGCGTCTTGCGCGAGCGCAATATTCCCCACGGCGACATCGAGGTGGTGCTGAGCATCTGCGAGGAGACGGGGCTGCTGGGCGCGAAGCACTTCGACACCGGCCGGATTCGCGCCAGGCGCGGGCTGGTGCTCGACGTGGACGGCGTATGCGAGCTGATCACGCGGGCGCCCGCCGCCAACCGGCTGTCGTTTACGGTGACGGGGCTCGAGGCGCATGCCGGCATCTGCCCCGAGCGCGGCATGTCGGCCATCCAGATCGCGAGCGAGGCCATCGCGGGCATGAAGCTCGGACGGGTGGACGGGGAGACGACGGCGAACCTGGGCGTGATCCAGGGCGGGCTCTCGACCAATATCGTCCCCACCCGGGTCGTCGTCAACGGCGAGGCGCGCAGTCTCGACGTCGAGAAGCTCGAGGCCCAGACGCGGCACATGCGGGGGCGTTTCGAGGAGGCGGCGGCGCGCCACTCGGTCCGACTCGAGGACGGGGAGCGCAAGGCGCGCGTCGAGGTCAAGGTGGACCGCCAGTACGAGCGGCTCAACGTCCCGGACGGCGCGCCCGTGGTCGCACTCGTGGCCGGTGCGGCGCACGAGCTCGGGCGGCCCTTCAAAACGCGCGCGACAGGTGGCGGCTCGGATGCCAACGTGTATGCCGCCCGAGGCATCGAGATTGCCAACCTTGGCTGCGGCATGCGGGACATCCACACGGTGAACGAGTGGGTGGATCTCAGGGACCTCCACACCACCGCCTCCATCGTGCTGGAGACGGTGCGTCTGAACGCCGTCTCGCCATAGAACGGATCGACGACCTCCTCCTCGAGCACGCGACGCCCGCCGGGCCGCCGCGCCCGTGTCCCTTGCTGCTCGTCCACGGCATGCAGGGAGGGAGCTGGTACCTGCGCTCGTGGCTCTACGCGGCCGCCCACGCGGGCTGGGACGCCTGGGCTCTGAACCTCCGCGGTCATCACGGCAGCCGGCCCGTCCAGAATCTGGGCCACGTCTCCGTTCTCGACTACGTCGAGGACGTCCACGACTGCCTGCGGACGCTGCGGGAGGCCGTGGTCATCGGCCATTCCATGGGCGGCTTGGTGGCGCAGAAGGCCGCGGAAGGGGGCAGGGTGCGCGCCGCGGTGTTCGCGGCGAGCGGCGCGCCCAAAGGTATCCGCGTGCTGACCTGGCCCGTCCTCTGGCGCATACCCCGCTACGTGATGCCCATTCTGCGGAGCCGGCCGTTCATGGTCGGCCCGGACGATGCCGCGGCGCTTCTCGGCAACCGGATGACGGCCGAGCAGCAGGCGTGGGCCTACCCGCAGCTGGTGGCCGAGTCGGGGCGCGCCGCGCGCGAGCTGGCGCTGAGCGGCGTCGCGGTGGACCCGGCCGGGATCCGCTGCCCCACGCTCGTGCTGGGCGCCGAGCATGACCGCATCACGCCGCCGTCCGTCGAGCGGCAGATTGCCGCGCGCTACGGATCGGAGTACCTCGAGGCGGCGGGACACGCCCACATGCTCATGCTCGAGGAAGGCTGGGAGACGCCGTTCCGGGAGGTCCTGGCATGGCTCGCTCGCGTCGTCTGAGGTCGCGTCATCCGGTTTCAGGCCCGGTTGCGCTAGCCGGGCGGGTCGCGCTGGTCACGGGCTCAGCGCGCGGCATCGGGCGCGCTATCGCCCTGGCGCTGGCGCGAGAGGGGGCCGACGTCGCGTGCGCCGATCTGCTGCCGGCGGAGGATACGGCACGCGCGGTGCGCGCCCTCGGCCGCCGGGCGATCGCGCTCAGGACGGACGTCGGTCGCGTGGCGCACGCGCGACGGATGGTCGCCGACACGGCGCGCCGCCTTGGCGGCCTCGACATTCTCGTCAACAATGCGGCCATCGCCCACCGTGACTCTCTCGCGCGCACGACGGAGAAGACCTGGGACCGCGTTGTCGACGTGGGGTTGAAGGGCACCTTTCTCTGCTGCCAGGTTGCCGCGCCCGTGATGCGCCGTCGTGGCGGAGGCAAGATTGTCAACATCTCGTCACTGTCCGGGCTGATCGGCGGGGTGCTGTCGAAGCGTTCGCAGACCGGCGCACGGTACAGCGGCAGGTCCGGGCCCGCGTATGCGGCCGCCAAGGGCGGTGTGATCGCGCTGACGAAATGGCTCGCGAAGGACCTCGGAGTCGACGGCATCTACGTGAACGCGGTAGCCCCTTCCGGAGTGGAAACGGCCATGACGAAGGGGTTTCGGTACGACGTCGGGCACTTTCCCGTTGCCCGTATAGGACAGCCCGGTGACATCGCCGAGGCCGTCGTCTACCTCGCCTCGGACGCCTCGAACTACGTCACCGGCCAGGTGCTGATCCTGGACGGCGGCGGACTGACCTAGCCGGGCGTCGAGCGAGCTCGGGGCCAAGCAGATGCCAATGCGTCGACGAGCAAAGCGCGCGAAGACGAAAACCGGAGCCAAGCGCTCTCGGGTTGCCAAGGCGCTGAAGGCTCAACCCTCCGGGGACCGCGGGCTCGAGAAGCGCCTCGCGGAAGCGCTCGACGAGCAGACCGCGACGAGGGAGATCCTACAGGTCATCGGCCGATCCCGATCTGACGTTCAGCCGGTCTTCGAGGCGATCGTGGACAGCGCCGTCCAACTGTGCGGCGCCGATATCGGCAACGTCACACGCTTCGATGGTGAGTGGGTTCATCTGGCCACCATGCATGCAGATGCCGCGGGCATCGACCGGCTCCGGAAGCTGTTTCCTGCTCGGCCGAGCGGCGCGCTCGCGTCCCTTCGATCGATCCGCGATCGGTCCGTGGCCCACATCCCAGACGTACTCGAAGACAAGGAGTATAAGGATAAGCAAGCGGCAAGGGCCGCGGGTTTCCGGGCCGTCCTTTCAGTGCCGATGCTTCGAGACGGCCAGGCGATCGGATCGCTCTCCGTCGGTCGCGCCGTGCCGGGCGCCTTCAGCGACAGGCAAATCGCGCTCCTCAAGACCTTTGCCGACCAGGCCGTCATCGCCATCGAAAACGTCCGCCTGTTCCAGGAGCTCGAGGCGCGCAACGGCGAGCTGATGGAGTCCCTGGGGCACCAGTCGGCAACGGTCGAGATCCTGCGCGTCATTTCGGGATCGCCGACCGACGTCCAGCCAGAGTTCGACACCATAGCCAAGAACGCAGCGCGGCTCTGCGAAGCGCAGTTCTGCTTCGTCTTTCGATTCGATGGCGAGCTCCTCCACTTCGTGGCCCACCAAGGGGTCACGGCCGAGGGGGTCGAAGCCGTGCGCCGCGGCTACCCGATGGCCCCAAGCCGGGGGTCCGCCGCGGCGCGCGCGGTTCTCGACCGCAGTGTCGTGGAGATTCCGGACGTCCTCGTGGAGCCTGACTTTGCGTTTGGCGGCGCGGCAAAGGTTGCCGGCTATCGCAGCGCTATAGCCGTGCCGATGCTGCGCGACGGCCTCCCGATCGGGTCGATCAGTGTCGCGCGGGCCCTGCCCGGACTCTTCCCCAGTCGGCAGATCGCGCTCCTCAAGACCTTCGCCGACCAGGCGGTCATCGCCATCGAGAACGTCCGTCTCTTCAAGGAGCTGGAGGCGCGGACCAGCGAGCTGAGCCGCTCCGTCGAGCAGCTGACGGCGCTGAGCGACATCAGCCGAGCGGTCAGCTCGACACTCGACGTCGAGACGGTGCTCGACACGATCGTCTCCCACGCCAGCCAGCTGGCCGGGGGAGCCGGTTGCGCGATCTACGAGTACGACGAAAGGGCCGAGCAGTTCGAGCTGCGCGCCACGCATGGCTATGACGCGGGATTCGTCGAGGCGCTCCGGGCGTCGCCGCTGCGGAAAGGGGAAGCGCTCATGGGGAGAGCCACCGAGATGCACGAGCCGATCCAGGTCCCCGACATCGCGCGGCCTGGAGCCTACCGGAGCAGCATCCGCGACACGGTCATGCGGTTCGGCTACCGGGCGCTGCTATCCGTGCCGCTGCTCCGCGAAGAGCAGATCATCGGCAGCCTGTCCCTGACCCGGAAGGAGCCCGGCGAGTATTCGCCCGAGGTGATCGAGGTCCTGAAGACCTTTGCCACGCAGTCGGCGCTGGCGATCCAGAACGCCCGGCTGTTCCGGGAGATCGCGGACAAGAGCCTGCAGCTCGAGGTCGCGAGCCGGCACAAGTCGGAGTTCCTGGCGAACATGTCGCACGAGCTGCGCACGCCGCTGAACGCGATCATCGGCTTCTCTGAGGTCCTGAACGAGCGCATGTTCGGCGAGCTGAACGACAAGCAGGAAGAATACCTCAAGGACATCCACGCCTCCGGCCAGCACCTGCTGTCGCTGATCAACGACATCCTCGATCTCTCGAAGATCGAGGCGGGGCGGATGGAGCTGGAGCTGACGGAGTTCGACCTGCCCGCGGCCGTGGACAATGCCGTGACGCTGGTCCGGGAGCGGGCAAGCCGCAAGGGCGTTACGGTGCGCATCGCCATCGGGGATCAGGTCGGCACGATGCGGGGGGACGAGCGGAAGATCCGCCAGGTGCTGCTGAACCTGCTGTCGAACGCGATCAAGTTCACGCCCGAGGGTGGCCGCATCGAGGTCGGGGCAGCGCTCGACAACGGAGCCGTGGAGGTGTCGGTCAGCGACACGGGGGTCGGCATCGCGCCGGAGGACCTGGAGGCGGTCTTCGAGGAGTTCCGGCAGGTGGGGGCCAGCGCGGCGAAGCAGGAGGGGACCGGGCTCGGGCTCGCCCTCAGCCGAAAGTTCATCGAGCTGTACGGCGGAAAGATCTGGGCGAAGAGCCAGCCCGGCCTGGGCTCGACCTTCACGTTCTCGGTGCCCCTCCAGCGCTGAGAACTATTGCAGGGCGCCAGCTACACGCGGGACCTCCGGAGCTGGATCAGCGAGGCCGCGTGGAGGAGCCACGCGAGAGGCACGAGGAAGCCGGGCAGGAGGATGTAGGGCCAGTACGCGATGAAGGTCACCGGCGGGTCGGTGACGAAGACGCGGAAGGGCGACGGCGTGGAGAGCTGGGCGTGGACCACAACGTTGAGGAGGATCAATATGCCGGCCACGTTCCACCACAGCGCCACCCGCGGCGACCAGGTCTTCCGCACGAAGCAGAAATAACCGACCGGGATCGCCGTCAGCCCCACGAGGATGTCCGCGTTGCGTCCCTCGAAGGTCATGATCGCGGGCACGCGGTGCTGCACGAAGAGCAGCCAGAGGATGATCTCCATCACGATGCGGAACGACTGCGCGTAGATCGGCCACTGGGGTGGCGTGCGGGCCAGGAGATCGCGCGCTCCCGCCGAGCGGAGCAGGAAGAAGCCGGCGATCACCGGGACGAGCACCACCGGAAGGATGCGGGGCGGCACGCTCCGGAAGTCGCCGAACACGCCTTGCAGGCTCAGAAAGCCGAGCACGGCCACCCACGCTGTGATCGCGAGCATGGCGGCGCCCGCGTACCGCGTGGGAGTCAGCCACCAGGAGAGCGCGCCGAACAGGACGGCCACCTGGGCCAGGAACAGCAGGTCGGTGAGGCGCTCCATGTCTAGCGGAGCTTGAAGCCCAGGTCTGCCGCCGCCGATTCGCCCGCCGTCTTGCCGAAGACGGAGCCCGCCATGAGGCCGGCCCCGCCCGGGTAGTTGTGGTAGAAGAGCCCACCGACGAGCTCGCCGGCGGCGTAGAGGCCGCGGATCGGCTGGTCCTCGATGTCCTGCACCTGGGCGCGGAGGTCCACGCGCAAGCCGCCGAAGGTGAACGTGATCCCGCACGTGACGCCGAAGCCGACGTAGGGCGGCGTGTCGAGCGCCTGGGCCCAGTTGGTCTTGGGCGGTGTGATGCCGCGCGTGCCCTTTCCGTCGAGGATGGCCGGATTGAAGGGCTTGTCCTCCACCGCCGCGTTGAATGCCTTGACGGTGCGCACGAGCCCCACGGGGTTGATCTCGAGCTTGCGCGCGAGCTCCTCGATGGTTGGAGCCTCGGCCTTCGTGATCTC
>WNFD01014704.1_pt1 | contig 10440 bp, 6 predicted proteins | sample 5400491 | NCBI WGS metagenome assembly WNFD01 (sample SAMN13153343, study PRJNA577476) | soil metagenome | isolation source: 120 cm saprolite under Douglas fir tree site 2 hole 2 replicate 2 | place: USA:California | collected 2015-04-18 | reverse complement strand
CATGTATTGATTGGGAAGGGGGAAAATTACGATCTGTAAACCGGCCGACAGCAAGACCAGAAACCAGGCATTCTTGTGAATCTGCCGCACATGGCAAGCATAACAAACCGGGTTCCTTCTCTGACTCCCACATAGCCCACATCGGTTTTTTCCGCTAATTGCGTATTCGGCGTCTGGGCTAACATTAGTGCCGGATGGGATTATTCGCTATCATTGTCCTGAATCTGTGATCTTCGTACGCGGGAGTCGATTCGACCATCGTGCGTGTCCCGACGGCCGTTGGGAACATCGGACTCTAACGAGCGAACGAATCCAGCGACACTAATACTTCTCCTCGGGAATGGGCTCTCCTTTCCAACCCGCCGGTTCGACCGCGAATCGCGTCCGCATTGTGGTCGCGACTTCGGTGATGCTGACCTTCATCTCCTATTGGCGCGCAGCCGCGATTGTGCTGAACGATCTTGGCTCCTCAGCCTTTTACGCGGCTGGCATCGCCGAACAAGCGGTCGGTAAGTCTGCCCCCTGGTTCATCCTGGGCGTGATGCTGTTCTCCTTCTGTGTGCGGGCAGTGTACGTGGAGAGTTGTTCCATGTTTGTCCGCGGCGGCGTTTACCGAGTGGTCAAGGAAGCGCTGGGCGGCACGCTGGCCAAGATCAGCGTCTCCGCTCTGATGTTCGACTACATCCTGACGGGTCCAATCTCAGGCGTCTCCGCAGGACAGTACATCGCCGGCCTGATCAACGACACCATGTTGATTGCCGACACCCACGGTTGGGTTCCGCGTGCCGTTCATGCCATGTTCAAAGACGGCACACCTCACGTCAACGAAAGTTGGACCGCCGTCGTATTTGCGGTCCTGGTGACGGGATACTTCTGGTGGCAAAACACCAAAGGCATCCAGGAATCCAGCGAAAAAGCGCTTCGCGTGATGCAAATCACGACTGTGATGGTCGTGCTGCTGTTGGGTTGGTCGGCGCTCACCTTGATGAAAACCGGCTACCAGCCAGTTCCGCTGCCGGTGCCGGCAAATTTGAAATTTAGTCCAGAAGCGCTGGGCTTCCTGAAGCACACCTTCCAAGGCCAGAACCTGGCCGGAATGTTTGGTCTGTTTGGCATATTGATCGCCTTCGGGCACTCGGTCCTAGCCATGAGCGGCGAGGAATCCCTCGCCCAGGTCAATCGCGAGCTAGCCCATCCCAAACTGAAGAACCTGAAACGTGCCGCCATCATCATCGCTATTTACAGCTTCGTATTCACCGGTCTGACCGCGTTGCTGTTCGTAATGATCATTCCCGACTCGGTGCGGATTCCCGTTTACAAAGACAACCTGATCGCCGGCCTCGCGATGAACCTGTGGGGCCCGCAGATTTTGCGGCTGCTGTTCCGAGCCTTTGTGGTGGTGGTTGGATTCTTGATTCTTTCAGGAGCAGTGAATACCGCCATCATCGGCTCCAATGGCGTCTTAAACCGGGTCTCGGAAGATGGAGTGCTCACCGACTGGTTCAGGAGGCCGCATCCACGTTTTGGAACCACTTACCGCATTGTGAATCTGGTCGTCTTTCTCCAGTTGTTCACGATTCTCGCCAGTCGGGGCAATGTGTATGTACTGGGTGAGGCCTACGCATTCGGCGTCATCTGGAGCTTCACTTTCAACAGCCTGGCCATGCTGGTTCTGCGTCATAAGTACAAAGGAGAACGCGGCTGGAAGGTTCCTCCGAATTTCACTATTGCGGGACATGAGATTCCATTCGGCCTGGCTTCTGTTTTTCTGGTTCTGTTCTCGACCGCGATCGTAAATCTTTTTACCAAATCGATTGCAACCGTGGCCGGCGTTTCATTTGCCGCCGTGTTTTTCCTGATCTTCACAGTTTCCGAAAAGGTCAACCGCCGTAAGCACGCCCTGGCAGAACAGCAGATGCAGGAACACTTTCAGTTGCTGCAGAGCGACACAGTCGACCGAGGCCGTTTGGGAATACGTCCTGGAAACTTGCTGGTGACCATCCGCGATTACAACACCCTGAGCCACTTGAAGTGGGCCTTGGAACGGATTGACACTAAGGAACAGGACATCGTCGTGATGTCCGCTCGCGTCAGCCAGTTCGGCGCCGCGGCCTATGATCTTGCCACCGAACAAATCTTCAGCGACTACGAACAAAAACTATTCACCCGCGCCGTATCCGTTGCAGAGAGTTTCGGCAAACACATCTCCCTGCTGGTGGTGCCCGCTCGCGATGTATGGTCGGCCATCGTGCAGACTGCCATCAACCTGGAATCTTCAGCCGTAGTCTCCGGCCTCTCCAGCAAAATGACCGCCCAGGAACAGGCCTTCGAACTGGGCCATGCCTGGGAAGCTACGCCCGAGCCCTGAAAACGGAAGACGTACACCTGGTCCACCGCCTTTGGCTCAATATCACACGCGAGAGCGGACTGGATAATCTGCATCATCATGACATCCTGACCGAAGCTCTCACCCGCTTTGCCCGCGACTATGCCGGCCGCGACAAGGACGACATATTGAAAGAGTTGAAGAAAACATCAGGTAAGACAGTCAAGGCCCGTCCTGTAGCCGCACCCGACGGCAAGCCGGAAAAGCCCCTAACGCCGCTTCGAACCGAAGAGGATGAACCACGCGACAAGAGTGAGAAAGGCCCTCCAAGTCCACCCATTGTTAGCCCCTGACGCCCTACGCATCGTCGGCGGACTCTCGACCTTGTAGAATTTCAGCAATGATTTCCAAGCTGCTGCGAGTTCTTGTTTTTCTAGCCGTCGCCTCGTGTGTCTACGCTCAGCCGGGGACGATGCGCCTCGACTATTTCCACACTGGAAATTCAACCCAGGAAATATTCAGCGTGGACCGGATCGTCCTAGAACCTCTGCCATGGCCTGGGCTCTATTCGCGCGGATTCAGTTCTATCTTTGGTGAGTGGGTAACAACAGATGAGGCGAAGACTGTGAATCGGACTTTTTCCGAATCATTGCGCTTCCCTGCTCCCTCTGCGCCAGTAAAAATCATTTTGAAGAAACGAGACGAAGGCAATTTTCGCGAAGTCTGGTCGACGACCCTTGATCCTAAAGACAAATTCATCGACACTTCGCGTCCGCCGCCTCCAGGTACGCTGCTGGTAATTCAAAAAAAAGGGGATCCCACAACCAAGGTGGATCTTTTGATCCTGGGCGACGGATACACCGCCGCCGAACGATCTAAATTTGAGCAGGATGCGCGCCGGTTCACAGAAATTCTTTTTGCCGCCTCACCTTTTCGCGAGCAACGTCAGAAATTTAATGTGTGGGGGCTATGTCCGGCAGCCGAAGAATCGGGCGTATCGCGTCCTTCGGGCGGAGTTCATCATCGCCCTCCTTTGGGAACCACCTATGACACTTTCGATACTGATCGCTACATTCTGACTTCCGACAATCGTTCAATGCGCGATGTTGCCTCCTTTGCGCCTTATGAATTCATCGAGATTCTGGTAAACGGAAAGACCTACGGAGGAGGCGGGATATTCAATCTGTATGCGACCGTCGCAGCCGACAGTGAGTGGTCTTCGTATGTTTTCGTACATGAATTCGGGCATCACTTCGCGGGGTTGGCGGATGAGTATTACACTTCGCAGGTCGCTTACGCGCCTGCGAGCCGGCGGATCGAGCCTTGGGAGCCGAATGTCACGGCGCTGCTTGATCCGGCGAATTTGAAATGGAAAGATTTGGTCACGCGCGGTACGCCCATTCCGACGCCTTGGCGCAAGCAGGATTTTGAAAACTACGGGCGTGCGATTCAAGAGCAGCGGCGGCAGATTCGGGAACATAATCGGCCCGAATCAGAAATGGATGCTCTCTTCCGTGAAGAGAGAAAAAAAGAAGACGAATTGCTGGCCGCCGATAAATATTCGCGCAATGTTGGCGCCTTTGAAGGGGCCAATTATGAAGCTCATGGCTACTACCGTCCACAAGAAAACTGCATCATGGTTACCCGGCACGATTCCTTCTGTGCCGTCTGCCGCCGCGCCATCGAGCGCATCATCGCGATGTACGCAAGTGAATGAGCGGCATTCATGCTGAGGTTTTGGTAGCTGGGATATCTTTCAACCTCCCTTTCACGAAATTCACAATCTCTGACGTGACATAGTCCGGAGGTCGCACGCGAAAGCTGGGACATCCCTCCACAGCCTTCAATGAAATGCCGTGCCATGCCGGGTTTCCGTGTCCGTCGTGCAAAATCACTGCGTCGGCGCGATCCATGAATTCCTGGGCGGATTTCTTGAAATCTTCAACCGCGGGATCCAGAACGGTCAAATAGACATCGGGCCGGATGAACTTCAGAATGCTGTTGGACTCCACAATTACATTTTCCGACTCCGCGAATCTGCGCCGAATCGTAGGCATGGCCTCGGCGAGACGGCCCTGCTGGGTTCTGACCCACCAGACCTTTGTCGCCCCGGCAACCAGGAATCGAGATGTATCTGATTCGCCCGATCGGTCTCGCTCTTCGGAAATTGACCAGCTATGATCGTCGGTCGCACAATCGCATAGCTCGCCGTTGCGAGAGCACACGCCGTGGCCGAATTGCGTGATCTTCATGGCATGCCATGGGTATTCAGGCAGAGCGGCAATCAAACCGGCCACCACACTGGTTTTGCCCACGCTACGCGAATGTCCGCCAATGACGACGACTGCCATTATTCTCTTTTCGCCAACCGCGCCAGCACAGCCAGCTCTTTCAAATATTCGCGAATCGGACGCGCCGGCGTTCCCCAAAAAACGATTCCCTTGCCACGAATAATTTTATTGCTGGGAATGCCGCTCTGGGCCCCGAGGATCGCGCCTTCTTCGATGCGCACGTGATCGGCGATGCCCACTTGGCCTCCGATCACGACATTGTTCTGCACTACGGCGCTGCCGGAGAGTCCAGTCTGGGCAGCGATGACGACATCCTCGCCGATCTGCACATTGTGTCCCACATGAACTAAGTTATCGATTTTTGTGCCACGGCCGATGCGAGTCACATCCAGAGCGCCACGGTCAATTGTGGAGTTGGCCCCAATCTCGACATCGTCTTCGATTTCTAATCTTCCGATTTGGGGAAATTTCTCGTAATGGCCGGTCTCTTTATCGCGTACATAGCCGAAGCCATCGCTGCCGAGTACTGCAGCGGCTTGAATCACCACGCGATTGCCCAGGCGCGTGCCGGGGTAGATGGTCACATTCGGATGCAGCTCACAATCATTCCCGATGACCACTTTGGCGCCGATCACACTTCCGGCTCCGATCGATGATCCAGAGCCAATCTGGACGCCTTCGCCAATTACGACTCGTTCGTCTACTTGCACTTCTTTCGCCAGTCGCGCGGATGGATGCACGATCGCGCTGGGATGGATGGCGTAACGGTGATCTGACGTCGGAGCCAAATGACGAGCGGCGCGAGCGAATGCCAGGCGCGGTTGTGCGCAAACCAGCAAGGGCTTTGAACTGTCGGCTGTTCCGAAGTCGCCTACAAGAACGGCGGATGCTGACGACTTGAGCGCTCGTGGAAGATTGTCTTTGTCTTCGACAAAAATTAAGTCGCCGGCCGAGGCTGACTCAATGCTGCAGACTTGTTCGATTTCGACATCTCCATTTCCGATTAGGCGGGCATGAATAAGCTCGGCGACTTTTTTGAGCTGCATGGCACCTTTGTATACCATCGCGGCCATGGTTACGCTTTCCCGGGCTGCCTCTTTTCGATCTTGGCCCAGGTGTCTTTCAGCGCTACGGTTCGGTTGAATACCGGTCTTCCGGTCTTGGAATCGGGATCGACACAGAAATATCCCAGGCGTTCGAATTGGTAACGGCTCTCGATGGCAGCGTCTGCCAGTGACGGCTCGAGCTTGGCGTTGGTCAAAACCTCAAGCGAATTTGGATTGAGATTCGAAGTGAAATCCTGGCCCGCTTCGGTTTGATTGGGATCTTCTTTGGTAAAGAGATTTTCGTAGATTCGAACTTCGGCATCGATGGCATGGGCAGCCGACACCCAATGGATCGTTGACTTCACTTTGCGCCCATCGGGAGGACTGTTTCCGCCGCGGGTGGCGGGATCGTAGGTGCAGTGGACTTCGATTACTTCTCCCTTGTCGTTTTTCACGACGCTGGTGCAGGTGACGAAGTAGCCGTAACGCAGGCGGACTTCGCGGCCGGGAGAGAGGCGGAAATATTGCTTGGGCGGAACCTCGCGAAAGTCGTCTTGCTCGATGTAGAGCACACGCGAGAACGGGACTTTGCGGGTGCCGGCGTTTGGATCTTCGGGATTGTTGACTGCGTCCATCTCTTCGACCTGGTTCTCGGGATAATTGTCGATGACGACTTTCAAAGGCCGCAGCACGGGCATTACTCGGGGGGCGCGCTTGTTCAAATCCTCGCGGACAAAGTGTTCGAGCATCGCCAATTCGATCGAGCCGTTGGTTTTCGAGACGCCGATGGCGCCGACAAAATTTCGGATGGCTTCGGGGGTGTAGCCCCGGCGGCGGATACCGACCAGCGTGGGCATGCGGGGATCGTCCCATCCGCTGACGTGGCGTTCCTCGACCAGTTGCAGCAGTTTGCGTTTGCTCAATAGCGTGTAGGTCAGATTGAGGCGGTCGAACTCGATCTGCTGCGACGGGAAGATGCCTAACTGCTGGATGAACCAGTTGTAGAGCGGACGGTGATCCTCGAACTCGAGCGTGCACATGGAATGGGTGACGTGCTCGAGCGAATCGGATTGGCCGTGGGCGTAGTCGTACATGGGATAAATGCACCATTTATTTCCCGTGCGGTGATGCTCGGCGTGCAGGATGCGGTACATCACCGGGTCGCGCATGTTCAAGTTTGGAGAAGCCATGTCAATTTTGGCGCGCAGAACTCGGGAGCCGTCGGGAAAATCGCCGGCCCGCATGCGTTCGAACAGCTCCAGGTTTTCTTCTACCGTGCGGTCGCGATACGGGCTGTTCTTGCCAGGCTCGGTTAACGTTCCGCGGTACTGGCGAATTTCGTCTGCGGACAAATCGTCGACGTAGGCTTTGCCGGCTTTGATGAGCTGCACCGCCCACTTGTAAAGCTGATCGAAATAATCGGAGGCATAGAAGAGGCCGTCCCACTCGAAACCGAGCCACCTCACGTCCGCCATGATGGAATCGACGTACTCCGTCTCTTCCTTGGACGGATTGGTATCGTCAAAACGCAGATTGGTTTTGCCGCCAAACTCGTCGGCAAGGCCGAAATCCAAACAAATTGCCTTGGCATGTCCGATGTGCAAATAGCCATTCGGCTCCGGCGGGAAGCGGGTCTGCACCAGGCCGTTGTACTTATTGGTCTTCAGGTCTTCGAGAATGATGTCGCGTATGAAATTCGAAGGAGCAGCCGCTGGTACGGAAGTCGGCTTCGTGGCCGCCTCGGTCGGGGGATTGGATGGATTCATTACAACTCAATCTTATCGCAAGAAAACGTCAGCGCAGGTCGCGGTCAGGGGTATCCCCCTCCCGATATCTGGAATCAAGGATTTAGGGTGTGAACCGAGGCAAAATCTTTGAGTAATAAGAAGTCGCAGGTAAAATATTGCGGAATAAGGAGTTACGGGCTTTCAGTTGTCAAAGAACTGGGTTGAGAATTCAGGATTATTCCCTTGCGGAGGCGAAGTCAAGAAGTTTTACAGGTGGTAGCCCGCACAACGGGTTTAGCTTTTCCGCCGGTCATTTGTGTTCAGCAACTTAGCGTGACGCTGAGTCACGAATTCGGATCGCTTAGCCCACATTCGGCTTTTTCTGTTCTTCGAGTTGTTCTTTTTACGCTCGTGCCGACTTTGTTCGCATGTCGCGGGTTGTGGTTTAATTCTCAGCCGATGAATGAAGTGGAAAACGAGCTCTCAACTATTAGTCCGGACCTTCTGCGACTGGCTCAGCAGCGTAACAGCACTGCTCTTCTTCTTGACGAACTGCCCCGTCGATTCTTGCCGCAGGTAATTGCCGAGGTGGGACCTCCGCAGCGTACGTGGGAACTTACGGGGCTTGTCCACTTGCACGCCGGGCGTCCACACGAGACGCTGGGAATCTTTTCCGCTCTATATCAGCGGATGTTGGTTTCACAACTACTGGGAGACCACCGCGTTCACAAGGGTATGCCGCTGGTTTGGATGAGCGATTGTTTTCACCAGCTCGGCTATCCAGTCCACGAAAAACGCTATCGATTACTCACACTATGCGAAGATGCCATCCGGGGCCAAGGTACGATTCCGCCCGATTCTACGGGTGCCTACCACCGGCTGGTGTGGGCTGGCTTATGGATCGCGAATTCCGACGATATGCGGCTCTTTTCTGGGAACGGGCTCAAGCCGAGCCAAAAGAGGCCATGTTTCCAGAAGCATTACTTCAACGTGTCGACGACGATTGGGGTGACCGCGGTACCTTCCGCAGCTGAAGCGTTTTTCTATCTTGCCAGTGAAGGATATGTCCGCTGGCTGCTAAGCCAACTGGGTAGTCCAGATGGCACAGCTTTGGAGTTCTTAGCCGACTACCTAATGTCGTGTATGCCTGGCTGTCGCACTCGGCGACGAGCTCGAAGCGGCTCTACTGATTACGATGTCGTCTGTTCGATGGAAGGATCTGAAGTTGATTTTCGATCCGAACTCGGTCGTTATTTTGTCGTTGAGAGCAAGGATTGGGCCGAACCGACCGGGTTCACAACGATGGCCAAGTTCTGTCGCGTCCTCGATTCCTCTAAGGCAAAATTTGGCATTTTGCTTTCCAAGAATGGGATTTCAGGGGTAGCGCGCACTACCGACGCAGCGCGGGAGCAGCTGAAGGTATATCAAGACCGCGGCATCGTGGTGGTTGTTCTTAGCCTCGAAGACCTGGGATCTATAGCTGAAGGTGCGAGCTTGATTGCTCTGCTGAGGAAGCGTTATGAGGCGGTTCGACTTGACCTTCAAGAAATCAGGACTAAAAAGCCCGCGAAACAGCGGAAGCAAAAGTAGGAACGCGCCCGACCATCGCGATGCCACTGTGCACGCTGATCCTGCGAATAAGTTTTAGTCGTCTATGCTGAGACTACGATTAGACGTTCCCCTTCACCTTTATCTCATGCTAATGATCCCACTCTGCTGAATCCATCGCTCAGATTTGAGCACGGAGGTTCGACTCTTCGAGTCTCACTGACGGGCGGATCGCCATTACGTGTAGTTGCGCTTGAAACCAACGAGCCGCACTTTCGTACCATATCGAGCTGCAGAATTCAGATCCGCGATGAGGGAAGGGCCGACGAACTCTTCAAATGGATCGAAGATCTAAACTACAACGACCTGCTGGGTTTCGCCATGCCGATCGTCAACAAGACGCTTCGTGCCATTAGGAATTTCGGGCGGGTGACGACGGCAAGGGACTACAAGCCTGATCAGATAGAAGTGAAACCCGAAGATCGGTTGCGTGCATGGAAAGCTTCGGTACGAATTGGCGGAAAGTGGACAGAAGTAGCTCCACAACAGGAGAGAGGAGGATTTGGGGCCATTCTTTTTGGGTTCGATGAGAGCGTTGAAAGAGGCTCTCTGAGTATGAGGCGTTGGAAAGATATTGAGCAAGCACTTTTGGAGAATCTCAATCCCAATCCAGAAGACGAGTTTCTTACCAACGCCTTGCAACATCTCCACGACGCAAACTTCAGGCTGGCGCTGATTGAAGCAACAGTCTGCCTCGAAATCGTGCTTAGCCAATGCCTCATTGTCTACCTCGAAGTAAAGCGTCACTTCCCGAAAAGGAAAATCGAAAGCGTGCTCAGCAATGTTGGCCTCACGAGCAGGGTCGGATTGATCTTGGACCTAATCTTCACGGCGGAGGAGCGAAGCAAGGCAGAGCTAGATTCGGTTCTTCGAGCGATAGGTTGGCGGAATAAGATCATACATGGTACAGGCCATCTTCCCTTCTCTGTGCCTAGCCAAGAGGTTCATGATTGCGTCTTTGCGATGCTAAAGCTCGCGTTGAGACTTGCGGAGCGGCGAGAAAGATTGCGAATCGAACCAGAAATGAAAGAAATTGCGCGCGAAGTGGCGATGAAGTTCAACACACCGGAACCATCAATCGAAGTACTGAAGTATCACAAAGTCAAGGTGACGTTCTCTTATCTCGGCAAAGCGGCACTGTACTTCCGACCAAAAGGAGTACCAGCAACTCCTCCACCTTCCCCTCCGAATGAGGAGGGTTTGCGGCAAATTGTGAATGACCTGGGGTTGAGACTCAGGGCTCGTGATGGCAGATTCGAACCCAGCAAGCACCTTTCTGTTGTTTTTGAACATAATCTTGGGCAGGTTTTTGCATCCTTCCAAAATGGGGACTGGAACCGCCCCACTACCTAAAGACACGAACCAATGCCGGGATGCTGCCGTGTGTCTTGCCTCCCACCTTTGCTAACAGCAAAGATGGGGCACCCTCAGTTGAGATACTG
>WNFD01007985.1_pt1 | contig 10440 bp, 8 predicted proteins | sample 5400491 | NCBI WGS metagenome assembly WNFD01 (sample SAMN13153343, study PRJNA577476) | soil metagenome | isolation source: 120 cm saprolite under Douglas fir tree site 2 hole 2 replicate 2 | place: USA:California | collected 2015-04-18 | reverse complement strand
GTCGACGGGATTGTGGATCTCGATCTCCTGGCCGTCGGTCAGATGCATCTTGTAGATCACGCTCGGTGCGGTCGCGATCAGGTTGAGATCGAACTCGCGCGACAAGCGCTCCTGGATGATCTCCAGATGCAACAGCCCGAGGAAGCCGCAGCGGAAGCCGAAGCCGAGCGCCGCGGAGGTTTCCATCTCGAAGGAGAAGCTCGCGTCGTTGAGGCGAAGCTTGCCCATCGCGGCGCGCAGCGTCTCGAAATCATTCGCATCGACCGGGAACAGACCGCAGAACACCACGGGAATCGCCGGCTTGAAGCCCGGCAGCATCTCCGTCACCGGCTTCCTGTCGTCGGTGATGGTGTCGCCGACGCGGGTATCCGCGACCTCCTTGATCGCGGCGGTGATGAAGCCGATCTCGCCGGGGCCGAGTTCGTCGACCTGCTGCATCTTCGGCGTGAAGAAGCCGACGCGCTCGACGTCGTAGGCCGCATTGGTGCCCATCATGCGGATGCGGCTGCCCTTTTTCATCACGCCGTCGACCACGCGGATGAGCACGACGACGCCGAGATAGACGTCGTACCAGCTATCGACCAGCAGAGCCTTCAACGTCGCGTCGCGGTCGCCGTTCGGCGGCGGCAGCCGCGTGACGATCGCCTCCAGGACATCGGAAACGCCGAGGCCGGTCTTGGCCGAGATCATCACCGCGTCGGACGCGTCGATGCCGATCACGTCCTCGATCTGCTGCTTGACCTTGTCGGGCTCGGCCGCGGGCAGGTCGACCTTGTTGAGGACCGGCACGATCTCGTGATTGTTGTCGAGCGCCTGATAGACATTGGCGAGCGTCTGCGCCTCGACGCCCTGGCTCGCGTCGACCACGAGCAGCGAGCCCTCGCATGCCGCCAGCGAGCGCGAGACCTCGTAGGCGAAGTCGACATGGCCCGGCGTGTCCATCAGGTTGAAAATGTAATCCTTGCCGTCCTTGGCGTGATAATTCAGCCGGACCGTCTGCGCCTTGATGGTGATGCCGCGCTCGCGCTCGATATCCATGGAATCGAGCACCTGTTCCTTGCCCGCCATTTCGCGATCCGTCAGGCCGCCCGTCATCTGGATCAGGCGGTCGGCAAGCGTCGATTTGCCATGATCGATATGGGCGATGATGGCGAAGTTGCGGATGTTGGAAATAGGGACGGTCGTCATGGGGCGCGGGATAGCATTCACGTCTGCGTGCGGCAACCATATTGCTGTATTCTAAAGGATTTTCTTCACGCTTAGCTGATTCCACTCGACGCGAAAACGCGCTAGGCGTGAGGGCATGTCGACTGCATCGATCTCGCCCGCGGCCTCGCGCGCGCGCCACCGGCCGAGCCTTCGGCGGTTGGCGGCGTGGCTTTCCGAACGCGCCCGGAATCCGGACACGAGCCTCTGGCTCGTGATCTCTTTCGCCATCTGTCATGCCGTGCTCTGGACCTTCATCCTGATCAATCTGAAGGCAGCGCAGGACGTCCACATGGACGTCGCCGAGGCCTTCGCCTGGGGCCAGAAATTCCAGTTCGGCTACGGCAAGCATCCGCCGCTCTCGGGGTGGATCGCCGGGCTCTGGTTCAAGGTGTTTCCGGTCCGCGACTGGGCGACCTATGCGCTGGCGATGACGACGCTCGGCATAGGCCTCGTGGTCAACTGGTTCATCGCCTTGCGCGTGGTCGACCGCCGCCGCGCGTTCTTCGTGGTGGTGATGCTCGCGCTCTATCCGATCTTCAATTTCAAGGGCTTCAAATACAACCCCGATTTGCTGCAGCTCGTGACGTTGCCATTGGTGGTGCTGGCCTATCTCAATGCCTTCGAGAGGCGCACATGGCGGTCCGGCATCTGGCTTGGACTTGCCGGCGCGCTGGCGCTGATGACCAAATACTGGGTGCTGACCATGATCGGCGCGATCGGGCTTGCGGCGCTGATCCATCCCGAGCGGCTGGCATTCCTGCGCTCGCCGGCGCCATGGGTCGCGATCGCAACGCTCGTGGTCGCGATGATCCCGCATCTGATCTGGCTGACGGACGTCGATTTCGTGCCGCTGACCTATGCCGGCGACGTCTATAGTTTGTCGAGCCGCGCGCAGAGCGCGCAGCTCGTGCTCGGCTATGTCGGGCACAATGTGGCGCTGCTGGCACTCCCGGCCGCGCTGGCGGCGCTGGCGCTCGCCTGGCCGCCGCGATGGGTCACGCGGGCCTGGTCGGGCGGCGGAAATCTTGAGGTCTATCCTGGCGTCAATCGCAGGCAGGCGCTGAACGTCTGGATCATCCAGGCCATCGTCGCGATCGGCCCGCCACTCGGAGGCCTCGCCTTCACCGTCTATATGAAGACCGATTGGGGGATTTCGCTGTTCTTCCTGGTGCCGCTGGCGCTGGTCGCGATTCCGTCGCTGCGTGTAAGGGAGATGGCGCTGTTCCGGATCGCCGCGATCTGGCTCGTCGTGACGCTGGCGACGCTCGTTGCCTCGCCGTCGATCGCGAGCCTTGAAATGGCGGGCAATCCCAACAGCGCCGCAAGCTATGGCGCGCGCTCGCAACTCGCCCGCGAGCTGACCGAGCTCTGGCACAACAAGTTCGGCTCACGATGGTCGATCGTCGCCGGCACCACGGAAGTCGGCGAGCCCATGACCTTCTATAGCCCCGACCATCCCGCGCCGTTCACGCCTGGCGAGGTGTGGTCGTCGGGCCTGACCTCGCTGGATGAAGCCAAGCGGCTCGGCTTCATCGGCATCTGCGACACCACCGACAGCCGGCTGCCGACATGCGACGCCTGGATGGACGCCAACGCCAAGGATGCCGAGAAGCTGGTGATGACCACGCAGCGCTTCTTCCGCGGCCATCCGGGGCCGGCGATCGATTGGAAGATCTACATCGCGCCGCCGGCGAAGTAGCCCTTTCTTACCTCACCCCGCTTGCGGGGAGAGGTCGAATCGCATCGCAGATGCGATCCGGGTGAGGGGGAGCCTCCGCGCATGTTGTCCATCGAATATGCGGAAACAGCCCCTCACCCCAACCCTCTCCCCCGCATCCGCCTTCGCCCGAAGGCGGGCTTCGGCGGACAAGAGAGCGGGGCGAGGGAGCATACTGACGCGGCGGCGACGGCGGCGACCGATCTCGATGGCTTACATGTTCTCTTCGTTGAACTTGCTCTCGACGAGCTCGGTGATCGCGGCCACCGCGGCTTCGGCGTCGGGGCCGATCGCGGAGACCGTGATCGTGGTCCCCGGGCCTGCCGACAGCATCATCAAGCCCATGATCGAGGTGCCGCCGACGGTCTCGCCGCCGCGCGTCACCCACACTTCCGCGCTGAAACGCTCGACGGTCTGGACGAATTTCGCGGACGCGCGGGCGTGCAGGCCGCGCTTGTTGACGATGAGAAGCTCTTTCGAAACCGCCCCATCAGGCACGCTTGGCCCAGGGAAGATAGCCGGCGACTCGTCGTCGTCGATCATTTGCCGGCAAGCACTCGGCTTGCAATCGTCACGTATTTGCGGCCGGCTTCCTGGGCCATGGCGATCGCGTCGGGAAGCGAACGCTCCTCGCGCACCTTGGCGAGTTTGACCAGCATGGGAAGATTGATGCCTGCGAGCACCTCGACCTTCGGCCGGCTCATGCAGGAAATTGCAAGGTTGGACGGCGTACCGCCGAACATGTCAGTCAGAATGGCGACGCCGTCGCCGGAATCGACGCGATTGACCGCTTCAATGATGTCGCTGCGACACAAATCGGAATCGTCCTCGGCTCCAATTGTGACCGCCTCGATTTGTTTTTGAGGACCCATGACATGCTCAAGCGCCGCCCGGAACTCGTCGGCGAGGCGCCCATGGGTCACCAGTACTAGACCAATCATCGGAAACTCCTCGCGGGTGCTTTTTTGGTGCACCGCACGAACGCGCCACTTTGACCATCCAGAGCCCCCGCGCAAGAGGGGACGTTGCCGGTGCTCCCAGTACAAAACAGTAGAAGCGGGCGCCGGAGGCGGTCTATTCGGTCGCGATAGTGAGATTGATATGGTTACTAATCCCCTTCACACAATCGTCCGAAAGGTTAACAGAATTTGAACTTTCAGTTGTGGTCAGAACAGCAATAACCATCTGGAGGGGAGAAAGATTCGCAGTCACTGGAATTCGAGGTAGTATAACACCCTCAATGGATGTGTGAAGGGCTTCCTGCGCTGGCAGGCGTGCCGCATCCGGGGCTGCGAGATCCACAATAAGGCCTACAATGGCCTGCTCCACATGGTCGCAGCGGCGGATCCCGAGCCCGCGAATCTCGATCAGACCGGCGAGCGCAGGCGCCGGGCGGACCAACAATTGTCCGCCGACTGTGGCGAGATGGACACGGTCGTCGCCGACCAGGATGGCCGGTGGGAGCTGACCGGACCGTCCGCAGAGGATGAGGTCGAAGGCGAGGCGCGACTTCCCTGAGCCGGAGGGGCCGCGGATCAAGACCGCACGATCTCCCACCATCACCGCTGACGCATGGACACTTGCGCCGGGCAGATCCGTCATGACGCCGGCAGCCTCACCACGAAGCGGGCGCCCGCTACCGTCGGCTCGCCGTCTTCGCCGACGGGGCCTGCACGATTCTCGGCCCAGATGCGCCCGCCATGAGCCTCCAAGATCTGCTTGGAGATCGAGAGTCCGAGGCCGGAGTTCTGTCCAAACCCCTGGTGCGGCCGATCGGTATAGAAGCGCTCGAAGATGCGCTCCAGCGCGTCGGGGCGGATGCCCGGCCCGTCGTCATCGACCACGATCTCGATGCCGGACCGGATGCGGCGGCACAGGATGCGCACCTTGCCGTCGGCATTGGAAAACGATTGCGCGTTCGACAGCAGGTTGGAAATCACCTGTCCGAGCCGGGAATCATGGCCGGGCACCGAGAAAGTGTCGGCGGCGCTGCGGCCTTCGAAGCGGGCCTCGACACCGATGTCGTGGCCGAGCTTGGTTTCGTTGGCGACCGACATCAACGTCGTCAGCAGGCGGCGCAGGTCGACCGGCGCCATGTCCTGGCGCTGCAATTCGGCGTCGAGCCGGCTGGCGTCGGAGATGTCGGAGATCAGGCGGTCGAGCCTTCTCACGTCATGCTCGATGACCGCGAGCAACCGCGCGCGGCTGTTGTCGTTGCGTGCCAGCGGCAACGTCTCGACCGCCGAGCGCAACGAGGTCAGCGGGTTCTTCAGTTCATGGGCGACATCGGCGGCGAACATCTCGATCGCCTCGATGCGGTTGTAGAGCGCGCCGGTCATGTCGCGCAGCGCGCCGGACAGATGGCCGATCTCGTCGCGGCGGAGCGTGAAATCGGGGATTTCGACCCGGGTCTTGATGCGGCGGCGGACGCTATCGGCACTGTCGGCGAGCCTCCGGACGGGGCCCGCGATGGTGCTCGCGAGCAGCAGCGACAGCACGATCATGACGGCGGAGGCGACGCCGCCGACTTTCAGGATCGCGAGCCGCTCGGCGGTGACCATCTGGTCGATGTCGTCGCCCTGCGTCGACAGCATCAGCGCGCCGTGGATGGTGCGGGAGCGCTGCACGGGCACCGCGACCGAGACGATGACCTCGCCACGCGCGTTGACGCGCACCATGCTGCGCTTCTGGCCGCGCAGCGAGTCGGCGACCTCCTCATAGCCGTTGCCGTTTTCAGGGCCGAGTTCGCGATAGAGCGGCAGGTCGCCGCGGTTGAGCCAGGTGCGGGTTGCGATCGTCGCGCGTTCGAGCAGCCCCGGTTTCTCCGAGGAGATCGGCGGCAAGTCCAAGCGCAGCACGTTCTCCAGGTTGCGGCTGTCGAGGATCAGGCCGCCATTGGGGTCGTAGATGCGGGCGCGGGTCTTGGTCGGCGAAATCAGCGTGCGCAGCACCGGGGCGACCCGCTCCGGATTGATCGGGAAATCGAGCGGAGAATATTCGTCGGGCGAGCCGTAGGTCTCGCCCGGCTTCAGGTCGAGCAGGCGGTCGGGATCGATGGTGATGGTGTTGGTCTGAACCGTGGCCGAGGCCGCGATCGCGCCGGCGATGATCTCGGCCTGCACCAACAGGCTCTGCGCGCGGGCGTCGATCAGGCCGGCGCGGAATTGCGACAGATAGAGAATGCTGGCGACCAAAGCCAGCAGACCCGCGATGTTCAAGGAGACGATGCGCCGGGTGAGGCTGGAGAAGCTGAGCGTGAACAGAAACTGCCCGGCACGGCTCAACCATCCGAGCGGCCGCTGCCAGCCCTTGAGCCGAGGGCTCGCGGCGTCAGCAATGTCCGGAGCCAGGGACGGCGAACCGTCCTCGGCGTTCAGTCCAGGATCAGGCTGCGTTCGATCAAGCAACGGCCCACACTTGCTTCACCAGATCGCGACAGGATCGATCGCGATCGACGTTACGAAGCATGACCTGGCCGCGAGCGCCTCGCGTTTACGGCGAGGGACAACCGGACCGGATCATGCTCCCAATTCGCGAGCATCCTACCCCAGGCGCGCAGCGGCGTCAGCGCGCAAACCGCGCATGGGGCCTTGGCAAATCAGGCTTCCTTGAAGCGGTAGCCGACGCCGTAAAGCGTTTCGATCATCTCGAAATCGTCGTCCACCACCTTGAACTTCTTGCGCAGCCGCTTGATGTGGCTGTCGATGGTGCGGTCGTCGACATAGACCTGGTCGTCATAGGCCGCGTCCATCAGCGCGTTGCGGCTCTTCACCACGCCGGGCCGGGTCGCCAGCGCCTGCAGGATCAGGAATTCGGTGACAGTCAGCGTCACCGGTTCGTTTTTCCAGGTGCAGGTGTGACGCTCCGGGTCCATGCGCAGCAGCCCGCGGTCGAGGGCCTTGGCGTCGTTCTCCTTCGGCACAGCCGTCGGATCCTTCGGCTGCGAGCGACGCAGCACGGCCTTGACGCGTTCGACCAGGAGGCGTTGCGAGAACGGCTTGCGGATGAAATCGTCGGCGCCCATTTTGAGGCCGAACAATTCATCGATCTCCTCATCCTTGGAGGTCAGGAAGATCACCGGCAGGTCGGATTTCTGCCGCAGCCGGCGTAGAGTCTCCATGCCGTCCATCCGCGGCATCTTGATGTCGAGGATGGCAAGGTCCGGCTGGCTGGAGCGGAAACCGTCGAGCGCGGAGGCGCCGTCCGTATAGGTCATGATTCGATAACCTTCGGCTTCCAGCGCGATCGATACGGAGGTGAGAATGTTGCGGTCATCATCGACCAAGGCGATTGTGGGCATGAGCCTGCTTTCAGTAGACGAGTGGCTGAAACGGCGAGCATTCCGTGATGCGCCGCATATTGGGCTTCGAACATGGTCAACGAGCAATGCAAGCTGGGCTGAAGTGTGACCGTGTTCCATAAAACGCTTCGCTTTTCGCGAGGCGTCCCGACCCATCTGAAGCCGGTTTAGCCGAAAAAACAGCCGGATTGCAATAGGATGGCAAGGAATATCGAGGGAATATCGGGGGAATATCGATGCAAGTCACCGCTGATTTCGATCCAGGAAAGGTTGTCCGGTCGCTGCTCCGGCGCAGCCGGCAGGGGGCTCTGGCGACCCTGATGGCCGGCAGCGGGGACCCCTATTGCTCGCTGGTCAACCTCGCCAGCCACCCCGACGGCTCGCCGATCCTGCTGATTTCCCGGCTCGCCGTGCACACCAAGAACATTCTCGCCGATGCGCGGGTCTCGCTGATGCTCGACGAGCGCGGCGCCGGCGATCCCCTGGAAGGCGCTCGAATCATGCTCGCCGGCCGGGCGGCTGAGGCCGATAACGATGATGTGCGAATTCTCAGGCGGCGGTACCTGAACGCTCATCCCTCGGCCGAGGCTTTTGCCGATTTCAAGGATTTCTCGTTTTTCCGGATCGTGCCGAGCGGCACCCATCTGGTGGCGGGGTTCGGCCGGATCGTCGATCTCAAGGCCTCACAGTTTCTCACCCGCATTGACGATGCCGCAGAACTCGTGGAGGCCGAGCAGCGCGCAATGGAGCACATGAACGCCGACCACCGCGACGCCATGAACCTCTACGCGACGCGGCTGCTCGGCGCGGAGGCGGGCGACTGGCGCTGCACCGGTTGCGATCCCGAGGGCCTGGACATGCAGGCCGGCGGCACGGTGCTGCGGCTGGATTTCCCGGAGCGGGTCACTACGCCCGACGACCTGCGCAAGACGCTGGTCCGGCTCGCGGGAGAGGCGCGGACAAAACATTCGACGGATTGAACGGTCGCGCGGCTTCTTGCGACCCACGGCAGGCGCCGAGCATTCAACAATCTCGGTTAGGTGTTGGAAGGCTGAGGGCCGCTACGCCGACGTCGAGCCGCTCTATCGGCGCGCGCTGGCGACGCGGGAGTGGCGGTCGATAGCAGCCAAAGTCCTTGGAATAGATAACAGCGGAGCCAAATCTCCGCTGTCGTCCCTGCAAAAGCAGGGACCCATACGCCGCGGCCTATCGATTGGATCGATTGGGCAGACGCAATCTTTGCAGGCAATCGGCCCCGGTGGTTATGGGCCCCTGCTTTCGCAGGGGCGACGGAGAGAGCTTTGATTAGCGCGACGTCGCCGCTGTCCGGCGACGAGGCGATCGTGCTGTTCGCGCTGGCCGACAAGGAGTCGTATGCCTTCGCGCTGATGCGGGAGGCGTTCGACTGGCGGCGCATTCCGCTCGCTGTCGCGGAAGGTCGCCGCGTTCCGCCGCGGAAGCCGATCCCGGCCTTGGCCGCGCCGAGGCGCTACACCAGGCCATGCTCGATTATCTCAACGATGCCTCGTCGCCCCGGAACGCCTATCCCGCCGTCTGGGGGCCGTTCGCGCTGATCGGGGAAGGGGCGGCCCGTTAGTATTTTCCATTGTGCGCCGCAAAAGCCGGGGCCGGTATCGATGTAGCGGCCGATTGTCGCGCGGGATCAGCCTGCCCGCTCAAATTGCCCAGGAATCGAGCGCCCGGTGACGGAAGGCGTTTGACCTGCATCACGGACGGCGTCGCCAAAAGCCACGCTGGGTGCGCAATAAACCAAACCAAGCGGGATCGGCTTGGCAAGCCGAGCGTTCATCAGTATTAGCTCACTGGGCCAAGGCTGGCTGGGCTATATCGACATCACCGCGACGACAGGCGTGTATTTGCGCATTGCATACGGGCGGGCTTCTGAGGAGGTTGCGAGTGCAAGAGACAGGCGTGCATAATGGTGCCTTCGGCGCCGACAAATTCGGTTTCAAGAAGCTCAAGGGCGTGAACTGGAATTTCGGCGCGCCGCAACTCTACGAGCGCTCGCTGTGTGCCAATGAGGCGGTGCTGTCCGCCGACGGTGCACTCTGTGCCGACACCGGTGTGTTCACGGGGCGCAGCCCGAAGGACAAGTTCACGGTCCGCGACGGCCTGACCGACAAGAGCATGTGGTGGGCCGGCAACCAGTCGATCACCTCGGATCAGTTCGAGGCGCTGTACCAGGACTTTCTCAAAGCCGCCGAAGGCATGACGCTGTTCGCGCAGGATCTCTATGGCGGCGCCGATCCGACCCACCGGATCAAGACGCGCGTCTTCACCGAGCTCGCCTGGCACTCGCTGTTCATTCGCACGCTTCTGATCCGCCCCGAGGCGAGCGAGCTTTCGGGCTTCGTGCCCGAACTGACGATCGTCGATCTGCCGAGCTTCCGCGCCGATCCCAAACGTCACGGCGTGCGCTCGGAGAATGTCGTCGCGATCGATTTCGCCCGCAAGATCGTCCTGATCGGCGGGTCTCAATATGCCGGCGAGATGAAGAAGAGCGTGTTCACCACGCTGAACTATTATCTGCCCGAGAAGGGCGTGATGCCGATGCACTGCTCGGCCAATGTCGGGCCGGACGGCGACACCGCGATCTTCTTCGGCCTCTCCGGCACCGGCAAGACCACGCTCTCGGCCGATCCCAAGCGCACCCTGATCGGCGACGACGAGCACGGCTGGGGCTCGGACGGCGTCTTCAATTTCGAAGGCGGCTGCTATGCCAAATGCATCAAGCTGTCGAAGGAGGCCGAGCCCGAGATTTATGCCGCGAGCAAGCGCTTCGGCGCGGTGCTCGAGAACGTGGTGCTCGATGCCAACACCCGCGCGCCGGATTTCGACGACGGCTCGAAGACCGAGAACACCCGCTCGGCCTATCCGCTCGACTTCATCCCGAACGCCTCGCGCACCGGCCGCGCGCCGCATCCGAAGAACGTCGTGATGCTCGCAGCCGACGCCTTCGGCGTGATGCCGCCGATCGCGAAATTGACGCCGGCGCAGGCGATGTACCACTTCCTGTCCGGCTACACCGCGAAGGTCGCCGGCACCGAGCGCGGCTTGGGCTCCGAGCCGCAGCCGGAGTTTTCCACCTGCTTCGGCTCGCCGTTCCTGCCGCGCGACCCCTCGGTTTACGGCAATCTGCTGCGCGACCTGATTGCCAAACACGATGTCGATTGCTGGCTGGTCAACACCGGCT
>WNFD01012357.1_pt1 | contig 10441 bp, 8 predicted proteins | sample 5400491 | NCBI WGS metagenome assembly WNFD01 (sample SAMN13153343, study PRJNA577476) | soil metagenome | isolation source: 120 cm saprolite under Douglas fir tree site 2 hole 2 replicate 2 | place: USA:California | collected 2015-04-18 | reverse complement strand
GCGCTCTCGCCCTACGACCACAACCAATTGACCTTGGCCTTTCTCTTCATCGCCGTGGCTTTGGCGTGGAACTGGATCGGAGGCTTCGCCGGGCAGGTGAGCTTCGGCCACGCGGCGATGTTCGGGGTGGGCGGTTTTGTCGCGGCGCGCCTGCTGCAAGCGCAGCTTTTCCCATTCTGGATGAACTGGTTGATCGGCGGAATCGCCGCCGGCGCCTACGGGCTCGCCTGGGGCCACCCTACCCTTCGGTTGCGAGGGCCTTATTTCTCGATCGCCACGATCGGCGTCGGTGAAGCCACCCGGCTGGTCGCCACCTACTGGCAGGGGTTCACTGGAGGGGCGAGTGGGCTCAGCCTGCCAATCAACAGCGCCTTGAAATACTCACTCTACTGGTATGCCCTCTACTTCCTCGCCATCGTCATGATCAGCTCGTACGTCATTCGCAACTCCAGGCTGGGCCTTGGCCTTCTCTCGATCAAGTCGGACGTCGACGCCGCCGCGGATGTCGGCGTCCCGGTGGTTTTCTGCCAGGATCTGGTGCTCTTCTTGAGCAGCGCGGTCGTCGGCGTTGCCGGGGGGATCTATGCCTCCTACTTCAGCTTCATCGAGCCGACCGACATGCTCGGCTTCGATCGATCGATCTCCTTCGTCTTGATGGCGGTGATCGGCGGGGTGGGAACGGTGTTTGGCCCGGCGGCCGGGGCGGTGGTCGTCATTCTCGTCAGGCAGTTCCTGATCGCCAACTATTCGCAACTCTACCTCGGGCTCAACGGGCTCTTGTTGGTGCTGATCATCCTCTTCGAGCCTCTGGGCATCTCGGGGCTGATCTTTCGGCTGAGCCGGCGACTCAGACCGCAGCGGGGGGGCACATGACCTTGCTGCGGGTGGACGCCGTCTCGAAGAACTTTGGAGGTCTCAAAGCGGTCGACCAGGTGAGCCTCGAGCTGCAAGAGGGAGAGATCCTCGGGATCATCGGCCCGAACGGCGCCGGCAAAACCACCCTCTTCAGCATCATCGCCGGCTCCATCCCCGCAAGCTCGGGGACGGTACACCTGGGCGAGCGTTGCATCAGTAGGCTTCGGGCCAATCGCGTGGTGGCGGCGGGGCTTGTTCGAACGCATCAGATCGTTCGGCCCTTCACCAATCTGACCGTGCTGGAGAATGTCACCGTCGCCGCGATGTTCGGGTCGGCCGGGGCGCGCGTCGATCCGCGAGGACGCGCCCACGAGGAGCTTGCCTTCGTCGGCCTCGCCGAGCGAGCGCGGCAGCTGCCGATCGGCTTGACGCTCGCCGCCCGCAAGCGCCTCGAGCTTGCCCGCGCGCTCGCCACTGGGCCAAAGGTATTGCTCCTTGACGAGGTGATCGCCGGAGTCAATCCCTCCGAAGCACTGGAGATGACCAAGCTCATCCGCCAGATTCGCGATCATCGGGGAGTTTCGATCATCATCATCGAGCACATCCTCGCCGCGCTGATGAGCCTGTCGGATCGGGTGGTCGTTCTCGATTACGGAAAGAAGATCGCGCAGGGAAAGCCCGCCGACGTGGTGAGGGATCCAAAAGTAATCACCGCCTACCTGGGTGAGCAGCCGGCGCCGGCGAGCCGGACGAGCGACGGAAAGCCGGCATCGAAGGAGCTGCCGTGAGCGCGGCGCCGCTGCTCAAGCTCGACAACATCCAGGTCGCCTACGGGGATGTGCAGGTTCTCCACGGAGTTTCGCTCGAGGTCTACCCAGGAGAGATTGTCACGCTTCTGGGTTCGAATGGCGCGGGCAACACCCTGCGCGCCATCGCCGGGCTCCGGCCGACGCGGCGTGGGGAGATCCAGTATGAGAGCAAAACGCTGTCGCTGCGACCGGCGAGCCATCGGGCGGAGATGGGGATCGCCCTCGTTCCCGAAGGTCGCGAGCTCTGGGCGCAGCTCACCGTTCAGGAAAACCTCGAGCTGGGCGCCTACTCAAAGAAAGCGCGACCGAAGGCAGCCGTCAGTCTGGAACGGGTGTTCGCCCTCTTCCCGCGCCTCAAGGAGCGCCGGCGGCAGCTTGCGGGGAGCCTCTCCGGCGGCGAACAACAGATGTGCGCCATCGGCCGGGCCCTGATGATCGAGCCCAAGCTCCTGATGCTGGATGAGCCGAGCCTGGGACTGGCCCCGATCATCGTCGAACAGGTTTTCCAGGTTATCCGGCAGCTCCACTCCACTGGAATCACGATCCTGCTCGTCGAGCAGAACTTGAAGAAGGCGCTTGAGGTCGCCGACCGCGGCTATGTGGTGGAGACCGGGAAGATCAAGATTGCAGGCTCCTCCGCTGAGCTCAGCAACAACGAGGCGATTCGCGCGGCTTACCTTGGCCTGTGAGCAGTTGACTCGGGGCTGAGACAAATGCAGGTTAACCCTATATTTTTCGGCTCGAACGAAGGAGAAGCCATGGCGGCGGGCATCGCGGTTGAAAAGACCAGCCAGGAATCGAAGTCCATTCTCACCCCCGAAGCACTGAGCTTCGTGGAGAAACTGCATCGCCAGTTCAACCCCAGGCGCGAAGAGCTGCTTCGCCAGCGCGCGCGACGGCAGACCGAATTGGAGTCGGGCAAGCCGTTCACCTTCCTTCCCGAGACGGAAAAAGTCCGCCGTGGCGACTGGCGCGTGGCTCCGACGCCGGACGATCTGCAAAAGCGCTGGGTCGAGATCACCGGACCGGTCGAGCGGAAAATGATGATCAACGCCCTCAACTCGGGGGCGAGCGTTTTCATGGCGGACTTCGAGGACGCGCTTTCACCCACCTGGTCGAATGTCATTGAAGGCCAGGCCAACCTGGTGGAAGCGGTCCGGCGGAAGCTGACTTTCACCAGCCCCGAAGGCAAGGCTTACCGGCTCAACCCCACCATCGCCACCCTGCTCGTCCGACCGCGCGGTTGGCATCTGACAGAGCGGCACGTCACCGTGGACGGCGCGCCAATCTCGGGCAGCTTGTTCGACTTTGGCCTCTACTTCTTTCACAACGTGCGCGAGCTGATCGCGCGCAAAACCGGCCCGTACTTCTACCTGCCCAAGATCGAGAGCCATCTCGAGGCCAGGTTGTGGAACGACGTCTTTGTCGCCGCCCAGGAGGCGTTGGGCGTTCCCAAGGGCACGGTTCGCGCGACGGTGCTCGTGGAAACGCTCCCCGCCGCCTTCGAAATGGACGAGATTCTCTTCGAATTGCGCGACCACTCCAGCGGGCTGAACGCAGGGCGCTGGGACTACATCTTCAGCCTGATCAAGAAGATGCGTTTTCAGCCGAATCTCTCCTTGCCCGATCGCGTGCAGATCTCGATGACCGTTCCTTTCATGCGCGCGTACACCGAGTTGCTGGTGCGAACGTGCCACCGGCGCGGAGCCCACGCGCTCGGCGGAATGGCGCCGTTCATCCCCAGCCGGAAGAATCCCGAGATCAACGAGGCCGCGCTGTCGAAGTCGCGCGAGGACAAGTGGAGGGAAGCAAACGATGGTTTCGACGGTACCTGGGTCGCTCATCCTGACCTGGTTCCGGTGGCGCTGGAGGTCTTTCAACAAAAGCTCGGCGCCAAGCCTCATCAGAAAGAGCGGCTTCGCGAAGAGGTCGACGTGAAGGCCGATCAGCTGCTGGACATCCGCGTGCCGAACGGAAAGATCACCGAAGCCGGGATGCGCAACAACATCAGCGTCGCGCTTCAGTACATGGACGCATGGTTACAGGGAACGGGCGCGGTGGGGATCTTCAACTTGATGGAGGATGCAGCGACCTGCGAGATCTCCAGGGCCCAGCTCTGGCTGTGGGTCCAGCGCGGGGCGAGCCTGGACGACGGTCGCAAGATCACCCGGGAGCTCTATTCACAGTTTCGCGACCAGGAGACAGCCAAGCTCGGCGGGCCGACCGCCGGCAGGCTGCGCCAGGCGGCCGAACTGATCGATAATCTAGTGCTCAAGCCACAGTTCGAAGAGTTCCTCACCTTGCCTGCGTATCAACTGTTGGATTGACGGAGGCAGCGGGATGCGCGGTGAGTTCGTTCCGGTTTCTCCTGGGGTCGTCGCCGAGTTGACCGGCGTGGTCGGGGCGAAGAACTGCATCAGCGATCTGGCCGGGCTGCGGACCTACGAGTGCGATGGGTTGACCAGCTTTCAGATGACCCCCGGGGCCGTGATCCTTCCGGAATCGACCGAGCAGGTGGTCGAGGCGGTCCGGATTGCCCGGCGGGCCAACCTCCCCATCGTTCCCCGCGGCGCGGGTACTGGGCTCTCCGGCGGCGCTCTTCCAGTTTTGGGCTGCCTGGTGATTGGGCTTTCGCGGATGCGCCGGATCCTCGAGGTGGATCTGGAAAACGGGTGGATGCGGGTGCAGCCCGGGGTGATCAATCTGGACATCAGCAGGCAACTGTCTTCCGCCGGGTATTACTACGCTCCGGATCCGTCCTCGCAGAGCGTCTGCACGATTGGCGGAAACGTCGCGGAGAACTCCGGGGGCGCCCACTGCCTCAAATACGGCTTCACCGCGAACCACGTGCTTGGAGCGAGGATCGTGATCGCCGATGGCACGGTGGTCGACCTGGGCGGGCCCGTTCTCGACACGCCGGGTTACGATCTGATCGGCGTCTTCGTCGGCAGCGAAGGAACGCTGGGAATTGTCACCGAGGTCGTGGTCCGCATCCTGCGCAAGCCCGAGGCCACTCGCACGTTCTTTGCCACCTTCCCTTCCACCGATGAAGCCGGCGAAACCGTCTCGGAGATCATCGCCGCCGGGATCGTTCCCGCCGCGGTGGAGATGATGGATCGATTGGCGATCGTCGCGATCAAGGCCGCGACCGGAGTGGATTGGCCGGATGTGGGGGCCGCTCTGTTGATGGACGTGGACGGTCCGCTCGCCGAGGTCGAGCATACCGCCTCGCGGGCGACGGCGATTGCCTCTGCTCGCGGCGCGCTGGATATCCGCCGACCCAAGGACGAGGCCGAGCGGCTCTTGATGTGGAAGGGGCGAAAGAGCGCCTTTGCCGCGGTCGGACGGATCAGCCCGAATTACATCGTGCAAGACGGCGTCATTCCACGCTCCGAGATCGCCAAGGTCCTGAGGCAAATCACGCAGCTTGCGAGTGACGCCGGGCTCCGGGTGGCGAACGTCTTTCATGCCGGGGACGGCAACCTTCACCCGCTGATCCTGTTTGACGCGAATATTCCGGGACAGGAAGAGAAGGCCGAGCATCTGGGTGGGGAGATTCTAAAGATCTGCATCCGGTCCGGGGGCTCGATTACCGGCGAGCATGGCGTCGGCGCCGACAAGGCGGCCTACATGGGCGAGCTGTTCTCCGAGGCCGATCTGCAGACGATGGGGCAATTGCGCTGCGCCTTCGACACCGAAAACAGATTCAACCCAAGCAAGGTCTTTCCGACGCCCAGGCTTTGCGGGGATCGCCCCGGTAAATACGTTCCGACCCAATTCGAAACAACTGACGAGGCGGGCCGCGGCTGATGTTCGCCGGAGCAAGACCAGGAACTGAAGCGGACGCGGTGCTCGGAGCGGTGCCATCGTGGGTCTATGCACCGGGGACGGTCGAGGAAGCGCGCCAATTCGTGGAATCCACGGCCAAAGAGGGCCTGGCGCTCGGTTTCATCGGCGGCGGCACCGCTCTAGAGCTCGGCGCCCCACTGAGTCGCTTCGATGCCCTTTTGCGAACGACGGGATTTGCGAAGATCATCGAGTATGCGCCGGCGGACATGATCGTCACCGTCGAGGCGGGAATGACGCTCGCCGCGCTGTCCGAAACACTGCGGCGGCAGGGCCAATGGCTGGCATTGGACCCACCGGCTCCGGAGCGGGCCACGGTGGGCGGGATCATCGCGGCAAATTCATTTGGTCCGCGGCGCGCGCGATTTGGCTCGGTGCGGGATCTCCTGATCGGGATCTCCGTCATTCGCGCCGACGGCGCTCTGGCGCGCGGCGGCGGCAAGGTGGTCAAGAACGTCGCCGGGTTCGACATCCCCAAGCTGATGTGCGGGTCGCTGGGTACGCTCGCGCTAATCGCCACCGCGACTTTTCGGCTCCACCCGTTGCCGGAGATGCAGCGGACGGTGATCGTCCAGTCTTGTAGCGCGGAGAATCTTCGCAAGCTCCTCGCCCGGGTGAAGCTGGGGCAGTTGGAGCCGACCTCGGTGGTGGGCTTTTCGACCGAGGCGGGCCGGTTCGAAGTCGCGCTGCGCTTCGAGGGTTTCGCCGCGGGAGTGACCCAGCAAGTGGCGCGTTTTGCCGAGCTCCAGCAGGCCGCGGGGGAAAAATGCGAGCTGCTGAACGACGGTGACGCGCAAAGCTGGTGGCTGCGACAGAACGACGCGCGGCTGCGGGGCGAGCTTCGCGTCAAGGTCGCCGCCCTGCCCAATCAAATTGAGCAGATCCTGCCAAGGCTCGACGCGGTCCGCGAACGGCTCACCGAAGCGCGCTTCGTCTGGTACGCCTCTCTGGGCCTTGGGTTCCTCAGTGGCACCCCTTCCGATGTGCCCGCCGCCTCCCGTGCTCTCGCCGAAGCGCGATCCCATCTGCAGAAGGCAGGCGGAACCCTGGTGCTGCAGGGCGCGTCCCCAACCATCCGTAGAACAATCGGCGAATGGGGAACAAATCCCGACGCCTTCTCCATCATGCAACGGATGAAGGAGCGGTTCGATCCACAGCGGAAGTTGAACCCCGGGCGATTCGTCGGAGGTATTTGATGCCGGAAAAGGCGCTCATCGACACCTGCGTGCACTGCGGATTCTGCCTGCCGGCGTGCCCCACCTATCGCTCCTGGGGCGAGGAGATGGACTCTCCTCGCGGGCGCATCTATCTGATGAAGCAGCTCGCCGAGGGCGCATTGGCGCTGGACGAAACGGTGATCCCGCACTTTGACGCTTGCCTTGGCTGCATGGCCTGCGTGACGGCGTGCCCATCGGGCGTGAAATACGACGCGTTGATCGAGCAGATGCGGGCGGAGATCGAGAATCGGTATCCACGAGGGTGGACGGATCGCGTGTTTCGCGGATTCATCTTCGCGCTTTTTCCGTATCCACTCCGGCTGAAGGCAGCGCTCCTTTTGCAGCTTGTCTATGTGAAGACCGGCCTGCGCTGGCTCATCCACGCCCTCGGCCTGAATCGCCTGCTGCCGAAGCGCAGCGCCCAGTTGGAGTCGCTGATGCCGAACGTGAGCGCGCGCTTGCTCACCTCGTCGCTGCCCGCCTTCAGCGCGGCTCGCGGCGAACGGCGGGCGCGGGTAGCGCTGATCGCGGGCTGCGTTCAGCGCGTCTACTTCCCCGAGGTGAATGAAGCGACGGTGCGCGTCCTGACCGCCGAGGGTTGCGACGTCGTCGTCCCGCAAGGGCAAGGCTGTTGCGGCGCGCTGTCGGTGCACGCCGGCCGGGAGCTCGAAGCGCAGTCGTTCGCGCGGGAGATCATCGCCCGGTTCGAAAAAGAGAACGTGGACGCGGTGGTGGTCAACGCAGCCGGATGCGGGTCCACCCTCAAGGAGTACGGCCGGCTGTTCGCCCACGATCCCCAGTGGGCGGAACGGGGCGCTCAATTTGCCAGCAAGGTGAAGGATATTTCGGAATTCCTCGTCTCGCTCGGCGCCCGCGCGGAGCGTCATCCGATCCCGCTTCGGATCGCGTACCACGACGCCTGCCATCTGGCGCATGCTCAGCAGATCCGCAGCCAACCGCGCGACCTGCTCCGCGGCATTCCCGGTGTCGAGCTCTGCGAAGTGCCGGACGCGGAACAGTGCTGCGGCAGCGCGGGCATCTACAATCTGCTCCAACCCGATTCCGCCCGGGAAATCGGCGCAAGAAAAGTGGACAACCTCCTCTCGATTCAGCCGCAGCTTCTCGCCAGCGCCAATCCCGGCTGCACTCTTCAAATCCAGATGATGCTGAGAGACCGCGGCGCGCAGATGCCGGCGGCGCACCCCATTCAGCTCCTGGACGCGTCCATCCGCAACGATCCGGCTGTCTTGAAAACCGGGAACTGAGGCAGATCGCCAGACGTGGATTGTGTCGTTTGCCCGTTCAGTTCCGCGCGATCGCGCAGTTCAGCGGAGCTGCGCTGACCGGACCCTGTAGCGGCGCCCGGGGGTCGTAGTACACCTGAACATTTCCATCGTCGGACAGCCCGCGGGTGAACAGGTGGTAGCGGAAGATTGGGTGCGACGTCGTGTCATCGAAGGTGAAGTACTCTCCGGTCCGCGAGGCCTCGACCGCGGCGAACGAAGACGTGCCGCGGATAGGGTGTGTCTGCGAGACCACCGCGGTGAATCGACCAGATGCGAGATCCGTTTGCGCGAGCTCGGTCCATGCATCCGACCTTGAAGAATTCGATTCACAGCAGACGTGGCAGATCGAAAGCGGATCATCGGTTGGGTAGGCATTCGTCCTGGCGCAGCTGGCTCCATTCGGATCTTGACATCGAGGGTCGGAGCTACAGCCCGCGAACATCGACATGGCAAGAACAACGCCGACGAAACCGGGAATGCCGCCCGACAATATCGTGCAGAGCTTTGCGGAATCGATGTTGCCGCCCGAGACCACGCAGGCGACCTTCCCGCGACCAGCGCCGCCGGTGAGGGCCGCCGCCACCCCCGCGGCCCCGGCGCCCTCCGCCACGACGTGGTTGCGCTCGACCATCAATCGGATTGCCGCGGCAACCTGCTCGAGCGAGACGACGATCGAGCTGCGGATCAGTCGACTCACCAGGGGCCACATTTCCTCGAGGACCGTTTTTCCGCCGATCCCATCCACGAAGCTCGGCCGGTAGGCGGCTTCGCAACGCGAGCCTGCCTGAAGCGATCGGGCGAGGGGGGCCGCCGTCTCGACCTCGGCGGCATGAATCTGGGCCGACGGTCTGAGCGCCTGCAGCGCGGCCGCGATTCCGGTGGAAAGTCCACCGCCACCGTAGGGAACGACCACCGCGTCGAGATCCGGCAGGTCCTCGAGCAACTCCAGACCAATTGTTCCGTTCCCGGCGATGACGTTGGGGTCGCTCACCGGATGGACGAAACTCCCCTCCATCCCCTCCCGGCGATGCTCAACGATGATCTGCCACCACTCATCGAATGGAACCTTCACCGTCTTTGCGCCCAGGCGGGCGATGGCGGCCAGCTTCGATTCCGGGGCGTGGTCCGGGACGACGACGGTGCACGGGATGCCCAGCCGGCGGGCGCTCCAGGCCAGCCCCTGCGCCATGTTTCCCGCGCTTGCCGTCCAAACACCGCGCGACAACGCCGAAGGCTCGATCAAGGCAAGGGCGTTGCTGGCCCCGCGCAACTTGAATGAGCCAATCGGCTGGAGGTTTTCTAGCTTCAAATAGATTTCCGCCGGACCTTCTGAATGAAGGCGAACCAATGGGGTCCTGACAATCGAGCTCCGGATCCTTCGCCGCGCGCTCTCGATCTCCTCGAGACTCGGGGTCTGGCGCGCGTCCACGGTCTAGAACTCGACCCAGTGCCCGACCTTCTGCGTCTGAGCGACCCGGTAGAGATATTCCGCGGCGGCGACATCTTCCGCAGCCAGACCGAGCGACTTGAAACAGGTAATCTCGCCGTTCGAGCGGCGTCCAGGCTTGGCTCCAATCAGCACCTCGCCCAACTCGGCTCGGATGTGATCGGGGCCGAGGTCGGCTTCCCGAGCGGCGATCAAGTAATCGCCCGATTCTTTAAGGGCCGATTCCCTTCTGTCGACGAACAAGGAAGCCGCTTTGATCGTCGCCGTGTCCAACTCGCGCTTGTGGGGTTGGCTGGCTCCGACGGCATTGACGTGCGTTCCCGGAGAAAGCCACTCTCTCCGGACCACCGGCTCGGACGCGGTGGTCGCGGTCACGATCACGTCGGCGCCACGCACCGCGTCTTCCACTCTCTCCACCGCTTCAATTGGAAAAGGCACCGCAGGCGCCATCTCGCGGCAGAAGCGGCGTGCATTCTCAAACTGGCGGCTTGCGACCCGGGCCAGGCGAAGGGGCCGCACCGCCGCCATTGCCGCGAGGTGGGTCCGCGCCTGGACGCCCGATCCAACGATCGCCATCGCGGTGATCGCAGACCCATTCATCATCGCCAGAAGCCGCCCATCTTCGCTGCTGAACAGCAGAACACCGCCCTGGTGCGCATCCAAGCCTTTCGCGGGGTTCCCGGGAAAGACACAGATAATTTTAAGTCCGTAGCAAGGCGTTCCCTCGGCGATGTACGCGGGCATCAAAGCCATCAGCCCGGAAGCAGTCGGCGGTTGAACAATCATCCGCAGGGGCTGATGAACACCTCCTTTCGCCAGAGTGACCAACGCGTCGGTCATCACCCGGATGCATTCAGCCATCGGAAGGAGTCGCTCGATCTCGCTGTGGGTGAGGATGAGCACGCTCATGACCACCTCCGGTTCATCAAGAGGGACTCCTTACCACGGCCTTTGGACTAGCTGGACTTGAAGGTGAAGCCG
>WNFD01019061.1_pt1 | contig 10445 bp, 9 predicted proteins | sample 5400491 | NCBI WGS metagenome assembly WNFD01 (sample SAMN13153343, study PRJNA577476) | soil metagenome | isolation source: 120 cm saprolite under Douglas fir tree site 2 hole 2 replicate 2 | place: USA:California | collected 2015-04-18 | reverse complement strand
CGTCCGTTCAGTAGCCGCGGACTCGTCGCATGCCTACGGGAAGGGGCGCAGCGTTTCGGCTGGGTCCAGCGCGACCCAAAGCCGCGCGTGCGACGTGATGGCTCCTGGCTCATCGGGACCGGTGTCGCCGCCTCGACGCGTCCGGTCAACCAGTATCCCGCGACCGCGCTGGTGCAGGTCGATCCTGCGGGAAACTATCGTGTCCGCATCGATGCCACGGACATCGGAACTGGCGCCTGGACGGTGCTGACCCAGATCGCGGCGGACGCGCTTGAGGTGCCTCCAGAGCGCGTGCAGCTCGAGATCGGCGATAGCGCCCTGCCGAAAGCGGGCGCGGCCGGAGGCTCGTCGGGCACCGCCTCGTGGGGGTGGGCGATCGTCAATGCGGCGAGCGCGCTCCGCACCCGGCTGCGCGACGAGCACAGCGGCGCAGTGCCCGCCGCAGGGCTGGAGGCCACCGGCGAAGTCGGGGACAACCCCGAGGCACAACACTTCTCGATGCACGCCTTTGGCGCACAGTTCGCCGAGGTCCGCGTCGACGCCGACACCGGCGAGGTCCGCGTGCCGCGGCTGCTCGGGGTTTTCGCCATTGGGCGCGTGATCAACCCGAAGACAGCCCGCTCGCAACTGCTAGGCGGCATGACCATGGGCCTGTCGATGGCGCTGCACGAGCAGAGCGTCCTGGACCCACGCTTCGGCGATTACGTGAACCATGACTTCGCGGAATACCACATCGCGACCAACGCCGATGTCGGCACGATTGACGTAACCTGGATCGATGAGGAGGATCTGCATGTCAACCCGCTCGGTGTGAAGGGGATTGGCGAACTCGGGATCGTCGGCACCGCCGCTGCGATTGCCAACGCCGTCTATCACGCCACGGGCATCCGCGTCCGCGATCTGCCGATCGCACTGGACAAGCTATTGCGGTGAGTGAGACGGCTGCGGGCGAAGAGCTAGTCCACCATGTCTCATTGTAGACCCGTGGGTGAGCCTGTGGGATGCGCTGCGAGAATAGTAAGGAGAAAGAGCGACGATGAAAACGCAACTTGTCACGCGCGCGACCGGCGCGCCACTCAACCGCATCGACGGGGTGCAGAAGGTGACCGGCACGGCGAAATACGCCTATGAGTACCCGGTCGAGGGCGTGACCTATGTCTTCCCGGTGCAGAGCACGATCCCCAGGGGCCGGGTCGTGTCGATCGACGCGAGTGCGGCGCGAGCGCTGCCCGGCGTCATCGCCGTGCTTTCGCACGAGAACGCCCCACGGCTCGCGCCGCTTGACGATGCCGAACTGGCGGTGTTCCAATCGGATGCCATCGCCTATCATGGGCAGTTCGTTGCTGCGGTTGTCGCCGAGATGTCCGAGATCGCGCGCCAGGCCGCGAGCCTGGTCACCGTGCACTACGAGGAGCAGCCACACGATGTCGAACTGCGCGCCGATCGCAGCGATCTCTACAAGCCGCAGAGCATCGCCTTAGGCTACTACCAGACTGACACATTCGACGGCGATGTCGAGGCCGCGCTCACTGCGGCTGCCGTCTCGCTCGATCACACCTATACCACGCCCGCCGAACATAACAATCCACTCGAACCGCACGCGACCACCGCCATCTGGAGCGACGAGGGCATCACCCTCTACGATGCGAACCAGGGCTCGCACTCGATCCAGGATACCGTGGCCACGGCATTCAGACTTCCGCCCGAGCGCGTGCGCGTTATCGCGCCGTACGTCGGCGGCGGGTTCGGGTCCAAGGGTTTCGCACACCCACATGTGATCCTCGCTGTGATGGCTGCGCAGGCGACGAGACGGCCCGTGAAGTTCGCCCTTACCCGGCAGCAGATGTTCGCACTCGCCGGCTATCGCACGCCGACGATCCAGCGCATTCGTCTTGGGGCCGATCGTGATGGTCGGCTCACAGCGATTGCGCACGACGTCGTCGAGCCGACGGCGACCATCGATGAGTTCGCCGAGCCGACGGCCGTCCCGACGCGCATGATGTACGCCGCGCCGAACCGCCGCACCACGCACCGGCTCGCGCGGCTCGACGTCCCAGCGAACTCGTGGCTGCGCGCGCCAGGGGAGTGCCCAGGGATGTTCGCGCTCGAGTCGGCGATGGACGAGCTGGCGATCGCCTGTGGGCTCGATCCGATCGAGTTGCGCATCCGCAACGAACCGGCGGTCGATCCCGAGAGCGGGCATCCCTTCAGTAGTCGCGGCCTTGTTGCATGCCTGCGGGAAGGGGCGCAGGACTTCGGTTGGGCCCAGCGCGACCCGCGGCCGCGCGTGCGACGCGATGGCTCCTGGCTCATTGGGGCTGGCGTCGCTGCCTCGACGTATCCGGCCCGCCAGTTTCCCGCGACCGCGCTCGTGCAGGTCGATGATGCGGGACACTACCAGGTGCGCATCGATGCCACGGACATCGGGACCGGCGCCTGGACGGCGCTGACCCAGATTGCGGCAGACGCGCTCGAGGTGCCGCCCGAGCGCGTACAGCTGGAGATCGGTGATAGCTCCCTGCCGAGAGCCTTCTTGGCCGGAGGCTCGTCGGGCACCGCCTCGTGGGGGTGGGCGATCTTCAATGCCGCGAGCGCGCTGCGCACACGGCTGCGCGAGGAGTACGGCGGGAGCGTCCCTGCCGGGGGGCTCTCGGCAAGCGGCGCCTTCGAGACGAACCCCGAGGCGCAGCAGTTCTCCATGCATGCCTTTGGCGCACAGTTCGCCGAGGTCCGCGTCAACGCGGACACGGGTGAGGTGCGTGTCCCACGGCTGCTAGGGGTCTTTGCCGCCGGTCGCATCATCAACCCGAAGACGGCCCGCTCGCAGTTGTTGGGCGGGATGACGATGGGCCTGTCGATGGCGCTGCACGAGGCGAGCGTCCTGGATCCGCGCTTCGGCGATTTCGTGAACCATGACTTCACGGAGTATCATATTGCGACCAATGCCGATGTCGGCACGATTGACGTGACCTGGATCGACGAGGAGGATCTGCATGTCAATCCCATGGGTGCGAAGGGGGTGGGTGAAATCGGGATCGTTGGCACCGCCGCTGCGATTGCCAATGCCGTCTATCACGCCACGGGCATCCGCGTCCGCGATCTGCCGATCACCCTGGATAAGCTGCTGCCGTGAGGTGGCGGCTCTTCCGCGAGAAGAGAAAGGCCGGGTTTTATTATGGTTCTGTTAGCGCCGCAGCAAAGTCTATCGCTTGGAGCAATACGGATTACCTATCTGCCTGATGGGGAATTTTCTATCCCTCCTTCGGTTCTCTATCCACAAGCGTCTACGGAGCATTGGAGCGCGTATGCGCATCTGATAGGAAAGGATGGATGCCTCATCAGCAATGTGGGAGCGCATGTCATTCAGACAGACTCACAGACGCTTCTTGTTGATGCAGGCGTGGGGCCTCGCGCGGTCAATAGAGATGAGCTACAAGCCTCTTTGCGTGGTGGTGAACTCTTGCAGAGTTTGAAGCAGGCAGGACTTTCGCCCGACGATATTGATGCGGCCTTTTATACCCATCTCCATCCTGATCATGTGGGTTGGACAGGACACAAAGTCAACGGGAAGCATGCACTGACCTTTCCTCGTGCCCCTGGGGTTGAAGAAGCATTGGATTTGCTCACCTCACGGATTGAATTGCTTGAGGATGGGCAAGCGCTTGCGCCTGATGTGCTTGTGCAAGCAACACCAGGCCATACACCAGGCCACTCGTCGCTCGTGATCACCTCGTCCGGGAGGAAAGTCGTGCTTCTGGGAGATATCTTTCATAATGTGATCGGCATTGACCATCCAGAGTGGATCGATGTCTTGGACGAAAACGCGAACCAGGCGGTGCAGACGCGCCAGCGGATGCTTCAGGAACTGGCGCAACCAGCGCATGAAGCAAGGGAAGAAGGAAAAGAACATGTATGATTATATTATTGTTGGTGCGGGTTCTGCAGGGTGTGTGCTCGCGAACCGTTTGACCGAAGATCCTGAAACCTCTGTCCTCGTACTCGAAGCAGGTGGTAATGATGCTGATGTTCCCGAGATCCATAACCCGGCCGATACCCCCAAATTGCTTCAATCTGCTGTTGATTGGGCCTATTTCACCGAGGAAGAACCGTATCTCAACCATCGTAAAATTTACTGGCCGCGTGGGAAAGTGCTCGGTGGCTCCAGTTCGACCAACCACATGGTGTATGTTCGCGGTCACCGCCATGACTATGATCATTGGCAAGAACTAGGAAATGAAGGCTGGAGCTACAATGAGATACTGCCCTATTTCAAGAAGGCCGAGCACTATGAAGATGGTGCCTCGGAATATCGTGGAAGGGAAGGCCCACTTACTGTCATAGATTTGCCCGCCATCAATCAAGCCATAGGTTTGCCCGCCATCAATCCGCTGACTTCTGCTTTTCTCGAAGCTGGCGGAGAACTGGGTTGGTCACGCAATGACGATTACAATGGAGCGTCACAAGAGGGATTCGGCACTTTGCAGTTCACGATACGCCAGGGGCAACGGCAGAGCACAGCCGTTGCTTATCTGCATCCAGTGATGAGTCGTCCCAATCTGACCGTATGGACTCAAACCCTGGTGACACGCATCCTCTTCGAGGGCACACATGCCGTTGGCGTCGCCTATCTTAAAGATGGCGTAGAGCAACAGGAACGGGTAAAGAAAGAGGTGATCCTTTCTAGTGGAGCCATCAATTCCCCACAGACACTCTTGCTCTCGGGAGTTGGACCGGCTGATCAATTGCGAGAACTGGATATTGAGGTGGTAGCTGATCTTGCTGGTGTGGGTAGCAACTTACAAGATCATCCAGATGTCCCTGTCTACGACACGACGAAACCATCTTTCTCGCAATTTGGGCATGCAGTGGCGGCGGAAGGCAACGCCTTTGTTAAGACACAACAGAATCTACTAGAGCCCAATATTCAGATTCTATTTCTCCCTTACTTTTACCCACCAGAAACAGGCAATGGCTACACTCATCTCATAATACTGGGTACTCTGCAAAGCCGAGGTCATGTGACACTCCGCTCGACAGACCCGACACAGCATCCTGCCATCTACGCGAACTACCTGAGCAGTGAGACAGATCTCCAGGCACTCGTCGAGGGAGTGAAACTGGCACGGCGTCTGGGTCACGCAAAAGCTTTTGCTCCCTTTTATGAAGGGGATGCATATCCGGGTCCACAACTACAGAGTGAGAAAGAGATTATCGAATACATACGCAGTCATGTTCAACCCATGTATCATCCGGGTGGCACCTGTAAGATGGGTCATGATGATCTGGCTGTGGTCGATGAGCAATTACAGGTACGTGGCGTAGAAGGTTTGCGTGTCGTTGATGCTTCTATCATGCCCACACTTCCCAATGGGAACATCAATGCGGCCGTCATTATGATTGCCGAGAAGGCCGCCGATCTTCTCTCTGGTCATAAGTCATAATGGCGCAGCGTGTCAAAGCTTCTTGATCAAGCAAGTTATTCGACAAACAACAGCTTTTTCCTTTTGAACAGGAGATCGCTTAATCTGGCTGAACCGACCTGCGCACGGATGCCTGGCGCGGATGCGTCATCTGTCCCGCTATGCGGGCAACGAGTCGGTGGGGAAAGAAACGGGACAGATGTGCCAGCAGGGCATTGGAATAGCCATCAATGACGACGCTGCGCCCCCGTTCCAGCGCGCGCAATCCCGTGGCCACGACGTGTTCTGGCGTTCGTCTCCGCCCAATCGATGCCGCTTCCCCGGCGATGTCGAAAAAAGGCGTTTCTGTCGCACCGGGACAGAGGGCGAGCACGCGGAGACGGCGTGTTCGATACTCCTCCGCTAAGGCCTGCGAGAAGGACAAGACAAAGGCTTTGCTCGCACCGTACACCGCCATATAGGGTACGGGCTGAAATCCTGCGGTGGACGCAATATTGATGATGGCCGCCCCCTCCGAACGTTCAAGCATGGACGGAACAAAAGCGTGAGTAAGATCGACGACCGCGGCCACGTCCACCATGACCTGCTGATGGTCGCGCTCGGGGGAAAGCGTCTCGAAGAAGCCATTGAGGCCAAATCCCGCGTTGTTGACCAGCAGATCAAGCGCGAGATCCCGTCGTTCGACCTCCTGTTGGATCTGACGCGCAGCTCCCGCCAGGCTCAGATCAGCGGGGATGACCTCGGCTCGAATCCCGTATCGCTGGGATAGCTCTGTTGCAAGTGCGCGCAGACGCTCCTCAGAGCGTGCGACCAGCACCACGGACATGCCGCGTTCGGCCAGCGCGCGGGCAAATGCGCGGCCGATCCCCGATGAGGCCCCCGTAATGAGGGCGGTTTTTCCTTGATAGACAAACATGGTATCTTTCTCCCTCTGTATTTGTTCAAAGGTGACTTTTTGTCGCTCACCTCTCTTGAGTTACGTTTCTCTCCTTTACCTGGCATATATTCCGTGAAACCCAAAGGGAATCGTGTGCGGTACCTCCGCCCGGGCCAGTTCTGTGAAAGAGGCCGCATCCAGCACGAGCAAGAACGAGCGGCCTCGCTCCCCGTCGAGCACAACCGAGAGGATCACCCCTTCATCCTCTCCTGTTGCATCCGGCGCGGCCACAAACACAGGCTCGCCAGGGTAAGAGTCCTCCTCAAACCATGTCCTGGCACTGCGCTGGATGACGTCGACCTTGACCAGCTGGTTTAAAAAGTCGTCAGGGTGAGCTTTCTGCTGGCTCACCCCATAGGCAAAGCGATACTCGTGGCCGTTGTTCTGCTCATAATTGATGCGCGGCAGCTCGATCGACTCTTCAGACAACCGTTCATAGCGAGCAGTGGCGCCACCTGCAGGCAAACGATAGCGCCGGTACTCACTTTCTGTGAGCACTCCACCCTTTGGTCCCAGCAGGTTACCCAGGTACAACTGGTGGATAATGGAGGCATCGGGAAACGCGGCAACGTCAACAAGAAGGTCGCCATCTTGCTCAAATGCATTGATGTGATGGAACGCGAAGAAGGCTTCACTCTCATAGGTCCCTACTATGTTGCCATCCTGCTTGCTCATCACCAGAAAACGAGCGCCTCGTTCCGGTTTCCAGACAAAATTTTCGATGAACGGCTTCCCGCTGAGCAGGATACTGAGCGGATTGACGACCAGGGGAAACTCCACCAGAATGACATAGTGCTCCGTCATCCCAAAGCTATGCATATATGCTGGCTCCTGGGCAGCATGCGAACCAATGAGACGACGGCCATGCGCATAAAATGCATAGACGTTATAGCTACTCCTAGCAGAGAGGTGGGTCAGGTAGTTGATCCCAGCTTGTAACGCAGGATCATAGTGTGGATGCGCGGTTGTTAGTTCTCCAGGAAGCTTACCATGATAATCGAATACCCCAACCGTTTCCAGTGTTTGAGGATCAAACTGGACCGGTATAGGCGTTTCCGTCAGCGCAATGAAGGTACCTGCCAACCTGATGATATTCACGTTGGCATTCGCAATCGGAGCCTGGTCCGGTGGCGCAAACACAGTGGCCAGACGCTTGAACAGCGAACGGCAGGGATCAGTGGCAAACGCACTATAGCGGATCTTCCCTTTCTCTACTCCCTCAGTATAGGATGAACTGCGCAAAAATCTGTTCGCGTAGGATACTTCGCCATTCCGAAACGAGAAGCGGTGCAGCATTGCCAGTCCATCAAACCAGTGATGATAGTTCTGCTTTCCTATCTCGAACTTGCCTGGTCCGTTGCGCAGCAATGTCCCAGCCAGCCAGCCAGGCACTGTTCCTTTTACTGGCAAGCGGTCACAGGTAATTTCTTGTTCCAATGTGGAAAATCCACGAGTGAATTGATCTGTCATACTACACACTCCTGTGTTCTGGATGGTATACGCCATCTCTGGCCGTTAAATGAATGGACGCCACTAAATGAACTGCGTTAAGTTACGATCAAAAAAAGAAGATCATTCTGGGGAGAAGGCTTTGAAGGCCATCTCGCGCGCGACGCCGGTCAATTGTTGAATGCGTTGTGCATCGAACATAGGCATACTGATCGCCAGCGAGACGATGCCGTGCATCATCGCCCAGAGCGCATCACTGATGCTCCCGGCATCGCTGTGCAGCATCGCTCCGGTATCCATGGCATACTCGACCGCATCTCGCAAGATGCCAAAAGCCTCCAGACGCGGCTCCTGCGAGCCTGTGCGGGTCTGGGTCAGAAAATCGACGCGCCACATGAACATCAGTTGATAATAGGCCGGGTTGCGCAAGCCAAAGGTGATGTATGCCTGGCTCAGCCGGGTCAGCCGTTCCCAGGGCTCGTTACTGCTCGCAGCCGCCTCGGCAAGCTGCCGGGCAAACCGTGTATAGCCCTCATCGACGACTGTAAACAACAGATCATCTTTATCGCGAAAGTAGAGGTAGAGCGTAGCGGCGGAGTAGCCAATCCGCTCGGCTAATTGCCTCATTGAGAAGCCATGGTATCCTTGCTCCACAAACAGAGCGCTGGCGGCCTCGAGAATAGCCTGCCGCAGTTCTTCCTTCTGTTGTTCGCGCCTGTGGCGGCTGGCCTTCTGGATGCGCGCTCCCCGGGTTGCACTGTCTTGTTTCATGACTCCCTCTCATAAATGAACATTGTTAATTATATAACATATAATAAGTTAGTTGTCAAGGGTGGTAAGGACGCAAAGACATTCTACGCTTAGGCAAGGTTCAAATGAACTTGACAGTTCCTACCCAACAGCAAGGTCCAGCCCTAATGAATGTTGATGACCGAATCGGGTAATCATAGCCATTGAGGTGCTTGCGTCCCAGGGTCCTGTAGGGACAAGGGGCGGGGTGGAGTGGATGAGGGGGCCTTGTGCTTGTCCTCGTTGGGGTGCGACCTTTGTGCTCCACGCAGTCCCCACTGGATCGCGTTGCCGCCAGGACAAGCACAAGGCCCCCACCCTGCCCCACATCTGTATGAGTTACTCACCTCGTGACCGCTCCTGCTTCCGCACATCGTAGCCGCTAAGGAGAGGAGGAAGTGCCATGGCGAAGGCGTCGTGCTTGGCTGGTACGCAAGCGCTGTTCGGCGCGTGCTTGCTGCATCATCAGCTCGACAAACTGCTCAAAAGGCAGCGCCGCTCCATAGAGCCCTTTGAGCGGAATGGTTTTGAGCAGCTTCGTACCCTGGATGACGTGCCACGCGCACGTCTTGGCCGACAAGTGCAAGGCCACGCGTTGGCCAGCCAAGGCTTGCCCCACATAGTAGTCTTTCAGATCGATGCTCACGCTGCCATGGCGGTTGACCGTCCGCACCACATGCAAGCCATCACTGACCTGCAGCCAGCGATCAGGATTGACGATGTCAGGCACCGGTGGCAACTCCGGCAAGCGGGGAAAGACGGTGCGCGGCGGACGATTGCCACAACTGAGCCGCCTTTAGCGGACGCTCAAAGTTGTAGTGCTGCTGGAACTGTGCAGTCACAGCTCGCACCTCCTCCAAGGTCGCCGGACGCTGCCGTGCCAGGCATTCTTCTTGATAGCTGCGATGCTAACGCTCCACAAAGCCGTTTTGCTGCGGCTGGTGTGGGTCGCAGATAGGGACGGCCACGCCCAAGCAGTGACAGAAGCGCACCAACGCCGACGGATAATCGCTGCCTTGCGGACTGCTGACAAAGCGCACATCGCGGTCGAAGGTGACTTGCTGGGGAAGGCCATGGGTGCGCAACAAGCTGGCGATCTCCTGCAAGGTGGTCTCGGCGTTGAAGTCCGCTCGCACCTGCGCCTCGACCAAGATGGAGGTGCCCTTATCAACGGTGTTGAGCACTTCGACCACATGCTGCCGCTTGCCGTCGCGCTCGGCGGGCACGGTAGAGGCATCTTTCTGCGTCCAGTTGCCACTGGCTCATGGGCGCCGGACGCTCCATCGGCTCTCCCAGGTGTGGCAGGGGCCGACGGATACGTCCAGCCTCACGCAAGAGGCGATAGATGGTGCGGCTGGAACGTGGCAACCGCTCCCCACTGGCCGCCAACTCGGCATCGCGCGGCAGATAGTACAACAAGGCTTTGGGTCCCGGTGTACGCCCCAAGCCTTCGGGTGGCTGATCGCGCAGCTCGAGGATGCGCTCGACCACCCGTTGGCTGATGCGCTCACTGGGGTGCTTGCGCGCCCGCGACTGCCCCTGCAAGACGGCCTCATCCTCTGGGGGGGCTTCACGCAAGCGTTTGCTCCATTTCTTGACCCAGCCCAGCGACATGCCCACGGCTTGGGCATACTGCTGGCGCGTCCAGCTGGGGTACTGGCTCAACAGACGACGCAGATTGGCGCGGGCGGCGTAGTATACTACTTCCATGCAGGCACCCTCCTTGGTAGACAACAACACTTCTACCACGAGTGTACCTGCTTGCTGCCCTCGCTGTCTACGATGTGGGTAACCACCCGGGGTCACGAGGTGAGTAACTCATACACCACATCCGCCCCTTGTCCCTACAG
>WNFD01023009.1_pt1 | contig 10448 bp, 5 predicted proteins | sample 5400491 | NCBI WGS metagenome assembly WNFD01 (sample SAMN13153343, study PRJNA577476) | soil metagenome | isolation source: 120 cm saprolite under Douglas fir tree site 2 hole 2 replicate 2 | place: USA:California | collected 2015-04-18 | reverse complement strand
GACGACGACGCAATCGAATCCACCGTTCTCCTATTCACCCGCGGGACAGTTGGTCAATGGGGACACCTATGCGACGGCGATCGGCGGCACGGCGAGCTACTCGACAGCAGCTGGAACGACACCTGGCACATTTGCCATCACAGTCACGGGGTTGACTTCGGCCAACTATACGATCGCGTTTGTTCCCGGAAACCTGACGGTAACAGCAACAGACACGACGACGACGCTTGTCGCCAGTCCGACTGCGACGCAATACGGCGATCCGGTTGCGCTGACGGCAACAGTAACCTCAGGTGCAACGGGGACAGTGAGCTTCTATGACGGCTCAGTATTGCTGGGCACGGGCGCAGTGTCGAACGGCGTAGCAACGCTCACGACGACCACGCTCATTGCCGGCACTCATACGATCACTGCTATCTACAACGGCGACGCGACCTATGCAAGCAGCCAGAGTGCGCCGGCAACTGTAACTGTGGCGAAGAAGACAGCACCGGGCGGTGGAGCGGCTCTGACGATCACTGTGCAGGACGCGAGCCGGCAATACAACACTGCCGATCCTCAATTCAACTACGTCATTACAGGCACTCTGGTTAATGGCGACACCTACGCGACAGCGGTGACAGGCGCTGCGACCTATGCGGCGGCGGATACACCGACTTCACCGGCGGGTTCGACCTTCCCGATCAGTGTGAGCGGACTGACGAGTGCTAACTATGAGGTTGCACTGGTGAACGGCACCCTTACCATCGCGGCCGCACCTACTACAACCACACTGGCCACCAGCACCAACTCGGCGCAGTATGGTGATCCGGTCACACTGACGGCAACCGTGGCTCCGAGCGGTGCGACCGGCACTGTGCTCTTCATGAATGGTGCTAATGTGCTGGGCACCGGCACAGTGTCGGGCGGTGTAGCCACGCTGACAACGACAACGCTGAATGCCGGTAGCTACACGATCACGTCGAGCTATCAGGGCGACACCAACTATGGCGCGAGCACCAGCGGTCCTATTACGCTGACGATCAGCCCGAGGTCTGGACCGGGCGGCACAGCGGCTCTGACAGTGACAGTAGCCGACGCAAGCCGTCTATACGGGCAAGGGAATCCCGCGTTCAGCTATAGCGTCACGGGCACACTCGTGAACGGCGATACTTACGCGACAGCAGTGACAGGCGTGCCAGTCTACTCTACGACTGGAACACCAACGTCTCCAGCCGGAACGTATCCGATCTCGGTCACAGGTCTCAACTCCAACAACTATGTAATCGCCTTCGTGAACGGTACTCTCACGGTAAACAGGGCCACGCTGGGGCAGAACGGGTTGGCAAATATCACGCTGACCTCTTCGCCGAACCCGTCAAACTATGGCCAATCGGTCGATTTCACAGCGACAGTACCGAGCGGCGTTACCGGCACGGTGCAGTTCGTGGATGGATCTACGACACTGGGCACAGGCACGATCAGCGGAACCACGGCTACATTCACCACGACGATTCTTGCGGTCGGCACTCATCCAGTGACGGCGGTCTATAGCGGCGATGCCAACTATAACCCCGCTACTTCGGCGGTTGACAATCAGGTCGTGAGCCAGGCGGGCACGACGACTACGGTGGCCAGCTCAGAAAATCCTTCCATCTTTATGCAGTCGGTCACCTTTACGGCGACAGTTGCTCCGACGGCGGGATCAACCCAGCCGACAGGATCGGTGCAGTTCAGCGTTGATGGCACGGCTGTGGGCAGTCCTGTAACTCTAAGCAGCGGGACGGCAACTTATACGATCAGCACGCTGGCAGTTGGACTCCACGCAGTCGCGGCAGTCTACACGCCGGACACAGGCAGCCTCACGGGAAGCAGCGGCTCGGTCGATCAGACAGTCGGCGCGTTAGGTGCGTCGACGACGACGCTGAGTGTGGCTCCTGGAACGGTGATGTATGGAGACCCAGCGACGTTGACAGCGGTGGTGACGCCAAGTTTCGCCACCGGTACGGTGAGCTTCTATGAAGGCACGACGTTACTGGGTACAGCCTCGCTCGACAGCACGGGTACGGCAGTACTGCCGATCAGCACGCTCGACGCCGGCGTTCATACCATCGTGGCGAAGTACAACGGCGACCCGGGTGTTCCCGCAAATACGAGTAACACCGTACAACTGACGGTTACGCAGCGTACCGCGCCGGGCGGAGGGCCCGCGATTACGGTGACGGTCAACGACGCGACACGAACCACGACCCAATCCAATCCGCCGTTCACGTATTCACCATCTGGACAACTATTCAATGGCGATACCTATGCGACGGCGATAAGCGGCACGGCGACCTATTCCACCAGTGCCGGAACGACACCTGGTACATATGCCATTACGGTCGCCGGCTTAACTTCGGCCAATTACACGATTGCGTTTGTTCCCGGCAACCTGACCGTGAGCATATCGCCATCGACGACAACCTTGGTTGCCGGTCCGTCTTCGCCGCAGTACGGCGATCCAGTCACGCTGACTGCGACGGTAACCTCCGGTGCAACGGGGACGGTGAGCTTCTATGACGGTTCGGTGTTGCTAGGCACAGGCACCGTGTCGAACGGTGTTGCTACCTTGACGACCACAACGCTAAACGCTGGCACGCACTCGATCACGGCGGTCTACAACGGCGATGCGACTTATGCGAGCAGCCAGAGCGCACCGGCAACGGTGACAGTGGCGAAGAAGACAGCACCAGGCGGCGGTGCGGCTCTGACGATCACCGTGCAGGACGCAAGCCGGCAATACAACACTTCTGATCCTCAGTTCAACTACGTGGTCACAGGCGCGCTGGTCAATGGGGATACCTATGCGACTGCGGTGACAGGAACACCGACCTACTCGGCGGCGGATACACCGACTTCACCGGCGGGTTCGACTTTCCCGATCAGTGTGAGCGGGTTGAGCAGCGCCAACTATGAGATCGCGCTCGTACACGGCACGCTAACTATTGTGTCCGCATCCACAACGACTACGCTGACCTCAAGTACCAATTCAGCGCAATACGGTGACCCCGTTACGCTGACGGCAACCGTAGCTCCGAGCAATGCGACCGGTACTGTGGTCTTCATGAATGGCAGCACCGTTCTGGGCACCGGAACCGTGTCAGGTGGGGTAGCGACGCTAACAACGTCGTCTCTGTCTGCCGGTAGCTATACGATCACGTCCAGCTACCAGGGTGACGCCAACTATGGAGCGAGCACCAGCGGCCCAGTTACCCTAACGATCAATCCGAGAACCGCACCAGGTGGCGGAGCAGCCCTGACGGTGACAGCCAATGACGCGAGCCGCCTGTATGGACAGGGCAATCCCGCGTTCAGCTATACGGTTACGGGCGCACTAGCGAATGGGGATACCTACGCGACAGCAGTGACTGGCGTGCCCGTCTATTCGACGACTGGAACACCAACTTCTCCAGCCGGAACCTATCCGATATCAGTCACAGGCTTGAACTCGAACAACTATGTGATCGCCTTTGTGAACGGTACGCTCACCGTAAACAAGGCCACTCTGGGTCAGAACGGCCTGGCAGATATTACGTTGGTTTCTTCACCCAACCCTTCGACTTACCAGCAAGCAGTCACCTTCACGGCGACGGTGCCGAGCGGTGTGACGGGCACGGTACAGTTCGTCGACGGAACGACGGTTCTGGGAACAGGAATAATCAGTGGAACCACAGCGACCTTCATTACATCCACGCTGACTGTCGGAACGCACCCGGTAACGGCCATCTATAGTGGCGATGCGAACTACAACTCTGCAACATCAGCAGTCGACAATCAGGTCGTCACCAAAGCGACGCTGGGCCAGAACGGCCTCGCTGATATTACCCTGGTGTCTTCGCCCAATCCTTCCACCTATAACCAGTCGGTGATCTTCACGGCGATAGTGCCAAGCGGCGTGACGGGCACAGTACAGTTCGTCGACGGCTCGACAGTGCTGGGAACCGGTACGATCAGCGGCACGACAGCGACCCTCACCATATCAACGCTAGCAGTCGGGACGCATCCGGTGACAGCGGTCTATAGCGGAGATGCTAACTATAATCCTGCAACCTCGGCGATCGATAACCAGTTAGTTACGACGGTGTCTTCGTCGTCGACGACGCTGAGCGTCGCTCCTTCCACTGTGATGTATGGCGATCCGGCGACGCTGACGGCCGTGGTCTTGCCGAGCTTTGCGACCGGCACAGTGAGTTTCTATGAAGGCAGCACCCTTCTGGGCACTGCGTCGCTGGATAACACGGGTACGGCGGTGCTGCCGATCAGCACATTGAATGCAGGTCTTCACAATATTACGGCGAGGTATAACGGCGACTCGAATGTCACTGCGAATACGAGCAACACGGCACAACTGACTGTTACGCAGCGCACAGCTCCCGGCGCAGGACCTGCGATCACCGTGACGGTCAACGACGCGGCGCGGACTACGGCCCAATCCAATCCGCCATTCACCTACTCACCTTCAGGGCAGTTGGTCAACGGTGACACGTTTGCGACGGCAATCAGCGGCACTCCGACCTACTCCACAGCAGCAGGAAACACACCCGGCACATTCTCGATCACAGTCGCTGGCTTGACTTCAGCCAATTACACGATCGCGTTTGTTCCTGGCAACCTGACCGTGACGATATCGCCATCGACGACAACTTTGGTCGCCGGCCCGTCTTCTCCGCAGTATGGAGATCCGGTGACTCTGACGGCAACCGTGACATCGGGCGCAACCGGTACAGTGAGCTTCTATGACGGCTCGGTGTTGCTGGGCGCAGGCATAGTCTCGAACGGCGTAGCCACGCTGACCACAACGACGCTCGTTGCGGGTGCCCATACTGTCACCGCGGTCTACAACGGCGATGCGACCTATGCGAGCAGCCAGAGCGGTCCGGCAACGGTGACAGTTGCGAAGAAGACAGCGCCAGGCGGCGGAGCGGCACTGACGATTACGGTCCAGAACGCCAGCCGTCCGTATGGTACCTCTGATCCGCAGTTCAGCTACGTTGTGACTGGCACGCTAGTCAACGGCGATACCTATGTAACGGCGGTAACAGGAGTGCCGACCTACTCGGTGGCGGACACCCTAACTTCTGCTGCGGGGTCGACCTTCCCAATCAGCGTGAGCGGGTTGAACAGCTCCAACTATGTGATCGCACTCGTGAACGGCACGCTGACCATTGCGTCCGGACCCACAACGACTACGCTGACCTCAAGCACGAACTCGGCTCAGTATGGTGATCCGATCACTCTGACAGCGACTGTAGCTCAGAGTGGCGCGACAGGGACTGTGGTCTTTATGAATGGCAGCACCGTGCTTGGCACCGGAACAGTGTCAGGCGGAGTAGCCACATTGACAACCTCGTCGCTTCCTGCAGGCAGCTACACGATCACGTCGACCTATCAAGGCGACACCAACTATGGAGCAAGCACGAGTGCTCCTATCACGCTGACGATTGGTCGAAGGACTGGACCAGGGGGCACAGCGGCTCTGACGGTAACGGTAGCAAATGCAAGCCGTTTGTACGGACAGGGAAATCCAGCGTTCAGCTATAGCGTCACAGGCACATTGGTTAACGGTGACACATATGCAACGGCAGTCACAGGTGTACCGGTCTACTCGACTGCCGGAACGTCAACGTCTCCGGCCGGAACCTATCCCATATCGGTTGCGGGTCTTAACTCGAGCAACTATGTGATCGCCTTCGTGAACGGTACACTCACGGTGACGATCCCGGTAGGTGGCACGACGACGAGTGTGCCGGTGGTGGCAGTCGGTCCAACGGCGCCAGTCTCCGGTCAGCCGGTGACGCTGACGGCAACGGTTCCGACGACAGGCACAACCGTGCCAACCGGCACGGTGACGTTCTACTACCTCAGCTCGCCGACGCCGATAACCGTAGCGGCGGCTCCAGTGCTGGATTTCACACTGACGCTAACCTCGGCGCAGAGCCAGACAGTAATATCCGGCCAGGCCGCTCCCTATACCGTGCGGGTTGCTCCCACCAGTAGCGTCTATCCGGGAGTTGTGACCTTTACAGCGACGGGACTACCTCCAGGAGCGACCGTGACCTTCACTCCTGCGACAGTTGCGGCCAACGCTGGTTCAACCTCCGTCAATCTCAGCGTTCAGACAGCCTCAATAGTTGGGTTGAACAAGCTAGAGAGAAATGCCACATCCATTGCTCTGGGCCTGCTCTTGTTGCCAGTGGCAGGCGCTAGGCGGATGCGTAGAAGTGGGCGCGCAGCGGGGCGGAACATCTTCATGATGCTTGTTCTGCTTGCTGGTGCTGTTGTCACGACAGGCCTTACCGGTTGCGGTTCTCACAACGGCTTCTTCGGCCACGCTCCGCAGACCTACAACATCACCATCACGGCCACCAGCGGAAATATTCAGCATTCCGTCAACGCCACGCTGACTGTGCAGTAGTAAAGAGGAGAAGAATGATGCACCTGAGATTCCGCTATTTCCTGCTGCTTGTGGCTCCGCTATTCTTGACTGTTAGTCTGAGGGCACAGGCAGTTGCAACGGGCTCTGCGTCCGGCCACCAGGAAGTCGATCTTGCTGTCACTTATACAGCGCAGTACAGTAACCTGGTCTCCGATCCGACCTTCTGGCATCAGGGCGGAAGCATAGAACTTTCGACTCAGACGTATCGTGGTTTCGGCATTGCAGCCAATATCGCGGGAACGCAGATAGGCAATGCCGCTAATAGCGGCGTTGGCCTGTCGATGGTCACTGCCACGTTCGGCCCTCGTTACACTTGGTACAGATCAATTGGAGCCGCGCGGAAGAAGAGCCTTGCCATCTTCGGACAGGGACTGATCGGAGAAGCCCACGGTTTCAACAGTTACTTTCCCACAGCCGCCGGATCGCTGACAGACTACAACTCGTTCGCCCTCCAGGTGGGCGGCGGTGTAGACATCGGCCTGTCGCGCCACTTTGCCATCCGAGCTGTCCAAGCTGACTGGATTCGTACTCAGTTTCCCAACAGCACCACCAACATCCAGAACACCTTTCGTATCGGGGCCGGCGTCGTCCTCCGCTTCCCGCAACACGGGCCGGGACTCTGACAATACTTGCGATAGAAAGCTACGGAAAATGACTCTGGAATATAAGCGCCATCGGGATTTTCCGCTCCGCTTACCTCTATCGATCTTCGAGCAAGCCAGTGAAATTGCGCACCGAGAAGGACTCTCCCTCAATCACTTCATCGGTCTCGCGGTCGCAGAAAAGATAAGTCGTCTCGATCAGGGCGAGATCTGGGCTAGCAATAAACAACTGTCTCGCCTGGTATCGTCTGTGTCCCGTCCGAAATCCGCAGATGCCACCGATCCGCAAGATAAACCACTGACCTCGGACGCGGGAACGACAGGTACTGCATTGACTGGCAAACGGTCTAAGCAGCGACGGATTGACCATCACGTTGAAACGAAATGAATGCGTCATAGAATCATCTCTTCAGCATCTACGACAAACTGGTGTATCGAACAGGACGGAAGCTATTCTGAGCGTGCTCCCTCCGTACGATGCTCGACCCGTTCCTATTATCTGTAGGCGACAAAGAGCGGGCCGAGATCATTAAAGGTGAGCGACGGTTGCGAAATTAGAGAGTGTGTGTGGAAGAAGGCGTTGCTGCGCGTCCCCACCTTGGCCGTGAACGAATCACACTGGCTAGACCACCGCCGGTAACCATGCCCAGCTTCGCACATGAACTGAACGGAAGCCATGAGCGGAAACGAGAGTAAGGCGGTCCGCAGCGTTGTGTATCCATAGGACGCCCCGGCAACCGAGTAAGTGGATATCCCGGACGGATCATCATCGGCTGCACCCGTGATGCCCGGACCAAGTTCTTTCAGAAATCGCGGTAGTCCATTCGACTTCGAATCTTTGCCAATCGAGTCTGGAGGAATGAGGTTCCGTTCCGCCATGAACCATCGTACGAGAATATCCACTTACGTGATATGAGGGCTGTCGGGAGGAAGTTGTCCTTTACCTATAACGTCCGTGAATCCCGGGGGGCTACAAGAGGTCGACGAGTCCCATTCCGCGAAAAAATCCGCTGAGAAGGGCTTCCGCTGACTCAGTGCGATCATCCAAGACGCTCATCGTACGGGCTAATTGAAAGACCAGCGCAGGGAGCTCCTTTCCTGAGAGTGAGGTCGAAAGCCGAGTTCTGACACTCTCGTCGGTTATGCGCTGCGCGTCTTTCCCCAAGAGGAAAGCTCCGGCCAAGATAGTGTCGAAGCCAACCCGCTCCAGTTCATCAGCCTCTTCTTCGTAGAGTCTGTTGACATTGCCAGCGTCCGTATACGTTTCGATCAATCTTCGAATGTCTTGGACGTCTCGCCCCTCATGCCGATCGAGCCACGCGAAGAGTTTGAGGACTATCAGTCCGGGTAGGGAAGCAACTGGAATGATGAGGTCTCGGCGAATCTGTACACGCAGCGAGTTCTCGAACACATCCGAGAAGGCCGCCACATTCATGACGACATCGGCATCGGGTGGCCAGGCGATTGTTCGCTCAGCCGTCTCCAGCTTTCCGAACGGAATGATATCAATGATTGTTTCGAATGATGCGCCAGTTGGCTGGTAGTACAGCCGCTGAGCATTTCGTCCTTTATCTGTGAATCCCGGGATGTCGAGAAACAGCTGTTTCACAATCGCGAACTGCTCCCACGAGTCCACAAGAATGGCGAAGTCTAGATCATAGGTGGCCCGGGTCACATCATGGCCGAACACGTGATAGAGCAGCAGATCTCGAGCGGTGGCACCTACCAGCATGTAGCGTATCTTCGCATCGCGAAGGAGCCGATCGATGAGTTCCAAGGTGCTGAGCGTGAATGGATCGACGGGACGTTCAGGGCTGATGGACAATTGGTTCGAGAAAACGCTCATAGACCTCTTTGGCTGCTTCTATGTTGCGCCCATCGGTGGTCGCCATTAGATCAGCGTAAACCAGGAGCGGTGGAGCGATGTCCGTCGGTTGGCCAATTAGCTCCGGGTGCCAGAACATCTCCAATATCTCTGTATTTCCGTCCGTCGCCAAGCGCATTCGGGCTTCCGTCATAAGTGCGGTCGGAGGTGTGCCGGGAGCATAGATCAGGAAATGTTCGGCCTTTAGATAGCGAGTGAGTTTTTCGGCACCGTATTCTCCTCCCCAATGGGCTCCAAATGCTTCGAGGCCGAGTTGCGTCAACTGCTCTCGATCAGCCTGATATCGTCGCGGTCTAAGCGTGGGACGCAGGTTTGCAGGATAGTAGGTGACCCATTCGTTGAGCAGTTCTTTTTTTCTGAGAAGGGTTCCATTCGGCGTTTTGGCCTTTTGAAGGTACCCGCGTTGGGTGAGGTCGTTGAGAACTGGGCCGATGGCTCCAAGAGCGACCTTCGCAAATTTGGCAATGTCCCGGTATGGGGCCCCGGCTAATGCCGGTCTGCACAGGAGAGCGAAGACGACCTTGAGCCCCGTAGGATTGTTGGCGCGATATTGATCTTTGAACGGTCGATCAGGGCGTACTTTGCCTCGTATATCGGCTACAAATGTGTCCGTCGGAAGGTAAAGATTGCCGGCGGTGTCAAGGAAGGGAAGATCAAGTCTTCGACATTCTTCAGCCAAATCAGGTGTAGCGAACGTCGTGATGAGGAGTGGGCGATACCCCGGATAGCGTTGTGTAATCAACTCCTGCAACTGAGCCCGAATCTGGGCAACGGCGATACGCCGGTCGATTGTTTTGATCTCTGCGACGAAGAGCTGCTTATGCCCATTTAGGGTGATCGTCAACAGAGCATCAGCCCTTGGATTCGGGTGGTCGATATCTATCGGGCGGACGTCTACCTTGACCGTCTTCAGGCCAACGGTGGCCTGAAGGGCGACAATTGCAGTTTGAAGAGTCTGATATTCCCGACCCGCTAACTCCATGTCTCTTCCCCCCCTGTTCATGATCATAGCTTGTTCACGTAACGTGAACAAGCTGATTTAGTGAACAGGAGTATGATCTTTCGAGCTAATAGGCAAAGAAAATGGGCTGAACCCCCACGGTCAGCCCATGCCCACGAATGTTCAGCCGTTCACCTTCAGCACACCTTCACACGGTGGAAGTCGTAGGTTCGAATCCTGCTGTGCCCACCATAGAATCAACAACTTACAGATGCCTCATCCGAAAAGTTTGTGACATTTTGTGGCAAATTCGAAAACGACGTCGATTAGGACGCAACGTTCGCTACGTAAAATACCTATGTTATTGGGGCAGACATCAAAATGGTGCCAGCTGTTTCCGTCTGCATCTGGGTCTAAATCTCTAAGTACTTTAGTGGAAAGGTGGTAAGCCTCGCCGCGATCAATAACCTCCCTTAAGGGCGTCACTTCTTCCATAGCGATCAGCAGCCCGCTTTCCGTGTGCTGGATTTCAAGCAGGGGAACGATGGGAACAGTGTCTCCCAT
>WNFD01007970.1_pt1 | contig 10451 bp, 8 predicted proteins | sample 5400491 | NCBI WGS metagenome assembly WNFD01 (sample SAMN13153343, study PRJNA577476) | soil metagenome | isolation source: 120 cm saprolite under Douglas fir tree site 2 hole 2 replicate 2 | place: USA:California | collected 2015-04-18 | reverse complement strand
GCCTCGATGCCAAGTTCGATCAGCCGTTTTTTGACCTCCGCGTCGGCGAGTATATCCCGCAACGCGCCATTGAGCTTGGTCACGATCTCAGGCGGCGTGCCGGCAGGCGCAAACAGCGCGTTCCAGGAGACCACCTCGTAATCGGCAACGCCGCTTTCGCGCAACGTCGCAACATCAGGCGTACTTTCCGAGCGCGCCGGACCCGACGATGCCAGCGCCCGGAACTTGTTGTCGGCAAGGTTGCCCCTCATCGACGAGTAGCTGTCGATCATCAGGGCAATATTGCCTTGCAGCAGCGCGACCTGGATCTCGGGTGTTGCCCGATAGGGGATGATGGTGAAATCGATGCCGGCCGCCGTTTTGAACAGCTCGGCCGACAGGTTCTGGGTGCTGCCGATATTGATGGTCCCGACATTGAGCGCGCCGGGCCTGGCTTTTGCCGCGGCGATAAATTCTGCCAGCGTCTTGAATTCCGAGCCGGCGCCGGTCGCAAACACGAAATCGAAAAATCCCAGACTGGAGATCGGCTCGAAATCACGGAGCGGATCGAACGGCAGCTTCTTGAACAGGGAGGCGCTGACCGCGGTCCCGTTGGACAGCAGCGCCAGGGTATAGCCGTCGGGCGCAGATGAGATAACCGTTCGCGCCGCCGATATGCCGCCGGCGCCGGCCTGGTTCTCGACGTAAAAGCGCTGCCCGAGCCTGTCGCCGAGTTTTTCCGCGACAATGCGCGCCGTGATATCGGCAACGCCGCCGGCCGCAAACGGCAGAACGATGCGCACCGCCTTGTCCGGATAGCTGGTCTCCGCGCGGGCTTGCTGTGGCGAGGCTGCCAGCGCGCATAGTGCGATAGCCAGCGATATCGCGGAGAGAATGCGGGGCAGGGCGGGATCAGCAAATGCCATGGATGATTGTTTTGCCGGCGAAGTTGAGGGACGGTTCTTATAGCACGCCGCCGCGCCGATCCAGTTCACGGATCGCGCGCTAACGCTTCCGATCCTCTCCCATAACCAGCGCGCCACAGTATCCGACAACGACGCGCCCTTTCCGCCGGCGGCGCGCAGATAGCCCTTTGCGGTTGCGGCATGTCTGAGGTTACCCAATAACCGGACATATGGCGGCCGTCTCGAAACCGGTGCGATTGACGCGGACCGGACAGGACCGAGCGCCTCTGGCGTTCACCTGTTGGGTAACGCGCAGGTCGGTACTTTCCACCGGAACGGCGATGCTGGACTCCCGCAGGCGGGGATAAAGGCGCCGTCGCGCGGATTTGCTCGCCTACGAATTACCGCGCTGGACCAACCATGCCGAATCGCTATCATGGGTTGTTGTCGCACGGGAGGGCACGTAATGTCAGCACATGTCAACTCAGCAATATTTGCGGGATTCGGCGGATTGCTTCCGACCACTGCACAGTTAGCTGCTTCGTACGCAGCGCAGCCTGACCAGCCGCTTCCGCACTGGCATATTCTTTTTGCGATCGCCTTATTCTTCTGTATTGGTGCGGTTTTGAGTGTCGCCTTCAATAAGGAGGCAGATTTTGGAAAAGCAATAGTAATCGGAATTTCAGCGCCGGCGATCATCACCAATATAATAAACGGCGCGGCATCGGGCGCATTAAGGGCACCTCAACCTGTTCCGCCAAAGGTTGTGGGGCAACTTTCGCACGAGGGGAAATCTTGGGTGCCCGCGTTTGTATCATCCGCATTTGCACAACAAACCCCGCAATCAGGGTCTTTGGTGGCGGACAACACATCCGGTCGGAAGTCGATCATCCTCGCAATCACGTATGCCGGGCAGGGGCGCCCTGAAAACGGCGTTCTGACGATAACGGCGATCGGAAAAGATGGGTCAACAACGCCTCTTGGTACGTTTGGCTTATCGCAATTTGCCGCACTCCCAGTTCCAAGCGAGACCGAAAAGTTGCTCATTCAGGCAGGAAACAGTTTCAGCCGAGAATTGGTATTGTGGCCCCGAGGTGAGGGGCCGCCCTCGTTCGCAGTTAATGTGAGGCTAATTGGGAAAACCACTGGAACGGGTGACGTCTTTTGGGCTCTAGGAGCCGAACGAAAAACAGTTGCAGTTGATGCAGATATTACAACAATCCCTCTCTTAAGCTACGCTCCACCCACTGTTACAGATGCTGGCGCGACGATCTGTAATGATGAGAAAAAGCTAATTTCGCTGTCAGGCGAGCGCCCCGCCAAAATAACCTTCACTAATGACACCGCTGCCGTGCGAAATATTTTCTGGATAAGCTATTCCGGGCAACGGCTACTTTATCAAACTCTGCAACCAGGACAGCACTACACTCAACCCACATTTATTACCCACACTTGGGTCGTCACGGACAACGAAGGAGTCTGTAAAGCTGTTATTGTCGCGCAACAGTCGGATACTGACTTTCAGATCAGAAGCTGAACCCCATCGCGTGTCTGGCCGCGCAATCGCCCGGCAATCCCGGACGCGGAGTCGGAAAAACGCTTAGCGTCTGCTCATGGCACTTTTCGAACCTCGCGCGATGTCTGACTTTAAGTCAGTATTGCGATCCAGAATCGATATCGGCGAGCGTCGCTGTTGCTGGGCCGTAATCCCTCGCCCTGAGACAACCAGACCGCGCGAGACTCAGCGAATTGCCCAGGCCTCAGCATAATCCGTAAAGGTCCACGCTCTAAATTAGAGTAATGAACTACGGAATTTATCTTTGGATTTGGGCCTTGGTGTTCGCGTTTGCCGTGGTTACCGGTGCGGTTGTCGGGTGGCTGGTTGGAAAATTCGCTACTTCGACGGCTGGCAGCTTAGTGATCACGATTTGCGTTTCGTTGCTGGCCGGTTGGATAGTCTCCGAGAGGATATTTCCTGGTCAAACCCAATATCAATATCCGCTCATGTTCTTCCCACCCATCCTTCTAGCGATGCTGCTTGGGTTGTGGCTTGGTCGCCTTGGCTCGATAGCTCTGCGCCGTTAGAAGGCCTCCTCCAAGGGAGACGTGAGCCCGCCCAGACTGCTCACGGAGCCCGCGCTAACGCTTCCCGATCTTCTCCCACAACCAGCGCGCCACTGCATCCGGCGACGAGGCGCCGTCGCCGGCGGCGGCGCGCAAGTTCGCCTCGCGCATGTCAGATATATCGATCTTGTCGAGCAGCGGCGCCAGCGCGCTGCGCAACGCTGGATCGGACGCGCGTTTCGGCGCCAGCAGAACAATGGCGTCGTACGGCGGAATCACGTGTTTCGAATCGTCCAGCACCACCAGGTCGTATTTCGCGATCAACCCGTCGCTGGTGTAGCCCGCGATCACATCGACCTCGCCGGAAGCGGCGGCGGCATACATGAAGTCCGGCTGCATCTGCCGCTGCGTGCGAAACGCCAGGCCATAGGCCTTTTGCAGCGCGGCCCATTCGGGGCGCGAAAAGAATTCGTAGTCCGCGGCCATCGACATGTCAGCCGCATGCGCGACGAGATCGGCGATCGAGTGAACGCCAAGCGCATCGGCGCGTTTTCGGGGGATCACCAGCGCGTAGGCGTTCTCGAATCCGAGTTCGCCGAGCAGCGTGATCTTTTGCTGCGCCAGCGTCGCCTTCAATTCGCCGAGCAATTCCTCGCGCGGCTTGATATCGGTGCGGTGAAACTGGTTGGCCCACAGCGTGCCGGAATAATCGACGTAGACGTCGACATCGTCTGACGCGAGTGCATCGAAAATCACATTGGAGCCGAGGCCCTCGCGCGAACTCGCGGAGAATCCCGCCGCCCGCAGCCGCTGCGCGATCAGCGCCGACAGCACGTATTGTTCGGCAAAGGTCTTGGCGCCGATAATGTAGCCCGACTGCCAGCGCGCCATCGAGGGCACCAGGGTTGCCGCCACCAGCGCGGCGATGCCGACGCCGCCGAGCGCCGCGCGCAAGCGGCTGCGTTCGCGAAGGCCGATCTCGATCAAGGCCAGCAACTGATCGACCGCAAGCGCCAGCACCGCGGCGGCGAGGCAGCCGAACAGCACGAACACCCAGTTCTGGGTCTGCAATCCGGCGAAGATGTAGTTGCCGAGGCTGGTTTGTCCAATTGGAGTGGATAGCGTCGCGGTGCCGATCACCCACACCGCCGCGGTGCGGATGCCCGCCATCATGACCGGCAGCGCCAGCGGCAGCTCAACCATGAACAACGACTGCCGCTCCGTCATGCCGACGCCTTGCGCGGCCTCCAGGATCGCAGGCTCGACGCCTTGCAGGCCGGTGATGGTATTGCGCAGCACCGGCAGCATGGAATAGAGCGCCAGCGCCAGCACCGCGGGGAGGAATCCAAACGCGGAAAAGCCAAATCCGAACCATGACAATGACAATGCCGCGAGCGCCAGCAGCAGCGGATAGAACAGCGCCAATAGCGCCAGGCCAGGCACCGTCTGCACGATGCTGGCAAGCCCGAGCAGTGCGCCGCGCATGATGGGGCGATGACGCGAGAGAATCGCCAGCGGCAGGCTGACCAACAGTCCGAGCGCCAGCGCCGTCACGCTGACGCGGACATGATTGCCGAGATAATCCGGCAGATGCGCCAGCGCCTCGCTCCAGCGTGGATCGGAGAAAACACTCATGCCGCGCCATCCCGCGGCAGCAGCACGTTAAGCCGCTCGGCCTGCCGCCGCGGCGTGCGCAAGAGTTCACCGACATACGGATCGTCGCTATTGGAAAGTTCCGCCGGCGTGCCCTGCGCCAGCAGCGTTCCTGCGCGCATGACCGCGACGCGGTCGGCGAGCAGGATGGCCTCGGTCATGTCATGGGTAATCATGACCGTGGTCAGCCCGAGCTTGCGATGGAGATCGCGAAAATCGTCGCCGAGCGCATCGCGGGTGAGGGGATCGAGCGCGCCGAACGGCTCGTCCATCAGCACGATCCGCGGTCGTGCCGCCAGCGCCCGGGCGACGCCGACGCGCTGGCGCTGCCCGCCCGACAGCTCATGCGGCAAGCGGTCGCGATGCTGGATACGATCGAGCCGCACCAGGTCGAGCAGCTCATCCACCCGCGATGCGATCTCGGCCGCCGATAGACCGAGCAGTCTTGGCGTGATGCCGATATTGTCGGCGACGCTCATGTGCGGAAACAGCCCGCCGCTCTGGAACACGTAACCGATGCGGCGGCGCAGCGGAATCGGATCGACGGTGCGCACGTCCTCGCCGTCGATCGTGATGCTGCCGCTGTCGGCCTCGATCAGCCGGTTCGCCAGCCGAAGCAGGGTGGTCTTGCCGGAGCCGGAGCCGCCGACGATGGCGAGCAATTCGCCCGCGGCGACGTCGAGCGAGACGTCGTTCACAGCCACAACAGGTTTCGCGCCCCGGCCGCCGTCGAAGCTCTTGCCGACATGCGCAAATGCGATCAGGGGCGGGGCAGCGGTCATAACGTTGGGACTATCACATCGCGTCCAACCCACCAAGCCGACGCGGCCCTTGCCTATTGCCGCGATCGGTTGAATTGTCGCGGCGATGGCGGTAATCCACACGCCACAACACATCGGGGGGAAGCGCGTGCAGGCGGGCGAGACCGCAGGATCGACGGCGGTCGCGCTGGACGGCGCCACGGTGGCATTCCGTCTGGCCGGCGACCGCGTCTACACCGCGGTCGAAAAGGCCACGCTCGGGATCGAGCATGGCGAGTTCGTCGCCATCGTCGGGCCCACTGGATGCGGAAAATCGACGCTGCTCAATGCCGCCGCCGGCCTGCTCAAGCCGGCATCGGGAACGGTACGAATCTTCGATTCTCCGCTTTTAGGCCTCAACCGGCAGGCCGGCTATCTGTTTCAGGCCGATGCGCTGTTTCCCTGGAAGACCGCGATCGACAACGTCGCCATTGGGCTGGAGATATCGGGCGCGCCGCGCGGCCACGCGCTTGAACGAGCGCAAGGCTGGCTCGCTTCAGTGGGTCTCGGCGCGTTCGGCAATCGCTATCCGCATATGCTGTCCGGCGGGCAGCGCAAGCGCGTTGGCCTTGCGCAAGTGCTGATCCGCGATCCCAAGATCCTGCTGATGGACGAGCCGTTCGGGCCGCTCGATGCCCAGACCCGGCAGATCATGGGCAACCTGCTGCTGGAATTGTGGAACGCCGACCGCAAGGCGGTGCTGTTCGTCACCCACGATCTCGAGGAAGCGATCGCGCTCGCCGACCGCGTCGTGATCATGTCGGCGGGGCCCAGTGCGCGCATCATCGGCGACTGGCGGGTGCCGCTGCCGCGCCCGCGCGACATTTTTGAGGTCCGCCTGCAAAAAGAATTTCACTCGCTTCATCATGAGATATGGAGTGTTCTCAAGGCTGAGGTGTTGAAGGGTTACGCGCAATCGGGAGGCGGGTGATTTGCCTTGACGGGTGACTTGCCTTGATCTCGATGCGGCGGAGGTCACATTCGGGCATCACTGACAATCCAACTGGGAGGCGTTTATGTTTTCAGGTCTGTTTTCACGCGGTTCGATCCTTGCCGGCACGCTGGCGCTGGCATCCTCGTGCGGGGCGCACGATGCCCTTGCGCAAGGCGCGTTCACGCTGTCTTCGCCCAGCTTCAAGGACGGCGAGCGGTTGGCAGTGAAGAATGCCGGCAATAACAAGGCCAATCCGAATTGCGTCGGTGAGAACGTATCGCCGGCGCTGTCCTGGGCGAACCCGCCGGAGGGCACCAAGAGCTACGCGATCCTGATGTTCGATCCGGAGGGTCGTCCGCCCGGAGGTGTCAGCCACTGGGTGGCTTACGGCATTCCGGCTTCGGTCACCGGTTTCGACGAAGGTGAGGTCTCCAAGCCGAGCGACAAATATGTCGGCGGCAAGAGCCTGATGCAGCTGTCGAACTACTTCGGACCGTGCACGCCGCCCGGCGCGCCCCATCATTACACCTTCACGCTGATCGCGACCGATCTGGAGCCGACGGCCCTGAAGGAAGGCATGACACGCGACGAAGTCATCAAGGCGCTCGATGGCCACGCCAAGGGCGCGACCGGCCTGATCGGGACGTTCTCAAAACCGTAAGCGCGCGCTGCTTCCCTTGCGGGAGCAAGCTTTCTCACGTCGTCCCGGCGAAACGCCGGGACCCATACTCCGCGCCTTCTCGTTTGGACGATGGCGTAGAGACCTTCCGCAACAATGAACGCCGGGGGTTATGGGTCCCGGCGTTCGCCGGGACGACCCGGAGATAGGTGGTCGCGATGTCCCGCCTGACGCTTCTGGTCTGTCAATTGCTGGTCGCCGTCGTGGTGCTGGGGCTGTGGCAGTTGCTCGCCACGGTGCCGATCTTCGGCCGCATGCTGCTGCCGCCGTTCTTCTTTTCCAATCCGGTCGACGTCGGCAGCCAGATCGTCGACTGGTTCTCGACCGGCGTGATCTGGAAACATCTGGCGATCACGCTGTGGGAGTCGATCCTTGCCTTCGCGATCGGCTCGATTGCCGGGGTCGCCGTCGGCTTCTGGTTCGCGCGCCAGCCCCGGGTCGCCGCCATATTCGATCCCTATGTAAAGATGGCCAACGCGCTGCCGCGGGTCGTTCTTGCGCCGATTTTCACGCTGTGGCTCGGCCTCGGCATCTGGTCGAAGGTCGCGCTCGGTGTCACGCTGGTGTTCTTCATCGTGTTCTTCAACGTCTATCAGGGCGTCAAGGAGGTCAGCACCACCGTGCTGGATAATGGCCGCATGCTCGGCATGAACGAGCGGCAGCTTACGCGGCACGTCTACTGGCCGTCGGCGCTGTCGTGGATGTTCTCCTCGCTGCATACCTCGGTCGGCTTCGCCGTGGTCGGCGCCGTGGTCGGCGAATATCTCGGCTCGGCAGCGGGGCTCGGCTATCTGATCCAGCAGGCCGAAGGCGTATTCGACATCGCCGGCGTGTTCGCCGGCATGTTCGTGTTGTCCGTCTTCGTCATCCTGATCGATGTGGCCGTGACCATGGTCGAGCGGCGGCTTCTGGTCTGGCGGCCGGCCGCGGCTGACGGGCGGGGCTAGCGTTTTACTCCGTCATTGCGAGCAAGCGTAGCCCGGATGGAGCGAAGCGAAATCCGGGAACAAACTTGAAGCAGACCCCGGATTGCGCTTCGCTCCGAACGCGCGTTTGGACGTCATTGCGAGCGCAGCGAAGCAATCCATTCTTTCTTTGCGGCGAGATGGATTGCTTCGCGGAGCCTGTCATCGGGGGCGCATTCGAGCGATCCGTTGGCTCGCAATGACGAGGCTCGCGGGCGGATCTGGACCAAGCCACCTTCTCAAGAGGCGCGCGCTGCTCTATCGTGCGCCCAACTGAACAGGCGCCGCGGAGGAACCATGAAGACGATGTTTGGCAAGCTTGCCGGGGCGCTTTTGGCGCTGTTTCTGATGTCCGATCTGGCGGCCGCGCAAAGCAAGATCACCATCGCGGTCGGGGGCGGCGCCTGCCTGTGCTATCTGCCGACCGTGCTGGCAAGAGAGCTCGGCGAATTCGACAAGGCGGGGCTTGCGGTCGAACTGGTCGACCTGAAGGGCGGCTCCGACGCGCTCAAGGCCGTGCTCGGCGGCAGCGCCGACGTGGTTTCCGGCTATTTCGACCACTGCGTCAATCTCGCCGCCAAGAAGCAGGAGCTGCGGGCTTTTGTGGTTTATGACCGCTATCCGGGGCTGGTGCTGGTGGTGTCGCCGTCGCACACCAGCGAGATCAAATCGATCAAGGATTTGGCCGGCAAGAAGGTCGGGGTCAGCGCGCCGGGTTCCTCGACAGATTTCTTTCTCAAATATTTGCTGAAGAAGAACGGCCTCGATCCGGCCAGCGCCGCCGTGATCGGCGTCGGCCTCGGCGCCACCGCGGTCGCGGCCATGGAGCAGGGCCAGATCGACGCGGCTGTCATGCTGGATCCGTCGGTCACCGTGCTGCAAGGCAGCCATCCGGACTTGCGCATCCTCAGCGATACCCGTACGCAGAAGGATACGCTGGAAGTGTTCGGCGGCGAATATCCCGGCGGCGCGCTCTACTCTACGACGGCGTGGGTCGCCTCGCACGAGAAGGACGTACAGGCCCTGACCGATGCGATCGTGAATACACTGGCCTGGATTCACGCCCATTCGCCGGAAGAGATCATGGCGAAAATGCCTCTGGAAACCGTCGGCAAGAACAAGGAGCTTTATCTCGCCGCGCTGAAAAACACGATCCCGATGTATTCGGAAACCGGCAAGATGGATCCCAAGGGCGCCGATGCCGTGCTCGCGGTGTTCAGCGAGAACTCGCCCGAAGTCGCCAAAGCGAATATCGATGTCAGCAAGACCTGGACCAACAAATATGTCGAGCAGGCCGGCAAGACGACGGGGATGAATGCGAAATAAATTGGCAAGCAAATTTGCATGACGCTTCCGGTCATTCATCGCGTCACGCAGCTTGATCTGAGTGTGCAGCCATGGTCGTGGCGCTTCGCCGAAGCGCGGCGCGCCGATATCGACGCGCATTTTGCGGTTCAGCAGCGTAAGAAGCCGGGAATCTGGAATGGACGCATCCTGCTGGGGCGCGATCCCGACTTCGCCGAGGGCCGTTTCAGCGCCCAATATTTCGAGGCCGATTTCGCAGGCTTCCTGGCGTGGCGCGACTGGGGTTTTCCGGACAAGGACGTGTTCAACGGTTTTGGGATGGGCGCGCTGCGCTGCTCCGACGGCGCGTTCGTGCTGGGCGAGATGGGCCAGCACACCGCGAATGCCGGGCGCATCTACTTTCCGTCGGGAACCCCCGATCTCGATGATGTCAACGGCAGCGCGCTCGATATGTCCGGCAGCGTCGCCCGCGAGGTCGAGGAGGAAACCGGCTTGACGCCTGCCGACTATCGGGCCGGTCCGCACTGGGATTGCGTGGTTACCGGTGCCGCGATTGCGATGATCAGGATATTGGATGTCGATAGTTCAGGCGAGGCGCTGCAGGCGAGGATCGAAGCCAATCTCGCCCGGCAGCAACAGCCCGAACTTTCCGCCATCCACCTCGTGCGCGATGTGGGCGATCTCACCGCGGCCATGCCGCGCTTTGTCACCGCGTTTATCGAAGCCCAGTTCCCCGCATCTTCCTGAGGGCCTGACTGAAGCCAATAGAATCGGCGCCCATAGCTGAACTCGTCATGCCCGGGCTCGTCCCGGGCATCCACGTCTTAACAGGCTAGCAGCGAGAAAGACGTGGATGGCCGGGACAAGCCCGGCCATGACGAAAAAAGCGAACCCTTTTCAAGTTGTTCAACGCCAACCTTGTCATGTCAGAGTTTTCCGTCTATGGCGTTCGCAACATCAAGAGTTGAGCTGACGCTCAACGCCAACCTGCTCCCGAGCAAGGTGGCGTCCCCGAGCAGGGGAGATGCGGCCGATCCGGCAACAAACGGGACAGTGCCGCGCTTTTCGTCAGCTTTGCCTCGATGAGCAGAACTGATGGACCAAGAGGCGGTGCGAAATGACCAGCGAACCCCAGCAATTCGCCAGCGACAATTATTCCGGCATTTG
>WNFD01013371.1_pt1 | contig 10455 bp, 6 predicted proteins | sample 5400491 | NCBI WGS metagenome assembly WNFD01 (sample SAMN13153343, study PRJNA577476) | soil metagenome | isolation source: 120 cm saprolite under Douglas fir tree site 2 hole 2 replicate 2 | place: USA:California | collected 2015-04-18 | reverse complement strand
TCAGTACCGGAGCTGGGCCTCGCCCCTCGCCGCCGTGGCGTGGCTGGCCGCGCTCCAGGAGGGGAAGGGCCTCCGCGCGGGTAGCCGCGAGTTGCTGCTGGGCTGGATGCGAGTGACTCGGACCTTCCCCACGCGGCTCAAGGCCGGGCTGCCCGCGGGTACGGAGGTCGCGCACAAGACGGGGTCCTCGGGCTCGCGGGACGGCGTGAGCGCGGCCACGAACGATATCGGGATCGTCACGCTGCCCAACGGGCGGCATGTGGCCGTCGCTGTGTTCCTCCGCGATTCGAAGGCGGACGCGGAGACCCGAGATGCCGCCATCGCAAAGGTCGCGCGCGCCGCCTGGGAGCGGGCGACGGCGAAGCGATAAGCGGCTTCTCCATGGTCGGCCTATCCGCCCCGGGACGGATACGGTCGTGGAAGCATACTCAGGGGTCGCCCTCGATGTCCCCGGTGCGAGGACCGAAAACCAAGTCGGCCTCGTATTGATTGTGGCGCCGGCAGCGCAGCGAGATGTTCTCGGCGGATGTCGGACCGCCGAGTGCGTAGGGCCGGATGTGATGCAACTCCAGGAAGGCGCGCTCGGTGCATCGGTGTCCATCCTTGCTGACGAAGGCGCATTGGCCTCCATCGTTCCGCCATGCCGATCGTGAACTGGACACGGTAACGCTCGGGCGACGTCGTCTCGACGATCGGACGGCGCGCGGCCGGTGGCGCGGTTGCCGGTAACGCTGCCGCAGCGCTCATCGGAGGTGCCGATTCCGAAGGCATGATGGTGGTCGGCTCCATCTCAATGGCTGGCGGCAGATCGGTCGCGCACAGGGGCGTCGCTGGCGGTGGCGTGGCGCCGGGAAGCTTCCGGACAGAGGACGGCACATCCGGTCGAGGAGCCAATTCCGCCACCAGCGCCTCGACCTCGCGCCGGCTGCGGCCGCTGGCCCGGGCGAGCACCGCGTCATGGTTCTCGCGGGAAAACGCCGACACGCTCGCGCCGCGTAGATCCGATTGCAGGCGGCGTCCTCCGAGAACCTGAGGACCTCCGTGCAGTACGTGAAGAGGGAACCGTGGCCCTGGGCGGCATAGAGGGAAGATCGCGTGTCCAGCTCGGCCAGGTGGGCCACGAGCTCGACGGATGCTTCTCTCTCTCTGCCGGCCAGGGCCGCGAGGCGAGCGAGGAGATCTGGATCGGAGAGACCAGACGCGAGAGCGAGGAGGTTCGTATTCGTCATGGAGTGTATGTATCACGGTGAGTTTTGGAGGCGCCGCGACCGCAGCGCCGGGCGCGAGGAGCGTCGAACGATCACGCGCTGCGGCGCGAGGGCCGGGCGGCGCGCAAATCGCGGGAGAGGCGCAAGACGCCACCCAGGATCGATCTGGGAGAGTGAGCGTCAACGAAACGAGACTGCGCGCTCGAGAATGCGGGTCCGAAAGTCTGGTGGGCGAAAAATAAAGGTGCGACTCAATGCGTCGGACGCGCCCAACAGTGCTGGCGCCCTACGGCCTCTCCCACGCGCCCGACCGCGCCGACCGCACCAGCGCGTCAATGACGCGCATGTTGGCCACGGAATCCTCTAGCGGAATCGACGGCGCGCCGCCCTCGCGAATCGCGCGCGACATCTCGTCCGCCTGCAGCGCGTACTGGTCGCAGATCGCGAACGATCGCGTCTCCACGCCCGTCCCGAAAGCATCGCGGCCGTCGTCGAAGAAGATCCGGCACGGCCGGTCGGGGGGCGCGTTCACCGGGATCTCCACCTCGATGCGCCCGCGCGTGCCCAGGACCTGCGTCCGCTGGTAGGGCACGAGCTGCGTCGAGCAGGTGAAGGCGCTCTGCCCCCGCTCGAATTCCAGCAGCGCCGAGGTGAGCCGGTCCGTCCCGAACTCCGGGTCGCGATCGATGCTGGCGATCACGCGCACCGGCTCCGCCTCGAAGAGGAAGCGCGAGAGCACGATCGGATAGCAGCCGATGTCCATCAGGGCGCCGCCGCCGATGTCGGCCTGGTTGCGGACGTTCTTGGGATCGCGGTTGAAGTACGAGAAGGCCATCTGGATCGCGCGCAGCTCGCCCAGGCGGCCCCCGCGCACCTCATCGCGCACGGCCAGCCACTGCGGGTGCGTGCGGACCATGAAGGCTTCCTGTCCTGGATCAGCACGCCCGTGCGGTCGCGCGCGGCGACGAGCGTGCGCGCCTCGTCCGCGCTGAGGGCGATCGGCTTCTCGCACAGGACGTGCTTGCCGGCCTCCGCGGCCTTGATCGACCACGGCACGTGGAGGTGATTGGGCAGCGGGATGTAGACGGCGTCGAGGTCCGGGTCGGCCAGCAGCTCCTCGTACGACCCGTACGCCTTCGCGATGCCCAGGGTGGCGGCGGCGGAGCGCGCCGTCTCCAGGGAGCGCGAGGCCAGCGCGGTCACCTCGCCCTCCTGCGCCCGCTGCATGGCCGGGATGACCTTCGTCCGCGCGATCTTGGCCGCGCCCAGCACGCCCCACCGGATCTTCGTCATCCTCGCCTCCAAAGGCCGGTCACGCCGGTATCATCCGCAGCGGAGGAACGACGCGATGATCGTCCGCAGCGAGTTTCGCGATCTTGACACGCCCACCGGTCCCATGCGGACCCACGTGTACGCGCCGACCCATCCCACCGTCGCCAAGAAGTATCCCGGGCTCCTCCTCTATCCCGAGATCTTCCAGCAGACCGCACCCATCGCGCGCCTGTGCGTCCAGCTCGCCAGCCACGGCTACGTCGTGATGGCGCCCGAGATCTATCACGAGCACGAGCCGCTCGGCACGGTGCTCGGCTACGACGATGTCGGCAAGGAGAAGGGGAACCGGTACAAGCACGCGACGAAGCTCTCGACGTTCGACAACGACGCCAAGGCCGTCGTCCGCGCGCTCCGCGCGCATCCGGCCTGCAGTGGGCGGATCGGCGCGGTGGGATTCTGCATCGGGGGGCACCTCGCCGTCCGCGCCGCCCTGTTGCCGGACATCCTGGCCTGCGCGTCGTTCTTTCCCACCGACCTCCACAGCGGCACGCTGGGGGAGGGGAAGAAGGCGGACACTCTTGCCCGGGTTCGCGAGATCAAGGGCGAGCTGGTCATGATCTGGGGCCGGCAGGATCCCCACATCCCCGCCGAAGGACGCGCGACCGTTTACAAGGCGTTGACCGAGGCCGGCCTCCTCTTCAGCTGGCACGAGTTCAACGCGCAGCACGCGTTCATGCGCGATGAAGGCGACCGCTACGACGCGGAGGTGGCGCGCCTGGCCCTCGGTCTGGCCCTGGCCCTTTTCGCGCGCACGCTCTAGGACGGAGGGCCGGGCTGCGGACGGCCCGACCACCAGAGAACGGCGGCCGCCATGGCGCAGAGGGCGGTGACGGCAAGCGCCGCGTCGAGGTGGGGCGGGCGGTAGCGCAGGACCACTCGCGACGTCCCGGCCGGGATCGGGACCGCGCAGTGCCGTCCGTCCGCCCGCAGTACTCTCGTCGGAACTTCGTTCACCCGAGCCGACCATCCGGGGGCGTGTGACTCGCGCCAGACCACGACCGTGGGCCGGTCGGCCTCTACCGTCATGTCCACGCGTCCCGGCGCCGAGGCGGCACGGACGACCCGGCCGGTGACGCCGGTCGCAACCGGGACCGCCGCTTCGACGGCGGTCCCCCCGTCCGCGAGGAAGCGCGGCGACGCGGCCAGGGCCTCCGCTTCCGCTCGCGAGGCGGCGGGTCTCACCGAACGCGCCACGACCTGCAGCGGGAGCGGATCGCGGAGCGCATAGAGCCGCCACGAGAGCGGCCACACTCGAGCCGGTGCGGCCTCCTGCGCCAGCGTCAGGTCGGGGTGGAACAACACGTCGGCACTCCACACCCGGCTCACCCCTGCCGCGCGCAGCCGAGGAAGGAGCCGATCCAGATCGCGACAGGCCAGATCGGCATCCGGAAGCACCTGCGCCAGCGGAACGATGCCGGTGAGGTCGACGCTGTAGGCCGTCGCCGCGCCGAGGGCCAGCTGCGAGTAGGGCACCAACGCCTCTCGATAAGCGGCCATCGTCCACACGTCGACGCTTCCACGGACCTGGGCGCGGGCGCGCTGGAACCCGGGCGACAGCTCGGGCTCGCAGATGAAGAGCCGGCCTTGCGACGAGCGCACGTCGGCCGCCATCGCGGCCGCCTCCGCCGACGGCTCGTAGAAGGAACGCGAGACCATCGGGTTGAGGCCGGCTCCCGTGCGGAGCAGATCGGCGGCCACCACGGCCACCGCGATCCATGCCCCACTGCGCGCCGGCAGGCGTCGCGCCATCACCAGGAACGCGGCGGCGGCCAACGCCAGCGCGATGGCGCCGCCGGCGGCGGCATCGTCAAGGACGATCTTCATCGCCGCCGCCCGCATCGGCTCCGGCCAGGGCGCCGGCATGAGGCGCGCACTCATCGAGGAGCCGAGCGACCCGCCGACGAGCTTGGCCGCGGTCAGCATCGTGCCGAGAGCGGCCGCGGAGCCACCGGTCCATCTCCAGGCCGCGACATCTCCGGCCCGGAGGGCGTCGAACCCGAATGCGGCGAGCAGGGCAGATGTGAGGTGCACGGTGAAGAACGCCTTGCACGGATAGCGAAAGACCCGGAGCAGGGGGCTGGCCGCCGCGAGGTGATCCATTCCCGTGACGGGGCCCAGCGAGATGAGCAGCGCGCCGACACCGAGGGCGACGAGGACGGCGCCCCACCGTCCGGCATGACGCGCGCCGGTGACGGCGACGGCGACCACGGAGGCGCCGAGGTACAAGCTCCAGAGGTACGGGTAGCCGCCCTCGAAGAAGCGATCTCCCCAGTACGCGTCCATCGGTCGGTAGAGGTCCCCATGCAGGCTGCCCACCAGCACCTGAAGCAGGCTCACCGGGTGCACGGAGAAGTCCATCACGGTGGACACCGGGAAGCCGACGTCGCGCGCGCTACCCGCGACCTGGGCCCACGTCGGCAGGAGCGCGGCGCAGGAAAGGCCGAGTCCCAGGAGAATCGACGCTCCGAGTCGGATGCCGCTCCGCGGTCGCGGCCTCGAGAAGGGAACGCAGACAGCCGCAACCACCACGGCCTGGGCCACGATCTCGATCCCCATGGTGGACAGGCCCATGGCGACAGCGGCGGCGCCGCCCACCAGCGCGCGCTTCCCCCCCGTGGCGGCGCGCATCAGACCGAGGACGATCAGGGGCGCCCACGCCGCCGCTTGAAGGTAGTGGTAGAAGCTCAACAGCGAGAGCGTGACGCCCCCGAGCGCGTAGACGATCGCCCCGCCCGCGGCGGCGGTTCGACCCAGACGGAACGATCGAGCCAGGGCGAAGAACGCGAGCGCGGCCAGGGGGACATGGAGCGCGAGCAGCACGGTGAAGGCCCGCTCATCCGGGGCGAAAGCATGCAACCAGTCGACCGGATACGACGCCGGCGCCCGCACCGTCGGTGTGCCTTCGTAGGTGTAGGGGTCCCACCAGCGCACCTGGCCCTCTCGCAGCCCCTCGGCCACGTAACGCCGGATCGGGAACAGCTCGCGCGAGAGGTCGCGGAAGTAGAAGCAATGACCGCGGGCGCTGCCGCGCACGAATGGAAGGAAGGCGGTTGCCGCCGCCAGCGCGGCCGCAGCGAGCGTCGCGCGCCGGCCGTTCGCCGACCGACGCTCGCTCAAGACGCGCTATCGCGGCGAGAGGGCGGTCATCGCGCCTTCTCGCCGGCCACGAAATCCGTCATGACCGCCTTGGCCAGGACGTCCGGCGGGAGCAGGCCCTGGCTCAGGATGAAATCGTGGTAACGCAGGCGGTCGAACTTCGCGCCCAGCGCCATCTCCGCCTGTGAACGGAGCTGCATCCAGCGCGTGTAGCCGTAGTAATACGAGGTGGCCTGACCGGGCGCGCGGAACGTGTAGCGCTCCACCTCCTGCTTCGCCATCGCCTCCGAGTAGACGCCCTCGTCCATGAGGAGCTTCACCGCCTCCTCCGGCTGGATGCGGCCCATCTGCAGCTCGGGATCGAGGAAGGCGCGCATGGCGCGCAGGAGCCGAGCCTGCAGCGACGCGAGCTGGCCGTCGAGGGGCAGGTAGGGTTTCATCTCCGCTTCCATGTAGAGGGCCCAGCCCTCGACGTTGACGCTGTTGAAGGCGAACACGGCGCGGGCCGCGGAGACGCCCTTCTCGACGATGGAGGCGAACTGCAGCTCGTGGCCGGGACGGGCCTCGTGCACGGTGAGGGTCCAGGAGGCGGCCCCGAACGTGAAGTCGTCGTAGCTCTTCACCTCCGACCCGCTCGCGCTCGTGGTGGGCACGCGCAGGGGAAGCATGAAGGTACCGCGCTCGCCCGTGTTGCCGAGCAGGCGCGGCGGCCGCATGTTGGGCGCGGGCTGGGCGGCGCTCTCGGCTTCGCTGGCCAGCTTGATCTGCGCCGGGCGCGTGGGCAGGGAGACGACGCGCTCGCGGCGGATGATCTCCTCCAGGCTGGCCAGGCGCTGCTGGTAGTGGGGGAGGATGGCCTCGCCGACGATCTGGTCCTTCTTCAGGGCGCGCAGGACGTCCCGGTAGTCGGTGACGGTGAACCCCTTCTCCTTCGCGACGAGGGGCGCGATGGCCCGCATCTCATTGCGGATCTCCACGTACGAGACGCGCGCGCGGTCGGCCAGGGCCTCCGGGGCCATGTCCACGCCGTAGTTCTTGAGGCGCGAGCGGTACAGCTCCGGGGGCAGACGGAAGTCCGTGCGCGAGCGGGGAAGGATCGTGCCCTTCACGAACTCGTTGTAGGCGGCGACCTGGGTCTCGAGCTTGGCCAGCGGCGCCTCGTAGCCCGCGACCTGGTACTTCTGGAACAGCTTCTCGATCCCGTCGAGATAGAACGCCGTGTTGCCCAGGTTCTTCTCGACTTCCGCGCGCGGCGGACCCAGGAGCGATGCCTCACCCAGCCGCTCGCGCATGCGCTGCTCGGCGAGGACGGTGAGGGGCGTCGTGCCCGGAGCGTCGCCCGCGTACTTCTTGAGGCGGACCAGAGCGGCCGCGCGCCTCTCCGGAGCGATCTGGTCGTCGAGGAGCGCGTGCAATCCGCGGAAGATCGTGAGCGGGACGTCGAAGTACGTCAGCGCGTACTTGCGCGTGAGCGCGTCGCCCTCGAGCTGGTCTCGCGTCGACTCGATGAGGATGTCGAGGTCCTGCCGCACCAGCGGGTCCGTCTCGCCGGCGCGGCGGCGCTCCAGCTCGGCCAGGGCCTCCTTGTTGGCGGCCTGGGTGCGTTCGAAGAGCTGCGGCTGGAGGTCCAGCACCTGCTCGTCGAGGCCGGACACGCCGATCTGCCCGGCGCCTTCCGGAAAGAAGCGGGCGGCGATCTTGAGGAGGATGTCCGCGTTGGCATCGCTCTTGACGATCCAGGCGGGACGCGGCGCGGGCGAGGCGCTGGCGGAGGCGGGTGTGTGCGCGGCCGCGAAGTCCGCCCCGCCCAGCGCGGCCAGGACCAGTGCGGCGAGGAGCCTCCTCACTTCAGCCACTTCGCGAGCCAGGCCGCGACCTCTCGATAGAAGACGCGGCTGTTCTCGGGCTTCAGGATCCAGTGGTTCTCGTCCGGCCAGACCATCAACCGCGCGGGGACGCGCATGCGCTGCAGGACGGCGTACATCTCGAGCGTGTTGTTCATGGGGACGCGGAAGTCGTTCTCGCCGACGGAGAGCAGCATCGGCGTCTTGAAATCCTTCGCGTAGGCGACCGGGCTCTGGTCGAGCCACTTCTTCGTGTCCGTCCAGAAGGGCCCGCCCATCATGACCTCGCGGTTGTAGATGCCGTCGCTCGTGCCCCACTGGGTCTGCAGGCTGGAGAGGCCCGCGTGGCTGACGATGGCCTTGTAGCGCGTGGTCGTCGCTTCCAGCCAGTTCGCGAGATGCCCGCCGTAGCTGGCCCCGCCCGCGGCCTGCCGGCTGGCGTCGATGTAGGGAAAGCGCTTGATGGCCTCGTCGGCCGCCCGGTTGATGTCGTCCCCGGGACCGCGCAGGGGATCGCCCTGGATGTCCAGCGTGAAGGCCTCGCCGTAACCGGTCGAGCCGCGGTAATCGGTCAGGAGGACGACGTACCCGGGGCTGGCCAGCAGGTGATAGTTCCAGCGCAGCGTGATCTGGTCGCGCCACATGTTCGCGTGGCCGCCGTGGATCAGGACGAAGAGCGGATACTTCTTCGCGGGGTCGAATCCCGGCGGCAGCACGACGAAGCTGTGCACGCGCCGGCCTTTTTCGTTGTCGAACCAGAACTCCTGGAGCGGCGCCCAACTGAGCTTACCCGCGGCATCGGTCGTGAAGCTGGTCAGACTGGACTGCTTCTTCAGGGCGGGGTCGATGCGCACGATCTCGGCCGGCCGGGTGGCGCTGCCCCAGCTCGCCACGAGGACCGTCGGCCTGGCCGTCTCCGCGACCTCGATGGACCCGAAGGCGCCGCGCGAGTCGAGGACGGGCGTGACCTCGCCTCCCTTCGCGGGCACCGAGTACAGCTTGACGAACCCGGAGTCTTCCGCAGTCAGGAAGACGCGCCCGTCCGGCGCGATCGCGAAGTCGGCCACGGAGCGGTCGAACGAGGCCGTGAGCGTCGTGACCGCGCCCGTCCAGGGCCAGGCCGCGCAGGCCAGGCGATCGAGGGCGTAGATCCGGCCCGCATCCTCGCTTCGCCGGAAGCACAGCGAGCGTCCGTCCGGCGCGAAGCGTGGCGCGCCGTCGCTCACCTTCCCGGTCGTGAGCGCGCCCGGCTCGCCCCCGCCTGCCGGCACCTGATACAGGTGCGTCGTCACCTCCTCGTAAGCCGCGCTCGTGCGATTGGTGGTGGCGACGAAGACGACCGCAGACCCGCCCGGCGCCCACGCCTGCGCGAAGTCTTCGCCCGACCCCTCGCCGCCCGGCGCTCCGAACCCGGGTTGCGCGACCAGGGCCGTGCCCGCGAGCAGGTCGCGCGCCTTGCCGTCACCGTCCACGGGCACGACGAACAGGTGGGTCTGCGTGTCGTCGAGCCACTTGTCCCAGCGCCGGATGGGGAAGACGTCGTAGATTCGGACCTTCGACTTCGGGTCCTTCCGCTCGGCCGCGATCTTCTTGTTGGCCTCCGCGTCCGCCGCCCCCGGATAGACCGCGCTTTGATAGAGGATGGACTTGCCGTCCGGGCTCCAACGCGGCGCCCGCGCGGCCAGCGGGGCCGACGTGACGCGCCGCGCTTCGCCGCCCCCCGCGACGTCGAGCACGTACACCTGGGCGACGTCGTCGTCCTCGCGCTTGGTGGTGAAGGCGAGCCGGCGGCTGTCCGGGCTCCAGTCCGCCCCGCTCTCCGCCGCCTTCGAGGAGGTCAGCCGGCGCGGGGGAGCGCTGCCGTCCGCGGGCACGATCCACAGGTCGGAGGTCTCTTTCTTCTCGTCGTAGCTGGGCTCGGCCACCGACGTGACCACCCATTTGCCGTCCGGGGACAGCACGGGCGAGCCGACCCGCTTCATCAGCCAGAGCGCTTCGTGGGTCACGGGCTGCGTCCCCGTGGTGGGCTGCGCGGCGAGCGGAAGCGGGGAGATCGAGAGAACGCTAAGGATGAAGACGCGGGCGCGCGCGCGAGTGTTCATCGGTCATCTCCAGTGGAATGGGGACAGGGGCAGAACGGATCCGACGTCCGATTGTAAGGGACGATCGCCCCGTTATCATCCGCTCGTGCTGACCGTCCGCGGCTTGCGGAAGCAGGGCCACCTCCCCATCCTCGCGCTGCTCGCGGCCGCGTGCGGCTCGCCTACCGACGCGCCGCGCCTACTTCTTCGAGCCGCGTGACACCTATCGCCTGGCCAACCTGTGGCGCACGGACCTCGCGCTCAACTGGTCGCGCCGGCTGGGCCTGCGCAGCTCCGAGATCTTCTTCCGCGGGACGATCGTCAACGTCTTCAACCGGCTCGAGGTGACCAACTTCACGTACGGCGGCATCAACACGACCATCCAGACCAACCGCCAGGTGACGACGCTCCCGCGCTTCAACCCGTTCACGGAGACGCCCGTGCAGGGAGTCAACTGGCGGAAGGCGCCGAACACGGCGGCCGCGAACCTGCCTTCCAACGGCTTCGGTACGCCGACCAGCCGCTTCGCCTTCCAGACGCCGCGCACGTACAGCTTCTCGTTCGGAGTGCGCTTCTAGCGGCCTCTATTCCCCGGGATGAGTGGGACGTGAGCAAGGCGGATGCCACCACTCGCGATCATCGGATTGATCGCGAGCGGCAGCGGTCGCGGGGGGGTTTACGAGGAAGGACTACTTCAGGCGCTCGCGGAGAAAGGCGATCGTCCGCGGCCAGGCCTGCTGCGTGGCCTTGAGGTTCGCGCCGTCGCGCCCGGACTGGGCGCGCAGGAACCTATGGCCGGCGCCGTCGTAGACGTGCGGCTCGTACGTCTTGCCGAGCTTCTTCATCTCCGCTTCCGCGGGAGCGATGGTCGCGTTCACGCGCGCGTCGTCGCCG
>WNFD01007962.1_pt1 | contig 10457 bp, 9 predicted proteins | sample 5400491 | NCBI WGS metagenome assembly WNFD01 (sample SAMN13153343, study PRJNA577476) | soil metagenome | isolation source: 120 cm saprolite under Douglas fir tree site 2 hole 2 replicate 2 | place: USA:California | collected 2015-04-18 | reverse complement strand
TCTCGGCCACGAGATCGCCTTTGTTGATCATTTGCCCTTCCTGGTAGGCGACGCGGACGAGCTGGCCGCTGATCTGCGATTTGATCGTCACGGTGGCGAGCGACGTGACGGTGCCGAGCCCGTTGAGCGTGATGTCGATGTCGCCGGTCACGGCTCCCGCTGCGACGACCGGCATCGTGGCGGTAAATGCGTTTTGCCGCGCGGGCGGCGGCGTTGGCTGACGCGTATAGATCCACCAGCCTGCCGCCGCAGCCGCGGCCACGAGAAGTAGCAGCCCCAGCCGCCGGCCGGTCTTTGACTTCACGCGCTTGCGCGTCACGGGCCTGTCGAGGGGCTGCGTCCTGATGAAATCAGTGGTGGTGGTGCGATCGTCCATGGGCTGCCGTCAAAGTCCGTCCAACAGGAAGCCGGCGCGCTCCCTCCGCCCGCATGCGGGGAGGGGGCGCAGCGCAATCACATCCGTGGTTCTGGTCCAGAGGCTCACGGATCGACTTCATCTTACCACATCGAATAATCTCACATTCCGGAACCGGACGTTACGGACCTCTTTCTGTCAGATGAAAAAATGTCAATGTAGCCGGTAGCCTGGTGGCAACCTGCGATTGCCACGGATGTTCCGGGAAAGGGTGCCCGCAGTGCGGGCGAGGGGAACGCCCTGCCTACACGTGGCCCGGGCAGGGCGGATGAGGCAGCATAATCCGCCGCGCCCGGCGCAATACGCATGCGCTATGGCGCCGGGCGCCAGGGGAGGTAGGGAGGGGCAAATGGCGTGACCGGCGCCGACAAATATGCAATCCTTGGTTATCCGGGTAGCGGCAATTGAGTTGCCGCTCGCGGGGCCGTAATGTCCGATAAAGACGTAATGTTGATAACAGCCGGCAGGCGCCAAAGCCGCCACCGAACCTAAGGAGAGGAACGCCATGACGAAATCGTCGAAACCTGTGCGGCCAACGCGGCGCAATTTCCTCAAGGTCGCGGCCGCGACCGCGACTGCATCGGCCGTAGCGGCCCCGAATGTCGCCAGCGCCCAGGGCGTCATCAACATGCGCTGGCAGAGCACGTGGCCGTCGAAAGACATATTCCACGAATTCGCTCAAGACTACGCCAAGAAAGTCAACGACATGTCGGGTGGCGACCTCAAGATCGACGTGCTGCCTGCCGGCGCCGTGGTGCCGCCCTTTGGCCTGCTTGACGCGGTTTCCAAGGGGACGCTGGACGGCGGACACGGCGTGCTTGTCTACCACTACGGCAAGCAAAACGCGCTCGGCTTGTGGGGATCAGGTCCTGCCTACGCGATGGATGCCAACATGCTGCTCGCCTGGCACAAGTATGGCGGCGGCAAGGAGCTTCTCGCCAAGCTCTACGCCTCGATCGGCGCAAACGTCGTTTCCTTCCCCTACGGACCGATGCCGACGCAGCCGCTCGGCTGGTTCAAGCGGCCGATTGCGAAGTTCGAGGATTTCAGGGGTCTGAAGTATCGCACGGTCGGCATTTCGATCGACCTGTTTCAAGCCATGGGCGCCGCTGTGAATGCTTTGCCCGGCGGCGAGATCGTGTCGGCCATGGACCGTGGCCTGCTTGATGCGGCCGAATTCAACAACGCCTCCTCGGACCGCGCGCTCGGCTTCGCGGATGTTTCCAAGGTGTGCATGCTCCAGAGCTACCACCAGAATGCGGAACAGTTCGAGATCACCTTCAACAAGACCAAGTACGATGCCCTGCCAGATAAACTCAAGGCCATCATCGCTAATGCGGTAGACGCAGCGAGCGCCGACATGTCTCAGAAGGCGATTGATCGCTATTCGCAGGACTATGTGGAGCTGCAGTCCAAGGACAACGTCAAGTTCTACAAGACGGCGGACGCCGTTCTCCAGAAGCAGCTTGAGCTCTACGACGAGATCGTGGCCAAGAAGGCGGCGGACAACCCGCTGTTCAAAGAGATCGTCCAATCGCAGCTCGCCTTTGCGCGGCGCACGACAAGGTGGGAGCAGGACACCGTCGTTTCCCGCAAGATGGCGTTCGATCACTACTTCGGGCCGAACGCGAAGCCGGTGAAGATCTAAAATCCCCCTCTCTACCCTCCCCCCGCATGCGGGGAGGGTAGAGCAAAGCACCATTCGGCCAGCGACCGGATGGGCACTTTGTCGCGTAGCACTCGTGCCGAACGGCGCCGCCCTATGGACGTCCAGCGATTCCTTTACTTCATCGACGGCATCAGCACCTGGGTCGGCAAGGCGGCCGCCTGGCTGATCATCCTGCTGACGGCCGTCGTCTGCGTCGAGGTCTTCAAGCGTTACATCATGAACATGCCGACGGCGTGGATCTTCGACGCCGACAACATCATGTACGGCACGCTGTTCATGCTCTGCGGCGCCTACACGCTGGCGCAGAACGCCCACGTCCGTGGCGATTTTCTCTACAGCTCGATGCGACCGCGCTTGCAGGCGGGGCTCGATCTTGCGCTTTACGTGGTTTTTTTCCTCCCCGGCATCGCCGCGCTCATCTATGCGGGCGCCGACTATGCGGGGGACTCCTGGCGCATCGGGGAGCATTCCGTGACGGCGAACGGTCCGCCGATCTACCACTTCAAGACGGTTATCCCGATCGCTGGCGCGCTGGTGATGCTGCAGGGCATCGCCGAGGTCGTGCGCTGCGTGGTCTGCCTCCAGACCGGCGAATGGCCGGCCCGGTTGCGTGACGTCGCCGAGATCGATGTCATCGAGGAGCAACTCGCGCACAGCGAATATGTCGACGAGGAATCGCGCAAGATCGCGATCGAGCGTGCCCACGAGATCGATGAAGCGGCGCGCCAGCGTGGCATGGGTGGAGATGCGAAAATATGAGTGATCCCGCCCTCGGACTGTTGATGCTGGCGCTCATCGTGGTCGTGATCATGATGGGCTTTGCGACCGCGTTCACCCTGATGGGGCTCGGAATCTTTTTCGGCTTCATCGCGTTCTACAATCCGAACGAGGCCTGGATCCACAACAAGGTGTTCGACCTGATGGTCCAGCGCACCTACGGTGCGATGACCAATGACGTCCTGATCTCCATTCCCCTGTTCGTCTTGATGGGATACGTGATGGAGCGCGGCGCGCTGGTCGACAAGATGTTCTATTCGATCCAGCTTGCGTTCCGGCGTGTGCCGGCCTCGCTTGCGGTCGCGACACTGATCGTGTGCACGTTCTGGGGCATCGCCAGCGGCCTGGTGGGCGCGGTCGTGGTGCTCATGGGCGTCATCGCATTTAATCCCATGCTCAAGGCGGGATACGATGTGAAACTCGCCTCTGGCGTCATCACCGCGGGCGGCACGCTCGGCATTCTCATCCCGCCGTCGGTCATGATCATCGTCTATGCGGCGGTCGCCGGGCAGTCGATCGTCAAGCTCTATGCGGCCGCGATGTTCCCCGGCTTTTTCCTGTCGTTCCTGTACCTCGTCTACATCATCGGCTGGGCGATGATTAATCCGAAGATCGCGCCGCGATTGCCGGAAGCACAGCTGAAAGTCCCGGTGCCGGCGTGGCTGTCGAAGTTCGAGGACGCTTATCGTTCGCAAACTGTCCTGATCTCACTGGTCAAGGCGCTGCTCTCGCCGTCGAAGGCAAGGCAGATCGATGCGGAGGGTCGTCCGGTCAGCTACTGGATGCTGCTCTCAAGTCTAGGTTACGCGCTGGTGCCGTTTATGATCGTCGCCGGCACAATGGCGACCGTCTGGTGGTACGTCGTCATTCATCAGCAGGCGGCCGTCGAGGCCGCCGTGATCGGGGTGGAGCAACTGGGCACACCAGGGCTGAGTCCGGCCGAGGCCACGCCTGCCGAACTGGGGCCAACACTCGAATTCTACCTTTGGTTCTGGGGCATCACCGCCGTCTGTGCGCTGTTACAGGTGCGCTACTACTGGCGGTTCGACGCCGAGCGGCTGCAGATTGTGAAGCTGCTGACCTCGTCGACGATGCCGCTGGGCATTCTTACCGTCGTCGTGCTCGCCGTTATCCTGTTCGGCATCACCACCGCGACCGAGTCCGCCGCCGTCGGCGCCGCCGGCGCGTTTTTGCTGGCGGTGCAAGCCCGCACGCTGGACTGGAAACGCACCAAGGAAGCGGTGTTCCTGACCGCGAAAACCACCGCCATGGTGTGCTGGCTGTTTGTCGGCTCGGCGCTGTTCTCAGGCGTATTCGCGATCCTCGGCGGTCAGGCGCTGCTCGAGCATTGGGTGCTCGGGCTCAATATGTCGCCGATAACGTTCATGCTCTTGTCGCAGGCGATCATCTTCGTGCTCGGCTGGCCGCTGGAGTGGACCGAGATCATCATCATCTTCGTTCCGATTTTCCTGCCGATGCTCAAGCACTTCAACATCGATCCCATCCTGTGGGGTACGCTGGTGTTCGTGAACCTGCAAGCGGCGTTCCTGTCGCCGCCGGTCGCCATGTCGGCGTTCTATCTCAAGGGCGTGTCGCCGCCCCATGTCACGCTCAACCAGATCTTCGCCGGCATGATGCCTTACATGATCATCGTGATCATATGCATGATCATCATGTATTTCTGGCCCGGCATGACGCTGTGGCTGCCGAACTATCTCTATGGGAGCTAAGGCCGAGAGTTTTTTTATCGCGGAAGGAATAATCTTCATGCGGCCGAAGCCGTCAGTGGTCTTTGCGGACTTCCATTTTGCATCAACGCGCGAAGCCGCGGTATTGAAGCTGCGAGAACCTTTGCACTCCCTCCGGTAGGGGAATGCCAAGCGCATGGTAGTAAAGACCGATATATCGGATCAGGATCGATGACCTGAAAGAACCCCCGCCTCTTTGAGCAGTCGCCGCAGCTTTGCATGGGGGAGCTTTGTGTCCTTCTTGTTATTACGGCGCAGCCTCGAATAGAAGTCGCGCATCAAAGCGATGATGCTGCGGTACCTGACAACGCAGGTGACATAGCTTTTGTCCAACTTCATCATGCCGGCGACATCGCTCTCCTCGATGTTGTCGAGTATGACAGGCATCAGTTCGTGGTCCTGGGCGTGCTCTTCTATTCCACATTTTCCCTTTAGCCGGCATTTATCGGTCTCCGGCAGCACTTCGTACGCACGATAGAGGACAGTGTCCAGACACGACAGGACTTCTCCGTAGTCGTAGTACGTGTTCGCTTTGAAGAACGCCTTTTCGTCCTCCGCCAGGATATAGGTCTTATCCAAGACTAAGCCGAAGTCCGTCAGGTACGTCCGCTCGCCGTCGGTGAGTATATTGCCGAAATGCGCGTCAAAATGGATAACCTCGTTCTTCCTCAAGAAGTCGATGGTAGCGCACAGGTCGTCCAGAACCGCATGGACCCTGCCGGGGTTTTCCGGTAGCCACGACCGCAGGACATGGGGTACGTACTCCAAGAATAAAACCAGCTCATGGTTGGCGCTGGCCCTGTCGAGCCTGTACCTGGCGATGTTTTCATCGCCTCCCCAATACTCCACATAACTTTTGTGGCGCTCGTGGTCGACTTCTGCACGCTTGCCGGAGAACGGGATGAGTCGGTGGTGATACATCAACGGGAACGTCTCGATCTGGCCATCCAACACCCAGTTGGTCGTCTTGATGTGCGCCACGAGTTCGCGGAAGACCCCGAAGCCGGCAGAGCCAACACCGTAGTTGTAATAGGTCGGCAGGCGGTAGAGGTTTTTGGTGGAAAAAAAGTTGTCATGTTCGGCGTCCGTGATCGGGACTCGTTTCACGAACACCTTGGAGCTGCCAAGGTCAATGGTGTGATTCCTCCCCCAGCCCGCACGCGATTCGCTTGCCTCAAACAGGGAACGCAGTTGTGCGTTATCCATCTGTGCGATCAGTGAACCGAGCTTGAAGTATCTTTGTCGGCGAAGTTCGATACGATTTTTTGCCATGTCTCCCCCGGATAGGAGCAGACATTCATTAGATCACGGAATGGGCACGATGATCCGAATTCAATAACATTCGCACCAGCCTCACAACAGCGTTCCGCGCAAAATAAGCGCTGCGACCCCGAAGTAAATGACGAGGCCGGTCACGTCGACCAGGGTGGCGACGAAGGGAGCCGACGCCGCGGCCGGATCGAAGCCGGTCGCACGCAAGAGAAATGGCAGCATCGACCCGACGAGGGAGCCGAAGGTGACGATGCCAATGAGCGTGGCGCCCACCGTTGCTGCGACCAGCAGCCAATGGGGGCCGTAATCGTAAAACCCGAAGACCTGCCACAGGGCGATGCGGGCGATACCGATGACGCCCAATAGGCTGCCCAACACGATTCCAGTGGGCAATTCGCGCAGCGCCACACGCCACCAATCGACGAGCCGCAATTCGCGAACCGCAAGGGCGCGGATGAGGAGCGAGGTCGCCTGGGATCCGGAATTCCCGCCCGAACTCATAATCAGGGGAATGAACAAGGTCAGCACGATGGCCTTCTCGAGTTCGCCTTGAAAGCCCTGCATGGCGGACGTCGTCAGCATTTCCGACACGAACAGCGCACATAGCCAGCCGGCCCGTTTGCGGATCATCTGGGCAAATCCGATATCCATGTAGGGCTCGTCGATCGCCTCCATGCCGCCGAACCGTTGCACCTCCTCGGTCTGTCGCTCCACAATCGCGTCGATGACGTCATCCACAGTGACGATGCCGACGAGTTGGCCGGTTCCATCCACGACCGGGACGGCCAAGAGATCGTATTTCGAGATCAGGCGCGTCGCCTCATCGCGGCTGGCATGTGGCGAGATGGTGACGGGACGCCGCGTCGGCGCCGCTGCCAGAACCGAGGCATTGGGGTCGGCGGTAATCAACCGGCGCAGCGGCAGCGCCCGCAACAGCACCTTGGAGCGCGGATCCAGAACGTAGATGGCATAGACGGTTTCGCGGCTCCGTTCGACCATGCGGACGTGTTGCAACGTCTGCGCGACAGTCCAAGTCGCCGGTACGCTGACGAATTCGGTGGTCATCAGCGAGCCGGCGCTTTCTTCCGGGTATATCAGAAGCTGCCGGACCGAGGCTTTGGTCTCGATATCGAGACGCGCCATAAGCTCGGAGCGGACCGGCTCGTCGAGTTCCCGGAACACGTCGGCCGCCCGGTCGGCCGACATGCCGGACAACATCGGCACCACCCGATCGCGCGGGATCGCCTCGATAATCTCGCCCGCGTCCCGCAGGCCCGGGGTGTCGAGCACCGCGACCGCCGTGTCCAGCGTCAGGTTTTGTAGAACCGCGGCTGCAACCTGCGGGATTTCCCCATTGAGCGCCTCCGCGATATCGGCCGGCATCTCCTCGGCCAGCCGCGCCGCCAGTGCAGCCGGATCGACCATTTCCTCGGTGTCGGTGATAGTTTCGTCCATCGCTCACCTCGCGGCACGGTCGGCACATCTTTGGAATAGGCTAGCCCATGTTTCCAGGCACATCGCCGTGCGGCCGCACAGGCGGAGCGCGGGCGACGCCGGACAGACCCTCAAGGTGGGTTTAGTGTCGGCCGGGTGGCAAGGAAAGAAGGAAAAGCTGCCGGGGGAAAAATAACGCAGGGCACCGCGCTGACACGCCCCGGCAGGACGGGCATTGCGCGGCGGTCAGGTGTCAGGCGCACGGCGACCCACCAATAGCGAGAGCTGGGCGCGATTGATCAGGCGAGAGCGGGAACGATCGAGCTTGCAGTGCAACTGATCATTGCTGGAACATTTGCAGGGCGATTTCAGGGGGTACAACTGCAGCGTCAATCGCAAGTAGGATCAAAAAGGCAGCGCTGACCATCAACAGTCCGGTTGCCAACTTGACGGCGAATTCGATTGTGGTCGGGATTGTGCCTGTAGGTTCTGTGACGGCTATCGACATGGAAACATCTCCGCTTGCGCTCGGTCGAGGGCGCGCCTCGGGCCTGCGGCTCTAACTGTAGTGGGCGCTACAGAGATTTTGGTTCAAACCGCGCGGCCGAAATTTCAGCGAATGAGCGGCGCGCGGCCCCGTCAGGCCGCCGAAGGGCGCTCGATCGGCCGCACCGTCAGTTCCACGAGCTTGCCGAACCGCAACACCGTCATGGCGACGGGTTGATCGACCCGCCCGCCGTCGAGCAGGCGCACCAGATCATCAACCCCGGCGACGGTCTCCCGGCCGAGCTTGACCACGATGTCCTGGGTGTTAAGACCTGCCGCCGCGGCGGGGCTGTGCGGTTCGATCCCGATGACCAGGGCGCCGAACCGGTTTTCAAGGCCGAATTCCTGGGAAAAACGGCGCGGCACCGGCACGGTCTGCGCCGATACGCCGATATAAGCGCGTCTCACGCGGCCGTGGCGGATCAGTTCGCCAAGCACGAATTTCGCGGTGTTGCTGGCGACGGCGAAGCAGATGCCCTGGGCGCCCGCGATCACGGCCGTATTGATGCCGACCACCTCGCCCCGCGTCGAGACCAGCGGACCGCCGGAATTGCCCGGGTTGAGGGCGGCATCGGTCTGCACGACATCGTCGATCAGCCGCCCGTTGGAAGCGCGCAGCGAACGGCCGAGCGCCGAAACGACGCCCGACGTGACGGTGAATTCGAACCCCAGCGGATTGCCGATGGCGACCACGAACTGGCCGCGGCGCAGCTGCTTGGAGTCGCCGAGCAGGGCGGATACAAGCCGTCGCGCCGACGTCACCCGCAAGAGCGCGAGATCGGTATCGCGGTCTTCACCGATCAACCGCGCCTCCAGGCTGCGGCCTTCGGTGTCCGTGAGGCGGGCCTCATGATGGCCGTGGATCACGTGGCTGTTGGTCAACACAAGGCCGTCCGGCGAGATGATGACACCGGAACCGATGCCGCCAGAGCGCCGACCGACGCGGGTCGTCTCGACGCGCACGACGGCCGGGCCAACCCGATCGACCAAGGCCGCGATGCCGCTCGATACCGCGTCAAGCCACGCGATGGCTTCGCTGGGCTGGTCGTCGTCTGGTCTCTGATTGTCCGAAGGGTCAGGATTGCCGCGAAGAATTTGGGTCATCGAAGCCTATATGGGATTGGCTGGCTCTTTTTCAAACCGACCCCCACCCTACCGATGCGGGCGCGACCCTGGGGTAACCCCAGGTAACCGCTTAGGGTCGCCCCTCCAGCAGGCAATGTTGGAGGACGGCGCCCGCGCGAAAGCCTTTGCAGGTGCGCGCCGCGTCGAGCGTGGCGACGAACGAGTCGGCGTCTCCCGGCAGGAAATGGTTCAACATGACCGGGATCCACGTTAAAATCTGCACCGCGGAATGGCTGTGCGGACTGGAGGCAAAACACCGTGACCAGATGCGTGTCGTTGCTCCTCGCCAGTCTCGCACTGGTGTCGCAGGCGTGCGCCGACACGGCCGCGGATTTCTACAAGGGCCGGACCATCACGTTGATTGTTGGCTACGGCCCCGGCGGTGGCTACGACCTGTTCGCGCGGCTGATGGCGCGCCATCTTGGCCGTCATGTTCCGGGCAATCCGACCGTCGTGGTGCAGAATATGCCGGGAGCCGGCAGCCTGCGCGCAACGAATTTCCTTTACGCCGTCGCGCCGCGGGACGGCGCCACGATTGGCAGCTTTGCCCGCGACATGCCGCTGCTCGCCATCCTGCGCACCAATACGGCCGCCGTATTCGATCCGCGCAAATTCACCTGGCTCGGTTCTTCATCGGACTTTTCACGCGACGCTTACCTCCTCATGGTCCGCAAGGACGCGCCCGCGACCTCAATCGAAGATTCGCGCCGGCCCGGCGGGCCGCCGATCGTTCTCGGCGGGACCGCGGAAGGAACGACCGGCAGCGACATCCCGCTCGTGCTGCGGGACGCGCTTGGAATCAACCTAAAGCTCGTGACCGGCTATCCGGATAACGGCGCGATCTTCCTTGCGGTCGATCGCGGCGAGGTCAATGGACGCGCGGCGGACCTTTCAACCATGAGGTCGCTCAGGCCCGAGTGGCTTTTGCCGGACGGCGGGATGCGGGCCCTCGTCCAGTTCGCCCGCGCAACGCGCCATCCGGAGTTTACTGACGTCCCGACGGCGCGCGAGCTGGTGCGCGATCCGGATGCGCGCGCTCTGATAGAAATTGCCGAGCTGTCCTACAAGCTGTCGCGGCCGTTCGCCGCTCCGCCGGGAGTGCCGGCTGAGCGTGCGGAGGCGCTGCGGCGGGCGTTCGCCGGCGTCAACACCGATCCCCAATATCTTGAGGACGCCGCAAAATTGAGGTTGGAGATAAGTCCAATCGGAGGCCCTGAGGTTCTCCAAACGATCGACCAAATCGCTGCCGCGCCGCCGACCATTCTGGATCACCTGAAAAGACTGATTATGGGCGGAAGAGGCGGTGGGTAGATTTCCAATGTCCCTCGAACGACCCTGGCTGTCATCGCCCGGCTTGACCGGGCGATCTAGCAGCCTGTCGGACTCAGGTGTCGGTCTTCGTGCGCGCAGACAATAGCATCGCGACCGGCGGATTCATGGTGATTGTCCCTGAGGGGTCGGTGCTATTTGA
>WNFD01007960.1_pt1 | contig 10457 bp, 7 predicted proteins | sample 5400491 | NCBI WGS metagenome assembly WNFD01 (sample SAMN13153343, study PRJNA577476) | soil metagenome | isolation source: 120 cm saprolite under Douglas fir tree site 2 hole 2 replicate 2 | place: USA:California | collected 2015-04-18 | reverse complement strand
GGCACTGGGTGGACATCTGCCCCAAAATGGCGATCCGGGATGGCAGGTCCTTTGGAAGGGTTACTCGGATGTTTGTCGCGCTGCGGAAATCTTCCAGGCAGCCGATTCTCTGAAGAAATGTGATCAATCCTGAGTGCTCCGATCCTGGCGATCACGATGGACCGAAGCGCGCACGCTGTAGCGCAACAGTTGCATGTTGCATGTGCATGAGATGGCCGCCGCTATCGCCCTCATTGAGTAAGCAGGCGATTTGCCATTTACACGACCGCGCGATGTATGTGTCTCTCTTTCGTTTTTCGTTGGCATGCTGGGTGCAGCAGCACAGAAACGGAAGACTTAGAAGAAGCGCCGCATACGCATCACTATGCCGCGCCGCTCAGGAAGCAGGATCTGACAGTGACGAATCAATTTTCAAATTCGGTGTCGATCCTTCTAGGGAATGGCGATGGGACGTTCGGCGGCCCTGTCTTTGAAGCGGGAACCAACCGCAGATCCATCGCGATGGGGGATTTGAATGGAGACGGCATTCCGGATTTGGCAGTGGCGAACAGTGGCTCGGCCAGCATTTCTATGCTGATGGGGACCGGTGACGGAAACCTTTCAACCGGCGCAGAACATCGTGGTTGGGGTAGGACCACAGTCGGTTATTGCAGTGGATCTGAACCTCGATGGCACCCCCGATCTGGCTGTGACGGTGGGAAATTGGCACCCGACCTAAAATCAACTCTCGTTCCGGGTGAAATAGACGATGAAACAACGGTGCATTGGACGGAGACGAAACGAGGAGACGAGGGAAAATGAACCACTCAATGGAGAAGGCGGAGCGGAAGGAGGCCCCCGGAGGAACGCTAAAGGACGTGAGCATCTGGAGGCCGCCGGGGGCGCGAAGCAGCACGGAACTCGCCGTGGACACATCGGCGCCGATGCTTCTTGCAAGCCTGGGTTGCGGTGACTTCTGTTTAGACCCTCAACGCGAGCTGACAGTCGGGCGGCGCCGGGGGGTTGGGCGCCGGCGCGTGGGGCGCGACCAAGCCCCTGTCACTAGAAGACAAAAGAGGAAGATGCTCATGCGAACAGCTTCATTTCTCTCCGCGATTGCGACGGCGGTGCTTTTGACCGGGAGTGCCGCTGAAGCGTGTGTAGCGCCAAACTGCACCAAGATCATCGATAACGGGCCGGATGCCGGTAGGAAAGTGCTAGTCGTGATGGGCGATGGTTACGCCGCCGCAGACCAAGCAAAATACAAAGGCGATGTTGACATGTTAGTTGTCAACGGCGTTTTTGGCCACGACTTTTTCCGCGAGGATCAGAATGCGTTTAACGTCTATCGCTTGAATCTGGTGTCGGTGGATTCGGGCGTCAGCCAGAGGGTATACGATGAGCACGGGACGCCATTCGATGCCAGCGATGACACGATCACCAGCACCACTCTCAAGAATACGGCTCTCGGCTACATCTGGTCGGGCTCCTGGGCGCATTGCTGGCTCGAGTGGGGGACCAACACCGGAACGCTGGTTCAAAACGCGCTAAGCGGCAATGTGCCGAACTATGACTACGTGGTAGTCATCCTGAATCAGGACAGCTACGGAGGTTGCGGTGGCGGCGGCTTCCAGCAAGTTCCGCGTGGTGTGACGTGGGACACGCTGGCGCACGAGTACGGCCACGGCATCGGTGGACTGGCTGACGAATATAGCGCCGGCGGCGCCTGGGCGGGCGGTCCTACCGGATGCCCTAACAACTGCACAACCGACTTGAACCGGAACAGCACTTGCTGGTCTCGTTTCATCAATCCTGCGATTGCCCTTCCGACTACGTTCGGCGCCGGCATGGACAGTAACCAAACCGTCGGGGCATTCACTGGGTGCGCCACCAAGAACACTGGCATATTCCGGCCGGTCGATAACTGTCGAATGAAGTCCAATTCGCCTAACTATTGCCCAATTTGCTACACACGGATGAAAAAGACCCTTTACCCCTGGGTGGGTCACAATTTCTCCGACTCGATTGCGGGTGACTTCACGGGAGACGGGCGCAGCGACGTCCTCATCCACAATGGAAACGACCTGGCGATCTATCAAACGAATTCAAGCTCGCACACCCTCGACTTGCTTTGGGTCGCCAACAACATCGTGCCTGCCGCGCCTGGAGGCAACACTTGGCAACCAGCACCCAATGACCGCTATTACATCGGAGACTTCGACGGCGATGGCAAGGATGACGTGTTCGTTTTCAACGGCACGGACTGGATAATGCCATATCTCGGCCTGCTGAGATCCACGGGATCAGGCCTTCAGTGCGTGGCCCGCTACGACGGATCGATTCCTGGATTCTGGACCATGAAGCCTGGCGATCAGTTCTTCGTCGGAGACTTCAATGGCGATGGCAAGGCCGACTTGTTCATCTTTAACGGATCCAACTGGATAATGCCCTATCTGGGCCTGCTGAGATCCACGGGTACCTCTTTAGCGGGCGCAACGCGTCATGATGGCAGCATTCCTGGATGGATCATGAAGCCCAACGATCATTTCTTTGCCGGAGATTTCGACGGCGATCACAAGACCGATCTGTATGTGTTCAACGGCAACGACTGGGGGCCCAAGTATCTCGGCATGTTGAAGTCGTCGGGCTCGGCGCTCTCCAACGCGAAGCTGTTCACGGCTTCATTGCCAGGCTGGTCGATGAATACTCATGACCAGTTCCTGGTAGGGGATTTCGACGGCGACGGCAAGGCCGATCTGTACGTGTTCAATGGAAGCGACTGGGCTTGGGCGTACCTGCTGATGGCCAAATCCACCGGTAACGGTTTAGGTTTTGTGAAGCGCTACGATAGTTCCTCGGGCGCCGCTAATATTCCTGGCTGGTTCATGACCAAAGGCGACCGGTTCTGGATTTCGGATGCAAACAAGGACGGCAAGACGGATCTGTTTGTGTACAATCCGGCCACCAATTGGGCCACCGAGTATCTCGGCACGCTGATGTCGAGCGGTACCTCGCTGAGCGGAAGCTGGTCAGCCGACTGGGTGGGAGGCTGGAATCTCGGCTCGGTTGACAAGATCCTGGTGGCGAACTACGAGGGCGGCGCCGGCAAAGCCGACATTTTCATTCGAAACAACGAATGGTTCGGGCTTCTGCGCCGGTCGGCCGGTGGGTTTGTTATGGATCGCATCTACTTCCACTGGATTCATACCACCCTCTATGACGCGAAGCCCTGGTCCGACAGCCTGCCTTGAGAAAGGAAGTGATGGTTGGATTGATACTTAAGAAGGGAGCTCTTATCATGACGCAACAAACTAGCCGGTCAATCGAATTCAGGTTGGTTGCACTGTTCGCGCTTCTGGGAACCGTGGCGATAGCTCAGACTACCGGTCCTGGAACGGGGCTGGAGCGAAAGTCAAAACCAGATGAATTGCAGAGCAAGCCAAAGGCAGTACCACGCAAGGGCGTCACGATGACTCCGGGACGGCCGGCCGTGACGACCGGGCTGACAACCAAGATGGAGGAACAGCTCGATCGCCCCGTAGTAGCGGCTGGTACCGGCGAGCGGCAGCCTGCGGTGAATCCCGAGCAGGCATCCGAGCCCGCTAAGGGACGGGGCGAGCAGCAAGCTCCCCAACAGAAAGTCACGCCTGGTCTGACACACTTGCACTTGGTCTTGCGCGTATCCGCCGACGGCAAGGCGAAGGTGGTGACCGCCACCGAAGTTGCGGGCCCTGCTTCGCTTTCCGATGACGTAATCGGCGACACGTTCTATGCGCTCTCGCTCGGAAGCCGGACACTCACCGTACAGTCGATTCCCGATCCGTTCGAGACTCGCAGCTTTGCTCCGAAGGATTCCCCGCAGCAGGGGCACTATTTTGGCCGAGCGCAAGAGGCGCTGGTCGTAGTAAAAGTGCCGGATACGAGCTTGGCGGCGACGAGCCTCCAGTCCCTCACGCTGCGTATTTACAAACTGAACCCAGGCACGACCATTCAGAAGATCAATCCAGCAGTATTCAATCAGTTGAACCGGCAAAAGAAGCTTGAGATGCGTATGGAAGTCCCGGCCCGCACTCTTGCTCCTCAGATCAAAGCGGTCGGCCGGAAGCTCGACGTGCAACAGTAGGCAATTGTCCGTAGATCAGTGCTTGCCGCGGCTCAAGCCCAGCGCGCGAATGCGCTTGTGCCAATTGGTCCGCTCCATGCCGAGCGATCGCGCCGCCCCGGAAACGTTCCGACTGGATTCTTCGAGCCGTGTTGGCTACTTTCTCCATCCACACACAGCCCGAGATTTGTCACGCCGCCCTTCGGTAGTCGTGATGCAGGCCATTGAGGACTGGGACTGCCATGACACGACCGTTAGCCTCGGGCATTCGAGGCATGGGCTGTTCCTGCCGAAGGCCCTGGTGTGGCCGAGCCTCGTTATAGAAGCGGGCGTACGCCGCGACGAGGCGCAGAAGATGGCCCTCGCCAAGCACGAGGACATGGTCGAGCAATTCGCGCCGGAGAGTGCCGACCAAGCGCTCGGCGAAGGCGTTCATGTTCGGGGTGCGGATCGCGGTGCGAACCACCTTGGTGCCGACGGCTTCGAACAGGCACGCGAACCGAGCACCTAGCTTGGCGTCGCGATCGACCACAAGCACTTCGGGCTGGATGTCCAACGTTGTGTTTCGCGCCTGCTGCGCACACCAGTCATCGGATGGCGCCCGGGTGACTGCAGCATGCATGATTCTCCGTCTCTTCAGATCGAGAAAGAACAGGACGAAGATCGGGCGGAAAAGCACATCGAACGTCTGCACGAAGTCACAGGCCCAGGTAACGTGGTTGCGGAGGAAAGTACTCCAGCGCTGGCCGTCGCCAGGGACCCGCTTCTTCATATACCGCTGCACGGTGCGCTTCGAGACCCGGATTCCAAGCTTGAGCAGCTCACCTCGAAGCCGCTCGGCGCCCCACCTTGGGTTTCGCGCCGTCATCTCACGGATCAACGTCGCGTAGCGCGTCGGCCTTCGGCCGCGAGCTCGTGACCGCCATCGCCACAGAAGGCGGAAGCCCTCCCGGTGCCACCGAAGCACAGTGGCTGGCTGCACCAGCGCCACCGTCGCCCGCCACGAGGCCGTCCACCTCGCCAGCAGCGCGATCGTCAAGCGCTGCGAGCCGGTGAACATCACTCGCTTGCGCTGCAGCCGGCTCTTCGCAGCCACCAGTTGCTGTCGGAGAAGCTCGTTCTCTGCCAGAAGCGATGCGCGCGAACGGAACTGCCCCACCACCAACCCCACGAGAGCACCGAGCATCGCGGCAGAGTATCAAGAGGAGGAGGCCCATGGAGCAGGATCGGCGCCGTTCTAAGAAAGTAGCCAGGACGGGCGTCACGCTGCTGGACGCAGCTGGCGAAGCAGTGGTTAATCTGCCAACCTGGTTCGAAAGCATTAATGCCGACTTCCGCTACCAGATCACTGCCGTCGGTGCACCGGCCCCGAACCTCCATATCGCACAGGAGATCGCCGCCAATCAGTTTAAGATCTCAGGCGGCCCGCCCAAAACGAAGGTTTGCTGGCAGGTGACCGGCATCCGAAAAGACGCCTGGGCCAAGGCCAATCCCATCTTGGTCGAGACGAAAAAATCAAACGAGGAGCGGGGGCACTACCTGCACCCGGAGTTGCACGGCGCACCCACGGAGAGGCACTTGGGACGCGTCCGCCACGCGCCGCGCAATCCATAGAAGCCAACTGAACGGCTTGACCCAAGAATCCGCCCATGGAAGGGCGAACAGATCGCTACCATTGAGCGATCGCCTTTTGCTTTACGTGCCACAGTTCGCCACCCGCGACTCCGACGAAACAGTCGAGCAGGCCGTTTGCGTTGTACCCCACCGCTGGCTGCGTCATCGGCTTCGCGCCGTCGAGCGGCAATGCCCAAGCGCCGGGCGCCGGCCACGCTCCGCTCGCCTGCAGTTGCTGAATGTGATCGATGGTGTGATCGTCGTACAACGCGAACACTTCCAGCTTGCCGCCCTGATTATTGATGACCACCGGTGCGCTGAGTAATGTGTTGGCGTTCGTGGGACGACCGAGCGATGACCACGCGCCTGGGGGCGCCCAGCCGTTGCTCGCCTGGGTCTGCGCCATGTGGTAAACGGCGTTGTCGTCGCCCGCGGCGAAGATCTCAAGTCGCGCGTTGCTGTTGGGCTTGATCGTCGGCGACGACAGGTTCACGCCCTGCGGCTTGCCGCGCGATGTCCACGCGCCCGGCGCGACCCACCCGTTGTTGGCTTTCGTCTGCCACACGTGCCAGATCGCGCCATCGCTGCCGTGAGCGCAAAGCTCTAGCCGTCCGTCAATGTTACCAAACACCGCTGGGCTGTCGAGCGACGCCGGCCCCGGTCGACCGCGCGAAGCCCACGCGCCCGGCGCGATCCAGCCGTTGTTGGGAGCGGTCTGCCACGCGTGCCAGATGGCGCCATCGGTTCCAGCGGCGAACACCTCCAGCCGTTTGTCGGCGTTGCTGACGACAGCGGGTCTGGTCAAGCTCACGCCCTGCGGCTTGCCGCGCGATGTCCACGCGCCCGGCGCGATCCAGCCGTTGTTGGGAGCGGTTTGCCACGTGTGCCAGATGGCGCCATCGGTTCCAGCGGCGAACAGCTCCAGCCGTCCGTCGGCATTGCGCTCGACCGCCGGAAGCGTGAGCGAAATGCCCGGCGGTTGCCCGCGCGAGGTCCAGCTCGTCGACGGCGCCCACGGTCCGTTCGGCGCCGTTTGCCAGAGATGCCAGACGGCCCCGCCCGTGGCGACGAAAACCTCCAGTCGACTGTCGCCGTTGATTCCGACGGCGAGCACCTGCTCACCCAGGCTGGGGAATTTCTTCGGCAAGAACTGCGAGCCTGCGAGCGACTGCCAATTGACTTGCATGGTTCCCCTTTTGTCTGCGCGGCTTCAAAGACGCCGTGTGCTTTGCTACACGTCAGGTGGTGCGTCGCATGTAGATGCGCTTGTCGTCGATGCCCTTGGCGAATAGGTAGACGCGCGCGCCGATGGCGGCAATGCCGAACGGCACGTCGGTGGTGCCGGGATTTGGCGGGCCCTTCCAGCCACTCCACGTGCCGCTCGAGCTGGCGACGTTGAAGTACGGTGCGCGGTCATCGATGCCTTTGAGGAAGACGTAGCACTGGTCGTTGGCCGATACCGCCGTTATCGCCGCGTCGGTGTGACCGACGCCCGGCAACTCGGCCCACGGCGTCCAAACGGCACCCTCCGGCGAGCGCGCCTTCATGAGGATTCGATTCGAGGTGAGCCCTTTGATGAGCAGGTAAAGCTCGTCATCAAAGTCGATCAGCATCGGGTTTACGTTCGTCTGGCCGCCCCCGGGCACTGGCGACCAGCCACTCCAGGTACGTCCGCCGACCGCAAGCTCGTTGATGAAGAGTTGGTTGTCGGTGCGTTTGGCACATAGCACAAGCCGGCCGGTCGCGACGGCGGCGGTCACGGCGGCATCGGTGACCATTCCGCCCGGTACTTCTGTCCACGCCTCAGCGCTAGGGTTTGCGACGATGAACACGCGCTTCTGCATAATGTGGCCGTCGTCGCGAACACAGAATAGGTGCAGCTGATTCTCGTGGAGCGCCGAGGCTAGCGAGTGATGGGTGGTAAGCCCGCCCGGCGCTACCTCCATCCAGCTCCCCCATGTCTCATTGTTTCCCGACATGCTCTGCATGTAGACACGCCGGTCGTTGATGCCTTTGACGAATAGGTGGAGGTTGTTCGAATAGTCGACCGCGGCGTTGGGCTGAGCGTCGGTAGTCCCACCGCCGGGTACGGGGCTCCAGTTAGTCCACCCCGGAAGCACTGGCGCCCGCTGGGCGAAGTCTCCTCCCTCGAGCTCCGTTCGCTGCACGCCAAGGCCCTGTGATGACCAGCGGCCTGGCACGCGGCCGGCGAGCGACTGCGTGTACTGTGCGCCGTCCCATGCTACCTCCCACAAGTCCCCAGACATCTCGTTGATGACAAGCATGTGGCCCACGCGGGAAAGGAACTGGCTCGAGCTCGCAGACCAGAGCCGGTTCTCCCGGGCTCGCTCGAACGACAGTTCTGCCTGGTAATACGTCCCGCCGTTGGCCGGGATAAATTGAATGTGCTCGGCCGTATAACCGATGTCAGCGAGCAGCGTGTCGACACCGTTCGCATTGACGGCGTAGACTTTTCCCGACTGCGGGTCGTTGTCGTCGTAGCCTTCGACGCCAACGATGATTTGGCCGCCGAGAGGGCCGAATGATGCTGGAGCTACAGCAACGCCCTCCGTGCGATGGGCGAGGTTGGCGAGCAGCGTGGAATGACCGGTGGCGTCGACGAGGAAAATCTTGCCGTCATTGTCGATCGCTACGAGCCGGCCGCCAAACATCCCGGTCGTGTCGAAAGTGATGCCGCCCCAAAGTCCGTTGGAGTTCAAGTCGGTCCACACGTCAGCCAGGACCGCGCCGGCAGCCGACAGGCGCGAGATCTGTCCACCCGGCCCACGATTAACAAACACATCGCCAGGGTTGAAGTGGCCCATGGAGACCGGGGGCCCCGATGAGGCCACAACAGCGAGCATTGCTTCGACTGCCAGGGATGGATGGTAGTTAGGAGCAAAAAGGGCGAGGGTACCATCAGGCCGCACAGCGTTAGTAAAGATGACCACCCCGCCGGTTGCCTTGGTGGTAGCGGTCAATGTGACCAGCACTTGGTTCAATGCTGGGTGGAACGCGACGCCTTTCGGGTTGACCAGCTCGGTGGGGTCCAACTCAGTGCCGCGGAAGTTTGCGACCTCGGAGAAACGCAGCGGGAATTGGCTGGGAGCGATTACGATCGCGGGCATTTTCCCCCCTTGGTTTGAGCAACATTAGTAATCGAAAGCCATGAAGTTCTGCTCTTTTGCCGAAGCTGCGGACAGCCACGATCGTCTGCGGCGGAAAGCGTGACCTGGGCGAGGAAGGCGCGCACTCGCGTCATGCGTGGGTTCCTCCAACGGTACATACACTTCCATGTTGCGCTCACTGATAGCCTTCTCAACCTTACGTGCATTGACCGGGCCAGCCGTGGATGAAGACTTGGGCGTGCTCCAATGGTCGTGTTGTTGGCCGGGAAGGTGCCTTCAGGGCGGCTTGCGGCGACAAACACAGTTGGTGGGATCAGTGTTGGTTTGGGCCAGATGGCGACCACACCTCATCAGGATGCGCAGGGGGCCGGGTGCTACCGTAGCAGGGCGGTTGCATGTTGCAGTTGCAGTGATGCAGGCATCCTGCAGCCACTCGGGCGTGGCTGCGTGATTGGTGATCTCCTGATCAATTTAGGCTGGGAGATAAGCAGACTTAGAGCACTTACCTGCAGCCGCTAAGCCGAAGCTTCGCCCTTATCGGCCCGGAGTCTTGGTGCACCGTGTGGCACGACCGTTGCTGGGAAACTGCTTGTAGCCGCCGCGGGCTTGTCCCGCGAGGGGGAGGCCGCCATGCAGCTTTATTGGTCGTATCTGTCGCGTCAACCGCGAAATCTTCGACTCGGAAAGTCGAGCGGGATTGCAACTCCGCTGGTACCTCGACCGCGCGCTGCTCTGGCTGTGGGCCCATGAGCATCGCTTTGCAGGTTACGGCCCTTTTAGCTTCGGCCAAGCACCGAAGGTGCGTGCGCGGTGTCTCGGCCACGGAGGGATGCCTATTGAGCTCGGCCAAGCCCCGAAGCGTCCTGACCGCAACCTGGTCTTCTATGATGAGCGGCAAGCAGGGCTCGTCGACGGCGAGCCAATAGGCTATTGTGGCTTCGCCCTGATGAAGCTCAGTGGGCCTGAGTTGCGCCTTGAGTACCGAGATGAAATGGGGACCAGGCTACTTGAAGAGCGTTGGGCCTTGAGACCCCCTGGCGCATCCGGTGAGATAATTTTTGCGGCCCCGTCGCTCACCATCGCGGCAGGTCGAATGATCGATTCGATTGTTCAGTAGCTTCTGGAGCGTGAAAGCAAGGCTGGCGGACTGTCTTTTTATTCTTTTGCTGCTTCACACCGTCAACAGTTCACGCGCCGTTTTGCGGTGGATCGCCCCGATGGGCAATGGAGGTCAGCATTGTTAAATGTTGCCGAAGGCTGTCCCCGCGGTGAACACAGGGAATCTCTCGACCGGCAAGGGATAAGGACCCTGAATGACGAAAAGTCGGCAAATACAAATCTCAATACCCATGCAAATTGCCTGGCGAAGATAGGGAATCTCCCTGCGCGAAAATGAGTGGTTGTCTACAGAAGTTTCTGAGAAAGGGGGAAAACTGCGTATTCCGGCGATGCCGATCAGTGATTCCAGCCGAAGCCGATCAGTGATTCCAGGCCACTCAGGATCCTACACATTTTTTTGCGCTTCTGAGGTGAGCATGATCTAGCTGGTTTATGAATAGACCTACTGGAACGACGTTGGCTACCGAGTTTGCTGGAGCCGATTTAGGTGACCGGCGCCTTAGAAAGCGGCTGAT
>WNFD01028246.1_pt1 | contig 10458 bp, 8 predicted proteins | sample 5400491 | NCBI WGS metagenome assembly WNFD01 (sample SAMN13153343, study PRJNA577476) | soil metagenome | isolation source: 120 cm saprolite under Douglas fir tree site 2 hole 2 replicate 2 | place: USA:California | collected 2015-04-18 | reverse complement strand
GCCTCGTCCACATGATGATCGACTTCCGCCGCGATGATCTCTCGAAGATGCTCGAGCTCCTGGAGCTCGTCACGGGCACCATCCGCCCCGCCGTCGACCGCGCCTAAGACGGCGGGGTCAGGTCTTGCATTACGACATTCCCCGATCCGCAACGACTAACCCCGACAACGACAGCGCGAAGGATGTGTGATTGTAAGACCTGACCCCACTTCGAGGTCTCAGCGGTCTGCCTCCGGCAGCCTGGTCATCCTCAGCCAGAAGGTCGGGAAGGGTCACATCGTCCCGCGCCCGTGTACTCGGCGGCCTCCAGCAGATCGATCGCGCACAGATCGCCCTGCGCGGGGACGGCCAGCCTAGCCAGGCGCGGAAGCACTCTTTCATGGTCGAGCGAGGACCCGATGAGGGCGCCTGCCTCGGCAAGAAAGGCGGCGCGCTGCTGCTCGCGCGATCCTCGTGAACGTCTCATGACCATCGTGTGAGCGACATCGGGGAGCCATCGGTTGCCGAGATGGCCGGCCGACGGCCCCGACCGTTCATCTCTCCTCTCCTTCGAGGTTCCGGTGGCCGAGGGGCATGGCGGCCCTCTCACGACGCAATGCGATGCCGAACCGAGCGCCAAGGGTCCCTCTCGAGAAATGCCCGCCAACTGACAAGCCGAGGGCTCCTCACCGTGTAAAAAGTTGGTAGGACAAGAAACTCCTACTGAGTCAAAACATCCGGGCCAAGACTGCCTGGGGCAGGCGAACCCTAGACGTAGTGGCGCAGGAAAGCGCTGATCATCGAATTCACCTGGTCGGGCACCTCCATCATGTTGAAGTGCCCGGCGCCCACCGTCCATCCGTTGACGACATTCGGCAGCCACTGCGTCATCAGGTGAGGCGGATTGAGCGGCGGCGTGGCCGCGAGGTGGAGCGCCGGCACCTTGCACCGGGCGGCGGCCGCGGGCCCGTCGAAGGCGAGGATGCCCTTCATCGCGTTGGCCGCGATGTGGCTCGGGGAGGCCATCATCACCTTCAGCACGCGCTTCACGAGCGCCTTGTCGGACGTTTTCATGAAGAGAGCGTCGGCGATGAACTGCCGGCGCGGCTCCTGATCGCCCGCCTCGATGGCGGCCACGATCGCGCCGACGCCGGCATTGAGCTCCGGGGGCCAGACGAGCGGTGCGGGGTCGACCATGACGATGCCGGCGACCTTGTCGGGATGGTCGGCACCCAGCTGGAGCGCCGTGATGCCGCCCATGCTGTGGCCGACGGCCACCACCTTGCCGAGGCGGAGCGTGCTGATCAGGAAGGCGATGTCATCGACGTAGGCGCTGATGGGATACGGCCCCTGCGGCTTGTCGCTCTGGCCGTGGCCGCGCAGGTCGAGCGAGACCACGCGATGCCGCCGCGCGAAGTGCTTCGCCTGCGGGGCGAAGAACGAGCGGTCGCAGGTCCAGCCGTGGATGAAGACGAAGGCCGGCCGACCTTTTCCCCGACTGTCATATGCGAGCTTGACTCCGTGGTGGGTGATCGTCGGCATGGCGGAATCCTCCTCGTAGGATGCGGAGTTGTCCCACGCGCGATTCTAGTAGTGGTCTGCCCGCTTGTCTAGAACGCGGTCACGCGCGCTTCCTGACCCTCGGCGACACGGATCGCCGCGGACAGACTCAGCGTGAAAGCCCACCGCCGAAGAGACCTCCGTGCCCGCACGCAGACTCTCCCGAGCTTGGCGATCAACGAAATGGCGAGCGCGCACCGAATCCGCTGGGCGGATCGGCCGCTCAGTCCGGCGTCCAACGGGGGTTGGCCGAGAACAGCCCGTCCACGAAGCCGATCTGGTAGACGAGGAACAGCCCGAATCCGACGCTCAGAAGGCCGGAGGCCACTCCGAGGTAGCGGTTGAGCCGGTCGAACCGAGCCGCCGTATACGCGAACGGTGCGGCGATGGCCATCGTGATGACCATCATGCCCGCGATGGTCCCGAGGCCGAAGATCATCAGGTAGGCCAGGGCCCACATGGGTTCGCGGATCGTCGCCAGGACCAGGAGTGCCACCGCGGCCGAGCCGGCGAGCCCATGGATCACCCCGACGACGAGGGGCCGCGCCACCTGATAGAGGCCCAGCCGCCCGAAAGTCCGGTCCAGCCAGGCCTGCGGCTTCTCGCCTTCGGCCCGACCGCGGCGCCCGATGCCGGGTCCTGCACGTAACCACCTGAGGATGCCGGTCAGGTTGAGCATGCCGAGGATGATCAGCATCACCGCTACGGAGAATTCCATCGTCAGGCCAAGGCGGGGCGGGATGACCAGGCCGAGCAGAATGATGGCGCCGCCGACCGCCACGATGGTCATGGTGTGCCCCACGCCCCACAAGCCGCCGATCAGGGCGGCGAGCCAGAGCGATCGCTCGCGGCTCACGATCGTCGTGACCGCGACCACGTGGTCCACATCCGTCGCGTGACGGACGCCGAGCAAAAACCCGAGCGCCAGGAGCGGGAACAGCTCGAGAATGGTGTCCTCCCTCTGCGGTGGAGATCCGGCGCCGGCTACTTGTCGAGCCAGACGTCCTGCATGCGGCCGTAGTTGTACAGCGAGTTGTGGGGCACCAGGTTCTTCACGTAGGGCCACTGGGCGAAATATTCCTTTCGCCAGCTCAGCATCGGGCGGGCGACGTCCAGATCGAGCTTGCGCTGGATCTCCCAGACGATCTTGAGGCGCCGGGCGGGGTCGAGCTCCGCTGACTGAAGATCGATCAGCTTGTCCACCTGCTCGCTGCAGTAGTCGGTGTAGTTCCGCGAGGCGCCGCACTTGTAGTTTTCGTAGAAGTACGCGTCGGGGTCGTCGAAGCCGCCGGCGGTGAGGTTGGCGCCGATCTGATACTCGCGCCGCGCGAGCGCCGGGAACCACGCGGTGGTGTCGAGCTGCTTGAGCGCCGCCTCCACGCCTACCTGGCGCAGCTGGTCCGCCACGAAGGACGCCACGTCCAGGTAGATCGGGATGGTCCGCGTGACCATTTCCACTTTGAGCGGCTTGCCCGGTCCGTAGCCGGCGGATGCCAGGAGCTTCTTCGCTTCGGCTTTGTCCTGGGCCGAGCCGCGATAGCCCGGGAGCATCCGGAGATCCTGGTCGGGAAGCCCCCAGATCCCAAATGGCTTGGGCATCATGGCGGCGCCCACGACGGCCCCGCCGTGGCGAACGCCCTGCACGAAGGCGTAGCGGTCCATGGCGAGGGTGATCGCGCGTCGCACCGCCGGATTGTCGAACGGCGGGCGCTTGTGGTTGACGATGACATTGTCGCTGCCGTTCTGGCCGACTTCCGTGATCACCAGCGACGGCGCGCTCTGCTTCACGGACTCCGCCATGGTCTTGGTCATCTCCAGCGGCACGAAGGCGTCGACGCGGCCCGTCTGGAGCGCGGCCAGCCGCGTGCCGCGCTCGCCGATGATCGTGTAGCGGATCCCGTCGAGGTAGGGGCGGCCCGGCACGAAGTACTCGGGGTTGCGCTCCAGCTCCACCAGCTGACCACGGGCGTACTGCTTGAAGCGGAACGGGCCCGTGCCCACGCAGCGCTGGCGCAGCTCGGCCAGGGGCACGTGCGCGGGGTACACCGGCGAATAGCCTGAGGCCAGCATGAGCAGCAGCGAGGGCTGGGGCCGCTTGAGGTGGAAGACAACGGTGTGAGGCTCGGGCGCCTCGATGTTCTCGACGTTGGCGTACCAGTCTTTTCGTGGACTGAGCCGTAGTTTCGCCGGCGTGTCCGGGGCCTCGCGGACGACGTCGAAGGTGTACTTGACGTCGCGGGCGGTGAAAGGATGGCCGTCGTGCCAACGCACGTTCTTCTTGAGGAAGAAGACGAGGTTGCGGTAGTTATCCTGCCACGACCACCGCTCGGCCAGCTCGGGGATGACCGTCTCGACGCTCTCGAGGGACTTGAGCGGGTTGAAGAGGACGAGGTTCGAGTAGCACGGGGACATCGGCCAGACGTTGGACACGGTGGCCGATTCGTGGATGAGGAGCCCGGGCGGGTCCTCGATGAGCACGGAGTTGAGGATACCGCCGCGCTTGGGCGTCTGGCCCTCGACGAGGGCGGTGGCGGCGAGTATTCCAATGAGACTGACGAGGCCGAGGCAGCACAGGAGCATCGCGTGTTTTCTCATGTGTCTCCACATACAGGGGCTGCGACGGCTCTGTCAAGGTGCTACTCTTGCCGGCACCAGTGGTGCACCGTATACCGCAAGGGAGCCGACCGTGACTGAACAGAGCCTGGAAGAGAGAGCCATCAACACCATTCGTTTCCTCTCGGTTGACGCTGTGCAGAAGGCGAACTCCGGCCACCCCGGCCTGCCCATGGGCGCGGCCGCGCCGGCCTATGTGCTGTGGACCCGATTCCTGCACCACAACCCATCGGATCCGTCCTGGCCCGACCGTGACCGCTTCGTCCTCTCCGCGGGCCACGGCTCCATGCTTCTCTACTCGCTGCTGCATCTGACGGGTTACGACCTGTCGCTCGAGCAGATCAAGCAATTCCGCCAGTGGGGCAGTCTCACGCCGGGGCATCCCGAGAGCCATCTCACCAAGGGCGTCGAGGCGACCACGGGGCCGCTCGGCCAGGGCGTGGGCAATGCGGTGGGCATGGCGATCGCCGAGGCGCACCTGGCCGCGCGCTTCAATCGGCCGGGGCACGAGATCATCAACCACCACATCTACGTTCTCGCGGGCGACGGCGACATGATGGAGGGTGTGCAGTCGGAAGCCGCCTCGCTGGCCAGCCATCTCAAGCTGGGCAAGCTCGTCGTGCTCTACGACAACAACAGCGTCTCGCTCGCGGGCTCGACCTCCATCTCTTTCAGCGAAGACGTGGGCGCGCGCTATGCGGCCTACGGCTGGCACGTCCAGTCGGTGGAGAACGGTAACGACCTGGGCGCGGTGGACAAGGCGCTCCGCGCCGCCCAGCAGGTGAGCGACAGACCCTCGTTCATCTCGGTGCGCACGATCATCGGCTACGGCGCGCCCCACAAGCAGGGCACCTTCCACGTCCACGGCAGCCCGCTGGGGCCCGAGGAGGTCAAGGCGGCCAAGGAGAACCTGGGCTGGCCGCTCGAGCCCGCGTTCCTCATTCCCGACGACGTGGCCGCGCACTTCCGTTCCGCGAGGGAACGCGGCACCCAGCAGCAGGATGAATGGCGCAAGCGTCTCGCCGCATACCAGGTGGCGTTCCCCGATCTCGCCGCCGAGCTGCAAAGCCTCGGAGGGCGTCATGCAGGCCCTCGCGGCAAAGCTGCCCGAGCTGATGGGCGGCTCGGCCGACCTCGACCCTTCGACATTCACCTGGCTCAAGGGGCAGGGCGACTTCGCCCCCCCGTCGCAGCCGCAAGAAGGCGTGCAGGGAGCGGTGGGAGGGGAGTGGAGCTACGCGGGGCGCAACGTGCATTTCGGCGTGCGTGAGCACGCGATGGGCGCCGTCGTGAACGGCCTGTCCTACCACGGCGGCTTCATTCCCTACGGCTCCACGTTCCTGCTCTTCTCCGACTACATGCGGCCGGCGGTACGTCTCTCGGCGCTCTCGCGCCTCGGCTCCGTCTGGGTCTACACGCATGACAGCATTGGCGTGGGCGAGGACGGTCCTACGCACCAGCCGGTGGAGCACTACGCGGCGCTCCGGGCCATCCCCGACCTGGTGTTCATCCGTCCCGGCGACGCGAGCGAGACGGCCTGGGCGTGGAAGGTGGCGATTCGCGATCGCCACCGGCCGACCGCCCTCGCGCTGACCCGCCAGAACGTGCCGACTCTCGATCGCACCGTATACGCCTCCGCCGAGGGAGTGACGCGCGGCGCCTACGTCCTGAACGCGCAGGCTGCCGCGGCCAAGCCCGACATCATCCTCATCGCGACGGGATCGGAAGTGCAGTTGATCGTCGCCGCCGAGCCCATACTGAAAGCCAAAGGCATCACCGCGCGGCTCGTGTCCATGCCTTCCTGGGAGCTTTTCGAGGAGCAAAGCGTCGACTACCGGGAGAGCGTGCTGCCCAAATCGGTGACGGCGCGCCTCGCCGTCGAGATGGGCGTGTCGCTCGGCTGGGAGCGGTGGACGGGCACGGACGGCGCCACCCTCACGCTGAACCGCTACGGCGCCTCGGCGCCGGGCGAGATCGTGATCAAGGAGCTCGGTTTCACCACGGAGCGCGTCGTCGGCGCCGCCGAGGCGCTGCTATCGAAGATGGGCCGCCGCAGCTGACCCGGCCCGCCGCACTACACCCAAAGGGAGGTCGCACCCATGCCAGCCGCAAAGGGAAAGTACAAAGTCGTCGTGCAGCAGCCGTCGGGCGGTATCACCTTCGACCTGGCCGAGGGCGCGTATGCCATCGAGCGCGAGGCGCTGGACCCCATCGGCGCCGAGATCGTGGAAGTGCCGGCCAAGACGGAAGAAGAGTTCATCGCCGCGGCGAAGGACGCCGACGCGGTGATCGCGCGGAACCGCCGCATCACGGCCGGCATCATCAAGGGCCTGAAGAACTGCAAGGTCATCGGCCTCGGCAGTGTGGGCGCCGACACGGTGGACGTGGATGCGGCCACGGAGGCGGGCATCGTGGTCACCAACGTCCCCGACGTGTTCATCGACGAGGTCGCCGACCACACGATGGCCATGTTCCTGGCTGCGCATAGGCGCCTGCGCCTCATGCACCAGCTGACGGTGGACGCCAAGTGGACGGAGGGGCGGCCGTACTTCAAGGACATCCCGCGTCTCTACGGCCAGACCATCGGCCTCATCTCCTTCGGCAACGTCGCCAAGGCCGTCGCGCGCCGCTGTCACGCCTTCGGCCTTCACGTGCTCGCGTACGATCCGTTCCTGGCCGAGCTGGAGATGACCGCCGTCGGCGTGGAGCCGGTCACGAGCCTCATCGAGCTGTGCCAGCGCGCGGACTTCCTGTCCATGCACGCGCCGCTGAACAGCGAGACGCACCACATGATGAGCGAGAAACAGTTCAAGGCCATGAAGAAAACCGCTATCTTCATCAACAACGGGCGCGGGCCGACGGTGGACGAAAAGGCGCTGATCGAAGCGCTCCGCCACAAAGACATCGCGGGCGCGGCCCTCGACGTCTTCGAGCAGGAACCCGTGGACCCGCTCAATGCGCTGCTCCACATGGACAACGTCATCGTGACGCCGCACATCGCCTCGGCGACGGCGCGCATGGCGCCCGAGACGCGGCGCCGCCTCGGCCGCGAGATCGCCACCGTGCTCCAAGGCAAGTGGCCCCGCTCGGCCGTCAACCCGGGCGTGCTCGCGCGAACGAGCCTGATCCGCTGGCAGCCCTATCCAATGGGCAGAGGGCCTAACCGCTAGGGGGAAGATCGAGCTCGACGGCGGGCGGATCTGGGTGAAGAGTCAAGTCGGCGTCGGCTCGACCTTCGCCTTCACGTTGCCGCTGGGCTGGACAGACTCGGTCGACTAAGGGCGCGTGTCGGCGAGCTTCGCCCATACGGGCCGGACGCGCTCCATTGCGGGGCCGGGGAGCGGCCCCTTGGCCACGGCGGCCGCGGCGAAGTCGAGCTGCGCCAGATCCGACGTGCCGATCAGCACGGTGGACATCGCGTCCGTCGTGATGGCGAAGCGGAAGGCGGCCTCGAGCACGCTGGCGGCATAGCCCTCGGCCACCAGCGGCTCGAATGCCCGAGCGCGTGCCGCATCGGTGGCGTAGTCCGGACCCGACGCGATCGGGTCCACCGCGGGGATGGCGATGGGATGCCGCGCGACCTGGCCGCTCAGCGCTCCGGCGGCCAGCACTCGGATGCCGATGGTGCCCACGCCGTGCTCGCCCGCCAGGCGCGCGAGCCCGTCGAAGTCCTGCGCCGGAAAGCCCATAGGCACCTCGTGCCCCGCCGCCGGGCTCAAGAGATTGAAACAGACCTGCGCCGTGTCGATGGCGCCGCTGGCCAGCACGCGGTGGAGCGCCCCGGTCTCGCCGAGCGCCGTCACCCCGAAGAAGCGGATCTTGCCCTGCTCCTGGAGCTTCTTGAGCGCGGGCACGACCTGGTCCAGCACGTCGGAGACCCCGATGCGGCGCTCGCTCCTCACGCGCGCGATCGGGTTGTGCAGGTGGAAGAGGTCGAGGCGGCCCCGGCCGAGCAGCGCAAGGCTGTTCTCGACCGAGCGCGCGAGCGCGCCCGGCACATCCGCCAGGTCGGCCGTGCTCAGCCGGCACTTGGTGCCCACGATTACCGGCGGCCGCAGCGCGCGCAGGACCACGCCCAGGTTCTTCTCCGACTCCCCGCTGCCGTAAGACGGCGCGGTGTCGAGGTAATTGATGCCGAGTTCTACCGCCCGCGCGATCGCCCGCTCCCGCTCGGCCGGCGCGCCCCGCACCATCAACCCGCCGACATCCCCACATCCAAAAGCCAGCGCGGAAACCTTGAGCCCCGTCCTGCCCAGCGTCCGGTATTCCATTGGATTGGCCATGGCCGCTACCCTACACCAGTCAAGGGGAATCGGCTCCCAACCAGCGCAGTGGACCCGGACCGGGAACCTCCCTCGGAAAGGTAGACAGTTTTAGCCAACGGTGCGCGGCTCACATGAGCAGGCGAACCAGCTCTTCGGGCTGGCTCAGCATCGGATAGTGCCCGACGTCCATCTCCGTGTAGAAGGCCTTCAGGCGCTCGGCCGTGCGGCGCTGGTGTGATTCGGGAGGGTTGCGCGCCTGCTTGCAGCGGATCACTGACGCCGTCCACGGGCGGCCCCAGAAGTTCGTTGGCTCCATGGGCGCTTCGAGCGCTGCGATCGGATGGGGCGTGTAGCGCTCGAGGGTCCATGCGCGCGTGGCGGGCTCGAGCGAGGCGAACATGCGCCCCTCCGCGTCCTGACGCGACGGGACGGTGGACATCTCGGTCACCTCGTTGGCGGCGGGGCGGTTTACGATGTCCGCAACGCGCTCGCCGGGCAGGAGCGCCAGCGCGTCTACGAAGACGAGGCGCGCGATCCGGTCGCCGGCCAGCTCTGCCGCCTTGCAGAGGACCATGCCGCCCGAGCTCGTGCCGACGAGGACGACGTCGCGGAGGTCTTCGTAGAAGAGTAGCTGGGCGACCTCGCTGGCGTGCGTGGCCACGGTGATGCCTGGACGAAGCTGATCGCGCCGCTCGGCGCAGCCTTCGAGCGTGGGCGCGTAGACGAGATGCCCGGCGGCGCGCAGGCCTTGGGCTACGTGTTTCCAGATCCAGCCGCCCTGATACGCTCCGTGGATCAGTACGTAGTTCACGAGCCGAGGCTCATCGCGATTCTCCTCACGGTGGGGGTACGGGGCTGGTACTCTTCTCTGCCGACAGGAATACCTTGTGAGCTCTGAAAAGTCCAGCCGCGTGGCACCTTCGCCCCCTCACCCTGCCCTCTCCCCCGATGGGGGAGAGGGAATTGTGATGAAGCTTCTGCGCTTCGTGATTGATGTGAAGCCGGGTGAGGTGAGAGCGCTGGCGTGGTCGTGGCTTTACTTCTTTTCGATTTTGTCCGCGTACTACGTCATTCGGCCGATTCGGGATGAAATTGGGGCGGCCGGCGGGATTGAGAATCTGCCGTGGCTGTTCAGCGGCACGCTGATCGGCATGCTGGTCGTGAACCCGCCGTATGCAGCGCTGGTGGCGCGGTTGCCGCCGATCCGGTTCATCTCGTGGACATACCGGTTTTTCATGGCCAACCTGGTCATCTTTCTGATCCTCCTGGAGACGACGTCGGGGCCCGCCAATGTGTGGACGGGGCGGGCGTTCTACATCTGGGGGGCGATCTTCAACCTGTTTGTCGTGTCGGTGTTCTGGGGTTTCCTGGCCGACGTGTTCACCAGCGCGCAGAGCCGGCGGCTCTTCGGGTTCATTGCCGCGGGCGGCACCATCGGCGGAATCGTCGGATCGTCGCTGACATCCGCGCTGGCTCAGCACCTCGGTCCGAGCCGGCTGCTGCTGGTCTCGGCCGTACTGCTCGAAGTGGCGGTGTTCAGCGTGCGGCATCTGGCAAGGATCTCGCGGAGCCTGCGCGAGCGGTCCGGACACGACACGCCGGTCGGTGGCGGTGTGCTGTCGGGTTTGGCGCACGCGCTCCGCTCGCCCTATCTGCTGAACATCACCTTCTACATGCTGCTCTTCACGATCCTCTCCACGTTTCTCTACTTCCAGCAGGCCGATATCGCGAAGAAGGCCTTCAGCGACCGCGCGGCGCGGACGGTGTTCTTCGCCAATATCGACCTGGCGGTCAATGTGCTGACGCTCTTTATCCAGCTCCTGCTGACGGCGCGCATCATCCATCGGCTCGGCGTCGCGCTCGCGCTCACCCTGCTTCCGGCGCTGAGCGCCGTGGGGTTCGTGGTCGTCGGGCTCGCGCCCACCCTGTGGCCGATCGTCGCGTTCCAGGTGCTGCGGCGGGCGGGCAATTTCGGCGTGGCGCGGCCCACGCGCGAGACGTGCTTCACGGTCCTGCCCCGCGAGGACAAGTACAAGGCGAA
>WNFD01007955.1_pt1 | contig 10459 bp, 8 predicted proteins | sample 5400491 | NCBI WGS metagenome assembly WNFD01 (sample SAMN13153343, study PRJNA577476) | soil metagenome | isolation source: 120 cm saprolite under Douglas fir tree site 2 hole 2 replicate 2 | place: USA:California | collected 2015-04-18 | reverse complement strand
CCTTCATCTCCTCGCGGATCGCGGGATGGCCGGTGACCACCTCTCCAGATTCCTGCACGAATCGGGCGCTCGGCTCGTATAGCGCTATGGCCGCTTCCAGATCCCCCTTGTTTATCGCATCGACCAAAATTGTGTCGCACTCTTCGGGTCTGCGTGCTGGCATCGCGTGAGCCTCCTTTATGACGATTCACTCCGACATATGCGCCGCTGACCTGGATATGTCCAGCGCGCACGTATTAGCCGGACTTGCTCGGCGCGACTGCGGGAATCTCTCTGAACGGGAGGTGCGGCTTCAGCCGCGTCGCGCCTCTCGCTCGTCAGGGTCGCTTTCAGTGGCGGAAGCATTTCGGTGAGATTCCCTGCGTCATCTTTGCCTGGTTTGGTGTTTTTCGACAGCCCGGAGCGAGACCATGCATCGACACTGAGCTAGCTGCCCGGAACTATGCGGGGCCGCTCGCGAGGTCCGAATCGGTCCGTGGTCTAAATTCAACTCCCCGGGGGAGTCGGCGAACCCTCTGCGGGTGCATTCCCCGAAGTCCGTCGCACGAGTCCGATTATCAAATTTCCGGATCACGCGATGACTACCGTCTTTATGTTGACGAACTCTTTGATGCCGTAGGTCGAGAGCTCGCGACCGTAGCCGCTTTCCTTCACCCCGCCGAACGGCAGTCGGGGGTCCGATCGTACGGCATCGTTGACGAAGACGCACCCGCTCTCAATCATGTCGGCGGCGATACGCTCGCCCCGGGCCAGATCGCGCGTGATGACGCCGCCACCGAGCCCGAAAACCGAGTTGTTGGCGGTGGCGACCGCCTCCGCCTCGTCCCTCACTGGAATGACAGCCGCCACGGGACCGAACAATTCGTCCTCGTAGGCCGGCATGCCTTTGCCCACGTCAGTCAGAACGGTGGGTGGGTAATAAGCCCCGGGATGTTCGGGAATCTTTCCTCCGAGCAGGCAGCGCGCGCCCTTCGCGATGCTTGCTTCAACCTGACGATGCAACTCATCGCGCAGATCGTGCCGCGCTAACGGGCCCACTTCGGTCTCTGCGCTAAGCGGATCTCCCATCTTGGCGGCGCTCATCCGCTTTACGAAAAGGTCCTCGAATTCTCGGCGAATCTTGTCGACCACAACGAAGCGCTTGGCAGCGATGCAGCTCTGGCCGGAGTTCACAAGGCGGCCCTTAGTACATACTGCGGCGGCAAGCTCGAGATCGGCATCCTCGAGCACGAGGTAGGGATCGCTACCGCCCAATTCGAGCACGGTCTTCTTGAGCATCTCGCCGGCCTTGCGTGCTACGGCCCGGCCCGCCGGCCCGCTGCCAGTGAGGGTCACGGCCCGAACGAGCGGATGCTCAATGACCGCGTCGACCTGCCGGCTGCCGATCATCAGGGTGCGGAACAAATTTTCGGGGAAGCCGGCGCGGCGGAAGACGTCTTCGATTGCGAGCGCGCAACCCGGCACGTTGGACGCATGCTTGAGCACCGCGGCGTTTCCCGCCATCAGACCGGGCGCAGCGAAACGGAAGACCTGCCAGAACGGAAAGTTCCATGGCATTACGGCGAGTATGACTCCCAGGGGGTTAAAGGTGACGAAGCTCTTGCGTGCCTCGATGGTCACCGGCTCGCGCGCGAGAAAGCGTTCGGCATGCTCCGCGTAGAAGTCACATCCCAATGCGCATTTCTGCGCCTCGGCGACACCATCGCGCACCGGCTTGCCCATCTCTTGTGCCATCAGACGCGCGTATTCGGCGGCGTTGGCGCGCAGGGTTTCCGCTGCTTTGCGCATCAGACCTGCACGGTCACTAAAGGTAGTGCGCCGCCAACCGAGAAAGGCTTCGTGCGTCTTGCTGACGATGCCCTTGACTGTCGCCGGCGCCATTTCCTCATAAGTTTTCAGCACTTCGCTCGTGGCAGGGTTGATAGCTTGGATCGTCATCATTGATCCTCCAGTTGTCATTGAGGTTCGGTGAGAACCGGCAATCCCGACACTACATCCTTCGCTCACCAACGTCACCGCAGTTACTGCTGTTCAGGAAAGAGCGCAACAGCCATTGGGGAGCGAACTCACGTACCGAGGTCACCGCGCGGTCGGTCATGCGCACTCCGAGCAACGACGGAATTCTCCATTGCTCTTGCGGAGGCTGGCTTGGCACGGTTGAAGAGAAGAGGCGGGGTAAAAGTTCAGGCCAGCAATACGGTTGCTCGGATTTGAACCTGATGAATAGCGCGACGTTGCCTAGCCGCCGCTCGCGGCTTCAGCGTAGACGAAGCGAGTGCCGGCCGGAAATCGCAGCCCGAAACGTTCGGCGAGAACCTCGAGCACGGCCTCATCGTCAGTCAGAATCGTTTCCGACGTCGAATCCGGACGCCGTTCGATGAGCCGGCGGTTCATCAATGCATATCGAACGTCAGCGCCAGGCCGTGCAACAAAAAGCATGTGCATGAATGGAGAGTGCGGATTGGTTGAGATGTAGTAGTTGGCTACTTCGTAGTCGACCGGATGCGCCTCTTCCAGCGTGAAGGCATACAGGTCGAGCCATTCGTCGCCGCGGCGCGACTGTAGCACATGAAATGGACCATCGGTGACGATGCGATAGGTCCAACTAAACTGCGTCGCCCGCTGATCGATCCTGAGTGGAATCGGCAGCAGCAATCCCTCACCGCCGAAGCCGACATCGCAAAGATAACACTCGCCCGCGATGTCGACCGCGAGGAGCATGTGAGTGCGTGGCGTGATTTTCTGCGATCCCATCCGCACTCTAGCCGCGAGCCGCGTGACACGAAAGCCGATCTCCTCCAACGCTCCAGCGAACAGCGCGTTCTGCTCGAAGCAATAGCCACCTCGACCTCCTTGAATCAGTTTGGCCGCGAGGCTTTCGAGATCGAGCCTGATTGGTTTACCCATCAGCACGTCGAGATTTTCGAAAGTGATATGCGTCGCATGCGCGAGGTGGAGCGCCTGTAGCGTAGCGAGATTAGGTGCGAGTTGGCCCTTATGCTCGATGCGTCCAGCGTAAGCTTTCAAGTCGATTGGCATAGTTTACGTAATCTAGCAGCAGGCAACCTTGCGGTGAAGTGTAGGCGTTGCGTTAGCCGACGCCGGGCATCCGCACCGAATTGCTCGCCTACCTGAGAGAAAATTGAAGTGACACGCATTAGAGCGTTCTCCGCTGCCGGTGGCCGATGCGTATCGCCACAACACGCACGCGGTTTGGCAATTTCCCGGAGAACGCGTTGGGATTCGAACTGACAAGCGACTTTGTGGCCGATCGTCGGGCGTTCTCTTCCTTATAACTTTAAGCTTCTTGCCCGACTTTTCGCCCTAGCGAACGATCCGGTACTCTACGAGTAAGGAAAGGTCCTTTCCCATAGCTCGTTGCATCGTTAGCTCGTCGCATCGTTCACGGGCGGCGGTCGGCGACGATTGTTCCGCCCTGGATCACCATGTGGATGCGCGCGCGGTCCGCGAGGACCGACAGGTCGTCCAGTGGATTGCCATCGACCAACAGCAGATCGGCCAACTTTCCGGTTTCGATGCTGCCGAGGTCGTTCTGCGCACCAACGATCTCGGCGTTGGTCATCGTCGTCGCGATCAGCACTTCCATCGGCGACATGACTTTGCCCTTGTATCCCAGTTCAAAGGCCTTCTTGCGCTGCTGCGCGCCCAGGACGTCGGAACCCGAGCCAATCCTGACGCCGGCCTGGCGCGCGATTGAGAGGGCCTCATAGGCGCCCTTCAAGGCCTGTTTGATCTTCTGAATCACGTATTCGGGATAGCCGAGCGAGCGCCCATCGGCGGCGAGCAATTCGTAAGTCGCGATCGTCGGCACCAGGAACGTTCCACCCCGCGCCATCCGTTCGGCGACTTCACTCGAAATGAAATTTCCGTGTTCCAGTGTGCGCACGCCGGCGTCGATGCAGTTCGTCATGCTCGCGGCGGTGTAGGTGTGGGCCATCACGTATTTACCTTGCGCCGCCGCTTCCTCGACCGCGGCGCGCAATTCCGCAACCGTGAACTGAACCGAGGTAAGCTCGTCAGTCGGCGAAACGCATCCGCCGTTCGCCATCACCTTGATCTGATCGGCGCCGCGCCGGAGCATCTCTCGGGCGCCCCAGCGCACCTGGTCAGGACCGTCAACGACAATCCCGATCGACCAGAGGCCCGGCGTCTGCGATTCCGGCTCCGCCATCGTGCGGGGACGCAGGTCGCCATGGCCGCCCGTCTGTGAGAGCACACCGTTGCTGACGAAGAGCCGCGGACCATGCAGCAGGCCTTGTCGAATCGCCTCCTTGTAGCCCCAATCTAGGCCGCCGGCGTCGCGCACGGTGGTAAAGCCGTCAGCCAGCGTTTCCTCGATTTCGCGGGCGATCTTGAGGAAGCGAACCGGCAGCGATCCGCGGTTCTGCTCGGTGATGTTGCCGATGATGCTTAGATGCGCGTGCGCATCGATCAGTCCGGGCATCAACACGCGTCCGGCCGCTTCGATTTCGATGACGCCATCAACCCGCGGCGGAGCGTCGCTGCCGATGCCAGCAATGCGCTCGCCCTCGACACGCACCCAGGCGTGCGTCCGCGGGTCGCGCCCGGTGCAATCGATTAGTGTGCAATCGTGAATGAGCAATGACCCCATCGCTGATACCTCGACATCGGCACTTGCCGGAAATGCGCCCTCCTAAGCAGGGGGGCTTTGCGTGCTCGTTGGCATAGGCAGCAACCCAGTCGATGAACTCTGCCTCACCCACCACCCCATCTGTTTTCGGCTCGGAAAATCGTCGCATCCTCGGGCTGTTCGGACCGCCGAGGTAGTACGCTTATATGCCAAAGAAGCAGGCCGCATTGCCAGGTACGGTAGGGCCGTCATCGAGAAGCGGCGAACGGACCCCGACGCAGAATTTCTTGGAGGTTCTAACTGAGGCGAGTGCTCCCCAGAGAATGGCCCTCAAACCGCAGAACGACCGCGAAATGAAGGGTCTCGAAGGTTCAAATCCCCCTTTCTCCGCCACCCAGTCTGTACATTTTGCCTACATTTTGGAGAAGGCGGAAACTCCGCGCGGAATGTGGCGTTCTTTCAGTCCGCTGCGCACCGGAGAGAGCCGGCTGACGCCAGATTCGCCCGATTCGGCGAGCATTCTCTCCGTGCGAAGTAAAAATGGTTCGCTTCACGGAATTCCGCCAGGCTAGTAGACATTCGAGATTTTCACCGGCTAGTTGTAGTCGACACCGTACTGTTCGCGCGCCCGGCGTTGCCGCAGATTGTCCAGGTTCTGTTGGTTGTTCTTGACGTCCTGGTATCCCGTCCGCCACATGATCTCGGACGTCACCACGTTTTTGGTCGTGACCCAGATGCCGAACGCGATCCCTCCCCATAGCGCGACCGCCGGCCAGCTGGCCGTGTGCGCCATCGGCGGTTCTCCACTATGGCGATGCAGCTGATCGATGGCCTTCTGCACGTCCTCGGGCTTAGTCGCATCGAGAATCTCAGTCAGGAGATTGAATTTAGGCGTCTCGAGCCCGCCTTTCAGCAGAGCGTGTAGACGCCGGTCAATCAGACCGACCGTGTTTCCTTCGAGATCGATTAGACAGCCGAGAGGCCCAAGGCCCAGCGGTTGGCGAGCAATCGTGACCTCACCTTTGTAGGGATCCAGGCAGTGCTCATAGAGGTAACCGTCCACAACGGCGAGAACGGCATCCCATCGAGGATGCCCGGCAGCAACGGCCTTCTGACGGGCCGCGGTCAACTGTCGAACGATGCTCTCGAGGTCGGCTTTGAGATTGATAGCCTTCAGGCGATTCAACGTGTCGACGGTATTCCGTCCCAGCTCCTTCATCGGGACCTGTTGATCGTCTTCGACGAGCCGTGCGAGGAGTTCTGCTGTCTGTTCGACCGTGTACATCGTGCACCTCCTGTTAGCCAATATCTAAATGATCGGACCTTCATCGCCAGCGACGTTCGCGTCTCAAGGGAAAATGGAATCATACACCACAAGGTATTCATTCGCGTCCGTGAGAGTGGTCTTCGGCGCATGCGAGGACAAGGGACTGTCGAGTACATGCTTATCGTATTAGGCGTGTTCATTGTGTTCGTCTTCGTCATGGCGGTCTAGGCGGCGATCCAGAATGACCCCATGTAAAGCGGACGAAGGGAATCCATTGTTGGGGACCCTGCGCGCTTTCGCAGTGCTGGTGCGATCGCGAGCTATGTCGGCGTTGCGCCGCGGTTGCGGCAATCCGGGAAGAAGCGCTTTTCGGGCAGTCCAACAATTCCGTTCGGAAACGCGCGCTTGCGTAAGGCGCTCTGGATGGTGGTTCTCAACGCAGTGCGATGCAATCCTTGGCTCCGCCAGTACTACGAGCGTCTGCGAGCGGCGGGTAAACCTGGCAAGGTCGCCGTTATAGCGGCGATGCGAAAGCTGCTGGCAGCTGTCTGGAGCGTGGCTACTCACCGACGACCCTTCGTTCCGCACCTATCTCCAAATCCTCTCTAAGCGAATCCAGTGACTAATAATCCTTGACGCACACTCCAGGATATCCAGCGGAGTCAACGCAAGCGGGACCGCAAAGTGGAGAGGCAGGTTTGGTCACTCTCGGTTAACGCAGGAGCGCAGGGGCTGGCTTGCGAAGTCGTGGCAAGTGTTCTACGGCGAAAGGCCACGTTTATCGGTTTCCGTTGAAAACGAAACGAGGAGCTCGTCGCAATTCTCCGCTGGCGAGAGTAATGTCAAACGTCCGCTACGCCCCGCGACGGCAAAGTCGCGGCGAATCGATAAAGGACTGATTCAGAATGGTGAAATCGATTTGGGCCACCTGGCGAGCGGCCGCCGTTGCGCTCGGGTTGCTTTGCATACTCTTCACGAGCGCTAACGCCCAAACCGCACCGGATCCGCTTCCTTCATGGAATGACGGACCTGCGAAACAGGCAATTGTCAAATTGGTCACGGTTACCACGACCGCCGGCAACCCCGATTTCGTGCTGCCCGGCGCCCGCTTCGCCACTTTCGATCAGGACGGCACCCTCTGGGTCGAGCAACCGATGTACGCGCAACTGGAGTTTGCTTTCGCGCGGGTCGCCGCGCTCGCGCCCGAGCATCGGGCGTGGAAGACCACCGAGCCGTTCAAGTCGGTGCTCGCCGGCGATCGCGCGGCGATGGCGAAGTTCACGATGAAAGACCTCGAGCAGATCCTCTTCGTGACGCATACCGGGATGTCCACAGCGCAGTTCACGGCGATCGTGAAGGACTGGATGGCTACGGCGCGCAATCCGCGCTGGCACTGTCCCTATACCGACCTCGTCTATCAACCGATGCTGGAAGTGATGCGCTACCTGCGCGCCAACGGCTATAGAACCTACATCGTCACCGGCGGCGGTCAGGCCTTCGTTCGCACCTACGCCGAGCAGACGTACGGCGTCCCGCCCGAACAAGTGATCGGATCGGCGATCGAAACCCAGTTCACCGAGAACGCGGCGGGCGACGCGATCCTGATGCGGCCGCCGAAGCTGCTGCTCAACAATGATTTCTCGGGCAAGGCGGAGGACATCTACCTGTTCACCGGAGGCCCGCCGCAAGCCGCGTTCGGCAACGCGGCAGGCGATCGCCAGATGCTGGAATACACGGCTGCGGGCGGCAAGGGCGCCCTGATGATGCTGGTGCAGCACGACGACGCGACGCGCGAATATGCCTATGGCCCGGCCGAGGGATTGCCCGCGAGCAAGATCGGAACGTTTCCCCAGTCGTTGTACGACGAGGCCAAAGCAAAGGGATGGACCGTCATCAGCATGAAGCACGACTGGAAGCGAATCTTCCCATTCGACAGATGAATTGCAGTGTTGGAGCGAGCGCCCAACGAGCTCGACGGATTACACCCAAAAGGGGCATCGCATGTCTCGATACCTGAAGATTTTGGCCGTACTAGGCACCTGCCTAACTTCGCTGCTCGGCTTTGCGATGATATCGAGCGCGCAACAAAATCCAATCACGGCCATAGACATTGCACTTGAGCCGGACAATACGATGCTCGAGCACGCGCAGGCCGTCAACGACCGCTTGCGTTCGATCTTTCCGAAGGGCTTCGCTTTAGATGCGACGCACCACCCGCATATCTCGATGCTCCAGCGCTACGTCCGCACAGGTGACCTGGACAAAGTTTACACTGCGGTCGATAGCGTGTTGTCCAAGGAAAACCCGGCCGGCTGGAAACTCAAGGCGTACAAGTACTACTACATCCCGTGGAAGGACATTGGCCTAGCCGGTATTGTCGCCGAGCCAACAGCTGATTTGCTCAACCTGCAGCAAAAGTTGATCGACGCCGTTGCCCCCTTCGAGACAAAAACTGGCACGGCCGCGGCGTTCGTTACGACGCCCGAGGATCCCGAGATCAATCAGCCAACGATTGACTACGTTGCGACGTTTGTTCCGAAAGCCACCGGCAAGCATTTCAATCCTCACGTCACCGTCGGCATCGCCTCACAGGATTACCTGAAGAAGATGCTCGCCGAACCGTTTGATGCATTCACCTTCTCGCCAGCGGGAGCCTCGGTTTACCAGCTCGGCAATTTCGGGACCGCTCGGAAGATGCTGAAGGCTTGGGAGTTAAAACCCTGAGGGACGCCACACGTTTATGTAGCGACCGATAAGCTTGACGGACTCCACGGTAGCTAGCGCAGCGAACGGCACCACTGAGAGCGGCGGCGAAGCGGAGATCGCAGGCGGAGTTGAGGTGCGGCATTGGGCCGAGACGCGAAGTTTACGCAGCGCTCGCGGGGCGGCTCACAGCGAATGCCGCCGCAAACTCAAACCACGGTACAGGGTCAGAAGCGAGCGACTAGGAGTGAAACTTATCGCCGAGTATAATTTCCAACCGGTACATATGGGTTCTCCGGCTCATTCAGTGGACGCTCTGGTTCACCGAGTTCAGTCCATCCTGGACCAGCTCATGGTCATGCCCGCCGCATCGGTGGAATCTCAGCAGTTGGAGTTCAAGAGTTGGTGCAAGGACGACCGAGAGTTGTCTCGCGAGATCGCTGATGCGGCGGTCTGTCTTGCGAGCACAGATGGGGGTCTCCTGATTCTTGGAGTTGACGACAAATCGGTGGGTCAGCGGGCCATGGCTCGCTGTCCGCATTCCGGGGTAAGCGTTGACTGGGTGAGAGCTAAAATTCGTGAGTTGACCAGGCCTCCGGTCCGGTGTCGAGTGTCCAAGGTCAGCGAATTACTGCCGAGTCTCGCCGGAACAGCGTCAGGGGAGCTGATCGTTATCGATCTGCCAAAAACGACGCATATCAGCGGGCATCGAAATACGAAGGGCGTTAATCTCAAGCGCTACGACAAATCCTGCAAGCCAGAGTACTACGAAGGCCAAGACGACTTCTCGGCATCGCTTGTAGAACATCTTGATGTCGACTCTCTCGATCAAGGTTCAATGGCGGAAGGAGCAAAGAAGCGAGCCGTCGGAGCATCGCTGGGCGAACGCGTCGGACATCATCCTATCGACCACTTGTTCGAATCAGGGCTAATTTGCAGTTCTACTGAGCCGCAGCACGCCCCACTGAGCCGCCTTGTAACAGTTGCCGCCCTTCTGATGTTCGGCAAAGACCGAGTGATTAGACCGGAATTCCCGTTCGCTGAGACAGTGCTCATCGACGAGACGTCAATCGCAAGGCCCGCGAGCAGTTCTAGCTGGCTGAACGTAGTGGCCGCCCTGCCGTACTTTGCCGCAAGAATTGCTGACCTGCTGAAGACTCAAGAGCGGGACGTTCCGCATGACGTTTTGCGAGAGCTTTTGGTAAACGCATACCTGCACCGATGTTATCGAACCCAAGCCCCGATTCAGATCAAAGTCCGCCCCGGTGAGATTGAAATCGTTAATCCGGGCGGACTGCTTGGTGGCCTGACAACCGACACGCTGCTCTATTCTCCACCCACCTATCGAAACTTTTTGCTGGCTGACGCGGCGCGCCAGTTTGGCTACTGCGAGCGGATTGGGAGCGGGATTGACAAGGTCTATTATTTTTCACTGTTGGCGGGATTCGACTTTCCAGTCCTGCAGGCTGAGAGCAATTCTTTCAGTGCTTTAGTGCGCACAATTCCGGACCGCGCGTTTGCAAGATTTATCGGCGACTACGCGGGCGGATTAAGCATCTCGTTGAATGAAGTCATTATATTGCGTGGGCTTCGAGGACGATCGTCTATGCGTATGGAAGAGTTGTGCAAGTTGACGCAACGAACGCCAGAGCACGTGGAGCCGGTGTTAGCGAGTTTACAAAAGCGGTTGATCGTGGAAAGCGAGGGTCAACGGTACCGGTTGTCGAGGCAGGCATTGGATACGATTGCCCAGTACGACGAGAGCGGCCAATTGAAGCTGTTCAACTGAAGGCGAGAATGTTGTCGGAAAAAATGAATTTGCGATAAAGCGCTCGGCGCGTAAAATGCTGTAAGTTTGGTTTGCGGGCATCCACAGA
>WNFD01007954.1_pt1 | contig 10460 bp, 11 predicted proteins | sample 5400491 | NCBI WGS metagenome assembly WNFD01 (sample SAMN13153343, study PRJNA577476) | soil metagenome | isolation source: 120 cm saprolite under Douglas fir tree site 2 hole 2 replicate 2 | place: USA:California | collected 2015-04-18 | reverse complement strand
GGCGTCGAGGTGATGGGTGCCGACGGCTTCGAGGCCGAAGATGTGATCGCCTCACTACTGCCGAAGATCAGCGGGAAGGTCGAGATCGTCACCGGCGACCGCGACCTCTTTTCGCTGGTGCGCGACCCTGATGTAACCGTGCTCTACACGCAGCGCGGAATCGGCAACCTGTTGGTCGTCGATGAGGCCGAGGTCGAGCGCCGCTACGGCATCCCGGGTCGGTCGTACGGCGACTACGCGGTCTTACGCGGTGACCCATCTGACGGGCTTCCGGGCGTGCCAGGCGTGGGGGAGAAGACGGCCGCCCAGCTGGTGCGCCGATACAAGGATCTCGACGGCATCATCGCCAGCGGCAAGCTCGGCGACGCGGCCAATGCGTACATCCAGCGGGCGCGTCGGGTCGGCGTCCCGGTCGGCATCGCGCCGGTCCCAAAACCAAAAGGGACGCGACCGGCCACCCCAAAAGATCCCCAGGCCCTGGCAAAACTCACCGAGACGTATGGCGTCGGCTCGTCGATCGACCGCCTCGTCCGTGCCCTGGCGGGACCGACGGCCGCCATCCGCACGGGGCGCCCGTGATGCCTCAAGCTACGTACCAGGCTTTCAGGACACTCATCTGGGACGCATCGGCGGAATCGCTGATACGCTTGGCTGATGATCGATCCCAAGCACCGCGTCACGATCGAATACTGCGTTCCCTGAAACTACCTCGAGCAGGCCGTCGGTCTGGCGGCTGAGATCCTCGGGGCTTGGGCGCCCATCATGATCGACGTGTCCCTGCGCACGGGGAGCAAAGGGCGCTTCGAGGTGACGCTGGATGACCAGCTGATCTTCAGCAAGGTCAAGTTGCATCGTTTCCCCAATCGCGGTGAGATCGTGACGCTGGCCGAGCCGCTACTCGGACCGCCGATCGCCTGGCGCTAGGCGGACTTACTCGGAGCTCACCCAGTTCGACGGCTTCAGGTCGATGCCGTCGGGGATCCACAGCAAACCGTCGGTGCGCCCGCGGCGGTCGTCGATGCCGTACTGCCAGACGATCTGGTTCGTCTTCGGATCGATGACGATCACCCGGTTGCGAAAGTCGTCATTCAGAGCGATCAGCCCGTTGCCGAGCTCGATCGCGAGTGACGGATGGTCCAGCATTCCCGGCCCGGACTTTGGCCCGTAACGCCATACGGGCTGTCCCTGCTGCGTCATGATGAGGATCTGCCCCGGGCGCGCGTAGTCGACCAGCAGGATGTTCCCGTCCGGGAGCATCTGCGCGTCGGAGGGATACTGGATGCCCGGCGCTTTCGTCGTCCAGTAGAGCGTGCCGTCCCAGCCCATCTCGCTCACCCAGGCGCCGAGGATCTCGGTGACCAAAAGGTGGCCGTTGGGGAGCGGCGTGTCCCCATTTGGCAAGCCAAAGCTCTTTGGGGGATTGTGGGCGCAGTAGCCGTTCCGACCGAGCTGCGCCTTGATGTTTTTCGTCTCGCGATCGATGAGGATCAGGCGGCAGTTGCGAATGTCCGCTACCCCGATGCTGCCGTCGGGCCACATGTAGGCGTCGTCCGGACCGTGGAGATAGCCCTTGGCCCAGCCAAAGTGCTCGTTCACGCCGTACTGCCACACGATCCGATGGCTGGCGTAGTCGACCAGCACGATTGCGTGCGACTCCTCCTCGTTGATGACGATCGATTTTCCGTCGGGTGCGTAGAACGCGTCGTCCGGCCAACGGAATCGCTGACCGGGCTGCAAATCGCCGGGTCGCGGAAATTCCCAAACGATCTTGCGGTCGGGCGTCACCTCGATCACGCGGTTGTTCGCTCGGTCGGCGATGAGAAGGTTGGCGGGCATCACGCCCGGCGCCGCCGTCGGCGGTGGTGCCGGCGTTGTTGCCGGGATGGGCGAGGGCGGCGGAAGCTCTTCGGCCTGCTGCGCAGTCTGCTGGGGGGCTGGTGCCGGCGATGAGCCGGAACATGCCGCCAGGACAAGGAGAAATATGGCGATCGGCGGCACGACAGATAAGAGCTTCGTAAGGGATGCCGCCACCTCTGGGGAAGTATAGGCAATAGGAAAGTGGCTCACGACGAGGGAGGTATTCGAAATAGGAAATCGCCGAGAGGACTGCTGTCTTTGCTACTGTGAAAACGAGGGCTGGGTCATGGGATTCACGAGCAAGCCTGTCAGGGTCATCGAAATACCGGAACCGATCTCGGAACCGTTGCTTGCGCCCGAGAGTGAGCCGCAGCGGACCGAGAGGGAAGAAGAGGTTCCGGTCACAACCCCGGCATGATTCCTGCGGTCGGTTACCGCTTCTGGCGGGTCGACCCCGACGATGCCTGGACGCGGGGCCGTCTGCAGTCGCCGGTTGCGGAGACCCTCTGGCCGCCGCTCGATCGGCTCGACGCGGAATGTCAAACCCGTCCCGGCCTTCGTCTGGCCCGCGCCGGGCTGCACCGGCACGACGAGGAGCGGATGTCGCCGGAGCCGGCGTGTAGTTGCGGCATCTATGCCTATCACGACATCGCGCCGATGACCCGCGCGTTGCGCGAAGAGCCGTACATGTTCGGCGGTGCCGTGCTGTGCTGGGGGAGAATCGTGATCCACCCCGAGGGCATGCGCGCGCAACATGCCCGGCCGCTGGCGCTCTGCCGGCCGGAAAGCCCGGGCGTGCAGCTGCGGACGGCCCACCTCCTGCGGGAGGTCACGAGGGAGTACGCGATTCCGCTCCTCGAGCTGCGCGACCTCGTCGCGTACGCGAGCGAGTTCGGCACCAGCTACAAGCCGGAGCCGATCCCGCCGTCACGGAGCGGTTTGGACCGGGTCAAGGACGCCTTCTCCTGGCGTCAGATGCGCCGCCGCCTGGGCAAAGCCTTCGGCGGCTAAACGCCTGCGGGCCTAGCGGCCCTCGCTCACCTCGTAAAGCTCGTTGGCGGGGTGGCCGGCCTTCTCGTGGACGGCGGCGACGGCGTCCTTGTTCGGACCAGTGGCAAGACAGAAGACCTTCCCGGCCTTGGAGTCCAGCCAGTAGCGCACGTACTCGACCCCCGTTCCCTTTTGGGCTTCGACATCTTTCTGGTGAGCTTCCGCAAGCTGCTGCGGCGTGACGTGCATCCCCTCGTGTACGTCCATGAATGTCGGCACGACCTACCTCCTATCCCACTCGAGTTGTCGACAACGGAGCTAATGGTAGCTGCGCCGACAATAGGAAGTGAATGGCAGACCGCGCTGATGTCATCGTGGTTGGAGCCGGGCTGGCCGGGCTGGTCGCGACGGCGGAATTGGCAGACGCCGGTCGCCATGTGATCCTGCTGGAGCAGGAACCCGGACCCTGGCTGGGCGGGCAGGCCTTCTGGTCGTTCGGCGGACTCTTTCTGGTCAACTCGCCAGAGCAGCGCCGCCTCGGAGTTCGCGACTCGCACGAGCGGGCGCTGACGGACTGGATGACGACGGCCGGATTCGATCGTCCCCAGGACGAATGGCCCAGGAAATGGGCCGAAGCCTACGTCGCGTTCGCCGCCGGCGAGAAACGATCGTGGCTGCGCTCGCAGGGCATCCGTTTCTTTCCGATCGTCGGCTGGGCGGAGCGAGGCGGCTCGCTGCCTGGCGGCCCGGGGAATGCCGTGCCGCGGTTTCACGTGACCTGGGGCACGGGCCCGGGCGTGGTGGCGCCCTTCGAGCGGCGCGTGCGCGAGGCAATCGCCCGCGGCCTGGTCACCGTAATGTTCCGGCATCGAGTCGACGCGCTGACGGTCACGGGCGGCGTCGTCGACGGCGTGCATGGGGCCGTCCTTGAACCGAGCGCGGTGGAGCGAGGTCGACCCAGTTCGCGTGTCGGAATCGGAGAATTCGACCTCGGTGCGCAAGCGGTGATCGTGACCTCGGGCGGGCTTGGCGGGAACCACGACCTGGTGCGAAAGAACTGGCCGGCCCGGCTTGGCGATCCGGCGCTGCAGATGCTGACCGGCGTGCCGGCTCACGTCGACGGCCGCATGCTGGCCATCACGGAAACTGCGGGCGGGACCATCATCAACCGCGATCGCATGTGGCACTACGTGGAAGGGATCCAGAACTGGAACCCGATCTGGCCGAACCACGGTATCCGGATCCTGCCGGGGCCTTCCTCGATGTGGCTCGACGCGCTTGGGAATCGATTGCCCGCGCCACTCTTCCCCGGCTTCGACACGCTCGGCACGCTCGCGTACCTGAGGAAGACCGGCTTTGATTACTCGTGGTTCGTACTGACGCAGCGAATCATCAAGCGCGAGTTCGCGCTTTCCGGGTCCGAGCAGAATCCCGACCTGACCAACAAGGACGTTCGGCTGCTCCTGAAACGGGTGGTCTCGAAGTCTGGCCCGGCGCCGGTTGAAGCCTTCAAGCAACACGGCGCCGACTTCGTCGTCGCGACCAATCTCGGCGACCTGGTGCGCGGGATGAACGCGCTGACTGAGGAGCCGCGACTCGACCTGGCGAAGGTAGAGCGCGAGATCGCCGCCCGCGATCGGCAGGTCGACAACGAAATGACCGAGGACGGGCAGATCCTCGCGATTCGCACCGCGCGACGCTACCTCGGTGATCGGCTGATTCGGGTCGCCTCGCCGCATCGCCTTCTGGATCCAGCGGCCGGCCCACTGATCGCGGTTCGCCTTCACATCCTGACGCGTAAGACGCTGGGCGGCCTTCAGACCGATCTATCGGGACGTGTTCTGCGTTCCGACGGAACGCCTCTGCCCGGCCTCTATGCCGCGGGCGAGGTCGCCGGCTTCGGGGGAGGAGGGATGCACGGATACCGATCGCTCGAGGGCACCTTCCTGGGCGGGTGCCTCTTCTCTGGACGCACGGCCGGCCGAACCGCGGCTGCTTCGGTGGCTTGATCCCGGATCGTGTCCGGACCGTCATTAGCTATTTAGCAATTTAGCTAAAATAGGTACGAGATGAGCGAGACCGCCGTTTTCCGGGCGCTGGCGGATCCCACCCGCCGTCAGATCCTCCAGTACCTCAAGACGGGCGAGCTGGCCGCCGGCGAGATTGTCGACCGGCTCCCGATCACTGGGCCGTCCGTTTCGCGGCATCTCGCCATCCTCAAATCGGCCGGACTCGTGAATGAGCGCCGGGCGGGAAATCGCATCCTGTACCGTCTCGACGCCGACCGGCTCGCACTCACCGTTACCGATTTCATCAGCGCCGTCTGTCCGGCTCAGATCAGCCTGCGGCACCGCGGGCGAGGGAGAAGCGCTCGATGAAGATCGCCATCGCAGGCGGTACCGGTTTTGTCGGACGACACCTGGCGCGAGAGCTGGTTCGCGGCGGCCACGAGGTGGTCCTGGTGGCCAGAGGCATTGATCGGCGCGACCCGACGGTTACCCAACTGCCAGGTGTACGCACCGCCAGGACCGGCCTGACGGATGTTCAAGGTCTGCGGGATGCATTCGCTGGCTGCGACGCAGTCGCGCACTGTGCCGGGATCAATCGCCAGATCGGCTCACAGACTTACGCCGCTGTGCATGTAATCGGGACAGCCAATGTCATCACCGCGGCTAAGGATGCCGACGTCAAGAAGATCGTCATCTTGAGTTTTCTGCGGGCTCGGCCGGACTGCGCATCCGGTTACCACGAGTCGAAATGGGCGGCCGAGGAGCTGGTTCGCAAGAGTGGCCTCGATCACACCATCGTGAAGGCGAGCATGACCTTCGGCCGAGGCGATCACATGCTCGACCATCTGAGCCACCTGCTCTACACAATGCCGATCTTCGTCACCGTGGGACTACGCGAGAAGGCGGTGCGACCGGTCGCTGTCCAGGATGTTGTGAAGGTCTTGATGGTTGCCGTAATCGAGAATCGGCTCTCGCGGAAAACGGTGGCCTTGATGGGGCCCGAGGCGCTTCGGCTGAGCGACGTGGCCCGTCGGGTCGGTCTCCTGATCGGCAAACGCCTGGTGATCGTTCCAGCTCCGCCAACCATCAACTACGCCGTGGCCCACGTCGCCGAGTGGTCGATGAAGGTCCCGCTGGCGTCGATCGCGCAGGTTCGGATGCTGAACGAAGGATTGACGGAGCCGTGGGGGAGCGTCGATTCGTTGCCGGAAGACCTGATTCCTCGGACGCCCCTTTCAGACGAGGTGCTGCGGGCTGGGCTGCCTCCAGCCGGGCCATTCACGCGTGCCGACCTGCGAATACCGGGGGTGGTCTGATGTCCGACCTGGTCACTGTCGAGGCTGTGATCCGGCGCCGCCTGCTCGTCAATTTTCGGGTAAGGCCTGACATCCTGGCGCAGACTCTGCCGTCGCCGTTCGAGCCACGGTTGGTACACGGTTGGGGCATGGCGGGGGTCTGCCTCATCGGTCTCGGCAATTTGCGACCGGGAGGAGTTCCCGCCGTCCTGGGCCTGCGGACGGAGAACTCGGCGCACCGAATCGCGGTTGAGTGGAACGATGAAACTGGTCGGCGTCAGGGGGTCTACATCCCGCGACGCGACACGAACTCGGCACTCGTGCGGGCCCTTGGGGGGCGATTCTTTCCCGGCGTGTATCGTCACGGGACCTTTTCGATCAGCGACTACCGGGGCTACGTCAGCGTTCGCGTGTATTCTGCCGACGGCCAGGCCAACGCCTTCGTGTGCGGACGCGTCAGCGATCGCCTTGCCGAGGGCTCAATCTTTGAGTCTCTAGACGAGGCGTCCAGGTTCTTCGAAGTTGGCAGCCTCGGTTTCTCGCCGAGCGCAGATCCGAACCGTCTGGACGGGTTGGAATTGCTGTCCAAGGGCTGGAAGGTGCAGTCGCTTCATGTCGATACCGTGGAGTCAGCCTTCTTTGGTAACACTCGGCTCTTCCCGGCCGGCTCCATCGAGTTCGACTCAGCGTTGATCATGCGCGGGATACCGTGCCGTTGGGAATCGCACGGGCGGATCCAGTCGTCGCCCGTAGCCGTTCTCGTTAGCAGCTTGCTCGGCTAGAGGACGAGGGCCATCGGACTCTGCAGGAGACGCTTAACCTCCTGCAGGAATTGCGCGGCGGTCACCCCATAAAAGACTCGGTGATCGACGGAGAGCGTGACGCGCATCCGCTTGCCGGGCACCACCTGGCCGTCTTTGACGACGGCCTTGTCCTCGATCGAGCCGATGGCCAGGATGCCCGAATCGGGCGGGTTGATGATGGCGGTGAACTGGTCGACGTCGTACATGCCGAGGTTCGAGATGCTGAAGGTGTTGCCGACGTAGTCCTGCGCCAAGGCCTTGTTCGCCCGGGAGCGCTCGATCAGTTGTTTCGACTCCTTCGCGATCTCCTTGAGGGGCTTCTGGTCGGCGTCATGGAGCACCGGCACGATCAGGCGGTCCGGAAGCCCGACCGCGATCCCGATGTTGATGTCGCGCTTGCGCTCGATCCGGCCGTCCGCCCAGGAGGCGTTAACCTCGGGGAACTTGGTCAGGGCAAGCGCCACCGCCTTGACGATCAGGTCGTTGATGCTGATCGCCTCCGACTTGCTGACCGCCTCGTTGAACATCTGGCGAAGGCGGACGGCGTCGTCCATCGCGATCTCCGACGTTACGTAGAAATGCGGCGCGGAGAACGCGCTCTGGACGAGACGCATTGCCACCGTCGACTGCAGCTTGGACAGTTCGACCACCTCGACCTCGCCGGTGGGACGCGCCGTTGTTGGCCGCGCTTCGCGTGTGGGGGAGATGGCGGTCGGCGCGGCGGCGGCCTGCGGTTGCGCCTTCTGCTGGGCGGCGGCCTCGACGTCTTCCTTTTGGATCCGACCACCCGGGCCGGACCCTTGGACGCGGCGTAGGTCGACGCCGAGTTCTTCGGCAAGACGCCGGGCGACGGGGGAGACGCGCTGCCGCTCGCCGTCCTCTTGTTCGGCGGGGCGGCGAATGACATTCAGGGCGGCCTGCGCCGCCGCACCAACCTCGGTTCGGTCGTCCGGCCCGCCGTGCGGGTACTGTTCGCCACCCGCATCGGCGGCCACCTGTGCGGTTGCGGCCACGGCATTGTCGGCCTGCGCAACCGCCGCCTCGGGCCTCGCGGCCTGTGGTTTTGCTGGTTCTGCGACGGCCTGACCCTGCGGTGCCGGCGCCTTCTGCGCCGCTGGTGCGGTGCTGCCGTCGCCGATCTCCGCAATCACCGCGCCGATGGGCGCGCTTTCGCCTTCGGGAACCAGGATCTTGCTGAGTTTCCCGGAGGCATACGCCTCGACTTCGATGTTGGCCTTGTCGCTCTCGATCTCGACCAGCGGCTCGCCCTTTTGAACCTGCTCGCCCTCTTTCTTAAGCCAGCGCAGGATCTTGCCGGTCTCCATGGAGTCCGACAGTCGCGGCATCTGGACGCTGGCCATTAGTGTCCAGCCCCAGGATTGGCTCGACGTTTCATCGGCCCATTTTCGCCGAATGCCATTGTCGTCTCCTGCGCGCCCTCGCTCACGCATCGACGGATGCGCTCGCTCAGGTGCTCGTCGCCTTCTCGGCCTCGGCGATCTGGGCCGCGAACCGTCATCGCCACCCTGAGGCTGGACACTTAGTTCTTTCCGAGGAGGGCCCTGGCCGTCACGATCACGTCCGCCTTGCCCGGGAAGGCGATCTTCTCCAGGCGCTTGTTGTAGGGCGCCGGCACCTCGGCGGCCCCGATCCGCGCCACCGGCGCATCGAGGTAATCGAACGCTTCCTCGTAGACCCGCGAGGCGATCTCCGAGCCGACGCCGTACGAGCGCCAGCCCTCTTCGACGGTGATCAGCCGGCTGGTCTTCTTGACCGACTCGATCACCGGCACCATGTCGAGCGGTCGCAGCGCCCGCATATCGACGACCTCGGCGCTGATGCCTTCTTTCTCGAGTTCGGTGGCGGCGTCCATGGCGACGATCAGCATGCGCGAGTGGGCGCAGATCGTGATGTGCTCGCCCGGCCGCTTCACTTCGTTCTTGTCGAGCGGGACGAGGTGCTCGCCATCGGGGACCTCGCCTTTGACGGCGTAGGTGCCCTCGTTCTCGATGAACATCACGGGGTTGTCGTCCCGGATGGCAGCCTTCAGCATGCCCTTGGCATCGGCGGGCGTGCCGGGCGCGACGACCTTCAGGCCGGGCACGTGGGCGAACCAGTTCTCGTGGCTATGGGAGTGCTGCGCCCCGAGCTGGTGGCCGCCGCCACCGGGCGTGCGGATCACCAGTGGCACCTTCGTCCCGCCGCCGAACATGTAGCGGATGTGCGCCGCGGCGTTGACCACCTGGTCCATCGCGACCATGATGAAGTTGACCGTCATCATCTCCGCGACCGGCCGTAGCCCCGACATGGCGGCTCCGATGGCGGTGCCGATGATGATCTCCTCGGCGATCGGGGTGTCGAGGACGCGCTTCTCGCCGAACTCCTTCATCAGGCCCTTCGTGACTTTGAATGATCCGTCGTAGAGGCCGATGTCCTCGCCCAGCAGGAAGACCGACTCGTCGCGCTTCATCTCCTCGCGGAGCGCCTGGTTAAGCGCGTCGCGCATGGCAAGAATGGCCATCAGCTCGCCGCCTCGTCGGCGTAGACGTCGCGATAGAGGTCTTTCGGGTCCGGATCCGGGCTCTCGTCCGCGAACTTCACCGCGTCCTCGACCTGGGCGGTGACCTCCTCATCGATTCGTTGGATCTCGTCGTCGGTGAGCATCCTCTGCTTCTTCAAGTGCTCGCCGAGGCTGAGGATGCCGTCGCGCGTCTGCCATTCCTTGACCTCGTCCTTGCCGCGGTAGGTGTCTGGGTCGGACATCGAGTGGCCGCGGTAGCGATAGGTCACGCACTCGAGCAGGCTGGGCTCGTGCTTCTCCCGCGCCTGCGCGACCAGCTGGTCGGTGATGCGGCGCACGGCCAGCACGTCCATGCCGTCGACGCGTTCGCCAGTCATGTCGTAGGCGCAAGCCTTCTTCCAGATCTCGGTCACGGCCGAAGCGCGGCTGACCGCCGTGCCCATGCCATAGAGGTTGTTGACGCAGACGAAGACGATCGGCAGATGCCACAGCTTGGCCACGTTGAGCGACTCGTGGAAGGCGCCGATGTTGGTCGCCCCGTCGCCGAAGATGCTCATTACCACCTCGTCGGTTCCCTGGTAGTTGATGGCGTAGCCGCTGCCGCAGGCGATCGGGAGGGCCTGGCCGACGATGGCGTAGCCGCCGTAAAAGCGGTGTTCCTGGCTGAAGAGGTGCATCGACCCGCCACGGCCGTGCGAGGTGCCGGTCTCCTTGCCGAAGAGTTCGGCCATCACCGCCTTCGGGTCGATCCCCTTGGCGATCGCGTGGCCGTGCTCGCGGTAGGTGCTGTAGACGTAGTCCTTCGGCTGCAATGCGGAGATGGTGCCGACGATGGTCGCCTCCTCACCAATGTTGAGGTGGCAGAAGCCGCCGATCTTGGCCGCCTGGTACATCTCGGCGGTCTTCTCCTCAAAGCGCCGGATGAGCAGCATCTCGCGATAAAGCCTGAGCAGGCTGGCCTTGTCGGTCAGCGCATCCTTCGATT
>WNFD01007951.1_pt2 | contig 10460 bp, 6 predicted proteins | sample 5400491 | NCBI WGS metagenome assembly WNFD01 (sample SAMN13153343, study PRJNA577476) | soil metagenome | isolation source: 120 cm saprolite under Douglas fir tree site 2 hole 2 replicate 2 | place: USA:California | collected 2015-04-18 | reverse complement strand
TTTGGAGGTATGCAGCGTCATCAGCGCGGCGCGGCCGCCGCTGCCGCCTACCTGGTCGGCATCGCTGACCAGTGCAACGCGCTCGAGGAAATCGGCGAGCCCGCCATTTTGCCCCTCGGCGTCGAAGGCGTCGGCCGCCGAGAGCATCTCGGCCACGTTCTGGCGCCGCGCCGCGCCGTCGGGCATCGCGTCGAGATAGCCGAGGAAGCGCGCGCGCGCGATCACTTCGTCGAGGATTGCGCGCACCTTCATCGACGGCGCGCGCTCGGCCAGGTCACGCATCCAGCCGTACAATTCGCCCGCCTGCTTGGCCGAACGAAGCGCCACGCGCGAGTTGGTCTCCAGGCGGCCCAGCGCCTCGAAGGCCGTGACACCTTCCTCGGCGGCGATTTGCGCCGCCGCCTCCAGCGTCTTGGCGCCTACGCCCCGCGTCGGCGCTCCCACCATCCGCTCGACGCTGACCATGTCGGCCGGATTGGCTAGCACGCGCAGGTAAGCGAGCAGGTCCTTAACCTCGCGATGCTCATAGAAGCGCAAGCCGCCGACCACGTAGTACGGAACGCGCCGGCGCACCAGCGCCTCCTCGATCACGCGCGCCTGCGCGTTGACCCGGTAGAAGACCACGATGTCGGCCGGGTCGGTGCCGCCCTGGGCAATAAGCCGTCCGATCTCGCGTGCGATGAAGTCGGCCTCGTCGCGCTCGGTGACGCCGGTGAAATAAGTGACCAGCTCGCCCGAGGCGTTTTCGGTCCACAGGCGCTTTTCCTTGCGCTCGCGGTTGTTGCGGATCACGGTGTCGGCGGCGGCCAGGATGGTCTTGGTGGAGCGGTAGTTCTGCTCGAGCTTGAAGATGCGCGCCTGGGGAAAGTCGCGCTCGAAATCGAGGATGTTGCGGATGTCGGCGCCGCGCCAGCGGTAGATCGACTGATCCTCGTCGCCGACCACGCATAGATTCGAACTGCGCGCCGAGAGCGCGCGCACCAGCAGGTACTGCACGCGGTTGGTGTCCTGGTATTCGTCGACCAGCAGATGCTCCGCGCGTGACTGCCATCGGAGTAGCACGCCCGGATCGCGCTCGAAGATTTCGTGCACGTTGAGCAGCAGGTCACTGAAGTCCATCGCGTTCATCGCCCGCAGCCGCTCGCGATAGAGGCGGTAGATGGCCGCGAGCGCGGTGTCGCGGCCGTCTCCGCCGGCGCTTTCGGCGAATGCGGCGGGCCCGACGGCGTCGTTCTTGAGCTGCTCGATTCGCGCGCGCGCCATCTCGGGCGTCGGTGCGCCTGGCAGCGCCGCCTCCTCGATCACGCGGCGCATCACCGCCATCGCGTCGCCCTCATCGAGGATCGAAAAGTTCGGCTTGAAGCCAAGCGCCTCGGCCTCCTGGCGCAGAATACGCGCGCAGGCCGAATGGAACGTGCTGACCCACGGCCAGCGCGAATTTTCGCCCACCAGCGTCGCGATCCGCTCGCGCATCTCGCCCGCCGCCTTGTTGGTGAAAGTCACGGCCAGCATCCGCTCGGGCGCCGCCTTGCGTTCGGCCAGCAGGTGGGCGATACGGTAGGTCAGCACGCGGGTTTTGCCCGAGCCTGCGCCGGCCAGGATCAGAATCGGCCCTTCGGCCGCGAGCACGGCGTCGCGTTGGGCGGGATTGAGATCGTCGAGGTTCAGCATCAATTCGAAATTGTCAGCGGATGCGCGTGCGCCCGAATGAAAATAGCCGCTTCGCGCGGCGCTTCAAACCCCGCGCGCGCAGTTTGACGTTCGAAACTGTGGATTACTTTACAACATTCACACACACGCCGCCTGCTTCGGAGCGCATCCGGGTGCCTCGAATGCTTGCGGAACGAAATTTCTTGCCGCGCCGCCCGCGCTCGAAATGACCTGCCGCATTCTCTGCTAAGCTTGCAATCGATGGCGAAGTACGAACCCCACGATAAGTTTTATCGCAAGGCGCGCGAGCGCGGGTTGCCTTCGCGTGCGGCTTTCAAGATCGAAGAATTGATCGCGCGCTTTCGGCTCGTGCGTCCCGGCGCGCGGGTGGCGGACCTGGGATGCGCGCCCGGCGGATGGCTCAGCATGCTCGCCGCCGCGGTGGGGCCGCAGGGCAGGGTGGCCGGAATCGACTTGGCCGCGTGCCCCGCCAGCACCGCCAACGTCGTTACGATGGTCGGCGACATTCGCGACCCGGCGAGCGTCGCGGCGGTGGCGGCGGCGCTCGGCGCGCCCGCCGATCTGGTGACCTGCGACCTTGCGCCTAAGCTTAGCGGCGTGGCCGATCGCGACCAGGCGCGGATGCTCGAGCTTGCGCTCGCGGCGCTGGAATGTGCGCGAGCGCTGTTGCGCCCCGGCGGCGCGATGGTGGTCAAGCTCTTCATGGGTGGCGATTTCGGCGAGGCGGTCGAGGCTTTCGCGCGCGACTTCGCCCAGGTCGAACGCACGCGCACGCGCGCGAGCCGCCCCGGCTCCTCTGAGCTGTACCTGGTGGCGCGGGGATTCCGCGCGGCCGCGGCGCGCGCGGCGGGTTCGGCGGGTTCGGCAGGTCCGGTTGGATAGCGGCGTGCGGAGCGCTAACCTAAGGCGCATGTGGCCTCGCCACAGAGCGGCGGCTCTTGCGGCGGCCGCGCTGGCCGCGATACTGGCGCTATGCTCCGCCTGCGCGCGGCACGGCGACAGCGACGGCCCGTCGCCGGATCAGGTGCGAGTCGAAGTCGCCAACGTCGGCCTCGACAACGACAGCGGTGCGCACTATGTGCAGCTCGAGGATCTCGCGGGCAGGCGCGAGCTGCAGATTCTGATCGGCGACGAAGAGGCGCGCACGATCATGCTCGAGATGCACGGGATCAAACCCGATCGTCCGCTGACCCACGATCTGCTGCGCGACCTGATCGAGCAGACCGGCAATCGCGTCGACCGCGTGGTCATCACCAGCGTCCACAATCAAATCTACTACGCCGACATCTATCTCGATCGCGTGGGCCTGCGCCTGGACAGCCGGCCGAGCGACGCGATCGCGCTAGCGATGGGGATGGGGGCGCCGATCTTCGTGAGCAGCGGCTTGTTTCAGTCCGCCACCGCGTTCCAGCACGAGGCGCCCGCGAGAAAAAATCTGCCCGCCACCATCACCGCCCAGGACATCGTGGTGCAGGACCTGAGCCCCTCGCTGGCCACGCACTTCGCGATGCCGCCGCTAAGCGGCGTGCTGGTGGCGGACGTCTCGGGCCTTGCCGCGCGCGCCGGATTGATGTGCGGCGATATCGTCACCGCGGTGGACAAGCATCCGGTGCACAACACCTCGGACTTCGTGATGGCGCTGGTCGGTTTCAGGGATCCGTACGTGATCTTCAGTGTGATGCGCGGACAGCAGGCGCGCACGATCACGATGGAGCGCGAAAATAATCGGCGCAGTCGTCACTAGACCGCGCGCGCGTGCCGGCTAACCCCGGCGAATCAGCAGGCTGCGCAGGAAGCGCGGATCGATCGCGCGCGGGTCTAATTCGGCGAGATCCTCTTCCAGCACGCTGAGGCACGAGGCGACGAAGCCGGCCGAACGCGCACGCGCGGTCTCGTCCATGCGCGCCGCCAGCGCCACGTCGACCATCACGCGAAAGCCCTCGGTCAGCCGCGCGGGCCGTCCGCCGCCCGTCATGATCGCCATATAAAGTTCGCCCAGGCGGCTCGCTTCGATCGGCGCGGGCGTGAGTCTCTGGTCGGGTTTGCGATCGAGCGCCGCGCGCGCGAATGCTGTGATCAGGATTTGGCCGAGCCTGATTTCGCGGCCCGCCGTCTCGGCGCGGAAGGCCGGCGATCCGATATTGATCCCGAGCAGCGCCTGAAACAGATCGCGCATCGCTTCGATCTGATCGAGCGCCGCGTGAGCCAAGTGCAGATCGCGCATCGCCGCGAAATCGCGCAGCGTGACCGAGCCCTGCCCATCGAGGCCGCCGAAGAAACGTGGCCGGCGTTCGAGGAAGCCGCCCAACGCCTCGCGATAGGGCGAATCGAGGTAGGCAATTTCGCGCGCGCGCGCCGGGTCGAGGCCGAGCGCGGCGGTCACCTGCTCGGCGCGCTTGCGCAGATCGATCGTCAGGCTCACGCCGAGCCGGAACAACAGCTTGAGGTGCGTGTCGCGCAGATGTTCGATCGCATTGTTGAGCTCGCCGGCGGCCAGAAACTCGAGCCCCAGGTTGAGGTAGTGATGAGTCATCTCGACCGCCACGCGGACCGCGTCGAGGTCGCCGAAATCGACGGCGCTCGCGACCAGCACCTGGTTGCTCACCAGCGCCATTTCGCTCCGCAACTGGCGCTGGCCCTGCGCGGCGAACCCGGCCATCAGGGCGGTGTTGAACAGCGAGAGGTCGGTGTCGGCCGGCACCGGCGCCATCCCATGCGGCACCAGTTCGTCGTCGCGCAGCAAGTCGGCGCGCGTCGGCGCAGTATAGCCGGCGCGAATCTTCAGGAATTCGCGCGGGTTGACGTAGGCGAAGACGTCCTGGGCATCGAAGAAATCGGGGAAGCCGCGATCGTTCAGCCGCGCGCGCCGGAACTGGTAGGCCTCTTCTTCCAGCTCCGCTTCGACGCTCCAATAGATTTCCTCCATCAGCGCGGTGAAGTAGGTGTAGTCGCGCTCGAAGACCTCTTCGAGAAAGTCGACCAGCGGCTGCAGGATCGCGTCGTGATGCTGGAACTCGATGATGTAATGCTCGTCGAATTGCACGAAGCGGTCGGAGGGCACGTCGGCCGCGGTCAACGGATCGTCGAGCCGATGGACGCGGAAATACTGGCGCAGCAGCAGCGCCATCATCTCCATGTCGAGCCCCATCAGCCCCTCGGTCATGCGCTTGCGCCCGGCCTCGGTCAGCGCCTCGATCCATTCACGCATCCGATCCAGGTTGGGACGGTCGCGGGTCCAGCAATCGAGGTCGAACAGCCCCTGGATCTGTTCGGGCACCGCGAGGCTCAGCAAGTCGCCCGAGTCAGCCGAGCCGATTTCCTTGACCGTGTAGAAGAGCGTCTCGGGCGAGAACGATTGCACCAGCCGCTCGGCCTCCGGGGCCGACAGGATGAGGTCGCGCTTCTGGCGCGCGGGCAGCCCGTAGAGAAACTCGAGCTTGGCCTTGAACGGAAGGCTGAGAAACTCCTCCTGTCGTGTCGAGGGCATTACAAAAACGCGCGCTGCGCTCCGCGGTTCGGCTGCATTGCTTTACTTCAGTACCATGCGCATCGCATCGGAGCCAGTAACTCTCGCTCCGCGCGTCGTTATCTTGTCATTGCGCCGGCGTGATATACTTGATTTGTTCGGGCAGCACCTATCGAAATCCCGCGACGATGACCGACGATGATCTGCTCGCGATGCGGCCTGGACAATCCCGCCACCATGAAATTCTGCGGCAACTGCGCCGCCCCGTTAGTTAGTATCTGCGCGAAGTGCCGCGCTGAAAATCCCCCGCAATTCAAATTCTGTGGACAGTGCGCCGCGCCCCTTGGCGTCGCCCCCTCCAGCGGCCTTGCTGCTGATTCGCGCGCGGCCCGGTTGCAGGCCGATAACGACACGCCGCCCGAAGGCGAGCGCAAGACTGTCACCGCGCTCTTCGCCGACATCAGGGGCTCGATGGACTTGATGGAGGGGCTCGATCCCGAGGAAGCGCGCGCGATCGTCGATCCGGCGCTCGCGCTCATGATGGACGCGGCGCATCGCTATGGCGGCCACGTCGTGCAGTCGACCGGCGACGGAGTGTTCGCGCTCTTCGGCGCGCCGATCGCCCATGAGGACCATCCGCAGCGCGCGCTCTACGCCGCACTCAGGATGCAGCAGGAGATGCGGCGCTACGCTGATCGCCTGCGCTTAGACGGCCGGGCGCCGCTGCAGGTGCGCGTTGGAGTTAACACCGGCGATGTCGTGGTGCGCTCGATCCAGACCGGCGAGCACGTCGAGTACGCGCCGATCGGCCATAGCACGGGAATGGCCGCGCGGATGCAGGTGCTGGCGCCGATCGGCTCGATCGCGGTGACCGAGGCGACCGAGCGTCTATGCGCCGGCTATTTCGCCTTTCGGCTCCTGGGGCCGGCGCGGGTCAAAGGCGCGAGCGAGCCGATCGACGTTTATGAGGTCACGGGACTCGGCCCGTTGCGCACGCGCCTGGAGGCCGCCGCGCGGCGCGGACTTACGCGGTTCGTGGGCCGCGAGCATGAACTGGCGCAGATGCGCCGCGCGCTGGAACAGGTGCGGGCGGGCCACGGCCAGGTGGTCGCCGCGATCGGCGAGGCGGGCGTTGGCAAATCGCGCCTGATCTATGAATTCAAGGCGGTGGCGGCGGGCGATTGCCTGATCCTGGAAGCCTACTCGATCTCCCACGGCAAGGCTTCGGCCTATCTGCCGGTTATCGAAATGCTTCACGGCTACTTCGGAATCGACTCCTCCGACGACGGCCGCAAGCGCCGCGAAAAAGTGATCGGCAAACTGCTCGCGCTCGATCAGAGCCTCGAAGACGCGCTGCCATACCTCTTCGTGCTGCTCGGCATCCAGGAAGGCGAGGACCCGCTTGCACAGATCGACGTGCAGAAGCGGCGGCGGCGCACGCAGGAAGCGCTCAAACGGATCGTGCTGCGCGAAAGCCTCAACCAGCCGCTGATCGTCGTGTTCGAAGACCTGCATTGGGTTGACGGCGAAACCGAGGCCTGGCTCAACCTGCTCGCGGACTCGCTCGCCACTGCCCGCGTCCTGCTGATGGTCAACTACCGCCCGGAGTATCGCCACCAATGGGGCAATCGCACTTACTATACGCAGTTGCGCCTCGATCCGTTGGCGGGCGAGAGCGTCGAGCAACTGCTCTCCGCGCTGCTCGGTGACTCTGCGAGCCTCGCGGCGCTTAGGCGGATGATCGCGGAGCGAACCGAGGGCAATCCGTTCTTCATCGAGGAGATGGTGCAGGCGCTGTTCGACGACGGCACGCTCGCGCGCAACGGCGCGGTGCGGCTCACCCGGGCGCTCGCGGAAATCAAGGTGCCCGCTACAGTGCAGGGAATCGTCACCTCGCGCATCGACCGGCTGCCTGCCGAAGAGAAGGAATTGCTGCAGACGCTGGCGGTAATTGGCCGCGAGTTTCCGCGCGGCCTCATCACGCGGATGGCCCGGAAGTCCGACAGCGAATTGGATCGGATGCTGTCCGCTCTTCAGCTTGCCGAGTTCATCTACGAGCAACCGGCTTTTCCCGAAACCGAGTACATCTTCAAGCATGCGCTGACGCTGGAGGTGGCTTACAAGACGCTGTTGCTCGAGCGCCGCAAGCAGCTACACGAATCCGTGGCGGCGGCGATCGAAGCGCTTTACCCGGAACGCCTCGAGGATCACCTGAGCGATCTGGCGCATCACTACGGCCAGAGCGGAAACGCGCGCAACGCCGTGAAATACCGTCACCTGGCCGGGCGACAGGCAGCCGCGCGCATGGCTTACAACGAAGCGATCGGCCACTTCACGGCGGCGCTCGACCTACTCGACGGCCTGCCCGATAACGAGGAGCGCGACCGTCAGGAACTGGCGGTGCAATCTGACCTGGGCCCGTATCTGATCGCCACCAAAGGCCCTGCCGCCGAAGAGGTGGCGACGGTTTTCACCCGCGCGCGAAGCCTGTGCGAGAAGCTTGGCGAGCAGGTGCAACTCTTCTGGGTGACGTACGCACTCCAGTTCTTTCACCTACTGAGATTGGAGCTGCGCGCGGCGGGCGAACTTGGGGAGCGGCAGATCGAGCTTGCGGAGCGCTCTCAGAGTCCAGCGATGCGCATGGCGGCTTACGCCGCGATGGCTGAGGTCTTGTCTGACTTGGGCGAGTTCAGCGCGGCGCATGATCTTTGCGCGAAGGGACTCGCTCTGGACTACATTCCGGGGACTTTTCCGTTTTTGGAAATCGGCGAGCCCAGGACGATGCTACTGGCACACTCGTCGCGCGATCTCTTCATCCTCGGCTATCCTGCCCAGGCGCTGGCGCGAAGCCGCGAGGCGCTCTCCGGGGCCCGCCAATTGGGACCGCATTCGCTGGCCTTCGCGCTGAACCTGGCCGCCGACGTCCATCGCTGCGTTGGCGACGAACCAAGAGCGCGGGAGTCGACCGAGGCGCTGGCCTCGCTTGCCAGCGAGCGTGGGTTTCTCTTGTGGTCGGCTCAAGCGGTGTTTCTGCGAGGGGAAGTGCTGCTGGCCGAGGGACAGGTCGAAGAGGGAATCGTCGAACTGCGCCGCGGCGCGGCCTCGGTTGAGATGACCGGCGCGGTTGCGGGCATCTGGAAACTGTCGCTGGCGGAAGCTTACGCGCAGCTCGGACGATCGGAGGAAGGACTCGCCGCAATTGCCGAAACGCTGGAGTTGATGCAGAGAACCGGACTCCGGGTTTTCGAAGCGGAGCTCTATCGAGTCAAAGGAGAGCTGATCCTACTGCAGGCTCCTGGAGCCGTCTCGACGGCCGAGAGCGCCTTTCGTCAGGCCGTAGCGAGCGCACGCCGCCAAGGCGCGAAATCATGGGAGTTGCGCGCGACGATGAGTCTCGCGCGGCTGCTGGAGGCGCAGGGCAAGCGTGACGACGCGCGCTCGATGCTCAGCGAGATCTACGGCTGGTTCACCGAGGGGTTCGACACCGCCGACTTGAAGAGTGCCAGAGCGTTGCTCGACGAGTTGGGCGGATGATTTTGCGGTGCAGCCCCTCGTTTCATCTGTGCGCCGCCCGCACCTTTCAATCATTCCTGTCCTGCACCCCTCACCCTACCCTCTCCCTCAAAAGGGGCGAGGGCATCGAATTTAATCTTCAAGAAAAATACGGCGTGAAGGGGCGTGAAGCGAATTGACAAAAAAATTGTCGCGCTCACGATCGCCGGCAGCGATCCGGGCGGTGGCGCAGGAATCCAGGCTGACCTCAAGACGTTCGCCGCGCTCGGGGTCTACGGCTACTCGGCCATCACCTCGATCATCGCGCAGAACAGCTCGACCGTGAATCGCGTGGCGCCGGTCGAGGCCGCGATGGTCGCGGCGCAGATCGAAACGCTCGTCGCCGAGCGCCGACCCGACGCGATCAAGACCGGCGCGCTTGGCACTGCGAAAATCGTCGAGGCGGTGGCGGAGGCGATCTCCCGACTCGATTTGCCCGCGCCGGTGGTCGACCCGGTGTTGATTTCGAGCGCCGGCACACGGCTGCTCGACCCCGCAGGCGAGCGTGCAATGCTGAGGCGTCTGCTCCCGCTTGCGCGAATCGTCACGCCCAACCTGGCCGAGGCGCAGGCGCTAAGCGGCGTCGACGGTGCGAGCCCGGCGGCGATTCGCGCGATGGCCCGCGCGCTTGGGCAGGCGGGCGCGCGCGCGGTTCTAATCAAGGGCGGCCATACTGACTTCGAAGCTGGCTCGTCCACCGAAGCGCGCGCGCAATCAATAGATTTGCTTTACGATGGTCGCGAATTCGTCGAACTGCGCGCGGCGCGAATTCCCGGCGGCGGCGCGCATGGTCTCGGATGCGCGCTGTCGGCGGCGATTGCCGCCTATCTTGCCCAAGGGATGGATCTCGTCGGCGCCGTGCGACGCGCCAAGCGCTATGTGACCGCAGCGCTCGGCGCGAGCTTCAAGCTCGGAAGAGGCCGCGCCGTGCTCGATCATTTCGCGCGCAAGTGAACGTTTAATAGCCTCTCCTTGTCCAAGGAGAGTCCGCCGCGAGCATCGCGAGCGGCGGGAGAGGTCAGTCTGAATTTCGCTGGGGCACAGGCACTTCGAGCTGCTCACGAAAATCAGACATCGCACCTCTCCCTAACCCTCTCCTTGGACAAGGAGAGGGCCAAGAAGGATCAATGCCAGTTACGCAAAAAGCCCTCTTGGACAAGGTGGGGGGAACAGAAGGGATCGGCGTCAGCTATGCAAAGCTCTCCTAGCGCTGCACGAATTCGGCGAGTGCGGCTGCGAGATTGTGGCTCACCTCGGCACTGCCGCCGAGCTTGATCAGAGCGTAGCGTTCATCGGCGTCGAGCCGTTCCCACGCCGCCTGGTCGAGCATCACGCCCGCCGTGCGAGCGCGCTCCGCCAGCAGCGCGGGCAGCCTCATCGGCGGATCGGCGACTGCCCGCTGCGCCTCGGCGAGCGTGCGCGGCTCTTCGCCGCAAACGCGCCGCACCGCCTCGTTGATGAACAGCCTTAGCGCTTCGCGTTCCTCATGGCGTTCGACCGGCAGATGACAAATCGCCAGCCGCTCGCCGCGCGCGAGCGCCTTCCATTGCTCGAGCCCGATTTTGACTCCGACCCGGTCGAGCTTACGCCGCACCGCCATCGGCACGCACGCGAGCGTCGTATGCATCTCGTCCTCGAACTTGAACTCGCGAATCATGGCTGTTCTTCTCCGAGGTTCGCCTCCAGCGAGCTTCGCCTTCAAACCTGATCATAGCAGCCGCATGTCTAACGCGGGAGCCTTCTCCGCGGGAGCCTTCTGCGCGGGAGCCTT
>WNFD01007950.1_pt1 | contig 10460 bp, 10 predicted proteins | sample 5400491 | NCBI WGS metagenome assembly WNFD01 (sample SAMN13153343, study PRJNA577476) | soil metagenome | isolation source: 120 cm saprolite under Douglas fir tree site 2 hole 2 replicate 2 | place: USA:California | collected 2015-04-18 | reverse complement strand
GACCTGATCCAGGAAGGCAACATGGGCCTGATCCGCGCGGTCGAGAAGTTCGACTACCACAAGGGCTACAAGTTCTCGACCTACGCCACGTGGTGGATCCGGCAGGCCATCACGCGCGCGATCGCCGACCAGGCGCGGACCATCCGCATCCCCGTGCACATGGTCGAGACGATCAACAAGCTCGTGCGCGTTTCGCGCCGGCTTCTGCAGGAGCTCGGCCGCGAGCCTGCCGACGAGGAGATCGGTGAGGAGATGGGCATCACGCCCGAGAAGGTGCGCGAGATCGTCAAGGTCTCGCAGGACCCGGTCTCGCTCGAGACTCCCATCGGCGAGGAGGAGGACTCCCACCTCGGTGACTTCGTCGAGGACAGGGAGGCTGTCTCGCCGTCGGACGCCGCCTCGCTGACGATGCTGCACTCGGAGGTGGAGGACGTGCTCGACACGCTCACGCCCCGCGAGCGGCGCGTGCTGCAGCTGCGGTTCGGGCTGATCGACGGCCACCAGCGCACGCTGGAGGAGGTCGGCAAGCGGTTCGGTGTCACCCGCGAGCGCATTCGGCAGATCGAGGCGAAGGCGCTGCGCAAGCTCCGCCACCCGTCCCGCTCGAAGAAGCTGCGCGACTACCTGGAGTAGCAGCCTCAAACCCGCCGCTGCCGGCAGTGGCGGGCTTGCACCGACCTCCCAAACCCGCCGCCGCCGGCACTAGCGGTAATCGCGACAAGTCCGGATTGACCGCCGCGTGGCTCCACGGCTTGGACGTACAGCCCTGCGAACCGATCGATGCCATCGTCCCAGCGAGGAGCGGTGTCTCCGGGCGGGCCGGAGTCTGCATCCACCGCGCGTCACTGTCAAAGCGGGAGATCACGACGAAGCACGGGCTACCTACAACGACGATCGAACGGACGCTGGCCGACCTTTGCCTGAACCTGAGCCTGACTGAAGTCGTAGTTCTGACGGATACCGCGCTGCATCGGAGGCTCACGACGATCGACCGACTTTCAGCGATCGCGGAACGGTTCGCCGGCCACCCTGGAGTATCGGCTCTGAGGCAGGTCATAGGGCACTCGGAGCCCGCGGCGGAATCGCCAATGGAAACCCGGCTGCGAATGTTGCTAGTGCTTGCCGGGTTGCCTCGCCCGGCGGCACAGAAGTCCATTCACGACAGGTGGGGCCGTTTTCTAGGTAGGCCCGACCTCTATTACCCGGACAGGAAGCTCGGCCTCGAGTACGACGGCGGCACCCATCGAACAAGCCTTGTCGATGACAACCGGCGACAGAATCGTCTTTTGGCCGAAGGTATCCGGCTCTTGCGCTTCACGGCCGGCGACATCTACACGCGCCCCGAAGCGGTCGTCGATGAGGTTCGGATCACGCTCGGTCGGGCCGTCGACCACGGCCGCTCAAATGCCGCCGCTGCCGGCACTCGCGCATGTGTCGCCCCTTCGAAACCCGCCGCCGCCGGCAGCGGCAGATTCGACTAGATTGAACTCGTGCCGGTCGTCACGATCGCGCGCCACTTCGGGGCTGGGGGCGACACCGTGGGCAGGATGGTCGCCGATCGCCTGCACGCCGAGTTCCTTGGGCCCGAGCTCATCGACGAGGTCGCCCACCGGCTAGAGCTGCCCAAGGAAGAGGTCGAGGCCGCGGATGAGCAGCCTGGATCTTTCCTCCAACGGCTGCTGATCGCCCTGGCCGCGGCCAGCCCCGAGCACGCGGTCACGGCCGAGTCGCCGACCTGGACGCCGCCCTACACCGACCCCCAGAGCGACCCGCGCCGCGCGGTCCTCGAATACACGCAGGAGGTCATCAGGGAGGCCGCGCGCGCGGGCAACGTCGTGATCGTGGGCCGCGGTGGCGCCTATGTCCTGCAGGACCTGGCCGGCGCGCTGCACGTATTCCTCCGCGCTGACGAGAGCACAAGGGTGAAAGCTGTGATGGAGCGCGAGCACATCGGCGAGGACGAGGCGCGCCGGCGCGTCAAGCAGACCGACGAGAACCGTCGCGCCTACATCCGCCAGGTCTACGGCCACACGTGGGACCTGCCGGGCCACTACGACCTGGTCCTCGACACCGGTCGTCTCGGTTACGAAGCCACAGTGGACGCGATCGTCGCCGCCCTGAAAGGCAGGACCCGCTAAGTTAGACGGCCAGTGACCAGGTGGCTCGGTTCGCGCACCTCAGGCGTCGACGGCTCCAGCGAGGGCGGTCGGATAAACACGATCAACTTGCCAGGCGCGCTCGTCATCTACGGCGTGGCGCTGGTCCAGTACCTGCAGTCGAAGGGCGTCAGGAGCCGGCTGACGGTGGCGCCGGTCGTCATCGACGGCGCTTGGTGCCTCGAGCTGACCTACCAGGGCGACGCGCCCGCCGGCGTCCCTGACCGCTGGCACGGCCATCGCGTGGTGGTCAAAGCCGCCGAGCCGCCGCCTCCTCCTCCCGCGCCGGCACATGCCTAGCTTCACTCCGGAGAGCAAGATCCGCGACGTCGTCGCCAGCCTTGGCGACCGCGGGCGCGACGCCCTGAAACGCCACGGCTACGACACCGGCGAAGGCTTCGTCGACGTTCTGTCCCAGTACCAGACGCTCGAGCACGCCGCCCGGACCGAGAGGCTCCGAGACCTCCCAGGGTTGCTCACTGCACTAAACACCGCACAATAAACCCGACCCTTTTACATACATTTGAGGGGTCACAGATTCAGGGCGGCACTGTACCATGCATCCAAATTCACTTCTGGTTCGTTATACGAGTCGAGGAATACGTCATTGCAACCGTCCAAGCCAGAACCAGACAAGAAGACCAAGTGCGTTTGCGGCCGCCGGCTGAGAGACGCGTCCGTCTACATCTACCGCTCGCACGGTGACCGCTACCTGTTCCACAGGTGCGAGTGTGGGATGGAATGGACGGTCCATCAGAACGACGTCGACCCCCTCCAGCCCGTCAGCTCGGACGAGGTGATCGAAGTCCACAAACGCCTGGCGAAGTTCGAAGGTTCGATCGCCGAGCTACTGGAACAACCGCAGCACCCCGCCTAGCCCGCGCCCGGCACTTCCCTCACCCACTTCGCGGGAAGGGTAGGGTGAGGGCGTGATCTATCGCCGCACCGGGCGCAGCGGACTGCTCCTGCCGGCGCTGTCCGTCGGGCTCTGGCAAAGATTCGGCGGCGACCAACCGACCGACGAGAACCGCGCCATCATCCGGCGCGCCTTCGAGCAGGGTGTCACGCACTTCGACCTTGCCAACAACTACGGCCCGCCCTACGGGTCCGCCGAGACCAACTTCGGCCGCATGCTGGACACGGACCTCGCGGGCCACCGTGACGAGCTCGTCATCTCGACCAAGGCCGGCTGGGACATGTGGCCCGGTCCATATGGAGACTGGGGCTCACGCAAATACCTGCTGGCAAGCCTCGACCAGAGCCTTGCGCGCATGGGCCTCGACTACGTCGACATTTTCTATCACCACCGGCCCGACCCCGAGACCCCGCTCGAGGAGACGATGGGCGCGTTGGCGTCCGCGGTGCAGCAGGGCAAGGCGCTGTACGTCGGGATCTCCCAGTACCAACCGAGGGAGACCCACGAGGCCGCAAAGATCCTGAACGCGATGGGCGTCCACCTGCTGATCCACCAGCCCGTGTACTCGATGCTCAACCGCTGGATCGAGCCCGCCCTGCTCGACGCGCTGTACGAGGAGGGCGTGGGCTGCATCGCGTTCTCGGCGCTGGCGCAGGGCCAGCTGACCGACCGCTACGCAGACGGCGTGCCCGAGGGCTCTCGCGCCACGCAGCACTACTCGCTCGACGAGGAGACCGTGCGGCAGAACCGCAAGAAGGTAGCGCCGCTGCGCGACATCGCGCGCCGGCGCGGTCAGTCGTTGGCGCAGATGGCGCTGGCGTGGGTGCTGCGCGACCCGCGCATGACCTCCGCCATCGTCGGCGTGAGCTCTGTGAAGCAGCTCGACGAGAACCTCGCAGCGCTTGACAAGCTTGATTTCAGCCAGGTTGAGCTCGCGGAGATCGATCGCCTCACCTCGTAGGCTGAACAGCGCGATGCCCATCAAGGTCGTGGCGTTCGACGGGGACGACACGCTGTGGCACAACGAGACTCACTTCCAGCTCACCCAGACCGAGTTCCGCGAGCTGCTGCAGCGCCATGTGCCCGACGCCGACGTCGATGCCCGCCTCTTCGCCACCGAGATGGCAAACCTGGGCCTCTACGGCTATGGCATCAAATCGTTCACGCTGTCGATGCTCGAGACGGCCATCTCGGTGACGGAGGGCATGATCCCGGCCTCTGACCTCGAGGTCATCCTTGGTTGGGGCAAGCGCATGCTGCAGGAGCCGACCGAGCTCCTGGACGGCGTCACGGAGACCTTGCTGGAGATGTCGGCGCGGTACAGGCTGCTGCTGATCACAAAGGGCGATCTCTTCGACCAGGAGAGCAAGCTCGCCCGGTCCGGGCTGGCCGAGCTGTTCAGCGGAGTGGAGATCCTGAGCGACAAGCACGAGGACTCGTACCGGGCCGTGCTCGTGCAGCGCGGAATCGCCCCGGACGAGTTCGTCATGGTGGGCAACTCGCTCCGGTCGGACATCGTGCCGGTGGTCGAGATGGGCGGCACGGCGGTGCACATCCCATACCACGTGACGTGGCACCACGAGCACGTCGACGAGGCATCCTTGCCGGCGAACGGCTGGCACCGCCTGCAGACCATCCGTGACCTGGGGCCTCTGCTGAGCTCGCTGAAGCACGAAGCTGGTGGCTAGATTTGGCAGTTTTCCTCGCTGCCCGGTTGGCTTAGACTCCGCCTAGCCCCGCACACAACGGGCAGGAGAATTCTGGAGGACACGGGATGATTCGATTCAAGGGTGTGGTCGCATTGGCGGCCCTGGTTGCCGCCGCCACTTTCACGATGGCCTGCGGATCGACGTCGACCGCCGGCTCCACCTGCACCAAGACCTGGAAGGTCGGACTTGTCACCGACGTCGGCAAGCTGTCCGACAAATCCTTCAACTTCGACAGCTTCAAGGGCGTGCAGAACGCCCAGGCGGACGCGTCACTCTGCGTCCAGGGACGAGCGATCGAGTCCAGCGTCGAGTCGGACTACCCGAAGAACATCGGCCAGTTCGTCGACCAGAACTACGACATGATCGTGACGGTCGGCTTCAAGCTCGGCGACGCGACCATCAAGGCTGCCAAGGCCAACCCGAACATCAAGTTCGTGATGGTCGACTTCGCGGACTTCACTGACAAGACGCCTCCATCGAACCTGGTCGGCCTGCTCTTCAAAGAGGACCAACCGGGATTCCTGGCCGGTGCCCTCGCAGGCCTGCTGACCAAGAGCAATACCATCGGCGCGGTCGCCGGCCTGGTGACTGTGCCGCCGGTCGTCCACTACGTCCAGGGCTACCAGAATGGCGCCAAGTACACCAACCCGAAGATCAAGGTCTTGACGATCTACCAGCCGGAAAGCGGCGCCAAGGACTTCAATGACCCCGACTGGGGCAAGCAGCAGGCCGTGACGTTCATCGGCCAGGGCGCCGACATCATCTTCGGCGTCGGCGGCAACACGGGCAACGGTGGCCTCCTGGCCGCCAAAGAAGCCAACAAGATGTGCATCGGAGTCGACGTCGACCAGTTCCTGTCCTATCCAGACGTCGACAGCTGCTTGATCACCAGTGCCGAGAAGCACCTTGACCTGGCGGTCAAGACAGCAATCACAGGCATGGTTCAGGGCAGCTTCCAGGCCGGCATCATCACGTTCGACATCTCCAATGACGGCATCGGTCTGGCACCTTTCCACAACTTCGACTCGCAGATCTCCGCGGACGTCAAGGCGAAGATGCAGGACATCCAGGCCAAGCTGAAGTCAGGAGCCATCACCACAGGAGTCACTTCGTAAGCGCCGGCAGTCGGGCGCTTCAGCTCCGAGGGATTGTCAAGACCTTCGGAGAGCTGAGGGCCAACGATGGGGTGGACCTGGCCGTTGATTGGGGCCAGGTCCACGCCTTGCTCGGGGAAAACGGCGCCGGCAAGTCGACGCTGATGAACGTCGTCTACGGGCTCGTCCGCCCGGATGCGGGCGAAATCGAGTTCGACGGCCGCCAGGTTCAGATCAGGAGCCCGCTCGACGCGATCAGGCTGGGCATCGGCATGGTGCACCAGCACTTCATGCTCATTCCCCCTCTCACCGTCGCCGAGAACATCGTCCTGGGCAACGAGGTCGCCAAATATGGGGTCGTTGATCTGGATGAGGCGAGCCTCAAGGTAGAGAGCTTGTCCAGGCGGTTCGGCCTCCAGGTCAACCCGCGGGAGCGGATCTCCGACCTCTCGGTCGGCGTGCAGCAGCGCGTCGAGATCCTGAAAGCTCTCTACCGCGGAGCCCGCCTGCTGATCCTCGACGAGCCGACCGCGGTGCTCACCCCACAGGAGATCCGCGGCTTGTTCGATGTCGTGCACGCGCTCGTGGCAGAAGGCAAGGCGGTCATCTTCATCACTCACAAGCTCGCCGAGGTGATGGAGATCGCCAACACGATCACGGTGATGCGTCGCGGCCAGGTTGTGGCGACCACCACGCCGTCCGAGGCGACGCCCGCCGATCTGGCGCGGATGATGGTCGGTCGCCCCGTTCTGCTAAGGGTCGAGAAGAAGCCCGCCACGCCGGGCCGCGGAGTGCTGGCCGTCGATGACATCGTTGTGCTCGACGACCGACACCACGTCGCGGTCGATCACGTGAGCCTCGACGTACGTGCCGGCGAAATAGTCGGCGTCGCCGGCGTGGAAGGCAACGGCCAGAATGAGCTGGTCGAGGCGATCATGGGTCTCCGCCCGATACGCAGCGGCCACGTACGCGTAGAAGGCGCCGACCTGAGCCACACAACGACCCATCAGCGCCTCCGTTCAGGGCTGGGCCTCATTCCACCGGACCGCCATCGCATGGGGGTCATCCTCGAGCTTTCCGTCGCGGACAACCTTGTCCTCGACGATTACGACCATGCACCGTTCGCGCGCTGGCTGGTGCGCCAGTTCGACGCCATCCGCAGCTATGCACAGAAGCTGGTCAAGACGTTCGATATCCGGGTCCAGACACCAGAGCAGCCTGCGGGCTCGCTGTCCGGCGGCAACCAGCAGAAGGTGGTCGTTGCCCGCGAGCTCGGCACTCTGCCAAAGCTGTTGATCGCGGGTCAGCCCACCCGCGGCGTCGACGTGGGGTCGATCGAGTTCATCCATCGGCAGCTGGTCGGCGAGCGCGACCGGGGCCTGGCGGTGCTGCTCGTCTCGTCCGAGCTCGATGAGGTCTTATCGCTGTCGGATCGGGTGGCTGTCATGTATCGCGGTCGAGTTGTGGCGGTCCTCGACGCCCGGGATGCGGACCGCGAGCGCATCGGTCTGCTGATGGCCGGCGCGGCCTGATGATCCGGACGGCGCTGCGGTGGGCCGTGACCGCGGTCCTGATCCCCCTGGTGTCTGTCCTCAGCGGCTTCCTGGTGGGAGCGCTCGCGATCCTCGCCGCCGGCGCAGATCCGACTCAGGCGTACCTCGCCTTGTTCCAGGGCGCCTTCACGAACCACAACGCGCTCGCCGAGACCCTGCTCAGCTCGACTCCTTACGTCTTTCTGGGCCTTGCCCTCGCGTTGGGATTCCGCGCCGGGCTGTTCAACATCGGCGCGGAAGGCCAGTTCTACATCGGGTCGCTGTCGGGCGTTTTCATCGCCTACAGCATTCACGGACTTCCCGCGGTGATCGAGGTTCCGCTGGCCCTGCTCGCTGGCATGTTGGGTGGCGCCTTCTATGCGGGGATTGCCGGCGCGCTGAAGGCGCGCTTCGGCGCACACGAGGTCATCACCACGATCATGCTCAACTACGTTTCGTTCTTGATCGCGAGCTACCTCGTTGACACGCCAGGGCTGATGCTCGCGCCGAACGTTTCGACCCCTCGCACTCCTGACGCAGACCCCGGCGCGGTGCTGCCGATCATTCTCTCCGGCAGCCGCCTGCACCTCGGCTTCATCCTGGCCCTGCTCACGGTGCCCGTGGTCTGGTTCCTGATCGAGCGGACGACGATCGGCTTCCGGCTCCGGGCGGTGGGCTTCAACCAGGGCGCCGCCCGGACGGCCGGCATCTCGGTTAGTTGGACCATCGTCATGACGATGGCCCTGTCCGGCGCGCTGGCCGGGCTGGCGGGAATCGTCCAGGTCCTCGGTGTCGACATCCACATGACCGACACTGTGGCAGCCGGCTACGGTTTCGATGCCATCGCTGTGGCGCTGTTGGCCCGGAGCAATCCCTGGGGGGTCCTGCCGGCGGCGCTGCTTTTTGGAGCTCTGCACAACGGGGCCAGCTTCATGCAGCTGCAGACCCAGGTTTCGTCGGACCTGATCTCAATCGTCCAGGCGTCGGTGATCATCTTCGTGGCGGCACCATCGATAGTGGGTTGGTTGTTCCGGCTCAGGCGGGCGTCGGGGGAGACCGTCCGCATCACTCAGCGCGAGGTGGATGCGCCCGTCTCATGACCGACTTCCTCCACCAGCTCGATCCGATCAGCCTCCTCAGCATCACCCTGATCACCGCGACGCCGCTTACCCTCGCCGCCCTCGGCGGCATGATGTGCGAGCGATCCGGCGTGGTCAACATCGCGCTCGAGGGGATCATGCTTACCGGCGCGTTCATCGGCTACGGCGTCGCGTTCTTCACTCACAACCTGTGGATCGGAGTCGCCGCCGCCGTGGCGTCGGGCATGCTCATCGCCAGCCTGCATGCGGTCCTGTCGATCAGCTTCCTTGTTGATCAGATCGTGAGTGGCATGGTGATCAACATCCTCGCGGTCGGAATCACCGGTGTCTTCTATCGCACATACCTCGAGTCCGCGACCACAGCCGGCCCCGGCACGCTGCCGCACTGGGACATCCCGGTGCTGTCATCCATTCCTGTGGTCGGTCCGATCCTCTTCGAGAACCAGTTCGTCACGTACGCGATGCTGATCCTGATCTTTGTGGTTCATTTCGTACTCTTCCGGACCGTGTGGGGACTCCGCACTCGCGCGTGCGGCGAGCATCCTCGCGCGGCAGAGACGGCGGGCATCAACGTCTACTTCGTGAGATATGTCAACGTCATCGCCAGCGGCGCATTGGCAGGCCTCGGAGGCGCCTACTTCAGCCTGCAGCAGATCGGAAATTTCTTGCCCAACATGACCGGAGGCCGTGGCTTCATCGCGCTGGCCGCCATGATCTTTGGGAAGTGGACTCCGCTTGGCGCCTTTGCGGCCTCGCTTTTGTTCTCGGGATCGGACCAGATCGGAAGCCGGATGCAAAGCGTCTTCCACGTCGGTGTGCCGCTCCAGTTCCTTGGCATGCTCCCGTACGTGCTGACGATCATCGTGGTCGCCGGCGCGATGGGCCGCGCGATCGCGCCGGCCGCGGTCGGGAGGCCGTACAAGAAGGGCTCATGAGCTGAACGCCCTCGAGGTAATAAGCCGCAAGCGGGACGGCGGCGAGCATCCATCCGAAGAGATCGACTGGCTGCTCGGCGCGTACCTGCTCGGCGACGTCCCTGACTACCAGATGGCCGCGTGGCTGATGGCCGTGTGCATCCGCGGCATGACTCGCATCGAGACGCTTGCGCTCACCCAGGCGATGGTGCGGAGCGGCGAGGTGCTAGACCTCGGCGCGATCGAGGGCATCAAGGTCGACAAGCACTCGACCGGCGGCGTCGGCGACAAGGTGACGCTGATCGCTGCCCCGCTGGCGGCTGCGTGCGGCGTGAAGGTGCCAAAGCTGAGCGGCCGTGCGCTGGCGCACACGGGCGGCACGCTGGACAAGCTCGAGTCGGTGCCCGGCCTGACAGTCGACCTCGACCCGGCTCGATTCATCAAACAGGTGAGCGAGGTCGGAATCGCCGTCGCTGCGCAGTCGCCGCGCATGGTCCCCGCGGACAAGGCCCTGTACGCGCTGCGCGATGTGACGGCGACCGTGCCTTCGATTCCCCTGATCGCGTCGAGCGTGATGTCGAAGAAGATCGCCGCCGGCGCTGACGCGATCGTGCTAGACGTGAAGTTCGGGCGCGGCGCGTTCATGCGCGACGTGCCTTCGGCCGAGGCTCTGTCCAAGGAGATGGTGCAGCTCGGCGAAGGCGCGGGCCGCCACACCGTCGCGCTCGTGACCGCGATGAACAACCCGCTCGGAAGGTCGATCGGCAACGCCCTCGAGGTCCAGGAGGCGCTGGACGCGCTGGCGGGCAAAGGCGACGCTGAGCTGATCGAGGTATCGCTGACGGTCGCGCGCGAGATGTGCAAGCTCGCCGAGGTCGACAAGGATCCCGCCGACGCGGTGAAGTCTGGGGCTGGGCGGGAGAGGTTCGTGCGAATGCTGGAGGCGCAGGGCGGCAACCTCGACGCGGGGCTGCCCGTGGCGCCGGTGCAGATTGCTCTGGTTGCGGCCGGCGACGGCTACGTCGAATCCATCGATGCG
>WNFD01029227.1_pt1 | contig 10461 bp, 8 predicted proteins | sample 5400491 | NCBI WGS metagenome assembly WNFD01 (sample SAMN13153343, study PRJNA577476) | soil metagenome | isolation source: 120 cm saprolite under Douglas fir tree site 2 hole 2 replicate 2 | place: USA:California | collected 2015-04-18 | reverse complement strand
CCAGAGAGTCTCGCGCGCGGTTCTCGCACTGGAGAAGAACCTTACGGTGCAGCCCATCAAACTGACGAATCTGATCAGTGTCGCTTACAAATCGAAAGATCCACAGCTTGCAGCCCGCGTGCTGAACTCTCTAGCCAGCCTATACCTTGAAAAGCATCTGGCCATGCACCGTGCTCCGGGCGAATTTGATTTTTTTCATCAGCAAGCCGAGGAATACCGAAAAGCCCTGGCAAATGCGGAGGCCAAATTGACGGATTTCAGCCGCGAACAGGGAGTGGTTAATCCGGCGCTCGAGAAGGAAATCACCGTGCGCAAGCTCACCGAATTCGAGGCGGAGGCGAAGTCGGCACGGGCGTCCATTGCAGGAACGCGGCAGACTATCCGCACGCTCGAGTCGCAGCTAGCCACTCTGCCCAGACGTGAGACCACCCAAGTGCGGACGTCGGACAATCCGCAACTCATGGAACGTATGAAATCCAAGTTGCTGGAATTGGAGTTGAAGCGCACCGAGCTCTTGACGAAATTCGAGCCGACTTACCGCCCCGTGCAGGAAGTCGAGGAGCAGATCGCTCAAACGCGCCAAGCTATCGCGACGGCTGAAAAAACGCCACTGCGAGATGAGATTACAGATCGCGATCCGACCTATGAAGCACTGCGTTCCGAGCTTGCCAGGTCAAAGACGGAACTCGCTGCCACGGAGGCGCGCGCCGCGGCCATGTCGGCTCTGGTGCGTACGTACCGGACGGAGAGCCAGCAGTTGGACCACAAAGAGGTTCTCCACGAAGGCATACTCCGCGTCGCCAAGTCCGACGAGGAAAATTACATGCTGTACCTCCGCAAGCAGGAGGAGGCACGGATTTCGGACGCTCTTGACCAGCAGCGCTTTTCCAACGTGGTGGTTGCGGAACCCGCCACCGTGCCCCTTGCACCCCAAGGACGATGGTTGCTCGCGGTGCTTCTCGGCGGGCTCATCGCAAGCCTGGCGAGCGTGATGCTGGCCCTTGTGGTGGATCGCTGGGATCCATCGTTTCGAACACCGGACGAGGTCGAGTCTTTCTTGGGAACTCCGGTAGTTGCGGCATTTCCGAAGAACGGACGGTAAAAGAAATGTTCCTCGATTACTACCGACTACGGGAGCAGCCTTTCGGCGTGACTCCGGACCCGCGCTTTCTCTACTTCTCTCCCGCGCATCGCGAGGCTCTGGCATCGCTCTTCTACGGGATCGATGCGGGGCGTGGATTTCTCGCTCTCATTGCCGAGCCGGGGATGGGTAAGACCACGCTGCTGTTCCAGCTTCTCAAGCGGCTGAAGGGTTCCGTCCGGAGCGCTTTCTTATTCCAAACACAGTGCGATTCCCACGAGCTTCTTCGCTATTTGTTGGATGCATTGGGTCTCGATAGCCGCGGTCAAGATCTTGTACAGATGCACGCGCAACTAAACGAATTTCTCTATCGCGAGGCGGTGGCGGGCAGGCGCGTCGCAATCTTCATCGACGAGGCCCAGAACCTTTCAGACACAGTACTGGAAACGGTGCGTTTGCTTACAGACTTTGAGGCGGCAGACAGAAAACTGCTCCAGATCGTTCTTGCCGGTCAGCCGGAATTGGGGCAGCGGCTGATGCGTCCTGGCTTGGCTCAGTTGCGTCAGCGCATTTCCGTCGCGGTAGGCTTGGAGCGTTTGCCGGCTGCGGAAACATTTCGCTACGTCAATCACAGGCTCCAGGTGGCCGGATACGACGGCGCCGAGTTGTTTACGCCCGCAGCGCTCACATTGATCGCGGAGCGCAGTGAGGGTATACCGCGGAACATCAACAATATTTGTTTTAACGCCATGTCATTGGGTTGCGCGATGGGGTGCAAGAAAATCGAGGCCAAAGTAGTCGAGGAGGCTCTGCACGATTTATCCCTGGAATCTCTCGTCCAAAAGACGAAAATGGCGCCCGCTGTCACGCCATCGCCCAACGGCGTAGCCCGGACTTACTATTCTTGGATGAAAGCCCATCTCTTCGGACGGAAGGCCTATCTAAACGCAGTTCCAGCGGCGCAAGCACGACGCGCTCCTCTTCCCAGGCGACGCATCTCAGTTCCTCAAGCACCGAGGGAACACCCAGCTCGGAGCCGCAGTCAGAGCGCACGATCCCCGCTGCATTTTCCGGCGTGCAACCCCAGGCGCCCGCCGAAATCGAACCCCATGCTGACTCTGCCAGCTCCTTAACGTATGTTGTTCAGCCGAATGATACGTTGCGAGACTTATGCCTGTCGATTGTGGGGCGCTACGACGCCGTGGTCCTCGAGAGGATCCGGAAGCTCAATCCAGGGTTGAAGAATCCCAACCGCATAGAGGCCGGACAGGAAGTTCGCCTTCCTCTGTCACTCACAGATTGAGCGGAAATCCGCTCTTAATGGATAAGAATTTCGATATCCGAAATCGGAGCAGCTGAGCATTCATGAGCAGGAATTTTGAACTTCTTCAACAAACGAGCAGCGTGCAAGGGCTGTTCGAAACGGCTGACCATCCGGCGGGCCTTGTCGGCACGGCAGAATGCGAACCGAGCCCTCGGTGGACGGAGAAGCCTGAGCAGAAAGCGGTGAGGAGCGAGGCTTCGTCAATTCATTTGCCTGACCTGATTCGAGAAAAGGCCAGGAATTGGGGACAGCAAGTACGGAAGCGATACAAGGAGCGCCGGAGCGATTTAGAATCCATTTCCCGCGAGGAAGAAATCAAGCTGGTCCAGCGCATCTTCCCAGCGGCGGGTCAGCGTTCGCGGTGTGCTGCGATTTGTGTCCGCACGGCTGTGATCCTGGCCGCTCGAGGCGATGGACGCGTCTGTGTGGTTGACGCAAACCTCCGATCGCCCTGCTTGCATCACTATTTCGGCATAGACAACTCCAGAGGACTTGCCGAAGCTGTCCTTGAACCACTGCCGATACAGGACTTTGCGCAGAAGCATGCGGACGCAAATCTTTGGATCCTGCCGGGAGGTTCCGCCGCCGGACAGCTGAGTTTCCCAGGGGTTTACGACCGCTTGAGTTCAAGGATAACGGAACTGCGCGGCCAATTTAAGTATGTCGTCATCCACTCGTCTCCTCTCGATCTGGATAGTGCTTCGATTCTACTCAGCAGTTGGACGGACGGTGTAGTAATGGTGGTGGAAGCAGACATCACACGGCGCGAGACAGCGCGGCGGATGAAGCAAAACCTTGACGCCGCGAACGTGAGTGTCCTGGGAGTAGTGCTGAACAACCGCACCTTCTCCATACCAGAGGCCCTCTATCGCATGCTTTAGAAGGCTATCCCAGTGAGAGCGCGGGAGACGCGCCGCCGCGAACGCATTCGTCGTACGGGCCTCTTCCAATTCACCATTTAGAATTTCGGCCCCCGGCGGCCTTTGCGTCCGTTGAGGAAGTCGCGGAGCCATTTCGAGGAATCCAGCAAAGCAACTGCTTTTCTCTACTTCGCAAATCCATTGGAGACGAAATGGCACAACAACAAACATGGCAATTTCCGAGCAGCATATCTGTATTGGCAGAAGAGTCGGAGAATAATCTCTATTTCGCCTGCAAGCGGGGAATGGACGTCATCTTGGCGTGCCTGTTGCTCATCCTCCTATCACCTTTGCTGCTCCTCATCGCTATCCTGATCAAGTTAGATTCACCAGGCCCGGTCATTTTCAGCCAGGAACGCGTCGGATCCGAGCGCCAGTGGCTGGGGATGACGTCCCTCTGGGTTATTCGGAACTTTCGCATGTTGAAGTTCCGGTCTATGTATCAGAACGCAGATCCCGCTGTGCACGAGGCCTACATTCGGGATTTCGTCGAAGGACGAGCACGCCCTTCCGAAGATAGCGACGGAAAATTCAAGTTGACCAACGACCCTCGCGTGACTCGCGTCGGGCGCATTCTCCGGAAGTTCAGCCTGGATGAGCTGCTGCAACTGGTGAATGTCTTGAAAGGTGACATGAGCCTGGTCGGGCCCCGTCCTGTTCCGCCGTACGAAGTTGCTGGCTATCGAAGCGGCCACCACAAGCGACTGGCAGCTCTGCCGGGCATCACGGGTGTCTGGCAGGTGAAAGGGCGCTGCCGGGTCACGTTCGAGGAAATGGTTCGCATGGATATTGAATACGTTCGCGACGCGTCCCTGTTGCTCGATCTCAAAATCCTGTTTCTTACGATCCCAGCAGTCCTATCAAGAAGAGGTGCCGAATGAACACCACAATCCTTTCACTTGGAGTGAAGGAAAATCCCCAGAGCGCGAAACCCCTGGGGATCGCGGTCGTAGGCTGTGGCTACTGGGGAATGAACTACGTTCGAATCTTCAACGAGATGACGGATGCGCGCGTGGTTGCGGTTTGCGATCAAAGTTCCGACCGCCTGAAGGAAGTGGGGAGGCGATTCCCAGGCCTGTACCTGACCACGCAGGTCAATGATGTGATATCGCAGCCGGGCGTGGACGCCGTCGTGGTTTGCACGGAAGCGACGACGCATTACAACGTCACACGCGACCTATTGCTGGGTGGGAAGCATGTCCTCGTGGAAAAGCCGCTGACCACCACCTCGGCCGATGCCGAGAAGCTCATTGCCTTGGCAGAGTCCAACTCCGCGATTCTGATGGTGGGCCACACGTTTCTTTTCAATGCCGGCGTCCAGAAAGTCAAGGAATACGTCCAGAAGGGCGATGGCCGCGTCTATTACTTGTACGCCCGCAGAACCAACCTGGGTCCCATCCGCCGCGACGTGAATGCCGTCTGGGACCTGGCTCCGCACGACATCGCCATTTTCAATTACCTTCTCGACAGCTCGCCGGAGTGGGTCAGCGCGGTAAGCGGCAAAGTATTGCGGAACTGCCGCGACGACGTGGGATTCATTTCACTCGGTTATCCGGGAAATATTCTCGCTCACGTTCACGTCAGCTGGGCCGATCCTGACAAAGCGCGGGAGGTCGTGGTCGTCAAGAGCGACAGGCGCATCGTCTTCAATGACCTCAACGGGCTCGAGCAAGTGAGAGTGTTCGAGAAAGGTGTAAGTCTTGTGGAGCAAGAGCCGCTCAACTATGGCGAGTTTCGCTTCCAGATTCGCGATGGCGACATCATCAGCCCTCGCATCGAAGCGGTCGAGCCACTCAAACACCAATGCCGCCATTTCCTGGAAAGCGTCCGCACAGGGAAGCGCCCGGTTAGCAGCGGAGTCGAGGGGCGGGATGTTGTGCGAGTTCTCGAGGCCGTGAATCGGTCCATCGAATGCAAGGGACTACAAGTTGAATGCAAAGGACTACAAGTGGAGGTAGAAAGCAAAGGTGATCATGTCTACGCAAATGTCGATGCAAGCAAAGCAGCAAATTCCCTTCGTTGATCTTACTGCGCAGTACCGCACGATCGCTGCCGAGATCAATGAGGCGACGTCCAGAGTAATCCAGGAAGCGGACTTCATCCTGGGGCGGGAGGTGCGCCTTTTCGAGGAGGAATTCGCTGCTTTCTGCGAAGTTCAATACGCCGTCGGGGTGGATTCCGGCACTTCGGCATTGGAGCTGGCTCTCCGGGCGTATGACATCGGACCCGGCGACGAGGTCATCACTGCCGCGAATAGTTTTATCGCCTCGGCTTTGTCCATTTCCCACGCCGGTGCGACACCGGTCCTGGTGGATGTGGATCCGTTTACGCATACGATTGACGTGACTGGGATAGAGAGGGCGATCACTTCGCGCACGAAAGCCATTATTCCCGTGCACCTTTACGGGCACCCAGCGCACATGGATCCCATTCGGCAACTCGCCGAGCAACGCGGGTTGATCGTGATCGAAGACGCTTGCCAAGCGCACGGTGCCCGCTACAAAGGAAGGCGGGCGGGCTCTTTAGGTCATGCGGCGGCGTTTAGCTTCTACCCGGGAAAAAACCTGGGGGCTTACGGTGACGGCGGCATGGTCGTGACCAATGACGCCGACATTGCAAAACGCCTCAAGATGCTGCGCAATTACGGGCAGAAGGAGAAATATCAGCACCTGACCCAGGGCTTCAACCGCCGGCTCGACACCCTTCAGGCGGCCGTGCTGCGAGTGAAGTTGAAGTACCTGGAAAAGTGGAACGCCGCGCGCCGTTGGCAAGCGGAACTCTATCATCGTCTCCTGGCCGGAACCGAACTTGTGCTTCCGAGTGAGGCTGTCGGGGCCCAATCGGTCTGGCATCTCTACGTCATCCGCACGGAGCATCGCGACACGCTGAGAGAACATCTTGCGAGCCGAGGCATTGCTGCAGGCATTCATTATCCGGTCCCGATTCATTTGCAGCCGGCTTACAAGAATCTGGGGTACAAGCGGGGGGATTTTCCGGTCACCGAGCAGTACGCCCAGCGAATCCTCTCTTTGCCGATGTACGCGGAGCTGACGCCTGAATTGATTGAGTATGTTGCGAAGAGCATCCTAAGTTTCCTCTCCGCAAACCAGAATGGTCATGGGTTCTACGAGCAGCTTGTCAGGCACGCTACCCCGTCGTCCCTATGAATTCAGCGGGAATTCCATCATGAGGAACAGTTAGCGAAATGCAGGTGCTTGGGAACCATCAGACTGCAGGATCTGAATCTGAAGCCTCTGCCTATCCCCACAATAGGATAGGGCCGCTGCCAGCCTTCCGACGACTCCAGTCGCTAAGCGCGAATTCCTTGATCATTGCGCTCCTCAGCCCTTTTCTTGCGCTAACGCGTGCGTCTGTCCAGAAAATTCTTCTGGCCGTCGTCATCCTCGATATTCCCTTACAGTTTGGAACGCACCTTTTCTACGACGAGAGGGTGGAAGAATTCGGCGCGATGGGGGGATTAAGCATCTCAGCCGCGACCATCGCTCTCGCGGGCTTGTATGTTTCTTGGTTCATCCGGTCGCTAACCAAAAGAAACTCCGAAGAGCGCCGTCCGTTTCACATCAGTCGGCCCCTTCTCCTGTATCTCGCCTTCATTGTAATGTCTGTGTTTGTGGCTCAAGACACGAGCTTGGCCGTTTTTGAAACCTGCCTGTTCATAGAATCTCTTTTGCTCTATGTCTACGCGGCGAACTGCGTTCGAACGCGGCAAGACGTTCTGTTCGCGGTATCCGTTCTGCTGGCCGGCGGCTTAGTGGAAGCCCTGGTTATAATCACCCTCAGCTTCACGGGAATGCCTAGCGCGATCTGGGGCCTGCCCACTCACATCCACGTCGAGTCTGTTGCGCGAGGCGGTTTCATGCGAATCGGTGGCACCGTCGGATCAGCCAATACCGCGGCGGCCTACTTCAGCATCCTGCTTTCGGCTGCGGTCAGCTTGCTGTTCACGAACCTTGGGCGCGCGCACAAGTGGCTGGCAGGAGCAGTTCTGGGTTTCGGCGGAATAGCGCTGATCTTGACATTCTCGCGAGGCGGATGGATCGCCTTGTTTGTGTCTATGATCCTGTTCGGCTTGTTTCTCGGTCGTCAGCGCGGGCTTTCTTTGCGAGCGCCCATCGCCGTCATTGTGATTCTGGCGCTATTGTATTTGCCATTTCACAGCCTTATTTCCGCGCGCCTCCTCGGAGATGACAAAGGTTCTGCCGAGTCCCGCATCCCTTTAATGAATCTGGCCTTCCGAATTTTCGAGGACAACCCCATCCTGGGGGTAGGAGCCAACAATTTCTCCGTCGTCATGGGCCGCTACTTGACCCCCGAGTTCCGTCACGGTTTCCTCTACGCCGTTCACGACAAGTATCTTCTGGTCTTGACCGAAACAGGAATTGGAGGTTTGTTGACGTTTCTGGCCTTCTTGTTCGCGGCTTTGCGCAGAGCGTGGCAATGTTGGAATCTCCATGACAGTTTGTTGTCCCCGCTTGCTCTCGGCTTCATGGTGGGCATCGTTGGTCATATGATGCACATGAACGTGGATATTTTCCGTGGCCGCCCGATTCAACAATTGCTTTGGCTGATTGCCGCGCTGCTTGTAGCCATGCATAGGATGCGTACGGAACCCTCAGTTTCGGCCGTGCCCTCGCGCGTCGCATCAGACTTATAAGACACTACGGAGCCAATGCTTAACGCAAACGTAGAAAAGGACGTAGTGTCCAGGACCAACGCGTCCGTGATGCCCGGATCCGAGGTAGCGTGTCTGGATTCCAAGATGCGTGCGGCCCTGAGGTTGCATGACTACTTGGTCGCTTCGCACTGGAATGGTCACGCTTTGACTGGACCCGACGTAGGCATCCGCTTTAATTCTCGCATCGGGCGTTTCATCAAAAGCTATCTGCCTCGCGTGAATTGGAAAGATAACTACTACTACGTTCAGGCGCAAGGGTATTGGATTCTCGCCAACTGGCAAGTGTATTCGAGCATGCGCGAAAACAGATATCGGGATATCGCCTTGCGCTGCTCGGAATTCCTTTTGGGTCGCCAGCAGGAAGATGGAGCCTGGCTCTATCCGAATCCGGAATGGCGGGGACGAATCGCAACCGCCGAGGGAACCTGGGGATCGCTGGGGCTGTTGGAGACCTACCGGCAAACGCGTGACAGAAAATTTCTGACGAGCGTCGAGAAATGGTATCGGTTTGTTGTTCGCGAAATCGGCTTTCAGAAAGTCGGCCAGGAACTTGCTGTGAACTACTTCTGCGGCAAGAAAGGGCCGCGCGTTCCAAACAATTCGGCTATTCTCGTGCGATTCTTGGCAGAAGTGGCCGAGGCCTCCGGCGACGATTCTTACTTGCCGCGTTGCACCGGCTTATTCAAGTTTCTGCGCGCCGTACAAGAAGCAGCGGGCGAATTCCCCTACACCGTCAGGGGTGTGGAGGGTGGCAAAGTCCGGCCGCATTTCCAATGCTTCCAGTACAACGCGTTTCTATGCCTCGATCTGATGCGCTATTTTGACCTCACCGGTGACGATGCTGTCCGACCTCTTATCCGAAGATTGCTGGGCTTTTTGCGCGAAGGGCAGGCGCAAAACGGGCGTTCTTACTTCGAGTGCGGCGACCGGCATCGTGATGTCACCTATCACACGGCTGTTCTCGCCCAGGCTTTTGCGCGAGCAAGCCAGTTTGAAGTTCCTGGCTACCATGCCTTGGCAGATCGCGCATACGACTATCTCTTGGGACTCCAGCGGCCAGACGGCGGCTTTGATTTCTCGCGGGGCGACTATTACTTCTTCAAAGATCGGCGCTCCTATCCTAGAAACTTGGCAATGATTCTGTACCACCTGCTGCCCGTTGCGCCGGTGCGAGTGCGTCGTCCAGCGCCCCTTGAATTTCACTATTGAGGTTATATATCGGCATCTGTACCTGGATCCCGGCTTTCTTCCAATGAGAGTTCTGATCATGACGGCGATGTATCCCACGCCGGAGAATCCCGCATTTGGCTCATTCATTCGAACCCAGGTCGAATCCCTGCGGCGCGCTGGCGTGGACGTGGAAGTTCTCATTTTGCGAGGGCGCTCTCGCAAATGGAACTATCTCAAGGGTATCTTTCAGTTACACAGACGCCTCGCGGGAGGCTCGATTGATCTTGTTCATGCTCACTATGGCCTAGTCGGAATGATTGCGCGCACGCAATGGAAAGTTCCCGTCGTTGTCACCTACCACGGAGACGATTTGTTGGGAACAGTCAACAAGCGCGGAAAGAAGACGCTTCCGAGCGCGCTGATCGTTGCAGCGGGGCGCATCCTGGCTCGTTGCGTTGATGCGGCCATCGTTCAGAGCCAGGAGATGGCGCACAAGCTGGAGAGTGGGGCGCATCGGTATAAGGCCGATCCAAAAACCATATGTGCGGAATAGCGGGCGTAATCGATCCAAAGTCGCATTTTGAGCAATCGAGCCGACGCCGTAATCGTAAAGAGTCAAGAGATGGCTAGTAAACTTAAGCGGGAAGACGTCCATATCGTCCCCCACGAAATAGACTTCGAAGTCTTTCGGCCAGTGGAGAAGGAACAGGCCCGTGCCGCTCTGGGCCTGGATCCCTGCAAAAAATATCTACTGTTTGCAGCCAACCCGAAAATTCCGGTCAAGCGCTTTGCACTGGCAAGGGCCGTAGCGGACGAACTGCACAAACAGGATTCCTCCATAGCGTTGCTGGCCATCTACAAAGAACCCCAGGACCGGCTGGCGCTCTTCATGAGTGCCTGCGATGCCCTCATTTTCACCTCCTATCAGGAAGGCTCGCCGAACGTGGTCAAGCAGGCTATGGCCTGCAATTTACCGATTGTCTCCACCGACGTGGGGGACGTGCGTGACGTCATCGGCGCTACAAAGGGATGCTACGTCTGCAAACCGGACGTGCGCGAGTTTGCCGACTGCCTCGTCAACGTACTGCGCCGTGGTGTAAGGACTCAGGGGCGCGAAAAGGTAAAGTACCTTTCCGGACCTGCGGTCGCGCAGAGGGTCATCGAAGTCTACGAACAGGTTTTGGGCAAGCGCAAAGGGCATGCGGTGGATCGCGCGGAAAGTAAACCTCTCTCGGCCGGAACGTAAAAAACAAGTCAAGTTTAGGAATTA
>WNFD01007949.1_pt1 | contig 10461 bp, 8 predicted proteins | sample 5400491 | NCBI WGS metagenome assembly WNFD01 (sample SAMN13153343, study PRJNA577476) | soil metagenome | isolation source: 120 cm saprolite under Douglas fir tree site 2 hole 2 replicate 2 | place: USA:California | collected 2015-04-18 | reverse complement strand
AACCGATCGCGTCATTTCAGCGGAACAGGGTAAGCCCGTAGCGCTCCTCGCAAGGGGAAAGTCCATCGCAAGATGGCACCGATGGCGATGCGGGTAACGGAAATGGGAGCAAGCGAAGGCTGCCCTGTAATCGGGCAGATAGAGGTTGCGTCGCCTCGTGGGGACAAGATCACCTCGCCGGAAACGGAGCTGACTTCCTGTTGGTGCTCAACTCGAGAACTCTTGAGGAACCGATGCATGAAGCAAAGCAAATGACGACGGGGCAACCCGTTGGTGCAGCTTCACACACGACCGGTGGATTTTCCACCGCCGCGCGAATCGGCAGCGAGTCAGTATCGAGTAGGTCTGATTCGTTTTGAATCAGGCCGCGTCCTCGTTTTTCATGGGAGCGTTTTTGGGTGCTCGAGCCGGATGAATGGGAAACCTTCAAGTCCGGTTCTTAGAGGGCTGGGCGCCAGCAATGGCGCCCGGCCACTCGACAGTTATCATCGGACGCGCTTTACCTGAAGATTTGGAAGTGAACTGGAGAGACGCTCCCCCTTACACCGCGGAAGTATATCTCCCAGCTTCACACTGCCAATGAAGATCAGCTATTTATGGCCGGAGTGCGTTATCCGCGCCAAGATGTCGCGCCGACTGTCGGGCACCGTGGCACCTGCAAATTCTGCGCGTTCCGCCGGACTCCACTTCCCCATAGTCGTGTTGATGGCTGTCGCCCACTTGTCCATGCTTTCGGCATTGGGGTAGGTAATGACGACGCAGCGCATCGACGGCGCCGCAGTGTTGACGTATTGCTCGTCGACGCCGTAGTACGTTGCCACGCCGTTCTTAAGCTGTTCCTCAAACGTCGGCACTAGGAGCTTCTTGAGCATTGCGGTGTAACCTTCAGGCTTATCGGCCTTCGCCGTTGAGCACACCACGCGCAAGTACGCTTCGGTACCGCTACCGCCATGGTACATCTTCGTTTGCATCAACAAGTCTTCGTGCTTGGTGGCTGCGATTTGCGCTGGCCGCGGACCGTTCTTGCGAATTTCGTCGAGCACCTTCATGAGCCCCGCGATGCTGTTGGACGACCACGCCGCGCCGTGCGTATATCCGTCGGGAGTGTGAACGACTTGCTCAAACGTGGACCAGCCAAGGATTGTCCCATCGGCTAACGACTTCTGCACAATCGGAACAAACGACTTCTCGGTGTCCTCCGAATAAGCCGCCCAATTCGCCCGCGGGACTTGGAACTGGCTTACATAGGTGTACACGATCGGCGTCGATTCCCCTTGAGGAAGGGCCGCCGGTACAAGTATCACTGCCAAAACAAACACAAGCAGACCCGCTATCCGTTTCTTCATTATTGTCCTCCTGGACTGGCTGGCAGGCCGCGGGGCGCAATTCGTTCGAAAGTTGTTCCTCGTCGCTCACTCCCAGGTTCGCGGATGCTGAGGGATACGGCGTTTCTGTCTAGTGGGTAACGTGGTGGAATACAGGGCTTGCGCCCGCAGCACCGGCCAGTGTGCGCCGACACTATTCCCGAACTCTAGCCTTGTCAACCCAATTCTCCGCGCCATGCTCAGCGTCCCGAAAACGTGTTTTCAACACGGTCTGGCGCCCACACCCGCAGTCACAAAATCAATGATTTACCAGCACGGCTCTGAGAGGGTTTCGGAACGCCGGGGTTACTTCCCGTTTGCCCGTGTTGGTCTGGATACACTCGACTTATTACTCCGAGCACTAAATTGATGACACTTTTCAGCGCGCGGCATATTGGACGTGGCGTTCGCGAAAATAGTTCTTCACTAACTTGGGCCTAGCCTGCGTGATGCGAAGGTAAGAGCGAACGTTGTCCATCATTTCCTGGACATTCACGGGACGGACACGGCCCAACGCGTTCGTTTTCACATCTTGGTTCAGCAGTTCATCCGGATTCAGTTCCGGACTGTAAGACGGCAAGCAGAAAATCCGGATTTGCTCACGGTGTTCTGCCAGCCAACGACTTACCGATCGCGCCTTATGTACCGGGTGACCATCCACAATCAGAAACACCTTCTTCCTGGTCTTCCGCGTCAGGCGCAGCAGACGGCCGAGAAAATTCAGAAAGACCCGCGCCGTGAAACGCTGACGAAAAATCATGAAAGCCAACCGTCCCCGATTGGTGATGGAAGAGATCATGTTGCAGCGAAAGCGCTGACCGGTGCCCAACACCACCGGCGTCTGCCCGCGCCGTCCGTAGGATCGTCCCGCTTGATGGTCCGCACGTAGCCCCATCTCATCCAGCCAATGAATCTGGGCCTTAAACTGTCGCGCCTGTGCTCGAATCGATGGATATTCTTGCTCCAGCCATTTCCGCACCGCGGCCGGATTTTGTTCGTACGCTCGGCGCACCGGCTTCTGCGGGGTCAGACCCCAGGCTCGCAAATAGCGCCCCACCGTCCACACCGAAACTTGCAGAGCAAACTTTCGCGACAGCAACTCTTGCACCGCTTCTCTGGTCCACAGCGCAAAGGGCAAGCTCAACTGGTCCGGGCAACCGCTGAGAATGTGGCGCACCGTCGTGGCTGCTTGATGCGGTGCCAATCGCGAAACGGGCGGCCGTCCTCGACGTCGTGCGTTCAGTGCCCGACGTCCTAAGTGTTCCACCAGCCCCATCCAGCGACTCACTGTCCCTCGAGCTACCCCGAAAACCCGAGCCGCCTCGGTTTGCGAAAGACCTTGTTGAACAGCTTCGACGACTCGTCGGCGAAGGTCTTCTTGGCTTCTCCTGGCAGCGAGCGAGCATCTCGTTTTCCCATGCCGCCACACTAACACATCACTTATTGTATGTCACCTATATTATGCTCCGATTAGTAACATCTGACCTGCACCAACCTTAATTCGACAAGATCGGCTCACCAAGCTATTTCTGTCTGCTGACGGTGAGTTCCATGTACTTCTTCGGAGGTTCGGAACCGATTGTGATTTCGGTAAGCTCTGTCCAATCGCCTTTCTCCGTGATCTGCATCACTGAGCTAGTCCTAATTTGCCCAAGTGCGAAGCTCCACGTAATGCCCTTGCCACTGTCCAGCAGCTTCAGCTCGGTCTCCAGAAAACGACCGTCGTTAAACGCGCGCATTCGATAGGTTCCGCTCTCGTCGTCGTAGGAGATGATCCCGAGGGCCTGAAGAGCTGGCTTGCCATCGGCCTTGGTCCGCCCGATTCCCTCGACCAATAGGATCAGTCCGTCGAGCTTGTATTGTGCGTCCTCCGTCTGTATCAATGAAACCGGATCGCCTGGTCCGCGTAGGAGAAGGGCCTCCCCTGCCCATTCTCCAACCATAAACTCAAGTTTCTTCATCGCTGTGCGTTGCGCCTCAATATTCGGTATGCGGGGCTGTTGAGCCATGTACGGAACCAACGACAAAAAGTAGAAAAGAGAGACCAGAGTCCTCACTGGCATGTTGCACTGTCTATTGTAACTTTCCCAGATTATGTCCGTATCGTCGGCGACTCGGAAGTTGGAATTACGCGGCGACATTCCAGCGAGTCACATGGGATCGCCGTCCACAACTCTCTTGCTGCGTAATCCGACGGAGGTGCGCCATTGCTCACAGCACGCGGGAGCGAATGTCGATTTCGGAGACGAGAGTGCGGTGGACTGGGCATTTCTCGGCAATCTCGAGCAGCTTCGAGCGTTGCTCTTGGGTTAGCCGCCCCGCGAATTCGAGGTCGCTCTCGATGTGGTCAAGCATTCCTTCTTTGGTTTCGCAATCGGCGCAGTCGGCTGCGTGAATCTTGCTGTGGCGCAGCCTAACGGTGACTGCTTCGAGCGGCCAGCTCTTGCGTCGCGCATACAGTGCAACCGTCATCGAAGTTCAAGCGCCCAAGGCAGCAAGTAGTAAGTCGTAGGGAGTTGGGCCGGTGTCGGCTCCGCCGGCAGCCACGGGCTCGTCTGCCGTCAAAGGACCACGAGAATCTCCTGCGCAAATCCTGCCGCGCTGCCGCGGACAACCACTTCATTTATGTCAGCCATCGTCAGCACTCCTGTGGCAAAAAGGATCTTTACCAAAGATTCTTTACTACGGATGAGAATGTAACTCTATCGGCCCATACTCGGCTCCCCGCATTTCTGGCTGACCGACAAAGCGCGGTTTATCCCTACTGGGTAGCACCGAAACGCCGGAGAAATCCGGCGTTTTTTGCATTTCAGCCCGGACAGTAGCCCGCACTTTTCACATGACGCATCTTTATGAAGATGTGGGATTCTGGCGGAGAGGGGGGGATTCGAACCCCCGTTAGGGTGTTTATTCCCTAAAACGGTTTAGCAAAAAAGAGACACCGTCTCGGGCCCTGTTGCTCGGAATCAACAGCTTAGGGCGGACGACATGCTCGTTTTCGGGCGAAGACCGTCTCGCTCGGGAGCAACTGTTCCCCAGTTGTTCCCCAACTACTTTCTGGTTTTTGCACATCTACCGACTTTTCCTCACATGGACGTTTATGCGAGAGTTGAGGTCGCTTACGAGAAATTGCGAGCCATTTTTTCCTCGCTTGTTGCACCCACAGCTGCACCCACGTTTATGAGTTTTGGGTGAATGCGCTCTGGACCCGGGGACAGAGAGATCTTTGGTTACGCAAGCGTGCAACCGTCCGAATTTGCTAGTCCTGCCGTTCAGATCATTGATTCGGCTCGCAGCGTAGCTGTATGCCACGTGCTCGAGGTGGGTTGCTTCGGGTTTGCCGACCATCCGTCCCAAGAACCTCATCTTTTGGCTCACACCAGTTTTTTCAGCACTCGCAGAGGATCATCACATGTCAGACATACGCTCGAAGGATGCTAGACTGCGGTGACATCGGAGCTTGATGTGTCCGACCATTCCTCATTCCGAATTTTCCGTTTCAGTACATTCGAGCTCAACCTCCACACAGGGGAACTGCGCCAGCGGGGACAGAAGATAAAGCTCCAGGAACAGCCGCTGCAAGTGTTGGCGGCGCTACTTGAACGACCAGGAGAACTGGTTACCCGAGAGGAATTGCGCAGCAAACTCTGGCCGGCGGACACGTTCGTCGACTTCGATCATAGTCTGAACGCCGCCATCAAGAGATTGCGCGATGCGCTGGGCGAATCGGCAGACGCTCCCGTATTCATTGAGACGGTCGCTCGACGTGGGTATCGCTTCATAGCTCCGATCAACGGCTCCTCCGTCTCAGGCGTAATCGAAGCCGCCCCAGCCCCGATGCGAAGGCAATCATTTTTCTGGACTCACCGAATCGCCACTGGCACCTTCTCGCTGATCGTGATTGCTGTACTAGTATGGACCGTGTGGCGGCTTCCATCGCGGCCTACGGAGGTCGTTGAGCGTAAGCTGACCGCGAGCTTGTCAGAAAATAGCGTGGGCAGCGCAGCAGTCTCTCCGGATGGCAAGTACCTCGCCTACGTGGACAATATAGGTATCTACCTGAAGCTGATTCACACCGGCGAGACCCACCAAGTGCCCTTGCCGCCAAACTTCTCGGCCCATGTAGACGATTGGTTTCCGGACGGATCTCATTTGCTCGTTACCCGCCAGGAGCAACCCAGCAAACTAAGCATGTGGAGTGTTTCGATCTTCGGAGGCTCGCCCCGTGTGCTCGCAAATGACGCCTCAGGAGGGTCATTGTCCCCGGACGGATCTCACATCGCCTTCCGAGGCGGTGACTCAGGTAGAGAAGAGTGGGTAATGCGTTCCGATGGAACAGATCAGGTCAAGGTGGCCGCCGACAAGTCTTCCTTCGTTGGACAGCCTGTGTGGTCTCCGGACGGTAATCGAATCGCCTACGTCAGAATGGATTTCGCCTACCATACGCAGCAGAGCTCTGTTGAGATCAATGAATGGCGGAACGCAAGAGCCGAGACTTTTTTTTCTGACAATCGATTAGGCCCTGCGCTGCATTGGCTACCGAATGGCCGCCTCGTATACATCTTGGGAGATGAAGAAAACCAGCAGGGCGCAAGCCTCTGGATGGTGTCGCCGCAACAATCCGGAAAGACTAATGAGTCCGCGAAACGCATCACGCGAGGAATCGGTTGGATAGGTCAGATCAATGGAAGCACTGACGGAAAAGTTTTAACTTTCCTTAGAGAGAATACAGTGGTGAGTGTTTACATCGGTTCACTGGCGCCCGACGGGACTCATCTGCTCGGGAACAGGAGGCTGACAGTCGATGAGAACCAAAACGACCCATTTGTTTGGACACCCGATAGCAGGGCAGTGTTGTTTAATTCGAATCGAAACGGTACACCGCAGATATTCAAACAGGCCATCGATCAACCCTTAGCGGAAAGCACGATGTCCAGCGCCGAGCAGCTCTTACAACCCAGGGTAACTCCTGACGGCTCTGAAATCTTATTTATTTCGAGCTCTAAATCCGCCGACCTTAAAACTCCGTCTTCCATTTTCGCCATTCCAATGGGCGGAGGCCCTCCTCGCCTGGTCCTCAAGGACATCCGCATCTGGAACGTGCAGTGTGCGACCTTGGCGTCAACGATCTGTCTGTACAGCATCATGAAGGGAAATACTTCGGAAACGTTCCGATTCGACGTGCGGAGCGGGAAGAGTGCCGACCCTCCGCAAATCGATCCTTCGTGTAACTGGAGCTTGTCCCCCGATGGTTCCCAACGCGCCATAGTTCCTGACAGCCCTAAAAATGGAACTATCCTGCTCCGCTCCACGCTCACTGGCGAAGCGCGTGAATTGGCCGTAAAAGGATGGAACGAATTGGATAGCATCGTCTGGTCCGTGGACGGAAAGAGCCTTCTGGTTTCTTGGCATCATGAGTCAGACAGTGCTTTGCTCAATGTCACCCTCGATGGCAGAGTTTCAGTCCTGCTCCATTCGAGCAATCCCAAAACATTAGGCGCGATCCCCTCACCGGACGGTCGATCGCTAGCCATAGCGGGCACGAGCACGGCCCGCAATGTGTGGCAAATCGAGAATTTCAGATGACCTTATAAAAAGACGCACTCCGACTGCGAGCGGATGTAGTGCTTGAATCAATCGCTAGAAGCTGAACTTCAACGCGAACTGGATGATGCGTGGCGCGACGCTGGTGCAGGAGATCTGCCCGAATGTCTGTGAATTGAACAGCACGTGCGGGTCACAGAATTGTGGGTGGTTGAAGGCGTTAAAGAATTCCGATCGGAACTCAAGGAACGAATTCTCCGACGGGCTGCGGAACGCGAATCTCTTGGAAAGGGACAGATCGAAATTGTTTTGTCCGGGGCCGTCGAAAATTCCCACGCCGGAGTTGCCGAATCCCAGCCCGAGGGGGTCGTCGGCGCTGAATGGAGTAGGCGCTGTAAAGCAGCTTGCGTTGATATAAGCATTGAGGTTTGCAGTCACCGAACCCGGATTCAGATAATGGCCCTTCGCGCAGGCACTGGAGAGGGAAGCGCGATCGGCCGATTGTCCAAAGATGTTTTGGCCATTCGGATTGAAAACGACCAAGAGCTTGTGCCCCGATTGAATAGTCGTCACCCCGGCAACTCCCCAACCGCCCAGGATCCACCCTCTCGGGGACGAGAGGTTTCGCGGGCCAGGAAACTGATAGGTGAAGTTCGCAATGAGGCGGTGCTCGCGAACAAAAAAATCCGGCCCATAGCGCAGCTTCGGATTGTTCTGGTCCCCATTGCTGAAGCCGCCGTTGCCGTTAATGCTGGTGAGAGGGTCTGTCGTCAGGTTTCTTGAAAACGTGTAGGAGACTTGCGCTTGCAGCCCGTGATTGAACCTTTTGTTCAACCCTATCAGCAGAGCGTTGTACCAGGAAGCGCCCGCAGATTCGATCTGGGTGAAGTTGGCCGGATCCCAGCCCTGAAGAGGAGCCCTCAGCCGCACATTCGCTAGCGTGTTTGTCGTCTCGCCTCGAATGGGATTCGTCGGGCTGGCAATCGCGGCCTGGTCGATGGAGCGGCCGCGAATGAGATGCAGGCCGCGCGCGCCCGAGTAGCCCACGTCGAGAACCATGTCAGCCGGTAACTGCGTCTGGATACCAAGACTATATTCCTGGATTATCGGCGGGCGGAAATGTGGATCGAAAATCGCAATGCTGAGGGCCGTAGCCGGTGAATAGGCGGGGAACGACGGTAAACTAACAGGGGCCAGTGGAAGCGGAATGGCCTCCGTAGCCGCTGCGTTGGACCCAAACACGAAGAACCGGTTCTGCGCAAACGGCGGGGCGTTGAGCAGTAGAGAGAAAGGTTGGCCCGTGTACCGCGAGTGATAAACACCGTATCCGCCACGCAGCACGATTCGATTCGTGTGCGGGAACTGCCAGGCAGGCCCACACGAGGATTCCAGGTGTTCTGGCCCTCGCCTTTGACCGCAAATTGATTTTCGGATTGGGTTACACCCGGCGGGATCGCGCCGCCCGAATAGTTTGATGGAACAAGGTAGCCTGCCAGGGTTCCGTTTGCGGGCGGATTCGGATCGAGCAACGCAGGATCAAGAGAAGCGTTGCGTCCCATCGCGTCGGCAATATCTCCGAGCCGGTCATAGCGAAAACCGAGGTTGAGAGTCAGCCGCGGGCTGACACTGAAATCATCCTGGACATAGGCGTGGGTCTCCCACACGCGGTAGGCGCGGTCAAAGAGGCCGGGCCGATCGGACGAGAAGATAAGGTTGCTGCTGACCAGATTAAATGGCGCTGTGCCGTTTCCTTCGGCGTCCAGACCCAGCAAAAAATCCGGCCAGCTCAGGAAACCTTCAGCCGCGGAGGTGTGAGAACCCTGATTCTCCTGCTCTCGACTCACGCCTACTCCAAACCGGAGATTGTGCCGTCCGGTATAGTAGAAGAGAGAGTCCTGAAGGGTGTAGGTGTTTTGAGCGATCCGAGTTTCCTGCCCACTGCCTCCGAGTGAGAGTCCCGTAGGTGACCCCACGTCCAACGTGATCGCTGGGACGTTGTCGTCGAATGGAGGGACAGTAGCGCCGATAGCGGAGTAAGAAAACACTGTGGCCTGATTGAAGATGGCGAACGTGCGGTGGTATCCAGCGATAGCCAGGTTCACCAGATGAGGGTTAAAGATGTAACTGTACGTGAATGTAACATTGCGGTAGTTGTTGATGAGTGTCACAGGAAAGCCGGGAGCGGTGCCACCGTTGGACAGGGGAAGCGTGAAACCGGCATCGGAGTTCGCGAGGAAGAATCGCACATAGAGTTTGCTTCTTGCGGAGATTTCCCAATCTCCGTTGGTCATCAACTGGTTCTCCGTGTACTGGCATGCAAAGCTAAAGGCAGAGAATCCTTGAGACTCAAAGGGTCGGGACGGATCCACGGTCTGTGGCGTGGGAATAACGTATTCGCCGCTCGGGAGCTTCATCTGCAGCAACGCTAGCGCAACGGGGTTAATATTTGATCCGTCTGCCGCGATAGCGGGCCCAATAGGAACCGGCGGATTGTTCGGGCCCGCTAGGTTACCTCCAATAATCGTTTGAATCGTACCGCGCTGGCCGGCGAAGAGTGCGCCGAGGGCTTCCGGGGAGCGGTTATCAGTAATCGGCGGACTATTGATTTGGCTCGCGCAACTGGCATCTATACCATTCCGCTGGCGCGTACCCTGATAGGATGTGAAAAAGAGCAGTTTGTCTTTCCTTATGGGCCCGCCGAGGTCAAACCCAGACTGATTCTGTTTGAGCACGGGACGCGGCTGGTTGGTCTTGTTGCGGAAGAAGCTGTTGGCATTCAGCACGTCATTGCGGAAAAACTCCCATAGGGCGCCATGAAAGTCTTTCGTCCCTGACTTCGTGATGACATCCACGTTGGCGCCGGCATTTCGTCCGAAGGCAGCGTCGTATTGGCCGGTCTGAACCTTAAACTCCTGGATGGTGTCGGGACTTGGAATGGCTATGTTACCGCTGATGCCTCCGCTGCTTTGCAGATCATTGATTCCCACGCCGTTCATCTGGAAATTATTGTCCATGACCGTTCCTCCGTTCGAAACGGGCGCGTTAAATCCCGTGCCGATGGCTCCCGCATCGGTCACGTCGGCTGCAACGCCGGGATTGAGAGCCACGATTTGCGTGTAGTTCCGCGTCACGAGTGGAAGAGCTCGCACCTGTTCCCCATCCGTCACGCGCCCTAGCGTGCTTGATCTCGTCTGCAACTGCTCGGTTGCCGCCTCCACTGTGATCTGTTCCGACATCGCGCCGATCTCGAGACGCACATTCAGCGTGGCTACTTCCGCGACGAAAATTCGTACATGGGTGAAGTGTGCCGTCTTGAATCCGATCTGCGCGACCTCCACTTCGTAGGGGCCCGGGAGCAGCAGCGCGACCAGATAGCTTCCATTTGCTGCGGATGACACCGCCTGCATTTCCCCCCTAGGAGTGTGTCCGAGAATTCATCTTTGCTTCTGCTGAATTCACTTGAAAAAGAGTGCAAGGGTGTGCGAATTATTTGGAACCATGGCGAAACCATACCGAACCTACCTTCCCGAACAAGATTTGCTTTTACCTCCGA
>WNFD01010681.1_pt1 | contig 10463 bp, 7 predicted proteins | sample 5400491 | NCBI WGS metagenome assembly WNFD01 (sample SAMN13153343, study PRJNA577476) | soil metagenome | isolation source: 120 cm saprolite under Douglas fir tree site 2 hole 2 replicate 2 | place: USA:California | collected 2015-04-18 | reverse complement strand
GACTTGCTGTGGTGGGAGACCTCGACGCCGAACCTCGAAGAGGCAAAGGAATTCGCCGACGCCGTGCACAAGGTCTATCCGAACAAGATGCTGGCCTACAACTGCTCGCCCTCGTTCAACTGGGAAGCCAATATCGACAAGGCCACCATCGCAAAATTCCAGCGCGAAATCGGCGCGATGGGTTATAAGTTCCAGTTCGTGACCTTGGCGGGTTTCCACTCGCTCAACCACGGCATGTTCGAACTGGCGCGTGGTTACAAGGCCGAAGGCATGGCGGCTTACTCCCGCCTGCAGCAGGCCGAGTTCGCATCCGAGAAGCACGGTTATTCGGCGACGCGCCATCAGCGCGAAGTCGGCACCGGCTACTTCGATCTGGTGTCGACCACCATCACCGGCGGCACCTCGTCGACCACGGCGCTTCACGACTCGACCGAAGCCGCGCAGTTCAGGGCGCAGGGCGCGGAAATCAAGGTTCAAGCAGCGGAATAACAGGAGGCTATCATGACCATAGGCAGCAATTTCTGGGTGATTGGCGGCGAGTTCGGTTCGATGAACTTCCACAAGCTCGTGGAAGGTTCGGCCCAGGTACAGGGTCCGTTCAAGACCCGCAAGGAAGCCGAGGATGCCTGGCGCGTGGTGTCGGAAGAGAACCGCCACAAGGCCGGCGTGCGCTTTTCCATCGTGGAAGAGCCCTCGCGCGTCACGGCCTAAAGGCCTGCTGCCGCTAACACAAGAAAACGGTGGATCGAACGTCCAAGGACAACAGCGGCCTCATCCGGTCACCCGGTGGGGCCGCTCGCGTTTTGGCGGAGCATTCTCAAGCGAATCGGAAGCCTGTTCACGCCAGGAAAGCGCATCAAGACAATAAGGGAATGGCGCAAGCCTTTGGGAACAAACGGCCTTTGCGGACAGTACGGTTGCTGATAGGTTAAGTTCATTCGAACCCCATCCCATCACGACAAAGGCAGCCAGCGGATGTCAGAGGCGCAAAACACCGGGAGCCATGCCGCCGCCGAAGCGCGTCCGATACGGCTGCGCGACGCGCTGCGGCAGGCGCGGATCGAGGCTGCCGATCGCACCGGCGTCGTCGTCGACCTGCGTGACGCCGAAGTCGCCCGGCTCGAAATTCTCAACGAGGCGCTCGACCCGCTGTTCGCGCAGATTTCTGACACCGTCGATCTGTTCGATCGCGGCATCAGCCAGGGCGAAACGCCGCGGCTGTGGATCGATGTCGTTGCGCATGTTGTGATGGGACGCGACAAGCGCATCTATCGCTTCGTGCAGGACAGCCGTTTCGGCCGCATCGTGATTGCCGAATCCCACGAAGTCGCCGCCGTCGTCCGGGCCGTCACCGATTATGTCGCCCGCCGCATGATCGAGCGCGAACGGGCGCTGGTCGCGACGCCGATGGTGGAGCCGGCCGCTATCGACAAGCCGCGCCGCAGCAGGTTCTGGACCTTCGCGCTCGGATTCGTCCTCGGCGTGATCGCGCTGTTCGGCCTGGCGCTGTTCGCGGCCTTGCCGCGCCTGCCGCAATTGCCGGACGCGCCGCTTATCGTCGATCCCGCGCACGGTCTGTTCGCACCGCCACGCAGCACCTTCGCGCTCGATTGCAAACAGGTTGTAGGCCGCGGCTGGATAGCGGCCATGTGCGACCGCGGATGCCGAAGGCACCCCGATCGCGGGAATCGAACCGTTCGGTCCGTCGATCCATATCGTTGAATGAACGTGATCATGCCCGTGCAGGACCAACTCCACGCCGTGCTGCTTCAGAACGGCCAGCAGTTGCGATGAATCGGTCAGCCGCTTGATGCGCGAATCCGAGCGCAGCGGATGATGAATCAGCAGAACGCGAAACGCCTGCTCGGCGGACAGGCCTGCCAGCATGCGCCCGAGCGCATCCAATTGGGTGCGCCCGAGCCGCCCCGTCGCCATCAATGGCGGCGTCGGGACCGCTGACGATACGCTGATCAGCGCCAGCGGGCCGCGCCGGCGCAGCGACGGAAACGTGACGCCGGCATCGGTCGCGTCGTCGCCATCACGATAATTGCCCCAGGCTTCCGCAAAGCGATGCTGGGTGGCGCGGACATAGGCGTCGTGATTACCGGGGATCACCGTCACACGCTCCGGTGCGCCGACGCTTTCCAGCCATGCCCGCGACGGCGCAAACTCAGCTTCGAGCGCGAGATTGACAAGGTCGCCCGTGATCGCGATGTGGTCCGGCCTCTGCGCCTGCAGGTCCGACACCAGCGCGTCGAGCACATCGCGCTTGTGGACTTTTCGGCGGTTGCGGGTCCAGTTGAGATAGCCGAGCGCGCGCTTGCCGGCGAGATCGCGAAGCCGCGGCACGGGCAGGGGCGGAAGATGCGGATCGGACAGATGGGCCAGCGTGAATGCCGCCATCACCTGCATCCGCTTCTGTTATGCGTGCGATGGTGCCGCTGCACGATCATCTCGTGATATCCTGTGAAATCCTGCAATGTATTGGCAAGCTCGTCGCCGCAACGCAAGGATCAAACGCGATGTTCGGATATCGGGGATTTCGATGGCGATGACGCTGCAAGACTTGCGAAGGATGTCCGAGCCGGCGCTGCGGCGGATTTTTCATCTCTATTGGCGGTTTGCCCGTGGCATGACGCTTGGAGTCCGCGCCGTGGTGCTGGACCGCGACAACCGGGTGTTTCTGGTCAAGCACAGCTATGTCTCAGGCTGGCATCTGCCGGGTGGGGGCGTCGAAGTCGGCGAAACATTCGGCGATGCGCTGCGACGCGAATTAGTGGAGGAGGGGAGAATTGAAGTGCTGGGCGAACCGGCCCTGCATGGTCTGTTCCTCAACAGCCACGTTTCCCGCAGGGACCATGTCGCGGTCTATCTGATCCGCAATTTCAGCCAGGATCGCCTGCCCGAGGCAAATCGCGAGATCATCGCCTGTGGTTTCTTCGAAGCGAACGCGCTGCCGGTGGAGACGACCAAAGGTACTCGCCTGCGAATCGCCGAAGTGCTGGAAAGCAGGGAGCCGATTTCCACCTGGCGTTAGCGAACGATCCTTATGATCTGGGGGCTACGCGTTAAGGATTCCCTGATGGGCGCGGTGCCGGACCCGAAACGTGCGCAGGAGCTTTGCGGCGAGGCGCAAGTCCCGATCAACAACAACTGATCAGTTCGAAATTTGGCGGGGCCGGGACGATGGACCGCGCCTCCGCTTGATGCTATCCCGCGCGTACCCATGAGCGACCTCTCTCTCACAATCCTGGCCGAAACCGCCAACGATGCGCAGGCGATCGAGCGCCTGCACGAGCGCACGTTCGGCCCCGGCCGCTTCGTCCTCAGCGCTTATCGGCTTCGCGAGCATGTCGATCACCTGCTCGATCTGTCGTTCACGGCCCGGATCGGAACGCTGCTGGTGGGCTCGGTGCGCCAGTTGCCGATTCTGATCGGCGACACCAAGGCATTGATGCTGGGCCCGCTGACGGTCGAGCCGCCGTTTCGCAGCCGTGGTGTCGGCCGAGCGCTGCTGGATCGCGCGCTCCGGGACGCCAAAGCCAAGGGGCACCGTCTCGTGGTGCTGGTCGGTGACGAAGCCTATTACAGCCGCGTCGGTTTCAAGGCTGTTCCCAAGGGACGGGCGAGCATGCCGGGACCGGTCGACTACGGCCGCCTTCTGGTGGCCGAGTTGGCCGATGGCGCCTTCACCGACGTTTCCGGAGCGATTCGGCCGGACTGGAGCATGGCGCGATAGAGACGGCGCAAGCGCTGCCAGTTCGCCTCTCCCCGCAAGCGGGGAGAGGGAGACCACCATCTGCTAGAATTTCAGATTGGCAAAAGCCCGGACACCGATACCCGGCAGCAAAACCTCGTCCTTGTTGTACGAAACCGAATTGCGGATATTCGCGTTCAACAGATTGTTGCCCGTGAGACCCACTATCATTTCGCGGGCGCCGAAATCGGCGGGATCCAGTTTGGTTTTGTAGCTGATTTCTGCCTTCAGCAGGTTGTAGCCGGCGGTAGGCGTTTCGCCGATGACCGCGATGTCGTTTTGCGCGAACGCGTGCAGCAAATTGATGCGCATGAGCCAATTGGCGTCACGCCAGAACACCCCAGCCCCGACGCGCACCGGCGGAATCCGCGGAACGTTGGTGCCATCGGTAAAGGTGGCGCGAACGATATCGAATTGATTCTCGATGCCCCATACACCGCCGTAAAATTGTGAGATATCGAGCTGGCTCTGGAATTCGCCGCCGCGGAAGATCGCGTTCCGCTGCGAATACACCGCCTGCTTGAGTTCGGCGTCCGGGGCACCGCACGAATCGAAAGTGTCGTCGCACATCACGCCCGTCAGCCGCCGAAATATGAAATTGTCGAAGCGGGTGTAGTAGGCCGTCGCTTCGAAGCGCAGCGGCCCGGTGGCCCTGCGCAATCCGATTTCGACCGATTTGGCGGTCTCGATCGTCAGGTTCGGGTTGCCGATGTCGAATGTCCCCGTCGCGTCATGCGCGCCGCGCGAGAACAATTCGGCCGGCTTCGGCGCGCGCTCGACATATTGCGCGGTGATGCTGGCGACCAGATCCCCAGGCAGGTTCTGAAGCAGGCCAACGCTGCCGCTTTTTGGTGTGAACGACAGATTTCGCGCGATGCTTACTTGCGGATTTCCGTCGGGCAGAAAGTCCGCCGGAAAATTTGGCATTGATCCGTGCAGATCGACATGCTCGATGCGACCGGCGATCTGGGCCTTGGTCTGGTCGGTGAATTTGAACTCGTTGAAGACATAGCCTGCCTCACGGGTGTTGCGGTTCGGGTCCCACAGCCCATTGAAGAGGGTGCCTGGATCGTCCGGGCTGGGGGCGGTCAGTTCCTGATGCCCGGCCTGCAGGCCAAACGCCGTGGTCACCTCAGCAAAACGCGCGTTGAACGGCATCAACTGGACTTCTACGCGGGCTTCCTGTTCCTTGTTGGTAAAGGTCTGCCGCACGCCGAGCGTCGTCTGATCGGCGGGATCTGCAAGGCCAATCTCGTTGTGCCTGTAGTCGGTAGCGCCGGCCCAGAACCTGACGGCATCGATCGCCGCCGAGTCAGGCCGATACTCGCCTTTAGCGGTGATCTTGGTTTGATGCGCGTCGATGCGGGTCTGGTGATCGGCGCCATCGATGCCGGGAATATGGTAGAGAGCATCGTTCTGGGTAATCGCAGCACCGATGAACCCGCCATGGAAGATATACGAGCCGCCGATCGATGCGCCGTCCGCCTGCATCGCCGAATTTGGCTGACGACCGTTGACCGGTCGGGTCTGGTCGAACAGATACGGATAGCTCGGGATATTGTAGTCGCTGGCCTTGCGGCCATAGGCGTCGGCGTGAACCGCGAAATTGCCTCCCCCGGCATCGAGCAGGATGCCGCCATCGACGCCTCGATCCACGGAACTGATTGCCGTTCGCGTTTCAACCGTTGCGCAGCCCGACGATTGCACGTTCGCGAGCGGCGCTTTGGCCGGCAGTCCATAGCTCTGGAACGGTGCCGCCGCGCATGAGGGCAGGGCGTCCGGGATACGATTGTTGGTCGCGCTCACGACCCCGCCGATCGACTGCGATCCATAGCGCAAGCCGGCAGGTCCCCGTATCACTTCAATCTGGTTCGTCGCCAGTGGATCGATCGGCACGAAATGGTCCTCGCCGAGGTCGGAGGCTCCGTTGCTGCCGATGCCGTTTTCGAGGATGCCGACGCGATTGACGTCGAGACCCCGGATGACCGGCCGGCTGGAAGCGCCCGGCGCGAAGCTGGAGCCGGTAATGCCGGGCTTGGAAAACAAGAGATCGCCGAGCGTAGCGCCGCCCTCGCGGCGGATCTCCTCGTTCGGCACCACCGTGACCGTTGCAAATTGATCCGTCACGATCGGGAGCACACCTTGTTGAGGCGCGGCTGCGACAGGCGTCGGTTGCGCTTGCGGCGTCGGCTCACGATTGCGGCCGGGAGCAGCGCGGGCGATCCGCGCAGGCGTTCGTGAGGGGGCAAGCTTTCGTCTCACGATCGGACTTGGCGCGGTTACGGTGATTTCCGGAAGCTGCTGCGTGGCGGACGGCGCAGCGGCGTCCTCCGACATTGCGCTTCCATTCATCCCGCACAACAGCAAGCAACTCGCCCCGCTGATGTGGAGAGCACGTTTTACAAGAGATATCATGGTTAGTTCCTGAGAAAGCCCCGGCCAGATTCGCGGTCGTCAACGAATCCGGAAAAGCGCTTGCCGTCGATGTGCGACGGACCGATTTCGATTTCCCCCAATGCAATCGGCGACGTATGACGCGGCGATCCCCTTGGGGACGACAAATCAATCGATGTCAGGAGGCGGGGGGAGCCCGGGGCTGAAAAGCGGCCCGAGCGGAGTTCAGATGGACGAACTCGGCATCGGTGGTCAGGTATAAAAATTCAATCGCCTGCGGCAGCAACAAGATCGGTGGCGTCGCAAACAGTACCGCGTTCGCGAGCGCCATGACGGCGCAGATCGCGCAAGGGTCGCTCTGTTGCTGGTCGGAATCAGGAGTGGACGGCGACGGCTGCTGAGCGGATTCACTGACTCCACTCGGTGCGTGGGAAAGTTCGAACGGCGCAGTGTCCGGCTGAAGCGCTTGCGCCGCCTGTGCCGCGACCGCGTGGAAATGTCCGAACGACAATGCAAACTGGATCGCCAGCGCGAACAGCGCGAGCCGCGAGCCAGTTTTGACGTTGGACCGGAACCACTTCATGCAGTGATACGCCTTCCGTCGGAAGGCCGAGGTATCCCGGCCGCCCAATGTTATAATATAACATCGCAAGGACCGGTGCAGAGTGTCAACCGCAGTCCACCCGCGCGCCGGCAGAATTCATAAGATCTGTGTGATTCAAGCAACGCCCGGCGACGCAAGTTGCGATCAACGCCCCTCGCGCAGCCAGGTGGCGGCGAACGCGCCGAGCAGCAGCAGCAAACCGATCAGGCCGGCGAACACCGGCAGCACGCCGACGCCCTTGACCACGCTCGCGTCGCGCATCTTCACCCCCATCCAGCCGTCGCCGCGAAACACCCCGGATGCACGCACCGGCACGATGCGGGGAAGCTCGATGCTGGAGCCATCCACGACGCGCCGGGCGTCGCCGCCGGTGGCCTGCGTCAGCGGTTTCAGCATTTCGGTGGTGGAGGTGACTTCCGAGAATTCCTTCGGGTTGGTCGGGCCGACATTGATCAAGGCGTTCAGCGTGCCATCGGTGGCCTGCCACAGACCAAGTTCGTTCGCGGGGATCGTCGAGCGCCATGTCCCGGGCTCACTGGCGCTCAGCGTCAGCTCACGTGTCGCGCCTGACGGCGAAGTCACCGTCACCGGCGTGACGCTGTCGGCCATGGTCTGGCGCAGCACCACCAGATCCTTGCCCTGGACCAGCAGCCGCAACGCCTCTTCGTCGAGATCGGGCTGCTTCATCAGCCAATGCGACATGCGCCGCAGCAGGTCGAGATGCGGCCCGCCGCCCTCATAGCCGCGTGCCCACAGCCAGATGTGATCCGACAGCAGCAATGCGACGCGGCCCTCGCCAAACCGCGACAGCAGCAGCAGCGGTTTTCCGTCGGCGCCGGTCATGACCGGCGGGCTGGTTGCATTGCGCGTCTCGACCGTACGGAAGAACCGGCTCCAGTGCGGCGGCTCGCTGGCGGAGCCGTCCAGTCCGCGCGTCACCGGATGGCGTTTGCCGGCGTCGCTCAGATGCGCGTAGAACGGCTTCTCGGTGACACCGACCGGTTCGGCCGGCAAAACCGAATCCAGCGGCGTGCGCCAGATACTGGTGGTCGACGCGTAATCGGGGCCTGCCGACACCAGCACCGCGCCGCCGGCGCGAACGTAGCGCGCGATGTTGTCGAAGTAGGCGATCGGCAGCACGCCCTGGCGCGCATAGCGGTCGAAGATGATCAACTGAAATTCGTTGATCTTCTGCTGAAACAGCTCGCGGGTCGGAAACGCGATCAGGGACAATTCGTTGATCGGCGTCCCATCCTGCTTTTCAGGGGGACGCAAAATCGTGAAATGCACGAGATCGACGCTGGCGTCGGACTTCAGCAGGTTGCGCCAGGTCCGTTCCCCGGAATGCGGTTCGCCCGAGACCAAGAGCACCCGCAACTTGTCGCGCACGCCGTCGATCGCAACCACCGCGCGGTTATTGACCAGCGTCAGCTCGTTATCGAGCGGAGACGCCTCGATCTCCACGATGTTGGGCCCGGCGTGCTTGATATCGATCTCGACGTTGACGGTCTGCCCGCTCTGCACGGTGCGCTCGTTGATCACTTCGCCGTCGCGACGCACCACAATCTTGGCGCGGTCGCTGCTGACGCCTTGATCGTCCAGCCGGTAGGTGATGGTCTGGACCTGTCCGACGATGCCGAAGCGGGGTGCCGCTGATATCGCGATGCGCCGGTCGCGCTCGTCTTTGCGTCCCGTGATCAGGGCGTGCACCGGGGCTTGAAATCCAAGCCCCGCCGCGTTGGCAGGAATGTCATGCACCCGGCCGTCGGTAATCAGAAATGCACCGGCGACGCGATCGACGGGAACGTCCGACAGCGTCGACGACAGCGCGCCGAATAACCTCGTGCCATCGGTTTCGCCGTCGGCCTGGCCGGCTTCGACCACCCGCACCTCCAGCCCCTTGATCGTCTTGAGGCTGTCGACCAACGCCTCCTGCGCTTTCGCGGTTTCGCGGTTGCGCTCGCCGAAATTCTGGCTGGGGCTCTTGTCGATCACGACAGCGGCTACCGACGATAACGGTTCGCGGTCCTCGCGGGTAAATGACGGATTGGCCAACGCCAGCAGGATAAGCGCCAGCGCTGTCACGCGCACCGCCGCTCCGCGCGCGCGGCCGAGCAGGAGCAGGACGGCGATCACGGCGATGGCGGCCAGCGCGAGCCACAGCACCAGCGAGGGGACGAGCGGCGTAAACGCGATGCCGTACTGCATATTGCGTTCCTACTGTCCGAGCCGTTCGATCAGCGCCGGCGCATGCACCTGGTCGGCCTTGTAGTTTCCGGTCAGCGTATACATCACGATGTTGACGCCGGCGCGGAAGGCGAACTCGCGCTGCTTGGGCTCGCCCGGTGTCAGCGGCAGCATCGGCTGGCCGTCGGGGCGTATCGCCCAGGCACCGGCAAGATCGTTCGAGGTGATGATAATCGGTGAGACGCCGTCTCCACCCCGGGCCGGCCGGGAGGCTGCCTCTTCGTCCTCGTCACGCGGCAAGGTTTCAACCCAGGTCTGGCCGGAGTTAAACCGGCCGGGGAAATCGTGCAGCAGATAGAACGTCTTGGTCAGCACGTGTTCGCGTGGAACCGGTTCAAGCTCGGGAACGTCAAGCGAGGAGAGAATATTGCGCAATGCCAGCATTCCCTGCGTCTGCGATGCGCCGCTCTCGCCCGGCGGTGCCTCGATGGCATCGCGGGTGTCGAACAGCACGGTGCCGCCCTGTTTCATGTAGGCGTCGATGCGGTTGATGGCGTCTTGCGGCGGCTTCGCCGCTCCGGGCACAACCGGCCAGTAGATCAGCGGGAAGAACGCCAGTTCGTCGCGTGCAGGGTCGATGCCAACGGGGTCGCCGGCTTCCAATGCCGTGCGCTGCGCGAGAAATAACGTCAGCCCGGACATCCCTGCCTTGACGATGGAATCCACGTCGGCATTGCCGGTAACGACATAGGCGAGCCGGGTTTGCGAGACCGACTTGATCGCGAAATCGTCGTTGTTGTCGGCACGGGACGGCGATGGCGCCGACAATATCGTGGACAATACCAGCGCGAACGCGAGCGCCGCAGGCGCGGCGCGGCGCCGCAGCAACGCTGCGATGCCGGCGCCAAGTACAGCGACGATAATCGCGTCGATCAGGAACAGCGCCAGTGACGACGACAGCAGGATGCCGCGCAGATCGCGCGGTTCGGCATTGGTGTAGCTGGCACGCCGCGCGCGCAGGCCAGCGGTATCGAGCGGCGCGATGCGATCCGCCGCCGCCAGCGCATTGACCGCGAGGGGGCCGTCGGCCGGGCCATAGAATCCGGGCGGATGGTCCGATGTCGCCCGGTCCCGGAAGTCGGCCGCCAGCGGCTTCGCGGTTGAGGGCGGCGGTCCGAACGCCCCGAAACCATCCAGCGTCCGCAGCGGCGCAACCGTTTCGACCTTGGCTTCGCCCGCCACGCCCGCGCCCGGATTGGACGTATAGCCTGACGCGTCGACGATCCGCCTCAGCATCTCGACAAAGCTGCCCGACATCGGCAGATCGGACCAGCGCATGTCGGCGCTGACATGAAACAGGCTCACCAGGCCCTTGCCGCGATGTTCACCCGTCACCAGCGGGGTGCCATCCTCCAGCGAGGCCCAGCTCTTGGTCGCCAGCACCGCATCCGGTTCGGCGAGCACCTGCCGGCTGACGGTGATGTCCTTCGGCACCGGCAGACCGGCGAACGGTCCATCGGC
>WNFD01015744.1_pt1 | contig 10466 bp, 9 predicted proteins | sample 5400491 | NCBI WGS metagenome assembly WNFD01 (sample SAMN13153343, study PRJNA577476) | soil metagenome | isolation source: 120 cm saprolite under Douglas fir tree site 2 hole 2 replicate 2 | place: USA:California | collected 2015-04-18 | reverse complement strand
TCAGCCGGCCCTCGTAGCTCACCAGGCGCTTGTTGATGTCGTAGAGCTGCTCGACCAGCGCGTCGATGCGCGCCTGGTTGAGGCGGAGCGACTTCACCTCGGTGATCAGCTCCTCCTTGAGCTTCTTGTACCTGCGCTCCTGGGTGGGCGAGAGCTTATCGTTGCGCAGCCGGTTCTCGATGTCCTGGTCCTGCAGGCGGCGGAGCCGCTTGTAGGTGTCGGCGATCTTGTCGAAGCTCTCCAGCACCTTGGGCTTGAGCTCGGCCTCGATCGCGGCAAGCGAGAGCGAGTTCTCGAGATCGTCGTCGTCGATGTCGCCTTCGCCGAGCTCCCCCTCTTCCGGCTGCTCCTCGCCGTCGGCGTTCTGCGGCTTGGGCCTGAATGGCGTTGCCGCGGGCGGAGCGGAAGGCGGTGCGGCAGGCTGCGGCGGCACGACCTGCGGGAACGGGGTCGCGCCGGCGGGCGCGGCCGGCGGCGCCACGACGCCCGGCACCCCCGGCACCGCCTTGGCGTCGGGCCCCGCATAGGTCGCCTCGAGGTCGATGATGTCGCGCAGGAAGACCTTGCCGTCGTTGAGCTCGTCGCGCCAGATGATGATCGCCTGGAAGCTCAGCGGGCTCTCGCACAGGCCAGCGATCATCGCCTCGCGGCCGGCCTCGATGCGCTTGGCGATGGCAATCTCGCCCTCGCGCGAGAGCAACTCGACCGAGCCCATCTCGCGCAGATACATGCGCACGGGGTCGTCGGTGCGCTCGGACGGTTCTGCCTTCTCGACCTTGGCTGGCGCTGTGCGCTGCACTTCGGCGAGTTCGCCGCCCTCGCTCTCCTCCTCCTCGGGCTCCTCGCGCGCCTCGGCTTCCTCCTCCGGCTCAGCTTCCTCGGATTCGACGGTGGTTATGCCCACCTCGTTGAGCATGGCAAGAATGTCCTCGATCTGCTCGGAAGTGACCTCCTCCGAAGGCAGCACCGAATTGATCTGCTCGTGGGTGACGTAGCCACGCTTCTTGGCGGCCTTGATCATCTTGCGGACGGCGGCGTCGGACAAACCGAACAGCAGCAGCGGGGCGTCCGGCGTCTCGGGGGGTTCCTTCTCCGGCGCCTCTTCCTTGTCCTCCGGCCGCGTCGCCTTGGTCTTGCTTGCCATAAGTCTCTCCACAGCCGGCGCTGAGTCCGCGCCGGGACGCGGCCTGCCGCGTAATGGGCGCGCATGCCCCACGCCCGTAGAGCTGGTCGCAACCGCCGCCCGACGCAAGCGCATCAAGGTGATGCTATCCCAAGTCGACGGCCTCTTGGGCTTCGCGAGCCTTGTCCTCGTTCGTGAGGATCGAATTTTGGAGGCGGTCATGGGTGAAATCTCTTTGTCGAAGCGTTTAGGTGAACTGGTTACGCTCTGCGAGGAAAGCATCGAGGTCTGCGCATTGGTCCGCGAGTTTCTTGATGAGAGCCCGGTTATAGGGGGTTCTAAGATCAATCGTGTGACGACAGCCCGGAGTGGCACAGGGTAGATAGTAGTTTGTGGTAAGGCTAGCGATAGCTTGCTCGGTTGCCTTTCGGCAGCAAGGGCAAGTCATCCGGTAAGTAAGACGTTCGGCAGAGGTGAGCGGCATAGCGAGTCCCCGGATGCTGGGAATATAACCCTTGGTTCCGGGCCGCGAAAGGAAGCTAGTGCGGCTTGTCCCGAGCGCCCCTGAGCTCGGCGAACGGCTCGCGCCGTTCACCAGGTCGATGTGCTCGTTCGCCATCTTCACAAGTTCCTCGCGAACGTTCGCGGCGTACAGGAGGCTCACCGCACGGTCGCTCCTCTGCCACATGCGTTTGCGGGCGGCTCAGTCCCGAACAAAGCGGCTCAAACCGGAGTGCGGGCGTGCATGCGATACTCACGCATATCGCGGAACGAGACGAGCCGCCCCCGACTCTCGTCCCAAAGCACCAACCGGACGCACTTGAGGCTTCCAATGAACGTGAGCCGGCCGGTCGCACCGAGCTCCGGATGATCCCGCAGTACCCGAGGCAGGCGGTAGTACGGGATTCGGCTGCACAGGTGATGAACATGGTGCACGCCGATATTGGCGGTGAACCAGCGCAGAATACCCGGTAAATCATAATGTGAACTGCCGTGAAGCGCCGCTTCGTGCTGATTCCAGCTTTCGTCATGAGCCCAGAGCGTGTCCTCGAACTGATGCTGGACATAGAAAAGCCAGACCCCGATCGATGCCCCAAGCAGCGTGATCGGCAGTTCGACCAGCAGAAATGCACGCACCCCCATGAACCATATTACCGTGGCCACAAGGATCGCGATTGCCAGATTCGTGCCCATGGTGCTCAACCACGGCTGCCACCCGGCGCGCACCAGCCCGAACGGCAGGCGGTACTGCAAGATGAACAAATAGGCTGGCCCCAGACCGAACATGACGATCGGATGCCGGTAAAGGCGATAGCGCAGCCGGCCCCATTTGGACCGGGCCAAATATTCACACACGGTCAGGGTATCGACGTCGCCAATCCCGCGGCGTTCGAGATTGCCCGACGTCGCGTGGTGGATGGCGTGAGTTCGTCGCCAGAAATCATACGGCGTCAACGTGAGCACCCCGATTACCCGTCCGATCCAGTCATTCGCTACCCGGTGGCGGAAAAACGCGCCATGGCCGCAATCGTGCTGAATCATGAATAGTCGAACCAGGAAGCCGGCCGCCGGAAGGGCCAGGAGCAGCGAGAGCCAGTATCCGATGTCGAGAACGGCCCACATCGATGTCCAGAGCGCGAGGAAGGGAACAACGGTGATCAGAATCTCGACGATGCTTCGCCCAAGGCTAGGCATCCGATAGCGCGCGAGGTTCCGTGCCCACACGCGCGCATTCATCACTGTGGAAATACTCAATGCCCTATTCCCTGGCCGTTCCGATTCCATTTCCTACTATGGCTGATAGTGCTCACGCCTACCAGGAAAGATTCGGATTGCCTTGCGTTTCCATCCCGCAGGCCGCCACTGAAATGCCCCCAATTTGCTAGGTCAATGTCACAGTTTGGCCCTGCCTTATCGGCTTCAACATGCAATCTTGGGTCCCGAGCCTGAGCCGTCCACTGAGAGAAACGCTCATGCCGACCATTGCCCTCGTTGACGACGACCACAATATCCTGACCGGAAAACGGGCCGGAAACCAGGTTGCCGTCTTTCTCGAAACCAGAGCTTGATCAACGGCCACGCGAGTATCGACATCACGGTCAAGACCGCGATGGCAATCAGCACTCGGTGCCGATGTGTGTGTCGTTGGTCGTCGCCCCGTGCGTCCGCAAGTTCTTTTTCATGGAGCCATCCATTGACGAACCACCTGGGCGGATGGGGTTAACCTCGGCATCATGGCTCAATGCCGTCGAAGGCTTCTTCGCCAAGCTCACAAATCGGCGCCTCAAACGCGGCGTGTTTCGATCCGTCGCCGACCTTGAAGACGCCATCAACCGCTTCGTTGCCGAGACCAACGCCGACCCCAAACCCTTCGTGTGGACCGCACGCCCAAACCGCATCCGCCGCTGTCAAAAGAGGGAAGGAAAAGTTAGAGTCGATCCACTAGGGGGCTCGCGAACGAGTGCCGCTGATTGCCTCTGTCCACGCCATACAACGGCAATTTAGGTTACAGGGTTCTAATTCTAGGCGACAGAAACGCCTTGATTTACAAGACGATTCGGCAGGACGCCAGGGTGACCTTCTGGGCCCTCATCGCTTGAAACGCGAGGCCTGCCGCCTTTCGCCGACTGGCCGGGATGATGGGCCATTGTGCCATCGGGCGCCGAAAACAGGTGCGAGGTCGGCTTTGAGGAGGGCCGACCGATGCGGCGCTATGGATTACGAGACACCAATGGGACCGGATAAGGATCAAGCCTGCTTGTCTTTCTCGCCGTCGCCGACGATGCTGCCGACGTCTTCGTCGGCGTCGTCCTGCTCCGCGAGGATAGCTGCACCGTCGAGCGTCTCGACGGATGTAGCTTCATCCTCCGCGACTCCGGGCGCCTCCTCCCTCTGCTTGAGCGAGACAAGCTCAGGCTCCGGCATTGCCGCCTTCTCGACGGGCGCGGGCCATCGGTGCACCAGCCGACGCGGCGGGATCGGGGCGCGCGCGGGCGGGACGAACAAACTCGCGCATTTCGGACAAACAATCGGGTCCCTGTGCAGATCGTAGAACTTGGCGCCGCAGTTGGCGCACAGACGTTTGACACCGAGCTCGGGTTTTGACACGGACGGGAAACTCCTTCTTCCGGTAGTAAGGAACTACAGTGATATAGGCATGAATCCAGCGGTTCCAAGCGATAGAACTGTTTCAGCCTAATATGGTCTCTGAGATGAAGGCGCCGTTGCTTGAGGGTGCATCTTAGCAGAGGGCACCGTGGCGGTGATGCACCTCTGTGCTGATCCATATGCCGATTGCCATTGACACCCCTTTGGTCGGGGGCCACCTAATAGTACGAACGGATAGCGTACGAGCGGTCCCGGGCAGGGTGTCGTACCCGCCAGCGCTCGCAGCTCCCGCTGAGCTTCGGGGTTCCCTTCCCGGCCCATTGACACTCGGCTGTGACCGCGTCTTGGCGGGTCGTCGCGGAAGGGCACAATAATAAGGACTTCGGGCCATGACCACTGCGAAACCACGACCCACAATCGCGCCGGGTGAAACCCGGGCCTATCCGGTGTTGCCGCTGCGCGATATTGTGGTGTTCCCGCACATGATCGTGCCGCTGTTCGTCGGCCGCGAGAAGTCGATCCGCGCGCTCGAAGAGGTGATGCGCAGCGACACCTTCATCCTGCTGGCGACCCAGAAGAACGCTTCGGAAGACGATCCCACGACCGAGGCTATCTTCGCGGTGGGTACGCTCGCGAGCGTGCTGCAGCTGCTCAAGCTCCCCGACGGGACCGCGAAGGTGCTGGTCGAGGGCGCCGAACGCGCGAAGATCCTCAAGTACACCGATCGCACCGACTACTACGAGGCCGACGCAGTCGTGCTCGAGGACACGGTCGGCGAGCGCGTCGAGGCCAAAGCACTCGCCCGCTCGGTCGTTACCGAGTTCGAGAGCTATGTGAAGCTCAACAAGAGGGTATCGCCGGAGGTCGTCGGCGTGGTCCAGCAGATCGACGACTATGGCCGGATCGCCGACACGGTCGCCTCCCACCTGGCCGTGAAGATCCTCGACAAGCAGGCGATTCTGGAGACGATGGCGATCGCCGAGCGGCTGGAGAAGGTGTTAGGCCTGATGGAGAGCGAGATCTCGGTGCTGCAGGTCGAGAAGCGCATCCGCACCCGCGTCAAGCGCCAGATGGACAAGACGCAGCGCGAGTACTACCTCAACGAGCAGCTGAAGGCGGTCGAGAAGGAGCTCGGCGACGAGGGGGGACGCGACGAGCTCGGCGAGATCGAAGACAAGATCAAGAAGACGAAGCTATCGAAGGAGGCCCGCGAGAAGGCCCAGCACGAGCTCAAGAAGCTGCGCCAGATGTCATCGATGTCGCCAGAATCCACCGTCGTGCGCAACTATCTCGACTGGCTGTTGTCGATCCCATGGGGCAAGGAGTCCAAGATCAAGAGGGGCCTCACGCTCGCCCAGAAGATCCTCGACAACGACCATTTCGGCCTGGAGAAGGTCAAGGAGCGGATCGTCGAGTATCTCGCGGTCCAGCAGCGCACCAACAAGCTGACCGGCCCGATCCTGTGCCTGGTCGGTCCTCCCGGCGTCGGTAAGACTTCGCTCGGCAAGTCGATCGCGCGGGCCACGGGCCGCGACTTCGTTCGCGTGTCGCTCGGCGGCGTGTGCGACGAGGCGGAGATCCGCGGGCATCGGAGGACCTATATCGGCTCGATGCCGGGCAAGATCATCAAATCGATGCGCAAGGCCAAATCGACGAACCCCCTGTTCCTGCTCGACGAGGTCGACAAGATGAGCGCCGATTTTCGCGGCGATCCGTCCTCGGCGCTGCTCGAGGTGCTGGATGCGGACCAGAACCACACCTTCAACGACCATTATCTCGAGGTCGACTACGATCTCTCCAAGGTGATGTTCGTGACGACGGCGAACACGCTCGACATTCCGCCGCCACTGATGGATCGCATGGAGATCATCCGCATCGCCGGCTATACCGAGGACGAGAAGGTCGAGATCGCGCGCAAGCACCTGATCCCCAACGTGGTCATTAAGCACGGCCTGAACGCCAAGGAATGGGCGATCGACGAGGAGGCGCTGCTCGCCATCATCCGCCGCTACACGCAGGAGGCGGGCGTGCGCAATCTCGAGCGCGAGCTCTCGACGCTGATCCGCAAGGCGGTCAAGGAGCTCATGACCTCGAGGGAGGAGTCCGTGAAGGTGACCGCGGCGAATCTCTCCGATTATCTCGGCGTGCCGAAATTCCGCTACGGCGAGGTCGAGCCGAACGACCGGGTCGGCGTCGTCACCGGGCTCGCCTGGACCGAGGTCGGCGGCGAGCTGCTGACCATCGAGGGGGTGATGGCGCCCGGCAAGGGCAAGATGACGGTGACCGGCAATTTGCGCGACGTGATGAAGGAGTCGATCTCGGCGGCGGCCTCCTACGTGCGCTCGCGCGCGGTCGATTTCGGTATCGAGCCGCCGCTGTTCGATCGCCGCGACATCCACGTGCACGTGCCGGACGGGGCAACCCCCAAGGACGGTCCGTCTGCGGGCGTCGCCATGGTGACCGCGATCGTCTCGGTGATGACCGGCATTCCCGCGCGCCGCGACGTGGCGATGACCGGCGAGATCACGCTGCGCGGTCGCGTGTGGCCGATCAGTGGCCTCAAGGAGAAGCTGCTCGCGGCGCTGCGCGGGGGGATCAAGACGGTGCTCATCCCGGAAGAGAATGCCAAGGATCTCGTCGAGATCTCGGACAGTGTCAAAAGAGGGCTCGAGATCATTCCGGTGTCGCGCATAGACGAGGTGCTCGGCCATGCGCTGACCAGGAAACCGGTGCCGATCGTGTGGGACGAGGCAAGCGCCAAGCCGACCGTGGAGACGTCGGTCGAGGAGGAGTCCGCGGCGTGGACCGCGCGGGGGCTTTCATCATTACAGAGGGAAGCATATACGATCCGAATTCGGTAGTATCGCCTACCGTAATCGCGGTATGACCCGGAGGACGGCAGCCGCGGCAACCACGACCAGCAGCAAGATCAGGAGCTGGATCGTCGAGATTATGTGCCCTGTCCCTGTCGGAAACTAAATCCGGACATAGGATGATGCAATCCGCCCAGGGTCGGTCGTGGAAAGATGCGGCCAATAGTCTGGATAGGGCGAGAGAGCGGCGCATCCTTGTTGAGCGATAGGTGCGTGCGGGCTTGATTGTAATAGGCCGCATAACATGCAAGCACATGGCGAAAGTGGCACTCACCAAACACCACGACATAGTCAAGGCACTCCCGCCGGATCGAGCCGATGAGCCTCTCCGAGTGCCCGTTCTGCCATGGTGATCGCGGTGCCGTCGGACGATCGCGTATGCCCATCGCCCGCAGCCGCCGCATGAAAACCTGGCCGTAGACGCTGTCGCGATCACGGACGACGTATCGTGGCGCCCTATCCCAGCCGCAGGCCTCGATCAGCTGACGAGCAATCCATTCCGCGGTCGGGTGAGCGGTTGCTCCAAGGGACATGATCTGCCGCCGGCCGTGACGCAGGATCAGCAAACCGTAGAGCAGCCGGAACGAGATCGTCGGGACCACGAACAGATCCATCGACGCGATGCCGTCAGCATGATTACGAAGAAAGGTCCTCCAGCCTTGGGACGGCGGTCGCCTCCCTCTCGCTATCTATTTTGCAACGGTCGTTTGGCCGACCTCGATTCCAAGCTTGAGGAGTTCTCCGTCGATCCGCGGTGCGCCCCACAGTGGGTTGGCGACGCTCATGTCCCGAACGAGCTGACGAATATCTCGCCGGTCGCCAGCCGCATGACGTGGACGGCATTGCCGATCACGTCGCGGGGACGGCGCTCGCCTTTGGGGCCTCGTGGCATTCCGACGTTGCTCCTACTTAGCGGCAAGCATACACTGGTTTGGGGGGCCAAGCGAGGCCCGCTATGGAAAGCGACAAGGAAAAGCTCGCACGCTTCCGGCGGCGGGCACAAAAATGTCGCGACCACGCTGCCGAGATGACGGACCCGGTAGCCCGCGCGGGAATGATCCAAGCGACTGAAGCCTATGATCAAATGGCCGTCGAACTTGCCGTAAGACTGAATCAGCATCCGCCACATTTAAAGTGAGACACGACCGGATCGGGAGGCCGAGATGTGTGGTCGGGGTATGCGCTCGGCCTCGACGTGCCGCCCACCTTGCTCGAGGAGCTGCAAAGGGCTGACTCGGTCGCACCAAGATGATCGAGCAACAGGCGACGCCGCCGAGTCACGCCAAACGCGCGAGAACTCGGTAGGTGCCTAGATCACCGCTGTCAGTCGCGTGATCCAGGACACCTATGTCGGAGAGCCAGTTCAGCGCAATGGCGACCAGGAACCAGCTCGGGCGCGAATCCGGTCGGATCGAATTTTCGGGAACCACACGGGCAAACCGGACCCGCCGGAGGGTCTCGCCGGAAACTAGCGGCAGTCAAATGTCCAAAGTACGGAGAAGAGCAACCGGGCATTATTCGAATTCTGCCTGCGAGCCGTTCCACGAGACCCTACCCCGGGGTTAGTATGATCGACTCCTTCTTCTTTCATCTGGCTGTTCTGTGCGCGCAACTCCCAAACTGAACTTAGTGAATGGCCCAAACGGTGTTGCATCAAAAAACAGTCGGACATTTGCTCGATAAAGTGGTAGATCATTCGGTGCCGCTGCCGCAACATAATCAGAGGCAGCTTTTACGCTGGACGCCTCTAACGGTTTTAGGTCCAAGGCCATCACCAGATCGGCCAGCAGCATCACGGCGGCCCCCACGGTGATCGGCAGATACTTGCGCACGAGGGGCCTCCCGTTCAGTCGAGAAAGCATAGGCCCCCTACCGCCAAAGCGTTTCGACGCGATCTTCAAGGCACGTTCCGGCGAACCGGTCCGGTCGCCTTAAAGGAGGGTGCGCTTAGGGACCGGGCAGGTCTGTGCAGAATAGAACACCCAGCACTGACATGGGAACCGGGGCAGCGGCAGGAGCGATTGCATACGCCGCTCGCTTAAAAGGAGAAGCGTCTTCCCGAGGGCGGCTGCACAGCTAGTGGCCGATTTTGAATCTGAGAGTGGCCGATTTTGCGGTACATAATCGAAAGGTAGCAATGCACATAGGAGGCAGCCATGGCCATTCACTTCACGCTTGATGACAATTTCAAAAAACTTGATTGGGGTGTTCCGGACGAGCGAAAGACCACCCTCACCAACGAAGAGGCTATGATTGTCGCTGTGTCGACCGTGGCAACCGCACTGGAGAATATCGCCTTTCAAACCCACCAATGATCGGCCCGGTGCAAGAGATCGCGGACAAACGGAAGCGGGATTGATAATTGCACCAAAGAGGCTGCCGCCGTTGGCGGCCCAAACGGCAAACCCCGGCTAGCCTGGGGGCGTGCCGGGGTCGCGCCGCTCGTCGAGGCTCATCCCGTGGGGAACATGCCCATACCGAACGGCACGGCAAGACTATCACTTGCTGACTGGCCTGCAAGCCGCCCCCGCCCTACACCGCCCTCCCCCACGCCTGTGCGAAACCGTTCGATGACTCGGCTGTCGAACTCAAGCTCGCCGAGTCTTTCGGCAGGGGAATGGGATAAACCCCCACTTCCAGCACACTCCCCAATATTTCTCTCCAATTTGCCGTTGCTCAGGCATGTGTAAGACCTCCCTTCTCGACGTGGACACTGTCCGGGGCACGGACGAACTCGGGTGGGAGTCGAGGAGGCAATTATCCCCTGGCCGTTACTTTCTCGCTCAGCCGGGACATCGGAACCTGCCAGTACCCAGGCGGCCACCACAAATATCAATCCCAACGCGACGATGAAAGCAATGAGAATCCAGGCATCGCCCACGCCCTGTTCGGGTTGCGGCAGAGGGCGACCGCGTCGCTCGATCAGGAGGAGAGGCAAAAGCGGCGATGAAAACTCTAATCTCACCCAAGAACATAATACCTAAGAGCGGGCGGTAGCGTTTCGTGGGCGCGACCTGACTGTGCCGGTGAAGAGTACTGTGCCGGTGAAGAGGAGACCGCTTTGGTGTACTATGGCGGCACTGGCAATCCGCGTAGGGAGGGTCAGCCGTGGCACAAATCGGACAGCCGGTCAGAAGGTATACGATCATACCGCTGGAAGAGCCGGTGTCGCCTACTGCCGAGCCGGTTACGCCACCGCCGCCCCGTAAGTCGCCGAACAGCACCCCGCCAGTTACCAAGCCCGAACCCCAACCCGTGGAGTAGCGGAGCCGGGATAGTGTCGCCCAGTACGATGATTAAAGCGGGATGATATTAAGCCCGCGCGTATCCGGCGTTTTCGAAGTAATTGGCGCATTCCTCTG
>WNFD01019090.1_pt1 | contig 10467 bp, 7 predicted proteins | sample 5400491 | NCBI WGS metagenome assembly WNFD01 (sample SAMN13153343, study PRJNA577476) | soil metagenome | isolation source: 120 cm saprolite under Douglas fir tree site 2 hole 2 replicate 2 | place: USA:California | collected 2015-04-18 | reverse complement strand
CCACGCGGGCTACTACGTCAGCCCGGTCCACGACTACCACAACGTCAGCGACTGCGGGCTGGACACCTGGCGGGAGGGCAACGCCCTCGCTCGCGAGCTGCCCGCTCATGAGATCGGGCATTCCGTGGAGAGCGCCAGCAACGGCGTCCACGGCTCACCGGCGTATGAGATCTGGGGCGACAGCAAGTGGGCCGAGTTCTACATTTATGACCTCTACACGGCGCTGGGCATGGATCGCGAAGCCAAGGGCGTCTACCGCCGGTTCACCGGCAGCACGGACGATTTCCCTCGTCGGGGGGCCCGCTGGTTCCGCGACTGGTTCTACCCGCTATGGCGGGACTGCGGGCGGGCAGAGGTCATGAACAGGTTCTTCCGGGAGCTGGCCAGGCGTTTCCCACGCGACTCCGGCGGCACCTACACGCGGCGGATGAACTGGGGCGAGTACGTCCACTTCACCAGCGGTGCTGCGGCCGCCGACATGAGCGGCCAGGCCGCCCGCGCTTTCGGCTGGCCCCGCGAGTGGGCCGAGCAACTGGAGCACGCCCGCGAGCAGTTCTCCGGCATCACGTACTGAAATACTGGGCCGTGCTACCGGGCCGTGGCCAATCGAGAGAGTTGGCCGGGTGCCGGGATTCGTCCGGGCGGCAGACGGACTATCGCTGGGAGCGGCGCGGGCGGAACTTGATCCAGGCCACGATGGCGATGAAGGCAAGGGAGATGATCCAGGGCATGGTGATCGGTCTCCGTTCAGGTTGAGCTGGTCGCGGTTGCCGCGCCCATGCCTCAAGGCTGCCGCCGACGGTGGCCGCCGTCGATCGGGATCGGCCCCGGTTCACACCCTGATGCGCCCCTGACGGCATCGGTGCCATGCCTGACCGCAGTCCCGGGATGCGATCGTGCGCCCAGCGGAATGGGAGGTGACACCGTGGCGTAGTCCACGGTGACTTCGTGTTCGCAACTCTCGTCGTCGCCTGCCGGTATGGGGCCGGTCCGGGCATCTGCCAGGAGGCCCGGTAGCAGGCTGGCGACTTCGCTTGAAACGGGCCGCGCGCTGCGCTGCGCATTACCGCCAGTGCTGCGCCGTCAGCTAAAGTCCACTACCGGCAGGCAATCATCCACTTTCCCGATAGGCGCGATACAGCCAACTCTGAACGCGATTAATGTGGCAACGTCGAACTCTCTCGGACGCGCAGAGCGGCGGTTCGCGTTCGTCCTGGGGTCGCCATGCGTGATGGCCGTGTTATTTGGGCAGCTTCGCCCGGCCGCTGCTACTGCCGGACGAAGCTGCGCCAGTGCCCTGCTGGAGCTGTGCGTGGTCTGGGCCTCGTGCTGGGTCAGGGCAGTGCGGCGGGCAGCCCGAAGGGCGCGAAGTGGCCGGGGTCAAGGAATGAGGGTGATGTCGGCGATGTGCTTGCCGCGCAGGGCCCCGAGGGCAACCTCATCGGACTGCTCAGCCGCTGACGACCGGGAACACCCGCACACATGACGACCCGGCTGCTCCGCGCCAGGTGCAGCGACGGCTACGACCCCACGACAGGAGACCGGCTGACATGACCGAACTGGAATCGAAAACAACCCTCCACCACGCGACCGCCATCTGGCCGCTCGTCCACGCCGAGCGGGCGGCCCTGGCGGCCGATCTCGCGGACCTGACCGGCGAGCAGTGGGCGACACCGTCGCTGTGCACCGGTTTGACGGTGCGCGAGGTGCTCGCGCACCTCACCGCGGGGGCGAGCCTTAACCCCGTCCGCTGGCTAGGCGGCGTGATCCGCTGCCGGTTCGACTTCGACAAGCAGGTGGCCATGCGGCTGGCCGAGCAGCTGGGCGCAACCCCGGCCGAGACCATCGACAGGTTCCGTTCTGTCCTCACGAGCACGACCAAACCACCCCTCCCGACGCTGGCGATGCTCGGCGAAACGATCGTGCACGCGCAGGACATCCGGCCGCCGCTGGGCATCCGCCACGACTACCCGATCGAGACCCTCACGCGGGTAGCCGAGTACTACCAGGGCTCTGACCTCGCCGTCCTCACCAAAGGACGGATCAGGGGCCTACGCCTCGTCGCGACCGACGGACCCTTCAACACCGGCTCCGGGCCGCTCGTGTCCGGCACCACCCTGGCGCTGACCATGGCAATGACCGGCCGCAGGGCATACTGCGACGCACTCCAAGGCGACGGTGCCGCGACCCTGCGGGAGCGCTGCGAGCCCCCGTGACCCGGCGCACGAACGCCGTATGGCAGGAACAGTCCGGGCGACTTGAGCCTGTGTCAACGGCAAATAAGCCAAGCGGACGTCGCATCCATTCATCGTCTACGCAAGTGATCGAGGCGCAGAGCGCCCGGTCCTGGAGTCTGGCAATCACCTCCATAACCAGCAGCGGCAGTCGTCTGGTCAGCCTTGCGCCTGGCCGCACACAGATCACCCGTTCGGACGCCGCACAGTCGGCCGCTCCGGCGACCAGGTTTCCGCCCAGATCGGCTCGGGGGTGTCAAGTACGCGGAGCACTCGTGACCGAGCGTGGCGGGTCCTGTCGGGATCGGCTCGGCTGGCCTCCGCCGGCGGGCCGGGTTCATGCAGTCCCCGGAGAACTGCGCCGCGGTTGGGGGAGCGGGCTGGGGTCACGGCGCGCGTGGGATTCCTGCCGGGCCGCCGTTGTTCTTCCCGCTGAGGCTGGCCTGCCTGACCACAGCCCGGGAAGCGATGAACTTTAGGGCACGACTACCAGGGGCACCGGTGAGTGGCGGGCCAGGCTGACGGCGACCGAGCCGACGACACGGTGCGTGACAAGAGACGAACTCCCGACCACGACCACAACGGTGGCGTGGGGGTGGGCAGCGTGGATGTCGTTGGCTGCCGCGACCAGTTCTTCTGCGATCAGGCCCTGACGCCGCTCGAAGCCCCAGCTCTGCAAGTGGCCGCGCAGTTGCTCGCCAGCCGTGGTGCGGAGCTCCTGCTCGATCTCGTCGAATCCTGTTTCCAGTTCGGATACGGCACCGGGCGACAGCGCGGCCATGCCGGGCAAGTGAGCCACATACACCACCTCAATCCGGCCGGTCCGGCCCTGCAGCAGGCGCACCGCGGCGTCGAGCGCCCGGCTGGCGGGAGGAGATCCGTCGTAGCCGACGACAAGGCGCAGATCCGTCGCGGGCGGCGTGGTAGTGCTCATCGAGAGGGAGGATAGCCCCTGCGCCCTTGCACGGGCGTACCGGGGCATCGGGCCTGCGGGAAGGCTGGCCGCGTGGTTCCCTCGATGAGTGGCGTTCGGCGAGTTTTGACCCGATCGTGGCGGAGTTCGGGCACGTGCACCCAGGCCTTCCGCGAGACGCCCTGCCGGATACCTGGCCCGCTGTCACTGTTAGCGGCCCGGCGTGGCCGCCGATCGGGGAACCGGAGTCACTACGGGCGAGCAACTGCACAGGGCCACGGGAATCGCTTCGAACGCTGGTTGCGGGGCGGGAGCGGCGTGCGATGGGGCGGGGACGGCGGCAGCCGGGGCGGTGGCGGCGGCGGTCCTGAGTTCGGTAAGCCGGCGCTTCGACGGCAGCAGGACGATCGCGAGGATGAACCCAAGCCCGAGCAGCGCTGCTGACACGGTGAAGGCGACATTGTAGCCGTGGGTGGCCGCGATCGCCGGTGCCAGCGGGCTGGTGTGGTGGGTGATCAGATAGCTGGCCGCCGTACTGAGCGCGATCGTGCTGAGAGCCGATGTCCCGACCGAGCCGCCGACCTGCTGCATTGTGTTGACCAGTGCGGAGGCAACGCCGGAGTCCCGGCGGGCGACGCCGAAGGTAGCGGTGTTGATGGCCGGCGCGAAGATCATGCCGAAGCCCAGGCCCAGGATCAGCAGGGCGGGCAGCACGGCGCTGGCGTAGCTGGAGGTCACAGTCACCTGGGTCAGGTACGCCATCCCGCCGGCGCCCAGTAGCATGCCGGTTGCGATCAGGACCCGCGGCCCGAGCCGGGCCAGGCCCACGATGCTGGAGAGGTTGGAACTGATCAGGATGCAGCCGATCATCGGCAGGAACAGCAACCCGGTGGCCAGCGGGCTTTCTCCTTTAACCACCTGCAAGTAGTAGGTGAGGAACAGAAAGGTCCCGAAGATAGCGATTCCCGATATGAAGACCGCGACGTAGGAACCGCCCCGGGTTCGGTCCAGGATCACCCGCAGCGGCAGCAGAGGATGACTGGCACGCTGCTCGGCGACAACGAACCCGGCGAGCAGCACCACGCCCCCTGCCAGAGAGCCGATGGTCAGCGGGGCCGTCCACCCGGCGGTTTCGGCATGGGAGAAGCCGAAAACGATCAGGAATAGGCCGGCGCACGCCAGCACGGTGCCTGGCCAGTCCATCCGCGGCCTGACGTCCGGGCGGCTGGGGCGGATCCAGGCCAGCGCGCCGGCCACCGCGATCGCTGCGAACACCAGGTTGACATACAGCGTCCAGCGCCACGACAGGTACTGAGTGAGCACGCCGCCGAGGATCAGGCCCACGGCACCGCCGCCGGCGGCGACCGAGCCGAACACGCCAAAGGCCCTGCCCCGCTCCCGTGGTTCGCGGAACGTGCTGACCAGCGTGCCCAGGGCAGAGGGCGCGAGAACAGCGCCGAACGCGCCCTGCAGCGCCCGGGCCGTTACCAGCATCGTGAACGAGACGGCGGCGCCGCCGATGGCCGAGGCGACGGCGAACCCGATCAAGCCGGTGATGAACACCCGCTTGCGGCTGAACATGTCCCCGAGGCGGCCGCCTACCAGCAGCAGGCTGCCGAAGGCCAGGGCATACGCCGTCACCACCCACTGCCGGTCACTGTTCGGGAACCCCAGCGCACGTTGCGCCGACGGCAGCGCGATGTTCACGATCGTGGAATCCAGGACCACCATGAGCTGAGCGATGGCGACCACGACCAGAATCAGCCAGCGCCGGTCACCAGGCGCGGCTTGGCTGTCTCTGATGGCAGGAGGCGTGGCAGAAGACATAGACCTAATATTCCTCGTCCGGCGCGCGGCGACTTCAGGCCGCCTGGGCTCAGGCTCGATCGGATGGTTCAACGCCCGGCTGCGCCACGCGTTGAACGCCCGCCGCCACTTTCCGATCTGAGCAGGCCCCGCTCAAGTGCCTGTAGCGCCTGCATGACGCCTCCAACCCAAGTACCCAGTGGGTGGACGGTCACCGCGCCCTGCCGGTTGCATGCCGCATGGCTCGTCCGGGAAACTACCGATCCGGCCGGCCAACCAGCTAACCACCCCGCCGCGCAGAAATGCCAGTTCGGGGCGCTGCAGAAGCAGCCGCACCAATGGTCAATTGGCGACCATATCGGCGGCTAATTGCGCGCCTGCCGCCGGATTATTGATCGCGCACTGCAACTGGCATGAGCCCCCTGCAGGTTGCCGAGCCTGCCAGCCAGGCACTTCCGGGCGACGTGCAGGTGCGGTAGCTTCCAGCTCATGCCGAATGCCGCCCTGAATGGGACTGAGGTCAGCTACGCCGACACGGGTGGCGGCGGGCCGGTCGTCGTGCTCAGCCACGGGATCTTGATGGACCAGTCGATGTTCGCGCCGCAGGTACAGGCGTTGGCGCCGGAGTTCCGGGTAATCACATGGGATCAACGCGGCCACGGCTGGGATCAACGCGGCCACGGCGGAACCCCGGCGCACGGACCTTTCAGCTACTGGGACTCGGCGCGAGACCTGCTGGCGCTGCTGGACCATCTTGGCATCCAGCACGCCGTGCTCGGCGGAATGTCCCAGGGTGGGTTCGTCAGCCTGCGCGCCGCGCTGCTCGCGCCGGGCCGGGTGCGCGGGCTGATCTTGATCGACAGCCAGGCAGGCCAGGAGGACCCGGCCATCGCACCGGCCTACGAGCAGATGCATGAGGTCTGGCGCGAGCAGGGTCCCGGGCCCGTCCAGGAAGTTGTCTCGTCGATCATCTTGGGCCCTGGCCAGTGGGACGACTGGTATGCCAAGTGGGCCGCCACCGGCATCGAACAGGTCACCCCCGCGTTCCGCTGCCTGATGGACCGCGACGACATCACCAGGCGCCTCGGCGAGATCGACTGCCCGGCGTTGATCGTGCACGGCAGCGCCGATGCCGCCATCCCGCTCGCCAAGGCCGAGGAACTGCGCGGCGGGCTCACCGGACCCGCGCGGCTCGCAGTCATCGAAGGCGGAACCCACGCCTCGAACATGAGCCATCCGGCCAAGGTCAGCGCCGAGATGCTGACCTTCCTGCGAGAGCTTGACCGGCCCTGAACAACCGGGCCGGACCTCCAGCGACACGTCTCCTCCTTCGGTAGCCCGATACGCCGGTGCGTCGGAGGATGCTCCAGGTTACGTTCTGCGATCAGAGCGCTGGTCCGGGATGCGCGGGCGCGTCTGCATCGCCGACGTCCGCGACGCCGTGCCTGGTGCGGGACAGGCTGGATCCGCACCTGTAATCGCTGAACTTGACCGGTAGGCGCTCGGTGTTCTGACGCAACTCATCGCGGCAAGAGCGGACATTCAGCTGGTGTCTTTCATGCATAGTCATGCAGCGGAGCACGGTGCCGGTCGCCGCCCGAAGGATCGATGGAGGCGGCTCTTGGTGGCTTTTCGGGTCGGCCTGTCCTGCTCACCAAGTGCTGTGGCCCTGGGCGGCGGGTCGTCCGGTGTATCGGGTGTCCGCACCGTGATGTGAGGCGTCGCGTGTTCCGCAGGCGCGCGTCACGCTGAACCACTGCGCGTCGCGTCACGTGTTAAATGCGATAGCCCGGTGGCCGCCGTTCCATATGATCGTCAACTCGCAAGGGATCAGAAATGCCGGTGACCCTCATCCGATCGGCGGCCGGGTTCGCGCTGCTCACGGTAATTGCCGCGGGCTGCGGCACCGCCGGGGCAACGCATTCCGCTGGCGTGCAAGGGCAGCCAGCCTCCTCCGCTGGCCGCGGCACTGCCGTTGGCCAAGTACCCTCATCTGCCCCGGGCACGGCATCGGCAGCCGCCCTTTCAGCGTGCTCCTTGCTGACGCCGGCCGACATCATGGCCGTGGCCGCGGCCTTCCCCAGTGACACTGTCACCATCGATCGCAACCAGCAGCACAACACGCCACCGGCCAGCGAATGCGGCTTCAACCAAAAGGGCGTCTACACCGGCAACGGCATGACGAACACTTCATCCGGGGATCACTGGGCCCAGCTGACGGTCATCACGGGCGGGGCGTCCTACGCGTTCAACCCGGCCGGCAACGACACGATCAGCGGCCTCGGCGATGGCGCCTACTGGGACGCCGGCACCCACACCGTAGTGATCCGCAAGGGCCAGAACGTCCTCCAAGTCATCGACGAAGTGCCCGTCAACCTCAGCGCCTCCCCCGACCTGGCGACCGCCTACCGGCACGCCGCACAAGCCCTCGCCACCAAGATCCTCACCCATGTGTAGCGTTGCCAGGAGTGCAGCCCGGGCCATCCGATGGCCGGCGCCCGGCTAACGGCGCCCCAGCCCACGCTGGCGTATGCCTCTGCCAGTCCGCCATCGTCTGCGTGGCCACGGCAGCCATACAGGCTCATCAGGCAACGTGCAGGGACTGCCGCTGCCAGACCCGCCTTGACACCCAAGCTCCCAGCAACCTCCATGTCACCGGCCAGGATGCCGGCATCGATGACGTACTGGAACGCCGCCAAGCCACCTGGCCAGCCCGGCGCGTCTCTACGGCCGGACGCGGCCGATCCCCGGGTCACCTAGCACCTTTAGCGACGGACTGGCCTGCGCTACCCCGGACCTGGAAGCAAGAGGAGAACGGAATAGAGATAGCGGCTGCAAGCCACAATGACGGCGCAGGCAGCCCGAACGCGACAGCACAGAAGACTAGGGTGTGGCGGTGACCCTCGTGGCCGGACCCGCGGGTCATTGGCTTGTCACCCCTGGCCGATGGCGCCGTTGTTGATGTCTGGGCCGACTCGGTAGAAGGCCTGACCGGCCCACAGGACCAACGCGACTACTCGTTCGGCAACCTCATGGACATCCACCCAGATGATCAAAACGGCTTCGACATCACGGCCCGGACCCCGGCTGACCCCAAGCGGGTCGTGGTAACTGTTGCACGGTTTCCCCCAACACCACGAACTTAAGGCGACTGGCGGTGTGACCTGGGCAGATGCCGCGCGGGGGGTGCGAGCGCTGGAGCGCGTGTGGCTGACGTCATGTTCTGGGCGTGCCGGTGCGTATAGACACGAGACGGCTCCTGTATGAGTGCTGTTGTCTAGTCCAGCGACATACAGGAGCCGTCGTCTTGTTGTACATGATCTCACCGGGCAGTGCCATTCCCGCAGGTCCGGACGACGTCCGGGCCGGCGCGGGGGAGGTTCCGGACGCGGCCGGCGGGCGGCCGGGGAGCGGGCCGGCGCAGGTCACGGCCGGGTTGCCGGCCGGGATGATCGCGGTGCGGGCAGCGGATGTGGCCCGCCCGGGCGGGACGGCGGGGCCGGGGGCGCTGCTGGCCGCTCCTGCCTCGGCGGGGCCGGTGGCCTCGGGTGAGATGCTGGTGTTCACCTGCCCGGTGACGGTCGCGCCCGCGGTGGTCAGCCGGGGCGGTGTGGTGCGGGCGCGCGGCTGGCTGCCCGATCATGTGCGCCTTGGTGAGCTGGAACGGCACCTGGGCGACCGGGTGATCGAGGACCTGGTCGAGGCCGCGGTCGCTGGCGGGCGGATGCCGGCGCCGCAGCGGATGCGGCTGATGTCGCTGGCACTGACGATCCGGATGATGGTGGCGATGACGCTGATGCCCGGGGCGTCCTATACCGAGACGATACGGCGGCTGGCCGGGCACCTGGCCGATGTGCCCTTTGACCGCGACTGGCATGTCCCGGCCTCGGGAGTGGTCACCGGGTGGCGCGGCAAGGTGCCGCCGGCGGTCATGGAAGAGCTGTTCTGGCAGGTAGCCGGGCCGCTGGCCGGCGGCGGCGGCGCTGATGATGATGATGATGGCGGCCCGGTGCTGGTGCTGGGCGGGATGCCGGTGTGCGGCATCGACGGGATGCTGGTCAACCTCGCTGATACCCCGGCGAACCGGGCCATGTTCGGCTGCACCGGGACCCGCAGCCAGAAGGGGCTGGGGTCGGCGCCGTTCCCGCAGCTGCTGGCCGTAGTGATCACCGCGCGGGCGGGCCGGGCCAAGCTAGGGGCGATCACCGGGAAGGCCCGGGCCGGGGAGCAGACGCTGCTGGCCCGGCTGATCCGGCGGCGCCCGGACCTGTTCGCCGGCCGGGTGACGGTATTCGATCGCAATTTCCCCGGCCACAAGATCATCACCGCGATCCTGGACGCTGGCGGGCACGTGGTGGCCCGGGCCAAGAGCGACCTCGCGCTGCCGGCCGCCCCCGGCGGGGGCGGGTGGCTTCCCGACGGGTCCCGGCTGAGCTGGCTGAACGCGCCTGGCGGCAAGATGAGCGACCGGCTGCCGGTCCGGGTTGCCGAGCACAACGCGGTCCTGCCCTGCGGCGACGGGCAGGAAGCCCCGGAAACCTGCACCCTGATCACCACCCTGCTCGATCACGAGACCGTAGACGCCGAGCAGGTCCGCGGCGCCTGCCAGTCGCGCTGGCCGGCGTCGGAGACCACGTTCGGCGAAGACAAGACCACGATCGCCGGCGCGGGGGACCGCACGTCCGGGCCGGTGCTGCGCTCGGGCACCCCGCGGCTGGTCATCCAGGAGTTCTGGGCCTGGATGACCGCCACCCAGCTGGTCCGCGCCAGCGCCGCCGCGTCGCTGGCTGCCGGTGCCGCCGCCGCGCGGGCGCTGCGACGGCGCGAGGGCAGCGGCCCGGTCACCACCGATCAGGTGTCCTTCACCACTGCCCGCCACCACGCGGTCTGCTCGATGATCCAGTCCCGGGTCACCGCGGGCACGTCCCTGGCCGCCCTGGCCGCTCTCGCGGAGGACACCAGCCGGGTCACGCTGCACACGCTGGTCTGCACCGGCCGGCAACGCCACTCCCCGCGGGCGCAGAAAGCCCGCCCCGGCTTCCCGCACACCGCGGCCACCAAGAAGACCATCACCGGTGTCCCGCAGGTGACCCGATTCCAGCCTGAGCCCGGCCCGGGCTAGACAGCTACCTGGTGAAACACCGTCAGGAAGGAGGAGGCGCCCCGGCCCAGCCGGAGCTGCGGCCCGTGGAACCGCACGCCTGCCGCGGCGTCATGCGGCCTTTCGTCACGCCCCGGCACTGGAAACCCGCCATTAACCCAGACAACGAGACCGTTACGGGACCGCGGGATCAGAACACCCCAGTCGGGCATAGACACCTAAAGTCACTGGTGTTGCGGTTTCCCCGGTCCGCCGTCGTTCGCATCATTAGCGCCTAACGCGGATTTCCACGCAGGAGGTTCGGGGCAACTTTCAGGCGAACTCGTAGCGGATGGAACGGCCGCCCCACCAGGGGACCGGGGTGGCGGGTGGCAGGTCTGCTGACCGCAGGACGGGGGAGAAGGCGCGGCGTT
>WNFD01017603.1_pt1 | contig 10467 bp, 10 predicted proteins | sample 5400491 | NCBI WGS metagenome assembly WNFD01 (sample SAMN13153343, study PRJNA577476) | soil metagenome | isolation source: 120 cm saprolite under Douglas fir tree site 2 hole 2 replicate 2 | place: USA:California | collected 2015-04-18 | reverse complement strand
TGTGCTGATTGCGGCCCGCGACCATGGTGTGCGCCGGGTGGTGTACTCGGGCTCTTCGTCGGTCTATGGGGAGCAGTCGTGTCTGCCGCTCACCGAAAGCATGTGTCCTAATCCTCTGAGCCCGTATGCCTTGCAAAAGCTCACCTCTGAGCAGTACACGCGGATATTTCATCGCCTCCATGGGATTGAGACATTGACGCTACGCTACTTCAACGTGTTCGGGCCGCGCATGGCGACCGAGGGTGCATACGTAACCGTGATCGCAGTGTTTTTGCGTGCGCGCAGCAGCCGCTCTGAGCTCACCATTCACGGCGATGGCGAGCAGACTCGGGATTTCACTCACGTTAGCGACGTGGTCCGGGCGAATCTGCTCGCGATGGATTGCGCGGTCGCTGACGGGCGCGCGATCAACATCGGCCAGGGGCGCAATGTGAGCGTCAACCGTATAGCGGAGATCGTCGGAGGGCCGAAGGTGTACCTACCCGCGCGTCCCGGCGAACCGCGGCATACACTTGCGGACCGGAGTGAGGCCGAGCGTGTCCTAGGATGGCACCCGCATGTTACGGTCGAGGCAGGCTTGCAGGAACTTCTGAATGCGGACGGATTGCGCTGATCCCGAGATGGGCGACAAGAAAGCGCCAAAGCGATTAGACACACCCTTCTTTCGAGAAAGGCAGACGTGCCGCATGCCTCTTGCTCCTGACGCGCGGGAATGAGCCGAATACAAGTCAGCCTCCAATAGTCGCGAATCGTATTTATGGCACTGAGCACTGGTCATTTCCGCTTCGGAGAGAATTGGCTGTCCTTTAGCAGTCTAATCGATGAGCCCAGGATCGCGGAGGCGGCGCGGGGTTTGCAAAAGCTTATACCAGCCGAGGATCTCGAGGAAAAGCGTTTCCTCGATATCGGATGCGGTTCGGGGCTCTCCATGGTGGCGGCGTTGCGCCTTGGTGCGGCAGAGGTGGTCGGCACGGACATCGATCGCGACTCCGTACTTGCCGCGCGCGACGTACTTTCGCGCTACGCTGCGCCAAGGGCTTGGGACCTGCGGCACTGCGATGTCTTTGACATGGAGCCCAGTGTCTACGGCACATTTGACGTTGTGTATAGCTGGGGCGTCCTTCACCATACAGGCGACCTGTGGAATGCGCTTATTAAGGCGGGAACGTTCGTCAAACCGAACGGCCTTTTGGTTTTAGGTCTTTATCACAAAACGCCTGTGTGCTGGTTCTGGCGCAGGGAAAAGCACTTCTATGCAAATGCGTCAGCCTGGCAACAACGAGTAGTAAGGTCTCTGTACAAAGGAGTCTTGGCTCTTCGCCTAATTATGGTAGGTCAACATTCTAATAGGTATAGTCGTGGAATGGATAGAGATCACGATGTCCACGACTGGCTGGGTGGTTATCCCTACGAATCCACACTGCCACAGGAGGTGGTTTGCCAGTTGGAAAGCAATGGTTTTGCTATCGAAAAAGTGCTCGAGAACTGCGGTGGCTGCTTGGGCCTACTCGGAACCGGCTGCGATGAATATGTAGCTCGCAGGAATCACGTATAGGTTAAAAATCAGTGAAGCACTCGTCGGTTTGAGAGACGACTGGATACAATTGCCATTTACACCAAATCACTCTCGTTGGTGATCCGATCATGTGTGGAATCTGCGGTGTAGTTAACACTGACCGGGGGGAACCAGTGGATGTGCGTCTGATCGCGCACATGCGCGACACTCTGGCTCATCGCGGTCCCGACGACAAGGGAGCGTACATCGGGCCCGGCGTAGGTCTGGGGCATCGGCGGCTCTCGATTATTGATCTCCGGCCAGAAGGCCGACAGCCGATGGCTAACGAAGACGGGAGCGTGCGAATCGTCTTCAATGGAGAGATTTACAATTTTAAAGAACATCGCGAATGGCTGTTGAGTCGGGGGCACCGATTCAAATCGCGCACCGACACTGAGGTAATTATTCATCTGTACGAGGAGATGGGGGTCGAGTGCCTGAAGCTTTTGCGGGGGATGTTCGCGTTCGCCATCTGGGATGAAGGCAAAAGGCTTCTGTTCATCGCGCGCGATCGTCTTGGCAAAAAACCGCTTTACTATCGATTCGACGAATGCAGGTTTATGTTCGCATCGGAGATCAAGGCTCTGCTCGCACATCCAAGCGTCGGAGCCGAACCCGATCCGGCGGCAATCAACCATTACCTGGCCTTCGGCTACGTGCCTGGAACACAGAGCGCTTTCAAGGGCATCCAAAAGCTGCCGCCCGCTCATTACCTCACGCGTGCGAGCAGATCATTCAGCGGCTGAAGGAAGCGGTCCGATTGAGAATGATAAGCGACGTACCGCTGGGGGCCTTCTTGAGTGGAGGCATCGATTCGAGCGCAGTAGTGGCAATGATGGCGCAGCTCAGCTCGAAACCGGTCAAGACCTTCTCGATCGGATTCAACGAGCCGCGGTATGACGAGAGGAATTACGCGCGGGAGATAGCACGCAGGTTTGAGACAGAGCACTACGAATTCACAGTTCTGCCCGACACAATTGACGTGCTTGACAAACTGGTGTGGCACTATGACGAACCCTACGCGGATTCGTCCGCCCTACCTACCTATTACCTATGCAAGCTCGCGCGTGAGCATGTTACCGTTGCGCTCAACGGAGACGCAGGCGATGAGAACTTCGCAGGCTACCCGAAGTACCTTATGAACGCGATCGCGGAACGTGCACGACGTTCGCCGGCCTGGGCTCGAAGAACTACGGGTTTGGTGGCCGCGCTCGGAGCCACCTTATTCAGCCCCGATCAAATGATTGCTAAGAAGCTCAGAGCGCTGAAGTATACGCTCGAAACGGAACCCGTGCTTGGCGTCGCGCAACGTATGATGAATTTCAATGCGCAGGGTCGGAGGATGCTTTACAGCATCGATTTCGCCGCGACCGTGAATCAAGGCGCGCCCGAGGAGATGATATCCGAACTTTACTACCAGACGGACGCGGACAATGTGGTAGATCGAAGTCTGGGAATCGACCTGAGCCTATACCTGCCCTACGACCTGCTGGTCAAGGTGGACGTTGCCTCGATGGCGGTCGGTCTAGAGGCACGATCGCCGATGGTCGATCATGAGTTCGTGGAGTTTGTGGCGCGCCTTCCTCACAGGTTCAAAATCAGCGGGTTGACGTTGAAGGCGATCTTTAAAAAGGCGCTCAAGGGACTTCTTCCCAAGAACATTCTTGGGAGGCCCAAGATGGGATTTGGCGTACCGCTGGACTACTGGTTTAGAGGCGAATTGCGGGACTACATCCGCGATATCCTGCTGAGCCAGCGTCATCTGGAGCGCGGCTACTTCAGGCGCGAGGCAGTCGAAAAGCTGGTCGAAAATCATGTAACCGGCCGTGTGAATGCTCAATATTCGATCTGGAATCTGTTGATGCTAGAACTGTGGCATCGGGCGCAGATCGACGCCTCTGTGGGAGCTGACCAGACTGCTCAGTTGCACCCTGCCTTGCGCTTCGCCTGAATGGATCAACACCGACCGCAGTGAACCGGCCAGATCCTCGGCAATCAGCCTGATGCCATCTCTGTCATCATTCAAATCACAGTGCGTCCCACGAACGCCCACGAGCGCCTGCTAGTCTGTAGACGGAAGTTGTACCTCGCTAGTTTGAAAGCTACTGTTCGAGGTTTTAGCCAAACGACCAACGGTCGAATTCTGGCGGCCGCGTCGACGGTCGGCGTGATGACGATGTTGGTGAGGCTCACTTCTCTCTTCAAGGATATAACGGTGGCGCACAGGTTCGGCACGGGCGACGCACTCGACGCGTTTTATGTGGCGATGCTGGTGCCGACGTTTTTTGTAGGCATCGTTGGCGAGTCCTTCCGGACAGCATTAGTTCCCGTCTACGTGGAGCTGCGTGACCTGGAAGGGCAGAAGGCGGCGGAGCGGTTGCTGTCGGGCGTCGCCTTATGCACCCTTGTGGGACTTTTCGCGATTGCTCTTTTGCCACTCCTCTTTCGCTCGGGGCTGATGGCGCTTCTCGCATCCGGCTTTGGGCCGCAGAAACGGCGAACAACTGAATTTTTACTCCTACCTCTCCTCGTCTTGCTGCCGATATGGGGAGTTACCGGCCTCTTGCGGGCCGCATTGACTGCGCACGACTGCTTCGCCGTGTCCTCTCTGGCTCCGATAATGAATCCAGCACTGATCTTGCTGATGGTTGTGACGTTCTCGTCACACTGGGAGATTTACGCGCTTGTCGCGGGGACCCTCCTCGGGGCACTAGGGGATCTCACCATTTGCGGTCATGCACTTTGGCGTTGCGGTGTCTCGCTGTGGCCGCAATGGCACGGCATCGATCCGCCGCTTCGGCGAGTGCTGGCGCAGTGCGCACCAATGGCTGCTGGCGCGCTGCTGATGGGTTCAACCACCATTGTGGATCAGTCGATGGCTACGGTCCTCGGTACTGGAAGCGTCGCGGCCCTGAACTACGCGAACAAAATTCTGACTATCCCGTTGATGGTCGGTGTTTACTCAATGTCGGTTGCTATATTTCCAAGTTTTTCGCAGTTAAGTGCGAAGCGCGACTGGGCCGAGATGCGACATATGCTTTCTAATTATTGCCGTGTAATTCTCTTGCTCTCGGTGCCGTTAACGCTCGCGCTGGTGGAGTTCTCGGAACCACTCGTAAGAGTGATGTTTCAGGGTGGTGTCTTCACCCGCGAAGATGTCCATCTCGTCGCGCAGGTGCAAGCTCTGCTATGCTTGCAACTGCCTTTCTATGCAGTCGGAATCCTGTACGTGCGAGCAATTTCAGCGATCAAGCGCAACCAGATACTCATGTGGGGAACAATGATTAGCGTGGTCGCGAACACATCCCTAAATGTCGTCTTCATGAGGATTATGGGCCTGCCTGGAATCGCACTTTCGACGAGCGTTGTCTACCTGATCTCGTGCTGCTATCTGCGATTCATGTTGTTGCGTGCGCTCAGTCAACATGAAGGCGAGGAGATCGGCATTTCTTACGCTATCACGCCGGATTCCGCTACCTGAACGCCGGTGCAAATGGAAATGGTTCACAAAATGGGGACGTTCCCCGACACTCCCAGGATGACTCACGCTGCGGCGACATGGGAGTATTCGCAGGGTGGAACGCGACGAAGTCTCGCCAAGGAAAGCCATCGGCGTTTTGCAGACCATTTACGGCTGGTCTTTGCGGTAGCGTTGATCGCGCTGGAGTTCACGAATCTCTTTGGCTTTGTTACGTTTCTTGCGATATCCAATCCGCAGACGAAGCGCTTCGCGTTGAACTTCTCTCCTTACGCTTTGCAGTTCCTGGGTTATGGCATCTGTCTGGTGGTAGTGGCACTTGATCGGGAGTCTTTAAGGCGACTCGTCAAACAACCGATCTTTCGTTGGGTCTTCGTCGCTATAATAGTGTTTGCATGGAGCATGCTACTCAGAGCAATGAACCCACCTGCGGGGTTAGAAGATTATTTTTTCGAGCGTCCATTTGGTCTCAGGATCAACGCCCTCGCGTTCATGCTAAGCTCCGTCCTGATCTTCTCGGGCGAGAACGTTCTGGATTTTGCCAAGCGGGCGGTTGCTTTCGCGACTCTGTTGGCGATCGTGGTGAACCTCTACGAAGTTGCGTATCCCGGCACCTTCTCTGTCGACCCCGGCCGCTCGGCGGGACTGTATGTCAATCCCAACGAGTGCGGCGTGGCCATCGTGTTTGGATGTGTAACAGGCCTCACGGCGTTGCCAAGGCGCTGGCGCGAGCTGTTTTTGATAGCGACCGGGATGGGAGTGGTGGCTACTTTCTCGCGCGAGGCAATGATCGCCTTCCTGATAGTAGTCGTGGGCGCCAGCATCGGCAGAGCCGTTTCATGGCCAAGACTGGTCTTCATGATCGCGGCGACGGGCGTCCTGTTTATGACTCTCGGCGTTTGGACGAGCCTTACGGATAGCGGGGTGCTGAACGCGGATGACCTAGATAGGCTTACCTCGGCTTCCGATGCCAGCGCTAAGAGTAGATATCGCCTTGCGAAAATGGTTCTGGAGAAGTTCGAAGAAGCTCCACTTCTAGGCAATGGTTTCGAAACTGCTGGTTACTGGGCGCACAATGAGTCACACAATCTGTATTTCAGCTTTCTCGCGGACCACGGCATATTCGGCATATTACTTATTCCAGGACTCGTTCTGAGTCTTTTCAGAAGGACGTGGGACTATTACGCCTTTGCCGGGGCGTTTATGCTATGGTGCTTTTTCGACCATAATCTGTTCTCAGATTCGTTTGCGCTAATTGTCCTCGCGATACAGGCCAACGAAAGGGTAGTCGCTCGGAACTACGCAACTCGAGAGCCTTACGTTTTGCGCGAAGCGTAAGGCGTAGCACGGGAGAGCGGAATTCGCGATGAGAATAAGCTTCGTGATGTTTTCCCTTTCGGCTGGTGGAGCCGAGAAGGTGGCATCGGGGTTGGCCAACCATTGGGTTAGTATTGGTCACCAGGTGACATTCATAACGATTGATTCGCGCAAAAGCGACTTTTACCTGCTGGACGAGCGGCTTACGCGAGTGGCATTGGGACTGGCAGGTGAATCGAGAAGTTGGTTTCAGTTCCTGCGGAACAGCCTAAGGCGCATGGGACGGCTGCGCACCGCCGTTCTGGCCGCTACGCCGGACGTGGTTGTCAGCTTCCTCGATGCGACAAATGTGTTGGTTCTGCTGACTCTGCTAGGATCGGGCATTCCGGTTGTTGTTTCGGAGCGTGTCGATCCGCGTGTAAAGCCGACCAGTGGACTATTACGGCTGTTGCGGCGAGCAGTTTATCCGCTCGCACGCGCACTGGTGGTGCAAACGCACGAGGTCAGTTCGTGGGCATGCGAATTGGTCAAGGGGGACAGCGTTTGGGTTATACCGAATGCGGTCATGATGCCGGTGGCGAGCCGCGGGCGTGCTGCTGCTTCCAAGGTCAGGCAGCCCTTTACTGTACTGTCTATGGGTAGACTAGATGCACAAAAAGGGTTCGACCTGTTGCTCAAGGCATTTGCGCTATGTAGCACCAAGCATTCGAACTGGCACCTGCGGATAATTGGTGAAGGTCCCGAGCGCGGGCCGCTGACTACGCTGGCTGACAAGCTTGGAATCAAAAGCCGTGTACATCTCGACTCTATTACAGAAGAAGCGACTAGAGCTCTCCTTGAGGGAGACCTGTTCGTTCTGTCATCACGCTACGAGGGATTCCCGAACGTGCTCCTGGAGGCCATGGCCGTCGGACTGCCAGTAATCAGCTGTGACTGTCGAAGCGGGCCAGCCGAAATAATCCGCGATGGCGTCGATGGGGTATTGGTACCGCCCGAGAATGTCATCGCACTGGCAGCGGCGATGGACCGGCTGATGAGTGCAGACGAGGAACGCCGGCGCCTGGCCGCGCGTGCGGTCGAGGTGACCGAGCGTTTTGGCTTTGCCCTCGTCATGCGGATGTGGGACCAAGTTCTGGAGAAGGCCGCCGCTTACTAAAGGTAAATGGGTAATTAGTGGGTCGCGTGGCAAGCACAGTGATCGCTGACTTGGATGGGAGTAAGCGTGCCAAGCGGAAACATGCAGGGAAGACACGCCGAGTTCGGCTTGTTTTCCTCGTGAGGTTGCTGGGCATCGGAGGCGCGGAGAGGCAACTGGTTACCCTCGCGAAGGCCTTGGACCCGCAACTGTTCGAAGTGACCGTCGTGTGTCTTTACAAGGGCGGTGTACTCGAGCAGGACCTGACAAACGGCGGCGTGAGGGTAATCTCCCTCGACAAAAAGGGCCGTTGGGAGATGTTTGGATTTCTGTTCCGCCTGGCGCGACAGCTCCGCAGGCTTGAGCCCGATATTCTTCATCCGTATCTGACCGCGCAGAATCTGATGGCGATTCTCATGAAGCCGGTTTTGCCGTCAACACGGATCGTGTGGGGAGTACGAGCATCGAACATGGATGCCGGTCGGCGCAAGTGGCTTGAGCATCGCTTGCTTCAGATGGAAGCAGCGCTATCCCGCTTTGCGAACCTGATCATCTTTAATTCTCATGCTGGTGAAGCGCACTCGCTATCAGTGGGGTTCCGTTGTGCATCGCGGGTGGTGATTCCAAACGGGACCGATGTTTGGTATTTCTCGCCCAATTTGCCTATAGGAGCTGCGACTCGGGTATCCTGGGGCGTTGCAAATGGCTCACTGCTGATCGGAATCGTCGGACGTCTCGACCCCATGAAGGACCATACGACCTTTCTGAGAGCTGCTGCGATTTTTGCGAAGTCACACCCAGAAGCCAGGTTCGTTTGTATCGGGGGAGGGCCTAAGGAATACGTGCGCGAATTGCAGGTTCTGTCGGAGAAACTCGGGCTCATCGACAAGGTGATTCTGCTGGGCGCATTCGTAGATATGCCGGCGGCGTATAATGCTCTCGACATAAGCTGTTTGTCCTCGGCATATGGTGAAGGAACCCCAAACTGCATTTCGGAAGCTATGGCATGCGGTATTCCATGCGTTGTGACGGATGTCGGCGACTCGCGTCTTGTCGTAGGCGAGACCGGAATAGTGGTTCCGCCACGAAATCCCGAAGCGCTCGCGGCCGGATGGACTGCCCTCGCTAAGCGTATCGAACAGAGTCCTCAGATACGTCAACTCGCACGAATGCGCGTCCAACTCGGTTTCGGTGTTGACGCGCTGGTGCATAAGACGTCGGAAGCTCTGCTGAATCTCTTATGATCAACGTGCTTCACGTAACGACCACTTTCAACGCAGCGGGCGGTGCGGAGGGCAACCTGGCGCGCTTAGTTTGCAACATGGACAAGACGCGGTTCTCGAATGCGATCGTGGCAATGAGTCGACGATTTCAGGTGCCAGAGCGCGTGAAGCAGGAGGGTATTCCGTGCACGTCGCTCCGCATGCGTCCAGCATTGTCGAGTCTTGTAGCTCTTGTGCGTCTACTCCGAATCGTCCGGCAAGCACGTCCGCATATTCTGCAGACTTGGATGTATCACGCCGATTTGGTCGGGCTGCTGGCCGGCAAACTGACGGGCGTGCCAGTGATCGCGTGGAACATACGCTGTTCGCTGATGGAGACGCGCTCTCGATGGTCGTCACTCGCAATCGGGACTGCAGGCCCATCAGGCATTGGGCTATAGGCCGCGAGCCTGGATATGGATTCCGAACTCGGTAGACCTGGACCGATTCCGGCCGCGAGTCGCTGCCCGGGCTGCTTTGCGTGCCGAGCTGGCCGTTGCCAGTGACGTGGCGCTCATCGGGCTAGTGGCGCGTTTTAAACCGATGAAGGACCACGCCAATTTCATCAGTGCAACTCGTCTTCTCATCGCAGAGAACGCGAAGGTTCACTTCGTGTTAGCTGGACACGAAATAGACCTGAGCGACGCACGACTAGCGTCATTGATCGAGTCGACTGGTGCAAGGGAGCGGTTCCATGTGCTTGGGCTCAGGCAGGATATCCACCAGGTCACGGCCGGGTTGGACATCGCCTGCTCATCCTCAGCTTACGGAGAGGGTTCGTCAAACGCGGTCGCAGAGGCAATGGCATGCGCCGTACCATGCGTCGCGACCGATGTCGGGGACTCGGCACTGATTGTTGGGGACACGGGGAAAATTGTACCAGCGCGAAATTCGCGTGCTCTGGCCGCTCTCGGCCATCGCGCGCGGGAGCGGATCTGCGAGCGCTTCTCGCTGCCAACGATCGTGGACCGCTATCAGCGATTGTACGAAAGCCTGGCGGCTAAACCAACGGTTGCGGCGGATTTCGGCCTGCAACAGAGCCCTCGAGAAATTAAGCTATAGCCGGAGCGAAACCGGTGAGGGAGTTGCCGTGCTGCGCGTGTGGCGAGGGCGGAATGTCTGTGCGTCCCGAACAAATAACAAACGCCTGCATCTCACGTCCGCGTTCCGAAGCTTAAGAGGCCGATCGATCGGGCAAAAACATGTATCCGATGCCGAATCGGAATTGTCGGGTTTAGTATCCAGGAGCCGTCGCGCGATCGAGGGCGGCGGTGGATCTTGTTTGAGCGGATCGCATTTGAAATCGATTCCCAGCCACCGTTGGCAGTTACACTCGTCTCGGTCCTCTGATTAATTTTGTCGCTATTCGACGCATTTTTACTCTGTTTCTTCGGGATGAACGCGTATTGATCCGCTTTTGCCATGGCAGCCAATTCCGAGTCAACGGCGCGCTGTTCCTCGCGTCCGGGTTTCTGTTCTTCGGGTTCTTGTCGGGTGCTTTTCTATTACACCAGGAGCTTAAAGGGATAAACAGTGGGGCCAATTAATGTTGCACAGATGGTAAGCCGACTGTGCGTCGGTGGCGGCACACGAACCGCCTGTCTGATCGCAGCCAATTTGGATGCTAGTAAGTTTCACAGCATTCTGATCGGTGGTCACGCGGGACCGGGAGAGCGCGATGACAACGAACTGATACGACGGCTTGGCCTCAGTCCCGTCT
>WNFD01007940.1_pt1 | contig 10467 bp, 9 predicted proteins | sample 5400491 | NCBI WGS metagenome assembly WNFD01 (sample SAMN13153343, study PRJNA577476) | soil metagenome | isolation source: 120 cm saprolite under Douglas fir tree site 2 hole 2 replicate 2 | place: USA:California | collected 2015-04-18 | reverse complement strand
CGCCCGGAGCTCAACGATGCTGGCTTCTTCTACGCTGGCGCCGGCCCGGGGACTCCCGCCCGTGGCGCACCCATTGAGCAGGGGCCCCAGGGTCATGCCCGCCGCGACGATGCCGCCAGCCCGCAGGAGCTCCCTGCGCGTGGGGTATGCGCGAGCGGGGCCGAGCCGAGCTGCCATGGCGGCGCCGACGATACCACCTTTCTCATCGCCCGAGCGGCGCGAACGGACGGTCCATCGGAACGCCGGTGTCACCCGGCCGGTTCGACCTAGCGGCCGGGGGCGGGCGCAGGGCAGCGATAGTGACTCCGCGGCGTGGCGTCAGGCTTGAACGATCACCCCGGCGCGCAGGAGTCGCTCGATCTCCGCCGTGGGAATGCCGGCGGCGCGCAGCACCTCGACGGTGTGCTGTCCGATCTCCGGCGCGAGCGTGGGTGGAACCTTCGCTTGATCCCCGACCTGGAGCGGGCTCGACACGGTGAGCGAGGCGCCGGCTCGCGGGTCGTCGATGGGAACCAGCGCGCCGCTTGCCCGCATCTGGACGTCATGGGGAACGTCGTCGAGCGTGGCGACCACGCCGAACGCGATGCCGGTCTTCTCGAGAAGCGGCGACCACGCCGTCCAGTCCTTCGTGGCGAACCACGCGTCGAGAATGGCGGTGAGGGCGCGGGCATTCGTGCGCCGGTCACCGGTGGCCGCGAAGCGAGGATCGGTCACGAGATCCTCGCGGCCGATCCCCCGCGCGAAGCTCTCCCAGTGGCGCTCGTCGCCCGTGATGGTCAGCATGAACCAGCGCCCGTCCCGGCAGCGGTAGAGGTTGGCGAGGGCGCTGATCGCCTCCTCGCGAGGCGGACGCACCTCGGTGCGCGCTCCGCAGAGGACACCTTGCACCGGGATCGCGTTCATCCAGAGTCCATTGGCCAGGAGCGACGTGGCCACCATGGTGCCGCGCCCGGTACGCTCGCGATGGTAGAGCCCGGCCATGATGGCCGCGAACAGTGACATGCCCGTCGGGTGGTCCCCCATCCCGGGCAGCGAGCGGGCAGGCGGCACGTCCGGTGAGGCGCGCACGAGGTCCATCAGTCCTGTGCGCGCCCACAGGGCGATGCTGTCGAAGCCGGGCTTGCTCGCCTCTTCACCCCTCTCCCCGTAGGCGCTGATCGACGCGTAGACCAGGCGCGAGTTGAGCGGGGCCAGATCGTCGTAGCGGACGCGCAGGCGGGCGCGCGAATCCAGGGGCGCGTTGGTGACGAACACGTCGACGTCTCGCACGAGGCGGTGCAGGAGAGCCTGTCCATCCTCCGTGCGCAGGTCGATCGCCACACTGCGCTTGGTGCGGTTGTCGACGATCCACGGATAGTTGTACGGGCTCGGAGGATAGCCCGCGCCGCGCACGCGGTAGACGTCGCCGGTCGGTGGCTCGACCTTGATGACGTCGGCCCCGAAGTCCGCCATGATGGTCGCGGACACGGGCCCCGCGATGAAGTTGGCCGCGTCGATCACGCGGATGCCGTCGAGAAGACGCGTCATGTCCGAAAGCATACCGCGACTCGCGACGGGGTGGGCACCGGGCTCGGGGCCACGCCGGAGACCCTGTTCACGCCGTTTGACGCTTGATTACCAGCCTATTTCGCAGCCGCCTCGCGCATGCGGGCCAGCGCCGAGCCGTACACGTGCTCGGGCCGCAGGATCATCGCGACGCGCTTGTCCGCTTCCGCGATCTTGTCGTACGCCTCCCAGTCCGCGCTGCGCCGTCTCGTCGTGGCGCTGAAGATGTTCCGGCGCGCCATGCGGAGGACTTCGGGGTCCGTGTTGCCCGAGTGGGTCAGCTCCGCCTTGCCCTCGAACACGAGGAACCCCGACCACCAGTCGACGTGTGAGATCAGCACGGAGCAGCGGGGGTCTCGCAACAGGTTCTTGAACTTCATCCGGGTCTCCGTGATGGAGATCCCCACGCCGCCGTCCCGCGGGTACACGGTGACGATGCTGAGCTGGGGCATGCCGTTCCGCCTGAACGAGGTCAGCACGCCCTGCGGATGGTCGTGGATGAACTGCTCGATCTGGGGGGCCAGGGGGGCCGCCTTCGGCATTGGGGCGCTCCTTTGCGAATCAGGGAAGCCGCGATAGGTACTGGGCGACGAAATCGCTGCCGACGTACTCGACGTACGCCTGGGTGATGCGCTTGGTCACCGGACCGGGCATGCGGCCGTCGCCGATCATCTGGCCGTTCACCGAGCGGACGGGGCAGATGCAGAGACTGGTCGAGGTCAGGAAGACCTCGTCGGCGGTGACGGCGTCGTAGACGTCGAGGTCGCGCTCCTCCGCGGTGAGACCGAGCTGCGCGGCGAGCTCCATGGCCGTCCGCCGGCTGACGCCGGGCAGGACGTACTTCTCGCGCGGCGTGTAGATCCGTTCGTCGCGCACCACGAAGATATTGCTACCGATTCCTTCGCACAGGTTGCCGTTCTCGTCGAGCAGCACCGACCACGCCTGCGGCTGTGCCGCTTTGACTTCTTTATCGGCGAGGATGAGGTTCAGATAGTTGTGGGTCTTGGCGCGCGGGCTCAGCATGGGCGGCGGGATGCGCCGGATCGACGGCACGACCACGTCGATGCCATCCCGGAACAGGGCGGCCCGCGCCTTGAGGGGCAGCGGCGTGCAGTCGACAATGACCTGCGGCCCCGTGTGTGCCCAGCCCTCGTCGCCGATCGCGTCGACGCCGCGGCTCACACGCTGGGCGAGCCACCAGTCACCCGCGGCCGCGCGGAGTTGCTCGTTGCGGAGGACGACCTCCTCGCTGATCGCGATGATCTCCTTGGGCTCGAGGCCGATGTCGATGCGCAGATAGCGCAGCGAGCGGTAGAGCCGCTCCACGTGCTCGGCGAGGCGGAAGATGCGCCCGTCGAAGGTGCGCGTCATATCGAAGCAGCCGTCGCCGCGGTTGAAGCTGCGGTCGCGGTAGGGAATGACCACCTCGGTCTCCGGTACGAACTTGCCGTTGAAGTAGGCGATGCGCGTCATGTGAGGCCTCCCTTGGGTGTGGATGCCGGGCAATTACCGCAGCGCGCCGCGATTCGAAAATCGCGTCTCCTGGCTGGTGATGAACTCGAGAAGCGCCGCCTGCCCGCTCTCGGTGGCCTTTCGCGCCCGGGCGAAGGCGCCCGCGATGTCCTCGGGCCGCTCGACGCGTTCGCTCCAGCCGCCCATGGCGCGCCCCAGGTCCGCGTAGCGCCCGCCGATGTCGCGCGTACCGTACTTGTCGTGCGATACGACGAGGTGCGGGATCTCGATGGCCATGGCCGAGTTGTTGAGCACGACGGTGAGGATGGGGATCCCGCAGCGCACGGCCGTCTCGAAATCGAGCCCGGTCATGCCGAAGGCGGCGTCGCCCATGAAGTTGACGCAGAACTTGTCGGGAGCGGCGAGCTTGGCCCCGATGATGAGGCCGAGTCCGGTGCCGAGCGCATGCGACTTGCCCCAGCCGAGATAGCTGCGCGGCGAGACGGCCCGGTAGAACGGCAGGAGCTGGTCGCGCGGACTCCCCGAATCGTGCGTGACGATGGCCTCGCGCGGGTCCACCGCGCGCATGAACTCGGCGATGACCCGGTAGGGCGTCATGGGCACCTCGGCCGAGCCGAGCGTCGCCGCCCATTCGGCGAGCCAGGCCGCGCGCACGCGCTCGAGCTCCGCGCGCACGCCCTCGCGTCTCGCCGGGCGGCCTCCCTGGCTCTTGACGGCCTCGATGAACTGGCGCAGCACGAGCCGCGCATCGCCCAGCAGCGGGTAGTCGGCGGCGTAGCTCTTGTTGAGATCACGCTCGTCATTGGTCGCGTGGATGAGCGTCTTGCCGGCGGGAATGCTGGCCGCCATCCCGTGGCGGGTGAAGCTGCACCCGATGCCGAAGACCACGTCGGCCTCGCGGAGGAAGTGGAGGAGGGGCCCGGGCACTGCCGGGCCGCCCGTGCCGAGGGCGAGCGCATGGTCCTCGGGGAACGCGCCCTTGCCTTCCATGGTGACCATGACCGGCGCCTGGAGCAGCTCGGCCAGCTCGAGCAGGTCATCCGATGCCTCCGAGTACAGCACGCCCTGGCCGGCGTGGATCACCGGCCTCTTCGCCTCGCGGAGCACGCGGGCGGCGGTCTCGACCTCGCGCGCATTGGCGCCGGCCGCGGTCACCTTGACCGACCGGTAGGCGTCGATCAGGGCCTCGGGCACCTCCTCGCCCACGACGTCGGCGGGGATCTCGACCATGGCCGGGCCCGGTCGGCCCATGCGCATCACGCTGATGGCCCGGCGCATGACGTCCGCAACCTGGCTGCCCGCGGTGATGGTCTCGACGGACTTGGTGACCGACGCGTAGGTGCGCACCGAGCTGAACAGCGGGAATACCTGGGCACGGTCGCGCTGATGTCCGAGCGGCAGGAGCAGCATCGGCGTGGAGTCCGAGTACGCGGTGGCGACGCCGGGAAAGGCGTTCTCGGCCCCGGGACCGTACTGCATGCAGAAGACGGCGAGCTTCTTGCCGTTCGTCACCCGCGCATACCCGTCGGCGATGCCCACGCCCACCCGTTCCTGGCGGCAGAGCACGGGCCGGATGTCGGCCTTCGCCGCAGCCTCGATCAGCGGAGTCGTCGGATAGGCGCTCAGGAACTCAGCGCCCTCGATCTTGAGAATGCGGGCGACGGCATCGATGACTTTCACGGTCTACCCCTCCTTGCGCCCTAGGAATTACCGGTCAGATCACACCGTCGGCCTTGAGCCGCTCCAGGTCGTCCCCGCCGAGCGACAGCCACTCCTTGTACACCTCGGCATTGTGCTGGCCGAGGAGCGGGGCGGGCTGAATCTCGGTCGGCGACTTCGAGAGCTGCACCGGATTGGCGGGCATCGTGAACTCGCCCCAGCCGGGATGATGAATCGTCGTCACCATGCCGCGGGCCTTGAGGTGCGGGTCGGACAGGATCTCGGTCGGCGTGAGGCAGGCGCCCGCGGGCACGCCGGCGTCTCCCAGCTCGGCCATGACCTCGTGCTTGGTGCGGGTCATCGTCCACTGCTCGATCAAGCTGTTGACCTGGTCCTTGTGCGCGGCCCGCCACTTTGGGTCTGACCACTCGCGGTGCCCGACGAGGTCGTCCCGGCCGATCGTGCGCAAGAGCGCGTCCCACATGTGGCGGCGCACGGGCTGCGGATAGATGTAGGCATAGTCGTCGGGCCCGCCGGGCTTGCAGCGATAGATTCCCGATGGCGACGTGTTGGCGATCTCGTTGCCACGTCGGAGCTCGAAGTCTCCGCCGGCATAGGCCAGGCGCATGGCGATCCGGCAGAGATTGACGACCGCGTCCTGCATCGACACTTCGACGCGCTGCCCCTGCTGGGTCGCCTCGCGCTGCCACAGCGCAGCCATCACCGCGAAGGCCGCGTGCACGCCCGTGCCGGAGTCGCCGATGGTCGGGCCCGGCTTGAGAGGGGGCGAGCCCGGAAAGCCCGTCAGCGTCATGGCGCCGCCGGTCGCCTGCGCGATCATGTCGAAGCTCTTGTACTGGCTGTATGGGCCATACGTGCCGAAGCCCTTGACGGAGAGGTAGATCAGCCGCGGGTTGATGGCAGCGAGCGCGTCATAGCCGAGACCGCTCTTCTCCAACGCGCCCGGCGCCTGGTTCTCACTCAGAACGTCGGCCTGCTTGACCATCTCCAGAAACATGGCCTTGCCCTGCGGATGCTTCAGGTTGAGCGTGACGCTCTTCTTGTTCGAGTTCAGCGTGAGGAAGTAGCTGCTGTCGACGCCCGGTTTCTCGGCGCGGCCGTAGCGGCCAGGATCGCCCCGCTCGGGCTCCTCCACCTTGATGACCTCTGCGCCCAGCCACGCGAGAAGCTGGGTGCACGAGGGACCGGCCTCGAACTGCGTCAGGTCCAGCACGCGAACGCCATCGAGCGCTTGTCTCATCGTTCTGCCTCCGATGGAACGGGGTCAGGCCTCCCGCATGATACCTCGGAGGGCACGTGCTCGGCGTCGCCCGTATAGTTCTTACGCTCGACGCTCCGGCGCTCCTGGACGCGGAAAGGACGATCGGTAGCCGAGCATTCGGCGGACTTTCTGAGCCAGGCCCATCACCGTGAAGGGCTTGCTGATGAGAGGGTCTCCCGGGAATACCCCGTAGGAGGCTACCAGCTCGGAGGTGAAGGCGGACATGAAGAGCACTTTTATCTCGGGCCGGGTTGCCCGCAGCCGGTCGGCGAGCTCAGGCCCGTTCATTCCTGGCATCACGACATCGGTCAGCAGCAGATGAATAGGTCCGGCGTGCCCCTTGGCGACCCGCAGCGCATCTTCTCCACCCGCCCCCTCGAGGACAGAGTAGCCTTCCGCCCCGAGGATATCCCGGGCCAGGGCCAGGATCTCCGGGTCGTCATCGACCACGAGGATGCGAATGTGGCGTGTCTCGGCAGTGGACATAAGATCGTCGGGCAGGGGCCGGCCTCCTGTAGAGAAGGAGTTGCAAACGGTGGGCCATTCTCACGGAGTAGCAGAATCAGGTCCTTACGGCATCTCCGTTCACCCCCAATTCTAAAATTGGAACCCGCGCCGACGAATCGGAGCAAACCACGAGCGAGGAGGAGTTCCATGCAATCGATTCCATTTCATCCGCCCGGCGTCACGTACAACGGCCTGCATGGGACGCCGAACCCGACCGCGGCGCTGGTCGCCGCCGACCTTGCCACGACGAAACAGCACTCTGGTCACGTGCGGACCTACTACCCGCAATACGGCGGCGGGGCGGTCGACGTAGGCAAGATCGCGAAAGATATCAATCTGGCCCTCCTGCTGGGTCTCTTCCTGTTCGACGGTCACCCCGACTGGATCGCCGATAACTACGAACAGTTCGTCAAGCCGGCAGTGGCGCGCGGCAACATCGCGGGCATCCTCATCGGCAACGAAGACCCGCAGATCGGCATCAGCAATGCGCGCGACTATCTGACCCGCGTGACGGCCTGGGCGCGACACAGCAGGTCGTGCTCTACATTCACAACATGTTCGACGATCAATTCGGGGTCGACGTCAGCTCGCCGTTCAACTATCATTTCGGCTTGATCGACTACACTGGCGCGTCTAAGGGAATCCTGTTCTGATCGGGCGAGCAGTGGGCGATGATCACGGGCGGTTTTGCCGGACACTCCGGGAGGGTGCGATGAGAGCAATGGGACGTGGGAGACTCTGCTTCATATCTCTGGTGCTCGCGCTGCAGGTGATCGGCGTAGCCCAGGCCGCTGACAAGAACAAGGCCGTGCGGATCACCAACCAGCAGGGCACGCCGGCCGAGGTGTACATCAACTTCGCGGCCGACTCGGTGCTCAAGCCGACGGACCTGCCCTTCTGCAAGGCCACCGGCCCGCTCAACTGCCACTTCACCCTGGCCGCCCGCAGCTCACAGGACGTGCCGAATCCGCAGGCCAAGTACCTCAACATGGCCCTGGCGTTCAATGCTGAAGTCACCTGCGGATCGACCAAGGCCGAGGTTCTGGTCAACAACCCCAGCTGGTTCGACGTCCTCGATGTCAGCGTGGTCGACGGCTTCAACGAAAAGATCCAGATCAACCTGACGCCGACCGGCGGCCAGCTTACGCAGCTGGGCCCGCCCGTGGGCAAGCTGGGCAACCAGAAGGTCTTTGGCGTCTTTCCTTACGCGTGCACGATCTGCGCCGGCATCAAGAACGCGCCGTGCGGCGACGGCGGCCCCGGCGAATGCAAATTGGGCACGGAGAGCAAACCCGACGTGCTGTGCCAGTATCAGATGAACGAGCCGACCGGCCTTGTCGAGGTGCTGCTGCTGCCGAAGTAGGCGCGCCGGGCTGGGCACAAGAGCCAGGGGCCTACTAAAGTGGAAACGCCGACACCGCCCGAGCGCCGCACAGGGGCCGCGGCCGCCGGCCGAGCGACGTCCGACAACGCCGCAATCGCGAGCCAGCCAACGCCGACCAAAGCGACGTAGCGCAACAGCCTTCGCACAACGAGTGCCTGCGTGCCGACAACCGCGAGAGCATTTGGAGTCCCAGAGTAATTGCGCATGGCTGTACCCTCTTCTTTCCTTGCGCAGGGCTTCATGGCCATCGCCTTTGACGCACCTCGCCAGCCCACGCTGCCGCGGGGCTATCCGAACATCTCATCAACCTTCTCAGCGTAGGCAACGTTATCACCGTTCGGCGGTGGCCGGCGCCGGGGGACTGACCCATCAACGACCGCCGGTCTCAGGTGAGACGAGCGGCCTAGTGCGCCCGTCGCTCGTTGGTCGGTGGGGCATGCTTCCTACCCGCTCATAACCGACGGTCGCCGTGCCGCAAAGATCGCTGAGTAGTGACGTCACGAGCGCCACCTGAGGTGCGTGTTTGAGTCGCGTCCTCTCTTGAACACTCCAGGCACCGAGAAGCATATAGCTGGCGAAAACGTTGCCGCGACCAAACACGGGTTTAGATCCGGATCCCGAAGCAGAAGCCCAGCGACCTGTTCGCCTGCAAGTGGTTGCGGGCCTGTGATATGACCCATCGATCGCCCCCTCTTTGACCCGCATGTTTCAGCCGTTTGGGAATCTTTCTGTGGCCTTCACCGGCGACGTGGGCGAGTATGAGCGTGAAGCGGGCCCTCACACAAAGAAATGGGCATTCGATCGTGTGTTAACTCGGATCAGCGAGGCAATTGGAGAAGACAGCACGGGCGCCGAGGATCACTCGGCGCCCGTGGGACGCTGCGAGGGGCGTCGCGATTACTTCCCGCGGTGTGCTCTCCACGCGACGGTGCCTATCAGCCCGGCCAGGCCCGAGCCAAGGAGGAGAAGGGCGGACGGCTCGGGTACCGCGGCCGAACTAGCTCTGGTGATTTCAGACATGTCGATGTTCAACGTGTATGCCTGCTCACCGGCGAGCGCCACCGACGTCGCGCGGAAAATCGCGGACGCCGGGTCGAAGATCAGGTTGCCGGCGGGTGACGTTGCTGTGAGGGTCTGATTGAGGCTAAACGGGTCCGTCTCGGTCGCCACCCCGATCTCGCCAGCGGAGACGCCTGGAGTCCACCGGAAAACTACGACTCCCGCACTGTTCACCACGGTGACCGACATCGCCAGGATCGCGGTGGCGGACTCTCCGGTCGCCTGGGTGACAGCGACTTGGAGGTAGGGATCGGCGGTGAAGCTGAAGCCTAACGCGGGTGTCCCAAAACCGAGATTCAGCGTTGTGGACAGGTGGTTAGTGCCCGCGCCGCTACCCGTGTTGCCTGCGGTCAGGCGCGTTTCGGCGACGTTCTGCGCGCCTCCCCCGAGCGTCGTGAAGCTGACGCTCGTGACATTCGCATCACCCCGCGACCCGGTGAAGCCGCCCGCCGGTGGCTGCGTGTAGGTGTCCTGGGCGGGGAACGGGCCAGGCCCCGCGGTGGACTGGAGCGGATTCGCGCTCAGCCCGCCGCCGTTACAAGGACCTGCCCCCGGACAGATAGCAATCCCACTGCTATTTGAAATTGCATTGAACACTGCGTTGTCACTTGCTGTTGAGTTGGGGTTTGCCTCAGTGCTGAAGCCGGAGGGCGAGAAATTCGCCATCGTGTCGATCGACACACCGATCGCGCCCGCGTGCGCCTTCTCAGCCGTGCCGAGCGCGATAACAATTGCCGCAACGCTCAGCGCAACAATCCCCCAACGCTCCATGGTCATGGCATCGCCCCCTTGGCCTCAGTTCACGGTTCCCAGCAGTGCGCTTCGGAACGAGCTGTCTACGCGCTTTACACAGAGCCCCAAAATCACCTCGACCGTCATACGCAGAGCAAAGGAGGGGCCAATACCAAGAACGCCAATCTTTGTTGCAGGATAGGAGAGGTCCTTCCCCGATGACTGGCCGATAGTGTAAACAGGCCCGACATTCCCGGGGACGCGCGGCCGATCGCGGGCCGCCCGACGACCCAATGCCCGTTCCCTTCTTTCGGCTCCTCAATAATACGGCTGCTTGTGCTTCTGGGCGCGGACCAGCTCCCACTCGTAGAAGCCCGTCGCCGGAATGAGGCATCGCAAGATCCAAGTCCTGCTTGAGTCTCGCCCAGAGCCACAAGGGCAGTGCGATTGGAGCTGAGGCCAAAAGACTGACTTTTTTGTTTCGGTCAACGAAGCCACGCATCAGCACCCACCACTGAGCGGACTGTGCCCCGGCATGCATTCTAAAATAGACGGCTAGCGCGACCTCCGAGCCGCGAACGTTGGCTTTCGCTCCGGCGACGAAAAATTCACGCGTCTCCGGTCTAATGAGGTTCTTGTCCGTGTCCGTGTAATTTCTCTTCTGCAATGGTGGTAAGGGTCCTCGTTTCTCGATTCGGGTGTTAATCTCGATAAGGATTGCCGGAAGGAGGTTTTCGTCGTGGTGAAACACGTGCTGGAAAGTTATAAGCTCAGTTCCAAGACTCGCAGCGCATTCGCCCTTCGAAACGTCAGTGCATCGGGCTGA
>WNFD01007938.1_pt1 | contig 10469 bp, 12 predicted proteins | sample 5400491 | NCBI WGS metagenome assembly WNFD01 (sample SAMN13153343, study PRJNA577476) | soil metagenome | isolation source: 120 cm saprolite under Douglas fir tree site 2 hole 2 replicate 2 | place: USA:California | collected 2015-04-18 | reverse complement strand
GCTTGATCGTCCGCTCGACCATCAGGTGCGCCGCGGTTTTCAGGCTCTGGTCCGGTCGAATAGAGACCACGTTGCCAGTCATGACCTCGGCCACGGTCCGCGCGCGCACGCCTGAACTCGTCAGCTCACGCTCGAGGGCTGCGTGGTGTAGTTCGCCCAGTAGCTCCACGCGCGCGGTGAGTCCGCCGCGTTCGATCAGGTCGCGGTTGGTGACGATACCGACCAGCCGGTTCTGATCATCCAGCACCGGCACCGAGCGAAAGTCGCGCTCGAGCAGCAAGCGGACCACCTCGCCTACTGGCGTCGTTGGGTGAACAGCGACCACCCCGCGCGTCATCACCTCGGCAACCGAATCGGACGGGAGCGCAACGGGATCACGATGGGTGTACTTGACGATCTCCACGTCCTCGAGGGTGATTGTCCCCTCTCGGACAAGGTCGCTCACCTGCGGCAGCAGCCGCTCGACGCGCTCAGGTCCGTCGAGCCACTCGATGACGACAGGCAAATCCGTGACGACGTCAGCCAACCGGGCAAGGTGCAGCTTGCGGTGAGCTCCGAAGCCGGCCAGGCCACGGACCAACGTGGCACCCGCCGCACCCTCCCTGTGCAGGAGTTTGAGGATTGTCTCCCACAGCGGCTCGTGATGGCCGTCCGCCTTGTCCCTTTCTCCGATGTAGATGCGCACCCGCTTGCCGGCGCCGACGATCTCCATCCAGCACCTCCTTACCCGGGGACGATCCGCGCCAGCGTCGTCCCGAACCACCCAGCAGTCCCACGAGGTTACCGCCGACGACAACGTCGATGAATCACTCCCGTCGATCCACAACGTAAAATCCGTGGGGTGCCCGCCGAATCAAGCAAACCCATGGACCTCGAGGAAGCCGCACCCAATAAGAACGACGAACGAGAGATCGTCGTCTTCAAAGTGCGCCGCGACACGAAGTGCAGCGAATGCAGCGACGATCTGGGCGGTGGTCGGATGCTCCGTCGCGAAGGTGATGGGGTGCTCTGCCTGGCGTGCGCCGACCTGGACAGCCTCGAATTCTTGCCGACTGGTAATGCCGCGCTCACGCGGCGCGCCAGAAAGTTCTCCACCCTGCAAGCAGTCGTGGTGGAGTGGTCGCGCAGCCGTAAGCGCTATGAGCGCCAGGGCGTCCTGGTCGAGCCGGCTGCCCTGCTCAAAGCGGAGGAAGAGTGTCTGGCCGACGCCGACCTGCGGGCCCGCCACCGCCTCCGCGCCGCACTACAGCGCGATGAAGTGGACAGGTCGTACATCGCCAGCTTCGAAGCCGCGATCCAATCCGCGTTTCCCGGTTGCCCAGCCGCCGAAGCCGGGCAGATCGCCGACCATGCCTGCCAAAAGTACAGCCGCCGGGTAGGCCGAACCGCGGCCGCCAAGGAGCTCGATCCCGAGGTTGTGCGCCTGGCCGTAGTCGCCCACGTTCGCCACACCCACACCAACTACGATCGCCTGCTCAACCAGCTCTGGAATCGCGCCGCTGCCCGCGACGAGGTGCGCGATCAGGTAAACGCCGTCCTGCACCAATGGGCAGAGCCGACGCAGTCTCATCCTCTTTGAAATTACGTACCGCGCACGTTGGCCCTCTAGATCGGTCCAGACAGCTCGTGGCGTACGGTCCGCCGTGGAGCACGACGTGGCTCAGCGCCCGTCGCCACGGCTACACGAGACAGGTGAAGTCCTGGTCAACGAAGTCCTGGTCGAAAGCGAACGCCCTGGTGAGTCCCATACGTCGCATCAGCTCGAAGCTCACACAATCAACCAGGCTCAACTGGCGCCGGCCCGCCGTAAGCAGCGCCGAGATGCCGGCCGCGTGCAACGGCTCGTCCACCCATCGTATCTGAAGCACTCCGACGACATCCGTCTGGAAGACACGCGCAGCTTCGAGGCCCAGCCGGCGCTGCAGGAGGGCGAAGCACTCGATCAGGATGTAGTTCGAGCAAACCAACTCCTCGCGCCGTTCGATGAGGTCCTTCCAGATCCGTCCGGCAGCCGCGTGGTTAGCGTCATCGGCGTCGAGTACAGCGAAAAACGCCGACGTGTCGATGAGCACCGCCACGCGTCAGACGTCTGCCAGATACCGATCGTGATCGACAGAGACGTCAGTCTTTTCCGAGTGGAACCGGCCAGCGACGGCCGCCGCGCGCCGCGCCCGATCGTCCTGTTCAGCCAGCCCGCCACGCATCAACGGAACCAGGCCGCGGCGGATGAGCTCGGCAATGGACAATCCGGTCTTGGCCGACAGCGCTTTGAGGGCCTGAGCCTGATCGTCGGTCAATTGAATCTGAGTGCGGATCATGTGAATTGTTGCTGCATGCTTACACGAAACAGCAGCATGATAGCACAGGTATACCCGACACTGGATGGTCGCAACCATGCATCAGCCTAGACCGCCTGAATCGATATTGTCGCTCATCGACAAAGACTAAGCCGCGCTCAGAAGCTATGCGAACTCCAGCATCACCCGCCGGGCGAGCAATTCGTAGCTCTCGGCGTCGTCGGAATAGATCGCCGCGATGAAGTAGCGGATTCCCAGGTCGATCAGTCCGCGATAGTACGCAATCAATTCGTCTGGAGTCCCGTGGTGGCGCTCGCTCGGTGCCATGCAGCCTGGTCTGGGGGTAGACCGCCGAACCGCGCCTCCAGCTTGGCTGCGAGGGCGCCGGTTGACTCACCGACCACCACCGGTAACCCGGTATGGCTCTTGAGGATCGCCCTGTACGGCCGCCCAACAGCAGCGCAGTGGCGTTGCAGCGCCGCGAGTTTCCGCCGCACGTCGTCGAGCGTCCGCGCGCTGCCTGTGTGCACGTTCTCACCAAAATTGGAGATGTCTACGTATTCGGCTACCTGGCGCAGCGCGACGCGCTCGCCGCCCGCAATGAGCACCGGTGCGTATGGTTGCTGAACGGGGCCGGCGGCAAGCATCGCAGCGTGTACGCTGAAGTGAACCCCGAGCACGAGCCTTCCGCCACTGAGCCGGTCCACATCGGCCGCTTGGCGCGCGAAGCAGCGCCGGGTTGCGGTAGTAGACGCAGCTGACGATTGACCCGAGCCGGAGCCGTTCGAGTCGTGGTTGCCAGCGCTGCGAGGCTCGTCCAACAGTCGGGGCCGCCCATCGGATGGTCCTGGACCCAGTACGAGTCGACCCCACTTCCTCGGCCTTTTGACCGAGCCTGAGGAGATCGCGACCCGCCCGCCAGCCGAGGATTCCGAGGCCAAACCGCAACGGCTGGTCGCTCTCAGGGATCCAGGGATGCACCGCGTGATCCACGCTCAGAATGTCAACCATGCGCGGACTCTCCGGTCCCCCAGCGGGCCACCGCTATACGCCTACCGGCCAGCAGACCCCATGCGTGCACGGGCCGTGACCTGTGCCAGCGGCCCTCGGCGCAACAGCATTACCACGTTTCACGCCTGGCAGCGTGAGCGTCGTACGGATGACGGAGGCGACCATCAGGACTTCTCCTTCACAGATTGATGCTGAATTTGATGACAAGGATGACAATTACTCGGGAGTAAAGACCGGTGGTCTGGTGGAGCAGCGTGAAGAGCAAATGTGCGGCTGTCACTTCGCCTGCCTGGCACAGCATTTGTCACTGGCCCGCGCGGACTCGTCCGGTAGCCAATTTGCCCACCTGACGGCGAGATGACACCATTCGAGAATCGGCTGTTGTAGAGAGCGAGTCTGCTTCGATCGAGGCAAGCAAGCTCGCGGCCGCGATCAGACAGGGCAGCATGGGGCCTGGTTACCTAATCTAGATTAGGCTAATCTGAACTAGGCAATTGGGAGCGACAGCCAGGCTGCACGCCGTTCGCCGGGGAGCGAGTCACGGCCTGGTGAGGCAGCTGGGCGACGTTGGCAAGGCCGCAGCAAACCAACTTCGGTGCGCGCACTGGGTCTACTGGGACCGTCGAACACGCCGTCTTTCCGGTGGTGACGACCTCCACCCGGATTAGGTCCGCGTCAATCGCCTCCCACACCCGATCGAGCCGAATGTCGGTGTATCCGTGCGCGAGCACATTGCGGAAGTCGCTGATCTGTGCCAAGGGATCTCGTGGTGGCGCGCCTAGAGGGGCGGCCGAAAACCCACTCGCGTAATCCCAACCGCCCCTCTAGGCAAGACAATCAAACGGAGTTCGGCCGCTTTACGATGTGCGATGCTGACTCTTCGGCCGAACTCCTAGACTACCTCGGAGACGTGGCTCGCAGCGTCGGCGAGCGTCTCCAATCTGCGGAGCACAGCATCTTGCGTCCGGCGGTCATTGTAAAAAGATCGCGGTCCGGAACACCATCAGGCCCGGCGGGATACTGCTGGATCAGATCGATGCTCTCAGAGATATGCTGGAAGTAAATCGTGTCGTCCCTCAAAGGGAACTGCCGCCTCCAGTACGCGCTCGCGCATGTCCCGAAGCCCCGCACTGTCGACGACGTCGACGTCGTATCCAATGACGTCCGTGAGTGCCCGACGGAGATCTTCAAGGAGCCCGAAATAGGCGAACCCGTGCGCGTCCGCGGCGAAGTCCACCAAGATGTCGACTTCGCTGGCGGCGTCGGCATCGCCCCTGCCCACGGAACCGAAGACGCGGATGTTGCGCGCGCCATACCTGGCCGCAATGTCCAGGATTTCGTGCCGTCTTGCGCGCAGATCCTGCAGTGTCGGCTTGCCCTTCGTTACGTCATGTGCCGTCAGCCCGCTGTTCGGAGCGATCTCGAAGCGGAGCCCGACCACGTCGGCCGGGTTTTTGAGCGTATGGACCGTCGGCGTAATAGTCCCGCTCTCTAGCCGCGCAATCGCCGATTAGGTCGTGCCGATCCGTACAGCCAATTCGGATTGAGTCAGGCCAGCAGCCAGCCTGGCCGCAATGAGCTGATGCTGGAATGCATCCCGCTGACGAGAGCTCGGGGTCGCTGTTCGGGATCTCGCATCGCGAGTATTGCGTTTGTCCGTCGATGCTGGATCGCCACAACCGCACCGTAGCACGCGATATAGCACCGATCCTATGTATGCTGGACGAGTGCTGCCACTAGCAGCACGGCAGGCCCTAACGCCCTTGGGCCGGGAGTACAACACGGAGTGGGACAGACTGGGGACAGCTCTCTTACTAGCCCGTCCCCACCGCCGCGAACGGGCCCGGTCACCCGCAGGGCGGAGTACTCCGCGTAGCGGATTGACGGGGAACGGGGCCGTGGGAGCCTCCCAGACTAGAAAGCGGTCCCACGGTATCACTGGCATTGCTCTGTCCAGCAGCGGCTTCTTCGTGGCTCCGTGATACAGTTCGCCAGCGTGCCGGGGTTCCCTGACCATGATCCACCGGCACTACCGCCGGGGCGGTACGAGCTTCTCGTTACTGATCAGGTCGCACAAGCTGCGGCGATGTTGGGCAATCGTGCCCATGTGCGCCCGTTAACACGCGATGAGACTCCGTCACACCTGAGTCGGCATTTTCGGCACTTGCTTTCGAGGCTCCTGACCAGCAGCACGCTCGAGGATCACCCGCAACAACAAGTCGAACTCTGCAATCTGCTTATTCACGAGCTCGACCGGTTTGTCAAACACGATAGCGAACGCAGCAGTTACTCGATCGCCCGGGCCGACGTCCTTCTGTCGGTTCTTGCCGATCAGCCAATTGGGTTCGGCCAGCCGTCTGCGCTCGAAGCTCCGCTTACACCACTATCCGATGACGCGTTCTTCGCCAATTCGCCAAACGATCCGCGGCTCGCTGGTGAACTACGTCGCGAGATCAGGTCGGCAGATCGCATTGATTTGCTGTGCGCCTTTATCACATGGAACGGCTTGCGCATTTTCAAGGACGACCTCCGACGAGCTCTTCAGCGCGGGGCAATGTTGCGAGTGATCACAACGACGTACACCGGTATCACCGAACCCAAGGCCCTGGATGAACTGATCGGTCTCGGTGCAACTATCAAGGTGTCATATGACACGCGAGCGACGCGGCTGCACGCGAAGGCGTGGTTATTCGTTCGCAACTCGGGGTTCGGTACCGCCTATCTCGGATCGTCGAATGTGACGCATGCGGCCTTGCACGAGGGCCTTGAATGGAATGTGCGCCTCTCGCAAGCGAGTTCTCCCGATCTCGTCGATCGCTTCCGCGTGACGTTTGATTCCTACTGGAATGACGATCGATTCGAGGTCTATGACTCCGAGCGTTTTGCCGCTGCAGTCACGCGCGAGCGAGGCCGACAACCTGGCGCGGATGTGGATCTGGCCAGTCTGGCGGAATTCGAGATTCGACCTTTCCCATATCAGGAGCAAATCCTCGAACAGCTCGCCGTCGAGCGCGACCGTCACGGTCACTGGAGCAACCTCGTTGTCGCTGCAACCGGAACGGGAAAGACACTCATCGCCGCATTTGATTATCAGCGTCTACGGCAGTCCTTTGGAAGCTTGAAGCTCCTGTTTATTGCCCACCGCCACGAAATCCTCGACCAGACTCGGAACCTATTCAGGGCAGTTCTGCGCGATCCAGCTTTCGGCGACCGGTTGGAGGGCGGTGAGCGCCCCGCGCGAAGGGATCACGTCTTTGCGTCCGTGCAATCCCTCAGCCGGGTCGATCTGGCGACGATCGATCCGCGCTACTACGACATGGTCATTATTGATGAGTTCCACCATGCGGCGGCGCCGACTTATCGGCGCTTGCTCATGCATTTCAAGCCACTGGTGTTGCTTGGGATGACCGCCACGCCGGAGCGCGCCGATGAGATCGATGTCACGCAGTGGTTCGCAGGTCGGGTGGCGGCGGAGCTACGACTATGGGATGCACTGGAGCAGGGACTACTCTGCCCGTTCCAGTATTTCGGACTGGCGGACGTCGTAGATCTGGAAGGCGTGGAGTGGCGTCGTGGTGGCTACGACCTTGGCCAACTCTCCCGTCTCTACACCGGACATCACCTTCGAGCGAACCGGATTATAGAGCAGGTACACGAGTTCGTTCTCAACGCCCTGCAGATGCGGTCACTCGGATTCTGCGTCAGTGTCGAGCACGCTCATTTTATGGCTGAGCGGTTCAATGCGGCGGGCATTCCGTCCGCGGCACTTTCCGGCGACTCATCGCCGACAGATCGCGATGACGTCCTCAATCGATTTCGTCGCGGCGAGCTCAATGCCGTCTTTTCGGTCGATCTCCTCAATGAGGGGCTCGACATCCCGGAAGTTGACACTGTGCTTCTTTTGCGACCGACCGAGAGCGTGACGGTATTTCTTCAACAGATAGGTCGTGGGCTGCGACTGTCCCCGGGCAAGCAAGGACTCACCATCCTGGACTTCATTGGCCAGCAGCGCCGCGAATTTCGCTTTGGCCCACGTTTCGAGGTGCTTACGCATACTAGCCGCGCCGAGGTGCTGCGGCACGTGGAAGAAGACTTCCCGCGCCTTCCGGCCGGCTGCTCCATCTGGTTGGAGGCCAAAGCACGAGATGTTGTACTTCGCAACATACGCGACGCGCTCAAAGTAGGGCGTGCTGGCCTTGCGCGCGAACTCGCCAGTATCGGCGACACCTCACTGGCAGAGTTTCTTCGACGGAGCGGACGGGAGCTCGACGACGTCTACGCCGGCGCCTCCGGTGGTTGGACGGCCTTGCGAAGATCGGCCGGCTTCCCAGTTGCGGTGGGGCCGGACGAGGAGCGATTGGGGCGAGCGATCGTGCGTATGCGCCACATCGAGGATGCGGCTCGAGTCGACTTTTACCTTCCGCTGCTTAAGGCTGACCAGCCGCCACAAGTGGCTGAGCTAGCCGAGCACGAGAAACGCCTGATCACCATGCTGCATTTCGACCTCTGGGCAACAACAAAGGAATTCCCTGACTTGCCTGCCTCACTTGAGCGGCTGTGGCAGCATCCCGACCTCCGAGACGAGCTCGCCCAGTTGCTGGAGATCCTGGGCACCCGCTCCGAGCGCGGCGACCACGATCCGGGAATCGACTCCGCGGTCCCGCTCCGCGTCCACCAGCGATACACGCGCCTTGAAGTCCTCGCCGCTCTTGGTGTTGGATCACCCGCTCAACCCCCCGCCATTCGAGAAGGCGTGTACTACGCCCAGGGCGTTGCCGACCTCCTCTTTGTTACGCTCCAGAAGGATCCGGCTCGATTCAAACCGACGACGCGATATCACGACTACGCCTTGTCCTCGCATTTGTTCCACTGGGAATCGCAATCAACGACGTCAGATTCCTCCCCGACAGGACAGCGCTACATCCGCCATCGTGAAATGGGCACAAGTGTCCTGTTGTTCGTACGCGAGAGCACCCATGGATTAGCAGGAGAGTCCATTCCGTTCTTATTTCTCGGAGCCGCTGAGTATCGCGAACACTCCGGCAGTCGACCTATGGCAATCACCTGGCAACTACGACACGCGATGCCGCCAGATTTCCTGCTTGAAGCGCGTGCTGTCGCCTGAGCCCAGAGCACGGCCACGATCGATTGGTTCGGGCGAGGACCCTGAACTGGCCGCCGAGGATAGTGAGGACTGGCTCAAAGTTCGATGGGGCAGCAGCGCTGATCACCCTGGACTCTTCAGGGCTGCTCGCGGTTACTGAATCGGCGCGACCCGGACCACGCGCGTGTACGTTCCGCGTTCGACGATGAAAGTGGGCCGTATCTCGTACCAGCGGGGATACTCGCCGAAATCACGTAGATGGTGGAGCAGCGCCTCGGTCCTCGCACGCTGGATCTCTTCCTCGAGGACCTCGAATCGGGCGCATATTCACTGGACTGCGGGCAGCAAGATCTGGGTCGTATCCGCGCGTTGATCAGACGCTACGCTGATCTGACACTTGGGTGCGCCGACGCGTCGGTCGTGGCTTGCGCTGAGCGAAGCGGTGGGCGGGTGCTGACGCTTGACGTGCGTGACTTCGGCGTTGTTGCGCGGGCTGGCGCGATCCACGTCCTACCTGAGTGAGTCCTCGCGAAGGCGAGGGCGGACTAAGATTACCGGCGTGAGTGGTCGACTGGCGGGCAAGGTAGCGATCGTGACGGGGGCGGGGTCACGCGGCGAGGGGCTGGGCAACGGCAAGGCGGCGGCGATTTTGTTTGCCCGCGAGGGGGCGCAGGTTTTGTGCGCGGACCAGATTGCCGCGCGGGCGGAGGAGACCGTGGCGACCATCTCTGCGGAGGGCGGCACGGCGTCGGTGTTCGAATGCGATGTCTCGCGGCGCGACGGTTGTCAGCGGCTCGCGGCGGAAGCGGTGGATCGTTACGGGCGCATCGACATTTTGCAGAACAACGTCGGTATTCCATCCAATCAGCCACTTGCCGAAATCACCGAGGACGCGTGGGACCAGGTGATGGCGGTCAACGTGCGGAGTATGGTGTTGATGGCCCAGGCGGTGGTGCCACACATGGTTGCATCTGGCGGCGGTGGAGCGATTATCAACATCTCCTCCATCGCTGGATTGCGCGCGTATCCCGCGCGGTCCACCGCGTACACCACCAGCAAGGCCGCCGTCATTGGACTGACGATGGCGTTGGCGGGGCAACTGGGAGAACAGCATGTTCGGGTGAATTGCATCGCGCCCGGGCAGGTGTTTACTCCGCTCGTCGCCGAGCGATTGGATGCGCAGGGCCGCCAGCGCCGGGCGACTTCCGGTCTGATCAAAGACGAAGGCAGTGCCTGGGACATCGCCTGGGCCGCGGTGTATCTGGCCAGCGACGAAGCGCGCTGGGTAACAGGTCAGGTGCTGACGGTAGATGCGGGCATAACCATCACTATCCCAGGCAATGTCTACGGCTGAGCGCTGCGAGCTGTGCACCGCCGCGCGGATCACGCCCTGGTACTACGAGGACGACATCTGCTGGATCGCGGAATGCGAGATCTGCGAGGTGCCGATGGTCGTCTGGCGCAGCCATGACACGTCACCCCCGGCCGCCGAGTTGGAGCACATGCACGCCCAGTTACGCGAGGTGGCCGCGCAACACTACGGGCCGATCTACATCGACGACCGCATGCGCAACATCCCCACCCACTATCACGCCCACGGCCGCCCCGAAGGCGGCTTCTTCGGCCGCGACTTCCAGCGCCAGCCGCAATAAATTACGGCTCAAGTGCGGCGAACAACTCGGCGGGGGTGAGCTGCAAACCAGGCAAGATCTCGGAGAGGGGCAGCGTCTGGCTTGTTTCGAACACCGACTCTCCATTCGGAGTGAACGAGGTGATGCGGCGGTGCTCGGGGTCGACCAGCAGGACGATGCGCACGCCTTGCTCCACGTACCACGCGGCCTTCACCACCAGGTCGCGGCGGTCCTCCTGGCCTGGCGAGTGGATCTCGACGACCAGATCGGGCGGGGTCGTCGGATGATCGATCCAGTTGCCATCGCCGTCTAGTGGCAGACGCTCCTGGCGATAGAACGCTACGTCTGGGACACGCGTGATTCGGCCCAGAATGACCCGAAGCTCGATAAATGTGTGGCCCCGACGGCGGGGAACTGCATGCGCCG